>Ga0102938_10003841_pt1 | contig 11127 bp, 9 predicted proteins | sample SalPonR2_B_D2_MG_FD_84516 | JGI IMG/M metagenome (GOLD analysis project Ga0102938, IMG submission 84516) | Salt pond soil microbial communities from South San Francisco under conditions of wetland restoration - Salt Pond MetaG R2_B_D2_MG | ecosystem: Environmental > Aquatic > Marine > Intertidal... | reverse complement strand
TCTTCCCAAAGTTTGGAAACTATAGCGATATGCATATCGTAAGTTCAAATGTCAAAACTCAAAAATCAAAACGCAAAACTTACCCTGTTTGAACAAATTTTACAAATAAATTTTATCCCTTCGGGATGTTTAACAGAGCGAGCAATTTAAAAGTCAAGGGGTCTTTAAAGTTATGTTTTTCAAAATTTTTAACTTTAAGCTGTGGTTTTGAACTTTGCACTTTGAACTTTGAATTTTATATTATTCTATCAATCTCCCGCAAATATTCACTATCAATTTTAAAATAATCCCAAGCCCGCTGAACCGGATATTTCCCTCCTTCTTCTAAGTGAAAATCAGACCCTCCGGTTTCAGCTAAGTCATGCTTGCGCGCCAATCTCTGAATCTGCATAATCTCACCATAGGAATGATGGGGAGACAATTTTTCAATTCCTTCCAGCCCGGTATTAACCAAATCCTCCAAAACCGATTCCTTGGGAATGTTTCTTTTAGCCGGATGGCACAAAACCAATTGCCCGCCTATCTTTTCTTTTAAATCCACAATCTGCTTCCAGCCGATATAACTGTTTTTCAGTCTGCGAGAGCCGACTTTATAAAAATAATCCTTGACTACGTCGCTTCCTTTAACATTTCTTAAGCCCAACTCTTCTTTTACTTTCCGGTAATTGCTTTTGCTTTTGACTAGATCAGTGGCTACACGATTGGAAGGAATGTAGTGATTATACCTGTCCAAAATCTTATAGTCAATCTTAAAACCCTCTTCTTCCAAGCGATTAAAAACCCGGCGCATAATTCTTCTTCTTCTCATTTGGCTTTTTCTTAAAAGCTTATGAAGCTCCGGATTTTTGTCATCAAAGTTGTACCACAGAATATTAAAAGTATGATTATTTTTCTTAACATAAAGCTCTAGTCCCGTAATGGCCTTAACTCCCTTCTTTTGGCAAGCTCGCCTGAACTCAGACTGCCCACTAACCGTATTATGATCGGTTAAAGAAGCTGTTTTTACTCCTTGGCGAGACAAAAAACCGGCCACCTCGGTGGGGGTTAAGTAGCCGTCGGAATAAGTGGAATGAATTTGTAGATCAATTAACATGAATTTTCTAATTTTCTAATTTTTAATTTTATAAATAAAATCTGAGACTCAATTTTTAAACATTAAAAATTAAAATTTATTTAAAAATTACAAAATTATTATTTCTTGCCATTTTTTTAGGAAAGACATTAAAAAATATTCTTTTTTACCTCCTCAATCAATGGCCTTGCCCTTTCCGGCTCCGGCTTGTCCTTAATTAAAAAGAAAGTCGCGGTCCGGATAGCAGTCCAATAATAATAATTATCAATCCTTTTTTGAACTTCAGAAGTTAAGTTTTCTTTGCTTTGTTTAAAATATTCTTTTAAAAATAAATCTTTAATCTCCTGAATATATTTCTCTTCCGCTCCCTTACGCCGAAACATAAAATCGGTTTGTTGCAGAAAACAACCCAGGTCTCGGGCATAATCAGCCAGGCAAATATCCGTAAAATCAATCACGGCCAATTTTTTATCACTCATTTTAATTACATTTTCCGGATGGGCGTCACCGTGAATTAACCACCTTTTTTCTTCCTTTTGGAAAAATTTTTCCTCTTCTCTAATAAAATAATTATATATTTTTTCATAATCTTTTCCGTATTCAGGATACCAATCTCCCACCTTATAAAGGATTTCTTCCCGCCCCGGAATTACGGTTTCCAAACGGCTGTTTAGGGGATTGAAATTGCAATTTGCGCAAGCGCGGGTGCTGTGAAGTTTGGCAAACCAAGCGGCCGCCTTTTGAACAATTTTTCTAATCTCCTTCAATTCTCGGTTGCGGATATAATAATAAAGGTTGTGGCCTTCCACTCCCCTATAAAATGTGCCTCGAAAATACTGGGAATAAAACAAGGGCCTGGGGATAGTTAAATTGCTGTCTTTAAACTCCTGTTCCCAAAGATATTTAAGGGCTTTGTAGACATTTCTTCTGGGTTCGTCGCTATGCGCGGAACAATAAATCGGGACTGTCTCCTCCTCTTCTTTGCTGTTCAAAAAAGTTGTACGGAATTCTATGACCACATGATAGGTTTCCTCCCAAATAAATTTTTTAGGGGTTCTGAATTCTATTTTTTTTATTTCTTTAAACTCCGGGAAGCGAGGCAAAACTTTCTCTTTAAATAAATCCCGGACATAATTTTCATCAAATAATTTTAATATCGGATTATTCATAAATTAAGCTTATTTTTTGCGAATCTTTTTTTCGTGTATTTTCCAATGCTTTTCCCAAACCACTTTCTTAATTTCCAAAGACATGTTTTCCACTTTTATTTTGGTCCCCAAGCTTGTGGAAGCTTCCAGAGATCTAACCGCCTTTACCAGCTCATTGATTCGCTTCTCAATTTCATCCGGATTCCAGGCATAGGGACCGAAAATGTGTTCAAAATTTTTCTCTGAGGCCCACCAAAAAGTGCAACTGGCCAAACCCCTAACCAGATGCCAGCGAGCCCAATAGTAATTCGGATCTTCCCGGTGTTTTTGAACTATCCGGTAAGTTAAATTAGCTAATTCCCAAATTTTGATTTGGGTAATATTATCCCGGTTATACCAAAGAATGTAGGGCTTGTTTTTTTTCAAATCTTTTTCCGTGGATTCCCAGCTACAATCCCAGGGCGTGAATTTCAGTCTGTCTTTCCCCGCCCGGGAGATAAACTCGGAAACAGTCTCGGTCTTTAAATCTTTCCTTTGTAAAAATTTTTCATACTCCCCGGTAGGATCCTCATGACGAAGGCCGTAAAGTTCTCCGTCATTTCCGGTTAAAGCAAATTCAATATCTCCTTCTTCCCCGGCTTTATCCGGAAAATAACCGTTAGAATACCGGCGTGATCTCAAAACTACATCTAAACCGCTAGCCTCGTCTTGATAAACTTTTGAGGTATCCGCCTTACCGATTTTCCCGGAATAAGAAATCTCATCCAAAATAATCCAGCTATAGCCCATTTTTTTGATAATTTTTGCCACATCCTTACTATAGGCCATCTCCGGAATGAAAAATCCCCGGGGCTTAAAATTCTCGCCTAAATATTTTTTTAAAATCTCCTCGTTTTCCTTAATTTGCCTCCTAGTCTCCTCTTTGGGAATCAGGGGCAAGAAAGGGTGATAAGCGGCGGTTCCGGTAAGATCAATCTGACCCCTTTCAATCAAATTTTTAATTCTCTTAATTAAATCCCCGCGCCCCATTTCTTTCCAACGCAAAAAAAGACACCCGGAAATATTTAGGGTATATTTAATTTCGGGATTCTCTTCCAGACTCCTCAATATTCTCAGATAACTTTTCTGGGTAGCTTCTTCAATTATATGTTCTTCAGAGTTAGCCGGTTGATATAAATGTAGAAAATTAATCCAAACCATAATTACTAAAATCAAAATGCAAATATCAAATATCAAAATTACAAATCAAAATATAAAATTTTTTAAACTCTTCCGTGTTCACTCTGTTAAATATTTTGTTTTTAGACGAAATAAAATTAACTTATAGTTTTATTTTACAGGGCCAACTTTTGATTTTTGATTTTTGATTTTTGATTTTTTAACGCCGTTCATCTTCATGGCAATCCTATATAATTTCATATATTTTTTAGCGGGAATCTCCCAGCTATTGGATTGTCGCATCACTCTTTTAACAACTTTTGAAAATTTTTCCTGATGCAGATAATCTTCTAAAGCTCTGACTATAGCCCCGAATAAACTAAATTCATTAAAACGGGAAAAAGTAAAGCCGGTTCCGGAGTTATTGGTTGGGTTATAATTCTGCACGGTATCATGCAAACCCCCGACTTTACGGACAATCGGAATACAGCCGTAACGCATTGCTATTAGCTGGTTGATTCCACAGGGCTCATAGTGCGACGGGAGTAGAAAAAAATCCGAGCCGGCATAAGTCAAGGTTTCGTACTTCTGATTTTTTTCATGGGAAGGGATTACAACCAATTTTTTGGGATACTTGCGGGAAATCTTTTTAATCTCTTTAATATATTTTTTCTCCCCGGTCCCCAGGATTATAAATTGTAAATCCAGGCGAACCAAGGGCTCTAACATTTTTAAAATAATTTCAAAACCTTTTTGAAAAGTCACCCGGGAAGTGGCACAGATTACGGGAATATTCTCATTAACCGGCAAGCCAAATTTTTCTTGCAGAAATTTTTTATTTTCTTTTTTGGCCTCGATAGAATAAGAATCAAAATTTTTAAACAGGCCTTGATCATTGACCGGGTTATAGGCCTTATAATCAATTCCGTTAACAATTCCGAAAAGACGATCCTCTCGATTCTTTAAAACTCTGTCCAAATCTTGACCAAACTTCCGAGTCATAACTTCTTCTCGGTATTGCTCGCTAACTGTGTTGATAACATCGGCGGATAAAATCGCTCGTTTGGCGAAATTAATATACTCAATATCGGGATTATCCAGGCGGGGAATTCTTTTTCGCCCATAATCCTTCTTTTCCGGAGGAATCTCCCACCAATTTGTTCCGAGCTGAAAAATTAAATTATGTATAGTAAAAATGGTCTTGGCTTTTTTTAAAGTCCGGGAATAGCTAAAGCCGGTTTTTAAATAAAAAGGTATCAAACCGGTCTGCCAATCATGGCAATGAATAATGTTGGCCTCAAATTTTAAAAGAGAAATCAATTTTAAAGCCGCAACATCAAAAATTAAAAAACGCGCATTTTCGTGTTTAGATCCATAGAGCGCTTTTCTCTGGGAAAAATATTTTTTATTCTCTACAAAATAAACCGGCAAATCCTCCATTAAATAACCCTTCCAGTAATTAACCCTCACTCTGTCTCGGGAATTCAATCTTAATTCCACATCCTCATATATTAATTTTAAATTATATTTTTCTTTCTCAATTACTTTGCCGTATAATGGAGTGATACAAATAACTTGATTGTCTAATCTTTTTAAGGCCTTGGGAAGACTCCGGGCCACATCACCAAGCCCTCCGCTTTTGGAAAAGGGAGATAATTCCGAGGAAATTGAGACCACTTTTAATTTTTTGGACATAGTTTTAGTTAATTTAAGGAGGGTGGCTATCGTTTAAGGATTTACTTAATAGTAATTTTTGAATTTTTAATTTTATAATTTTTAAATAAATCTTCAATATCTAAATTTTAAAAATTTATGCTTAGTTATTATTTAAAAATTAAAAATTGGAAATTAAAAATTGATAGTTTGACTTGTCTTTAAGCATGTGTTATGTGAAGTTGGCGGCACATATCGCCACTGCCAAAGCGTCCGCGGCGTCGTCAGGTTTCGGTATCTCCTTTAAATTTAGAAGCAACTTAACCATTTTTTGCACCTGACCTTTGGAAGCCTGTCCATAAGAAGAAACTGCTTGTTTTATCTGGAGCGGGGTAAATTCATTAACGGCTACTTTGTTTTGCCTGGCGGTTAAAAGAACCACTCCCCGGGCCTGGCCGACCACCAAAGCGGTTTTAACGTTTTTACAAAAAAACAACTGTTCCACAGAAATTAAATCAGGATTATACTTTTTAATTTTCTCTGTTAATTCCCCGCTTAAAATATCCAGGCGATCAGGCATATCTGTTTTTGCCTCGGTTTTAATACTACCATAATCCAGGCAACTTAAATTGCCCTTTTCGTCCTTTTTAATCACACCAAAACCGGTGTCTGCTATCCCGGGGTCGATGCCAATAATTATTTCACTCATAACATTTTTCAAGTAACACGTAACCTTAAATGATAAATATAATTAACTCAAAAATCAAAATGCAAAATGCAAAATTACAGAGTAAAATTCAAAAATATTTTACATTTTGATTTGTAATTTTGAGATTTGATTTTTGATCTTTGCATTTAAGATTTTTATTTTAAAAATGTGTTTCTAAATTTATTTGGAATCATCCTTAAAAAGTTAAATTAGTATAATAATCCGAGACGTCCTCGCAATCCTCTAATTCTTCTATAAATCTATCCAATTTTTCCCTTTCTTCTTCAGTCGGCTCTGCAGTTTCTTTGGGAATATATTCAATATCAGCCGATTCTATAGCCACTTCTTGATTCTCCAAAACTTGTTGAACTTTTTGCAGGTTTTCCGGTTTGGTATAAATTGACACTCCTTCTTTCTCAAATTCAAAATCCTCTGCCCCAACATCTATCAGTTCCAATTGTTTTTCCTCATTATTAAGTTCTTTTTCCTCCGTTTCCTCGGCTTTAATATTAATTACTCCTTTTTGCTCAAAATTCCAATTAACCGTAGTAAAAGATCCGCCGTATTTGGTAAATAAATGGCGGATATTAGAGGCGCTTCGGTTTTTGTTATCTGTCAAGCTTTTGACAATAAACTGAAACTTTCCCGGACCGATTCCTTCATAATACAGCTCTTCTATTTGCTCCCCGGCCAATTCTCCGGTTCCTCTTTTAACCGCCTTATCAATGTTGTCTTTGGGCATATTAACAGACTTGGCCTTTTCTATGGCCAGCCTCAAGGCGAAGTTCGTATCCGGGTCTCCCCCTTTGTCCCGAGCCGCTACGGTTATTAAATTACCGATTTTAGTAAAAACCGCCGACCTCTTAGCGTCTTTAACTTCTTTTATTCGCTTAACTTTTGACCATTTATTATGTCCGGACATTTCAATAAAATCCGAATAATCCGAATGTCTATCCGAATAATCCGAATTATTAATTTTTTGATTCTACCACAATAAAGTCCATAAAAAAACAACAATCTCACCTCTTTTGTTGCTGGAAAAACTTCTTAATCTTTCTTAAAGTGTAGCAGAAAAAAGGGAAAAAATCAATGTCAATTACAAATTCACAAATATAGCCACAAATTACACAAATAAAATAAATAATTTCTTATAACTATTTAAGCTTAATGCAATAAAAAAAATCACCGACCTTAGTGGTCGGTGATTTTTCTATATTCTAAATTCTTTATTCTTAATTCAGTTTCTACATCATCGGCATTCCGCCTCCCATTCCGCCGGGCATTCCACCTCCTCCGGATCCGCTCTCCTCTTCTTTGTCTTCCGGGTCTTCTCCCACCACCGCTTCGATGGTTAAAAACATAATCGCGGCGCTGGCGGCATTCTCCAGGGCGGTTCTGACCACCTTGGTAGGATCAATAATTCCGGCTTCGATCAAATTTTCATATTTATCACTTAAGGCATTAAAACCGATATTTTGACCGGTTTTTTCTTTGTTCATTCGAATCAAATTATAAAGCACTAAAGATCCGTCTTGTCCGGCATTGGTAGCGATTTGCCTAATTGGGGATAAAATCGCCTTATCTACAATTTTAGCTCCGGCGCTATCTGATCCTTCCGATTCTTGAAAAGAAGAGTTAGCTTGAGCCAAAGACAAGCCTCCCCCGGGGACAATTCCTTCTTCCTGAGCGGCTCTGGTAGCATTTAAAGCGTCCTCTACCCTGTCTTTTTTCTCTTTCATCTCAGTCTCGGTAGCTGCTCCGACTTTAATTACTCCAACCCCTCCGGAGAGTTTAGCTAACCTTTTTTGCAATTCCTCCTTATCATAATCAGAATCACTAGCTTCAATTTCTTTCCTGATTTGCTCGGTTCTTTTCTTAATGTTATTTTCCTCTCCCTTTCCTTCTACAACCGTAGTTTCATCTTTGGTGGAAGAAACTTTCCTGGCTTGACCCAGGTCTTCTAACTGGGCGTTTTCCAGTTTCAAACCGACCTCTTCGGAAATTACTCTGCCTCCGGTTAAAATGGCAATATCCTCAAGCATCGCTTTTCTCCTATCTCCGAAACCGGGAGCTTTGACTCCCAAAACATTAAAAGTTCCTCTGAGTTTATTTAAAACAAAAGTGGCTAAAGCTTCTCCTTCGATTTCATCCGCTATAATCACCATGTCTTTCTTTCCGGCCTCGCTTACTTTCTCTAGTAAAGGCAGAACCTCTTGGACTGAGGAGATTTTTTTGTCGGTGATTAAAATATAAGGATCGGAATATTCCGCTTTCATAGCTTCAACATCTGTTACCATGTGCGGAGAAATATAACCTTTATCAAACTGCATTCCTTCCACTACTTCTACTTCAACTCCAAAGGATTGACTTTCTTCCACGGTTACCACTCCGTCTTTACCCACTTTATTTATAGCCTCGGCAATTTTCTTGCCGATTTCTTTGTCGTTAGCGCTGATTGAGGCTACCTGGGCAATCTCTTCCGGAGTGGAAATTGATTTACTGCTTTTTTTAATATGATCTACCACCTGGGAAACTTTCTTTTCGATTCCTTCTCTAATTTCAATCGGATTAACTCCGGCAGAAACCAATTTAAGCCCTTCGCTAATCATAGACTGGGCCAAAACCGTGGCGGTAGTGGTTCCGTCACCGGCGCTGTCATTGGCTTTGGTGGCCACTTCTTTAATCATTTCCGCGCCAATGTTTTCCTGTTTGTCTTTAAGCTCAATTTCCTTGGCCACAGTCACGCCGTCCTTGGTAATAGTGGGGGCTCCAAAACCCTTATCTAAAACCACGTTTCTGCCTTTAGGACCCAGAGTAACTTTGACCGCATCGGCCAATTTATCCACCCCCTTTTTTAAAGATTTTCTGGCTTCTTCATTGAATGTAACTAATTTTCCGCTCATATTTTTAAATATTAATTATAAATTAATTTTCCGTGCACTTCCGCGACTTGAGGAGTTTATTCCTCAAGTACGGCTAAAATATCGCTTTCGCTAATAATCAAATAATCCTTGTCCCCGACCTTGATTTCTTCCGGGGAATATTTTTTAAACATAATTTCATCCCCCTGCTTAACACTCATAGTGCCCCGTTCTCCGTTTTTTAATAATTTGCCCGGACCTACTTCTATCACCTTGCCTCTTTCCGGCCTTTCTTTTTCCATAGTGTCAGGCAAAACAATTCCGGCCTTACCGGCCTCCTCCTCTGTGATAGGCTCCACTACCACATTGTCATGCATTGGTTTTACTTTCATATTTTTATATCGAGCCACCTGCCTACTTTTTTATTGAAAACTAGGCGGTGACTAAGATTAATAATATTCAATTACAAATACACAAATCCGATCACAAATTGCACAAATATAAAAAATAATACACTAATAACCAAAAATTTATTTTACTCATAAATTAGCACTCTTGATGTTGAAGTGCTAAGATAATATTTTAGCAATTGCAAAAACAATGTCAAGAGATAATAAAAGAATATAAAATTCTTTTATTCGCTGATAATTGCGGAAAATAAGCGGATTCACGTGGAAATAAAAATACTTATCAATTAAAAAAAGAGCCGGTTTGCTCTTTTAAAATTTATTTTCAAAAACTACCTCCCTCTCATTCTTCTCCAGCGTTTCACTGCTTTCGTTCTAGCTAATTCCTTGGCTAAAGCAGTGGAAATTTCGGCAAACCTTTCCTTGTCTTCTCTCTTAATCTCCCCGACACTCTTCTCCGCCGCTTTTCGGGCCTCCTCGGCTCTTTCCAGATCAATTTCCCTGGCTCTCTCCGCAGTGTCTGCTAAAATTATTACCTTATTTCTCAATACTTCAATAAATCCTCCGGAAACCGAGATTACTTCACCTTTATTGTTTTCATCAGTCAATTCCAAAACCCCCGGTTTTAAAATAGAAACCAAGGGCACGTGCTTGGGAAGCACGGTTATCTCTCCTTCCCGGGTGGGAACGGTTACTTGCTGGATATTCCGTTTCAAAACCACCCTTTCCGGAGTCACTATTTCAAACTTGATTATTTTATCGCTGTCAAACATACCACTTTAAAAACTTTTTTCAGAAAAAAGTTTTTAACCTTTTTCAAAAAAGTAAGGTATATTTTAATTTATTTATAGCGAGCAAAGCTCTACGGCCATAAAAAAACTAAAATATTATAATAAATTACATTTTTACAAATTACGAATTTTTTACGAATTTACGAATCTGGGTTAAATACAATAAAAGATAAATTAATATATTTTTAAAATGTAACCAAACTTTAATATCTAAAACCGGCAACAAAAACAAATCGCGTGAAAGTCGGAATTCGTAAATTTGTAGCGGATTAGTTATTCGTAGACACTTCTTCAATGCTTCCTTTCATGTAAAAATCATTTTCTCCCTTGTCATCGTGTTTTCCTTCCAAAATTTCTTCAAATCCTTTAATAGTATCCTCAATTCGGACATATTTACCTTCTTGGCCGGTAAAACTTTCTGCTACATGAAAAGGTTGAGATAAAAATCTCTGAATTTTTCTAGCCCTGGCTACAGTTAATTTATCCTCGTCAGACAACTCTTCCATTCCCAAAATATTGATAATATCTTGCAAGTCCTTATATTTCTGTAAAACTCTTTGTACTTCCCGGGCGACCCGATAATGTCTCTCTCCCACAATTTTAGGGTCCAAGATAACTGAAGAAGAATCCAGAGGATCCACCGCCGGATAAATACCCAATTCAGACAAACTTCTGGCCAACACCACTGTGGAATCCAGATGCCCGAAAGTGGTTGCCGGAGCCGGATCGGTTAAATCGTCCGCCGGGACATAAACCGCCTGAATAGAAGTAATAGAGCCCTTGTTGGTGGAAGTGATCCTTTCTTGCAATTCTCCCATTTCCGAAGCCAAGGTGGGCTGATAGCCTACCGCGGAAGGCATCCTTCCCAAAAGAGTGGAAACCTCTGCCCCGGCCTGGGTAAACCTAAAAATATTATCAATAAAGAAAAGGACATCTTGATTTTGTTCATCTCGGAAGTATTCCGCAATAGACAAACCGCTTAAAGCTACCCGAGCCCGATTTCCCGGAGGCTCATTCATTTGGCCAAAGGTCATGGCCACCTTGTCCAAAACTCCTCCGTCTTTCATTTCATGATAAAGATCGTTGCCTTCCCGAGTTCTCTCTCCTACTCCGGCAAAAACCGAGTAGCCCCCATGTTCTCTGGCAATATTATTAATAAATTCCTGAATAATAACCGTCTTACCTACGCCGGCTCCACCAAACATTCCCACCTTTCCCCCTTTGGCAATCGGACAAATCAAATCAATCACCTTGATTCCGGTTTCCAAAATTTCTGTTTTAGTGGATTGATCTACAAATTGGGGTGGCTCTCTGTGGATAGGATATTT
>Ga0102938_10003839_pt1 | contig 11129 bp, 12 predicted proteins | sample SalPonR2_B_D2_MG_FD_84516 | JGI IMG/M metagenome (GOLD analysis project Ga0102938, IMG submission 84516) | Salt pond soil microbial communities from South San Francisco under conditions of wetland restoration - Salt Pond MetaG R2_B_D2_MG | ecosystem: Environmental > Aquatic > Marine >... | reverse complement strand
GACCGGGCACGTCGCTCAGCGCTCGGCACCGGCAGGTGGTCGCCGACCCAACAGCGACAGTACCTGGGCAACGGCGTCGACTCCCTCGGGCTCGACGTCGACGCAGCCGTCGGGCGCTGACGCATCGTCGGCCGCATCGACGTGGTGGCGCACGAGCACCGGTGTACCCGGCGATTGCTCGCAGTGGGCTCTCACGAGCCGCGAGCTGCGCTCGTCGGCGGGGTCGAGCAGGACGATGATCGCATCGGCCTCGTCGGCGAGCGGGCACCGTCCACCGTCGAGCACCGGGCAGCCGTGTTCACCCCGCGACGCCGGGCCGGCACACATCGCCGTGGCGAGTCCGGCAGCGTCGGCTGCCGCTTCGCCCGACCAGCGGCGGCCGGCGACTTCCACCAGGACCCGCAGTCGTCGGTCGCCGGCGGGCCAGGTCGGCACCGCGCTCGAAGTGCCGATGCTCAACCGCACGATGCCGTTGTCGTGGCTCAACGCCACCGGATCACGGCGCTGCAGCAGCGCCAGCATCGGGCCGTTCCCGAGCAGCACGTCGGCCTGCAGGTTCGCCAGACCGACCGAGGCAGCCTGCCGCACCAGGAGATCGAGCAGGTACGGGCCGAGCCACCCCCTCCACTTCGGCGTCACGGTCACCGCCAAATCGCCGTCACCGTCTCGGCGGAGCGCATACCCCGCCTCGCCGGCCATCTCGTCGGGCTCGCCGTGGCGGTGGACGATCGCGATCACCCCGAAGCCACCTCGGGAGCCGACGTCTGCCCACTCACGACACCAGTCGAGGTCCGGTTCGAACGCTCCGAAGAACCGACGGTGACGGTCACCGACCGACAGCGTCTCGTAGACGGCGCAGATCCGTTCGGCGTCGTCGATGGTGGTGGCGCGCACCTCCAAGCGGGCCCCGCCGGCCAGTTCGATGGACTCGGGAAGGGGCAACGGATCCATGATGCTCCCATCATGACGGATCGTTGCGGCGCGAGAGCCGAACAGCTACCCCGCTGGGTATATTGGGGCGATGTTGTTCTCCCGCCAGCTTCTCGCCGGTCTCGCCGGCTTCGGTCTGCTCGCTGCATCCTGCGGCGGCGACGAACCAGCCGCCGACGCCGCGGTGACGGTCACCCAGGACGAGGTGAACGTCGCCGGGTCCGACGCCGGCGCGCCGGCTCCCGGGTTCGCGACGATCTCGGCACTGGACGCTGCCTCGATCACCGACGATCCCCCCGCCGACCTCGTGGTGCTCGACGTGCGCACCCCAGAGGAGTTCGCAGAGGGGCACCTCGACGGGGCGGTGCTGGTCGACTTCTACGATGCCGACTTCGCCGATCAGCTGGCCGCGCTCGATCCTGACGTGCCCTACCTGGTGTACTGCCGTTCGGGGAATCGCAGCGGGCAGACCCTGTCGGTCATGGAGCAGCTCGGGTTCGCCTCGGCAGTCGACGTGGGCGGTGGCATCATCGCCTGGGCAGACGCCGGACTCCCCGTCACGAAGGAGTGACCTCACCTTCCGCCCGCCCTGTTGCAGATGACTGTCGGCGAGTGAGGACGCGAGTGAATTCCGCACCGACCAGCACGAACTGGGCCACGTAGTAGGCCCACAGCAGCACCAGGAACACACTGCCGGTGACGCCGGTCAACGACGAGGCGGCATACCGGCGCAGGTACGCACCCGTCAGCACGCTGCCGACCGCGAGGATGGCCGAGGTGACGGCGCCACCGACGAGCGCCGCTCGCCACGGCACGTGGGCATCGACGAGTGAACGCAAGAGCAACGCCATGACGCCGATCGCGAGCGCCCACGACGTGACGAAGCCGATCAGTTCCTGCAGCGAAACGAGGATCGCGATGTCGGGCGACAGCCGCTCGAGGAGCGCCGTCACGGCGTTGACGGCGAACGAGACGACGATCACCGCGCCGGCGCCGGCGACCACGGCGAACGCGGTCAGGCGCCGCAGCAGGGTCTGGCGGAGACCGGCCCGGACCGGGCGTTCCCAGATCGTGTTGAACGCATCTTGCAACGCGATGACGAGCAGCGACGCCGTGAGCATCAACGAGACCGCGCCCACGAGCCCGAGACCGGCCACCGTCGCGCCGCTGTCGAGCGCGTCGGCGAGTGCAGCCGCGAGCGGGTCGGCGTCGATGCCGAGGAGACCCGAGAGTTGATCGGCGAGATACGACTGGATGTCGCCTCGCGAGATCACCAGGCCGGCGACCGCCAGGGCGACCGCCAACATCGCCACGCTGGCGAACAGGCCGTAGTACGCCAGCCCGGCGCCGAGCCGGATCGTGCGGTGATCACGCCACTGCTCGTAGGTCTCGTACCCCAGGTTCCAGACGCCGCGCGCGGCCCCACTGAGACGGTCGACGAACACCGCGGAGAGGTTAGATGCCGGTGCGCTCGGCGAGGCGCTCGCAGCACGGTTCGTGACACGTGGAACGTTGCTGTGCCGGCGTGCAACCATACCCCAGGGGCATAGATCGGTGCGAGCGGATGAGGTCCCCGCCCCCTCCCGGGACGGAAGAGTACGGTGTCGCCATGACCACTCGAACCCGTCGACCGGTGCTGTCCGCGCTCGTCCTGCTCGCGTCGAGCGCGCTGCTCGCCGGGTGTTTCACGGTGGAAGCCACCTTCACGATCAAGGACGACGCGACCGCCGACCTCGATTACGTGGTGTTGATCGACACCGAACAGCTCCAGGACTTCGCCGGCTTGCTCGGCGAGGACGCCGGCGAACTCGACGAGCTCTCCGGCGATGCGCTGCTCGAGGAGTTCACCGGCGGAGACGACCCGTGCGGGGACCTCACCGAGGAACTCACCGAGTACGAGGTGAGCACACGCGAGATCGACGAGAACGGCGAAGTGGGGGTCGGCTGCACGGTCAGCGCCGTCCCGATCGCAGAACTCGACTCGCTCGGCGACGACACCTCGTCGTTCTCCATCGTGCAGGACGCCGACGGCACCCGCTTCGACGCCGTCCTCGAAGGCGTCGACGAACTCGCCGGCGACCCGGAGGAAACCGATGCGATGGCCGAGATGCTCGGCCTGACCCTGGACGAGCTCTTCACCATCCGCTTCGTGGTGTCGGCACCGGGCTCGCTCGGCGACAACAACGCGTCGTCCACGAGCGGGTCGACCGCGACTTGGGACGTGACGCCCGACGCCGATTTCGTGACGGGTGGCGACGCCACGATGAGTGCCGAGTGGACACCAGGTGGCGACGGTGGTTCGTCGACGTGGATCATCATCGCGATCATCGCCGCAGTGGTCGGGCTCGCTGCGCTCGCCGCCGTGCTGTTCAAGCGTTCGAAGAGCACGCCGTACTCCGACTCGCCCGACGCCGAGGCGCCCTCGACCACGCCCCCGCCGCCACCGGGAGTTCACGAGTCGCCCGCTGTGCCCCCGCCACCGCCCGCCATGCCGCCGCCACCTCCGCCGAGCACGCCGCCGCCACCTCCGCCGAGCACGCCGCCGCCACCAGGCACACCACCACCCCCGTCCTGACGCGGCCACCGTCGGGAGACGAACATGACGTACAGCCTCGGCATCGACCTGGATGCCCCCGAGTGGGTGGACGACACCGTGTCGTGCGGCGACCTGGCCTGACCGGCCCGTGCGAGTCTCGCCGAGCAGTCAGTCGCCGGTCGGCGCCATGGCCCCGAGGAGATCGCCGACCACGCGCTGGCGTTCGACCCGATGTCGCATGGGACGGTCGGTGACGATGTCGTAGCGGTTGCGGCGCCCCTCCCGGTGACGGGTCAGACAACCCGCAGCCTCGAGGTCCTTCACGATGCCCTGGACCGCTCGTTCGGTGATGCCCACCTGGTCGGCGAGGTCTCGGAGACGCAGCTTCGGGTCTCGGGCCAGACAGATGAGCACGTGGCTGTGGTTCGTCAGGAACGTCCACGTGCCCTCATCGGCGTTCCTGGTCGGAGAGCGATCTCCGGCAACGGTTCCAGCAGCCATGAAAGCATGCTACGAACTTTGTTGCCGGAACTCACCTTCTGTTGATCGGTCGCGGGTGTCCCGAGCCACTGTGCGAGGCTCTCGGTGTGTCCACACCGAGTTACACGCAACTGTTCGAGAACAACCGTCGATGGGTCGCCGACGAGCTCGCACAGGACCCCGACCACTTCGAGCGGCTCGCGGCGGGGCAGCACCCCAAGTATCTGTTCATCGGATGCTCGGACAGTCGGGTGAACGCCAACGAGATGGTCGGCACCGGCAGCGGCGAGATGTTCATCCACCGCAACATCGCCAACCTGGTCGTGCACACCGACATGAACCTGATGTCGGTACTGCAGTTCGCCGTCGAGGTCCTGGAGGTCGAACACGTCATCGTCTGCGGCCACTACGGATGCGGTGGCGTCGCAGCGGCCGTCGACGGCTCGTACCACGGTCTGATCGACAAGTGGCTGCGCACGATCAAGGACGTCTACCGCATCTACCACGACGAACTCGACGCCATCGACGACCAGCAGCTGCGCCACCAGCGCCTCGTCGAGCTGAACGTCCGCGAGCAGGTCTACCGGTTGTGTTCGACCTCGTTCGTCCAACGTCGCTGGGGCATGGAGATGGGCGAACACGTCCACGGCTGGGTCTACGACCTGCGCCACGGCTTGCTGAACGACCTCGAGATCGACCCCGCCGACGAACCGGCGCGCAGCATCTACGACCTCGACGATCTCTGAGCGGCCCACTGTGTTCGCAACCAGGTCGATACGAGATGACGCTGGGCTGACTACTGTCAGCCCATGAGCGAATCCGGCGACATGGTCCTCGACGCTTCGATCGACCTCGACCTCAACGCAGCACCGCCGCTGGGCGACCCGATGCTCGACTCGCTGTACCGGCGGATGCGCACCATGCACTCGCTCTACTACCAGGCCGTCGACACGATGGACCTCGGACACGTCAACCACTTCGAACGCGACGGTGTCCTTCCGATCGCGTTCTCGCTGTTCCACTACGTCAACATGCACGACGGGTCGTTCATGATGATCACCGGCCAACCGCCGATCTGGAACGACGAGTGGAGTACGCGCGTGCAGCTCACCATTGCCGACCACGGCAAACACAAGACCGTCGACGAGATGGTCGCCCAACGCATCGGCGACTACGACGCCTACAAGGAGTACCAGCGAGCGGTGTTCGATCGCACCGAGGAACATCTGCGCACGATGGACCCGACCGACCTCACCCGCGTGGTGATCGCCAAGCCGTACCCGCCGATGATCGCATCCACCTACAGCGCCCGGTGCGCCGGGCCGGACGGCATCACGGTGCTCGACGCGTTCGAGTGCTGGCTCTACCAGCACGGCCTACGCCACATGGGCGAGATCGAACTCGCCCGCGGTCTCGTCGGCCTCGGTGGCATGACCTCATGACGATCGAGGCACGACAGCCCGGTTGATCGTCACGGCGGGAAGCCGGGGACGCCGTCGTCGAGTTGCACACCGGCGCTGTTCAGCAAACCCGACACCAGCCGGTAGAAACCCGCGACCACCAGGAGTTCGACCAGCTCGGCCTCGTTCCATCGGGCCGACAGCGCCAGCCACGTCCCGTCGCGCACACAGTCGTCGGCGTGCAGGTCGTCGGCGAGCGCGATCAGCGCCCGATCGCCGGCGCTCCACGCGTGTTCGTGCGGCGACATCGTCAGCGCCGAGATCTCCTCGTCGGTGAGGCCGCAGCGCCGACCGATCACCGTGTGCTGGCCGAACTCGTACACGGCCTGCGCGTTCCAACCCACACGCAGGATCACGAGCTCGCGCTCCCGCTCGGGGAGCAGACCCTTGTTGAGGAGGAAACCGCCGAGCAGGTTGAACCGCTTCAGGAGTTTCGGGTGATGGCCGAGCACGCCGAAGATGTTCAACGGCCGACCGTCGAGCCTCAGCGAACCCGACAGCGTCTCGGCCAGTTCGGAGTCGGTGACGTGGTCGAGATCGATCGGTTCGATGCGTGGGGTAGGCGGACGAGTGGTCATGTCGGCTCCACTCCCAGCCTCGGGGCGTCGCTGACGCGGACACAGCGGTTGGTCATCGTGCCGATCCCTTCGATGGTGGTGGTGATCGAGTCGCCGTCGGCGAGGAACAGTTGTCGTGCAACCCCGACGCCCGATGGCGTCCCGGTGAAGATCAGGTCACCGGTGTTGAGCGTCGTGACGTGCGACAGGAAGCTCACCAGCGTCGCGACGTCGAAGATCATGTCGGAGGTGAAGCCGTTCTGGCGCACCTCGCCGTTCACCTGGGTCACGATCCGCAGGTCGGTGTGATCGTCGAATTCGTCGAGGGACACCAGGACGGGCCCGATCGGACCGAACGTGTCGAACGACTTGCCGAGGTCGAAGTGCGGTGGGCTCGCCGCGAACTGGGCGGGACGGTCCGAGATGTCTTGACCGGCGGTGAGTCCCACCACGTGGTCCCAGGCATCTTCGACGGCGATGTCCTTGCCGCCGGGCCCGATGACCACCACCAACTCCCCCTCGTAGTCGCAGCCGTCACTGCGCAGCTCGACGTCGGCGGACGGACCGACGAGGCACGACGGGAACTTGGTGAACACGAGCGGACTCGACGGCGCCTCGCGGCCTCCCTCGGCGGCGTGTTCGGCGTAGTTCAAGCCGATCCCGAACACCTTCTGCGGTCGCGGTACCGGCGGGCCGAGCACGACGTCGGCGAGCAGTCCGGTGACCGACGAGTCGTCGAGGCCGGCCGTCAACTCGGCGAGGAGGTCGGGGCGGGTGAGCGCGTCCATCGGGTCGGACCCCAGCGCCCCCGACGAGTGCGTCGCGAGGTCGGTGTAGTGGTCGCCGTGCACGAGCACCGCACGCCCGTCGACGTTCGCAAGTCGGAATCCCATGGGTGTCTGTCCTTTCGAGCAACGGTAACGATTGGTGTCAGACACCAATCGTTACACCTGTGGCGACGACTCGCGTCCTTCGGGGTTGCAGCGGTGCGTGTGTTCCTAGGCTGGACGTATGACGGACCTCGCCCAGCCCGTGTTCGCACTCGACGATTCGTTCGCCCGCGAGCTGGTGGGTCTGCACACGCCGTGGGCGCCCGAGTCGGTGTCGGCACCGGAACTGTTGGTCCTCAACGAGGACCTCGCCGACGAACTCGGCCTCGACCCTGCCGGCTTGCGTTCACCTGCCGCGGTCGAGATACTCGCCGGCAATGCAGTGCCCGACGGTGCGACCACCGTCGCCCAGGCCTATGCCGGGCACCAGTTCGGCGGCTATTCGCCTCGCCTCGGCGACGGCCGCGCGCTGCTCCTCGGCGAACTGATCGATCGGCGGGGCGTGCGTCGCGATCTCCACCTGAAGGGCTCGGGCCGCACCCCGTTCGCGCGCGGGGGCGACGGACGTGCTGCGGTCGGACCGATGCTGCGCGAGTACCTGATGGGCGAGGCGATGCACGCTCTCGGTGTGCCCACCACCCGGATGTTGGCCGTGGTCGCCACCGGCGACGCGATCGTTCGAGAAGTCGACAGTCGCCACGCCCAGGTCCCGGGTGCGGTGATGACCCGCGTGGCCGCGAGCCACCTGCGCGTCGGCACGTTCCAGTTCGCCGCGGCCACCGGCGACGCCGAACTGCTGCGCTCGTTGACCGACTATGCAATCGCCCGTCACGTGCCTGATGCTGCCGAGAGCGACAACCCGGCGCTGGCGCTGTACCAACACGTCGTCGGCGTGCAGGCCGACCTCGTGGCGCAGTGGATGATGCTCGGTTTCATCCACGGCGTGCTCAACACCGACAACGTCACGATCTCGGGCGAGACGATCGACTACGGGCCGTGCGCGTTCATGGACACCTACGACCCGGCGACCGTGTTCAGCTCGATCGACCACGGCGGCCGCTACGCCTACGGCAACCAGCCTGCGATCACCACCTGGAATCTCGCCCGGTTGGCCGAAGCGATGCTGCCCGTGTTCGACGACGACGACGACCGTGCCATCGAGTTGGCGACAGGCGTACTGGAGACCTTGCCCGAGCGCCTCCAGGGAACGTGGACGGCGGGGATGCACGCGAAGCTCGGCCTGCCGACCGGCGACGCGACGCACGATCATCTGATCGCCGAGCTGTTGAACCTCATGGGCGAGCATCGGGTGGACTACACCGGCGGACTGCGCTCGCTGTCCTCGGTGGTGCGCGGTGGCGTCGATGCACCCATGGCCGTGTTCGGCGCGGCGGCGATGCCGGCGCTCAGCGACTGGATCGGCCGATGGGCACCGGCGGTGGTGGGTGATCCGACGACGGTGGCCGATGACATGGACCGCCGAAACCCGGTGTACGTGCCACGCAATCATCTGGTCGAGGAGGCGTTGACCTCGGCGGGATGGGGTGATTTCGGCCCGTTCGACGACCTGCTCGACGCCGTCACCCGGCCTTTCGAGCGGCGGGAGGGCCTCGAGCGCTTCGAGCAACCTGCGCCGCCCGATGCCGCCGACGGATACCGCACCTTCTGCGGCACCTGACCAGGCGGGAAACCCCCGTTTGCGTGACAGGTCTGAAGGCCCGGGGCACCGGAACTGCAACACGAACGAGATGAGGTGGGTGAGGTGCTGCAAGCGGCAACAGCCGGCCCATCGACGCAAGCTCGTCACAGGTGAGCAAGACTGGACGAGGGCGCCGGTTCAGATCCGCCCCCGAGGGGAAGAGTGAGCTCCATGACCACAACAGACCAGCCGCGACCAGACGGGCCGCCGATCGCCACCGGCGTGACGCCCGAACGGCTCGCCAACCTGCGCGCCTGGAACCTCGGACTCACCGTGCTGCATGCCGTGCAGGCGGTGTTGATCGTCGTGCTGTCCGGCGACTTCGTGATCCAGGTGGTGTCGACGTTCCCCGAAGGCGAACCCGGCACCCGAGTACCGGACGCCGAAGCGTTCTTCGACGTGCGCGTGGGCTTCGCGATCGGGCTCTTCCTCGCGCTCGCAGCGATCGACCACCTGGTGACCGCCACCGTGCTGCGATCGACCTACGAGCGCGACCTGCGCGGCGGCATCAACCGGTTCCGCTGGGTCGAGTACTCGATCAGCGCCACGCTGATGATCCTGCTGATCGGCTTCTACAGCGGCATCACCAACATCACCGCCGTCGTCGCCGTGATCGGCGCGAACGTGGCGATGATCCTGTTCGGATGGATCCAGGAGCGCATGAACCCGCCGGGACGCACCTCCACCACGATGATGCCGTTCTGGTTCGGCACGCTCGCCGGCATCGCACCGTGGGTCGGCATCCTGATCCAGATCGTGGGATCGGAGACCGTGCCGGGCTTCGTGTACGGCATCATCGTCGTGCAGTTCCTCTTGTTCTTCAGTTTCGGATTCAACCAGTGGCTGCAGTACCGGGGCATCGGCAAGTGGACCGACTACATCTACGGCGAGAAGGTGTACCTCGTGCTCAGCCTGGCAGCGAAGTCGCTCCTCGCCTGGCAGATCTACTTCCCCAGCCTCGACTGAGCCCAACCCCGTTTGCGTGACGTTCTCGGTGGGGCGGGCCACCGAGAACGTCACCCAGAGGTGATGACGGCGTGTTGGCTACCATCCGGCGATGGAGCTCGGGGACGTCCAGCGTTCGGCAGCGGCGGTGCGCGACGGCGAGATGTCGGCGCGAGAGTTGGTCGAGACGGCACTCGAACGCATCGAGGCACAGCAGCCCACCTTGAACGCCTTCGTGCACGTCGACGCCGTTGGTGCGCTCACCGCAGCCGACGCCGTCGACCGGGCGCGCGCTCACGGCGAACGAATCGGACCGCTCGCCGGGGTGCCGTTCGGCGTGAAGGACCTCGAGGACTGCATCGGGATGCCGACCACCCGGGGGTCGCGCTGGTATGCCGACGCACCGCCCGCAGCCCGCGACGACATCCACGTCGAACGATTCAGGGCTGCCGGCGCCATCCCGATCGGCAAGACCGCGGCGCCCGAGTTCGGGGCGTTCGGCTACACGGCCAGCCCGCTGCACGGCGTGACCCGAAACCCGTGGAACACCGAGCGCACTCCGGGCGGGTCGAGCGGGGGAACGGCCGCGTCGGTGTCGGCGGGGGCGATTGCCTTCGGCACGGCGAGCGACGGCGGCGGATCGATCCGCGGGCCGGCTGCGTCGTGCGGGCTCCCCGGTCTCAAGCCCACCTACGGACGGGTGCCGACGTTCGGCGTCACCCGCCACGCCGGCAACGCCGTCAACTTCGCCCTCGCCACCACCATCGCCGACACCGCCCTGTTGTTCGACGTCGCTGCGGGTCCCGACATGCGCGATCGCACATCGCTGCCCGAACCGGGCATCTCGTACGTCGACGCGATCGAGCAGCTCGACGTCGCCGGGCTGCGATCGGCCTGGTCGGCCGATCTCGGATTCGTGACCACGGATCCCGAGGTGGTCGAGGCCGCCGAGCGGGCTGCTTCGAGGCTGGTCGATGCCGCCCGGCTGGCCGACACGGGATTCGACGTGCGGATCGACGACTTCATCCGGATCTATGCGTTCATGGAATCGGCCGATCAGTTCGTCGACGTACCCGACGGGTGGGAAGACCGAATCGACGAACTCGACCCGTTGGTCCGTGGCGGTTGGGACCGGAACCGGGGCGTGACGTTGCCGCAATTCGCGAAGGTCGAGAAGGCACGACGCGGCCTCGAACTCCAGGTCGCCGAGGTGTTCCAACGCATCGACGTGTTGCTCACACCCACCAATCCGTGTGCGCCGTTCGCCGCGGAGGGGCCGATGCCGACCGAGATCGCCGGCCGGCGCTGCCACGCCGGAACCGCCGCACTGCTGACGATGCTCGCCAACGTGGTGAACCTGCCGTCGATCACCGTGCCCGCCGGACTCACCGCCGACGGCCTCCCGGTCGGGTTGATGATCACCACCGCCCGCCACCGCGAAGACCAGTGCCTCCGCCTCGCCCGAGTCTTCGAGGACGCCGCCCCCTGGGCCCTCCACGCCCCCTGAAACTCCCGTTTGCCGTGCGGTTCGGGTGGCCCGGGCCACCGGAAAGGTCACGCAAACGTCAGAGCTACTGCTCGGCGTCGAGACGGACGAGGCCGTCGAGGATCATGTCGAGGACCAGCTCGAAGCTGCTGGAGGTGTCGCCGGCGAGGTGCTGGTGCACGTGCGCCACCATGTGCGGATGTTCG
>Ga0102938_10003837_pt1 | contig 11131 bp, 10 predicted proteins | sample SalPonR2_B_D2_MG_FD_84516 | JGI IMG/M metagenome (GOLD analysis project Ga0102938, IMG submission 84516) | Salt pond soil microbial communities from South San Francisco under conditions of wetland restoration - Salt Pond MetaG R2_B_D2_MG | ecosystem: Environmental > Aquatic > Marine >... | reverse complement strand
TAGTGCGCGCAACTGCTCGAGTGTCTGGTCGCGGGAGGGTGGGGGCATGCCGGGCGCGGGTTGGGCGAATCCGAACAGCGCTGCAGGGCGACCGCCCGGGCCGCTCATGTCGTGGATCTCGCGCAGCGGGCCGACGTGGCTGAAGGCAGAGCCGGCGAGGCCGCTGTCGCGCCAGAACGGCCGGTCGTAGTGTGCGACCACCTTGACGGTTCCACCCATCCACACCGGGGTCGCCGCCGCCAGCTCCCGGATCGACGGCTCGAGCGCCTCGATGCGGATCGCCCGGACTGCGGTGGCCGGGGCGACGGCGACCACGACGTGCGGCGCCGTCCAGCACGAGTGCTCGGCTTCGACCTCGACACCGTCGGCGACCGACGTGACGGCGCGCGCTGCATCGGCGAGCCGGACGGAACCTCCGGGGAGCCCGGCCGCCAGCCCGGTGGCGATGGCCTGCGCACCGCGCTCGAATCGTGACGACGGCACGTCGAGCTGGTTGCCGGTGATGCGCTGGACGTCACCGACCGGCTGGTAGACCATGTCTCCGTCGAGGTGCTGGGCGAAGGTGCCGAGCCCCAGCATCCGCACCACGGCGTCGACGCGGTGCTCGCCCGGCCAGTACCAGCTGGCACCGAGGTCGAGGTGTCCGGCCCCGGCCTCGACCGACAGCAGGCGTCCACCGACGCGGTCACGGGCCTCCAGCACGACCACGTCGCGACCGGCCCGTTGCAGCAGCGATGCGACGTACAGACCGCCGGGTCCGGCACCGATGACGACGGCGTCCACCCGCCGTGCGTCGGGGTCGGTCATGCGCCGTAGTCGACGGTGTACCAGCGCTCGGGTCGGATCCGGAGACGGATCTCGTCGTCGACTGCAGCCTGCGCGGCGTAGCCCCGGCCCATCTCGTCGCCGAGGTAGCGGATCGCCATGGCCTCGATCGGGGCCCGGTCGTCGGGATCGAGGGCGTCGATCTCCACCGGGCCGTCGATGGTGACGTACTTGTAGGGGAGCTCCTCCTGCTGTGCGCACAGTGACGCCCGGCCGGCAGCTGCGGCGAGCCGCCCCTTGAGAGACGACGCACTGGTGAGCACGTGGACGTCGCCGCCGGGTTCGTAGGAGTACCAGACCGGAACGGCGAGCGGAGGCCCGTCGTTCCGCTCGATGGCGAGCACTCCGACGTGCAGACCTGCGAGGAACGCCTCGCGGTCGCTGGAGGACATCTTCTGGTCGGCCATGGTTCCTGTCTAGTCGACCGTCAGTCGAGGGAGTAGAGGTACTCGACGATGTCGGCGATCTGGCGTTCGTCGAGGTCGAGGTCGGGCATGCCCGAACCGGGGCGGATCGCCTGCGGGTCACGCAACCAACGCGCCAGTTCGTCGGGGCGGTTGACGAGCGTCCCGGCGATGAACGACCGGCGACTCCACGCGTCGAGGGGTGGACCGACATGGGCGTCGGCGGCGACGATCCCGGGGATGCGGTGGCACGACCCGCACCCCGACTCGGTGATCGTGACCTGCCCCCGATCGGCATCGCCCCGCACGTCCAACGCCTCCGAGCGGGCCCGGTCCGGACGGTCGCCGGTGCAGCCGGCGACCGCGACGAGCAGCACCACCACGATGGCCCCGATCGACCGCATCACGCACACCGGTCGACGACGACGGTGGCCATCGCCGTCATCAGGACGAGGAACGCGAAGTAACCGCTCAGCAGCACGGCCAGGAGGTGGACGGTGCCGTCCTGACGCCCTCCGTCGTCGGTGTCGGTGCGCCCGGATGCCTCCACCCGCGCCCGGCGGGCGGCCCACATCGAACCGACGACACCGGCGACGGCGACAGCTGTCGCTGCGTGCAACGGCAGGTTCGAGTCCCACCGGCAGCTGAGCGGCACCAGCGCATAGACGACGGCGAGGTGCGTGAACCACACCGCCGGCGCGACGGCAATCACCGCTGCGGCCACCACGGGTGTTCTGACCTGCATGTCAGAACACCCTCGGGGTCAGGTGGACCACGGCGAACATCACCAACCACACCACACCTGCGCCGATCCAGATCGGCCGGTCGGCGTCGACGAGCGACAACGACCACTGCCCTCGGGCTGCGTGGTACACGCCCAGACCGCGCACGGCCAGCGCCGCTGCGGCGACGATCAGTGCCCACGCGGTCAGGGTGACGACGGCGGCGCCGTAGGCGTCGGCGGAGATGTCGGCGTCGGACGCCACGAGCGACACCATCTGCACCACGGAAGCCCCGGCCAGGGCGACCCATCCCAGCAGCCCGCGCAGGAACCCCCGCTCGATCGTGGATGCGGTCGTCAGCGCCACGACCACGAGCACGGCGGCCAGCAGCGGTCCGCCGAGTGCGGCCGGCTCGGTCCCGTCGAGCGGCCACGCCGAAGCGCCCAGCCGCAGGTAGTAGTAGGCGTAGGCGAACCCGCCGGTCAGCACCATCACGACCGCAACCGTCAACCACGCTCCCGTCGACACGGCGCTGCGCCCGGGATCGGTGTGCAGCGCCATCGCCCCGGCTGCGGAGCGCCGCCGTGCGGCGAGGACATCCGCGTCGTCGGCAGCGCCGCCATCGTCGGCGCCCTCCCCGGCGGCGGCGGCTCGCCGGTTCGACTCACCCCACGACACGAACGACACGAGGAGGGCCAGACCTCCGGCGGCTGCCAGCAGCACCCAGTTCACGAGGACGCCGACGACGGCGACGGTGAGGAAGACGGCGCTGATCACCGGCCAGTAACTGGGACCGGGCAGGCTGACGATCGCCTGGGGCCGTGCGTCGAGCACGGAGGTCCGGATCACCTCGCGCCGTCCCTGCCAGCTCGTCCCCGTGACGGCCACGGCCTCGACCACCTCGTCGGGGAGTCCCGGATCGCCCGTCTCCCACTGCGGCGAGCGGCTCCCGACCACCGGGATCACGTCATGGCTGTGCGCCGCCGGCGGTGATGCGGTCGCCCACTCCAGCGTGTCGCCACACCACGGGTCGCCGCCGGCGACGGCTCCCCGCCGCCAGGCATGGGCGAGGTTGACGAAGAAGACGGCGAAGCCGGCGGCGAGCACGAAGGCGCCGATCGTCGACCACAGGTTCGACGTCTCCCAACCGAGCGTGGCGTCGTAGGTGTAGACGCGTCGGGCCATGCCCTGCAGCCCGAGCCAGTGCTGTGGGAAGAACGTGACGTTGAAGCCCACGAACATCACCGCACAGGCGAGCTTGCCCGCCCACTCCGTCGGTCGCCGACCGGTCATCTTGGGGAACCAGTGGTGGAGCGCGGCCAACATCGGGAACACGACGCCCCCGATGAGCACGTAGTGGAAGTGCGCGACGACGAAGAAGGTGTCGTGGGCCTGCAGGTCCCACGGGGCCGACGCGACCATGATCCCCGTGATGCCGCCGAGCACGAAGATGAAGAAGAAGCCGGCGACGAACCACATCGGCGCCGTCCAACGGGGTCGGCCCTCCCAGATGGTGGCGATCCAGGCGAAGACCTGGATGCCCGACGGAATGGCGATGAAGTAGCTCGCCATGGCGAACAGACCGAGCACCATCACCGGAAGACCGACGGCGAACATGTGGTGGACCCACAGCCCGAAGCTCACGATGGCGATGCCGATCAACGACGCCGCGACGAGCGGGTAGGCGACGATGCGGCGGCCGACGTGCACGGCCACCACCGCCGACACGACGCCGGTGGCCGGCAACAGCATGATGTAGACCTCCGGGTGGCCGAAGATCCAGAACAGGTGCTGCCAGAGCAGCGGGTTCCCGCCGGCGGCCGCGTCGTAGAACGGGGCGCCGAACTTGCGCTCGAGCTCCAACAGGGTGCTGGCGACGATCACGAACGGGAACGCCACGAGCATCATCGCCGCCATCACGAGCACGCTCCAGACGAACAGCGGCATCCGTCCGAGTGACATCCCCGGCGCCCGGAACCGCATGATCACGACGATCAGCTCGATCGCACCGACGATGCCGGCGATCTCGACGAAGGTGACGCCGAGCAACCAGAAGTCGAGTGCCCGCGTCGGCGAGAACTCCGGTCCGGTCAGCGGCACGTAGGCGAACCAGCCGCCGTCGGGAACCGATCCGGTCAGCAGGCTCCAGTTCAGCAGGACCCCGCCGGCCACGTAGACCCAGTAGCCGAAGGCGTTGAGGCGCGGGAACGGCAGGTCGCGCGTGCCGAGCTGCAACGGCACCAGGTACATCGCCAGACCTTCGAGCAGCGGCACGGCGAAGAGGAACATCATCGTCGTGCCGTGCATGGTGAACAGCTGGTTGTACGTGTCGGGACCGAGGAACGTGTTCTCGGCGCGCATCAGCTGGATACGCAAGAGCAACGCTTCGACGCCGCCGATCAGGAGGAACGCGACGCCGGTCCAGATGAACCGCAGCCCGATCTGCTTGTGGTTGACGGCGCTGAAGAACCCCGGGAGGCCGGGCTTCGACGACCACGCCGCTTCGATGGCGGCGAGATGGTCGCGCTCGGCGCGCTGGAGCTCGTCGGTCACCGCAGGCCCTCCAGATAGGCGATGAGGTCGAGCAGCTCCGGACCCGTCACGGGCGCCGGTGGCATCAGGGCACCGGGTTTGATCGACTGGGGGTCGGCGATCCAGCCGCCGAGGTTGCCGCGAGTGTTGGGCAACGTCACCGCCGCGAGCGTCGACCGGCTCGCCACGTGGGTCAGGTCGGGCCCGAGTTCGCCGTCGGCGCTCGTGCCGCGCACGGTGTGGCAGGAGGCGCAGCCCGTCTCGACGAACGTCGCTCGACCGCGGAGTGCCTGCTCGCCGACCGGTTCGGCGGCCGGCGCTGCCTGATAGCGCAGCCAGGCCTCGAACTCGGCGGGCTCCTGGGCGATCACCACCATGCGCATCCGGGCGTGCTGGATGCCACAGAACTCGGCGCACTGGCCGAGGTAACGACCGGGTTCGTCCGCTTCGAGGATCGATTCGGTCTGTTCGCCCGGGATCATGTCGGTCTTGCCGCCGAGTTCGGGGATCCAGAAGCTGTGGATCACGTCGTCGGTCTCGAGCACGACACGGACCGGGGTCCGGGCCGGGATGTGGATCTCGTTGGCGGTGGTCACCCCGCCCGGGTACTCGATCTCCCACCAGTACTGGTTCCCGATCACCCGAACCTCGAGTTCGGTGGCGCCGGTGGGAGCGACCCGGTTGGCGGTGACGAGCATGAACACCGCCAGCGGTACCAGCACCACGACCGGGAGCGCCACGCCACCTCCGATCACCAGCCACTGCGAGCGTGGCGTGGCGTCGTCGCGGTCGCCGGTGTTCTCGTCCGTTCGCCGCCGGCCGGTTCCGGCGTAGACGAGAAGTGTGATCACGAGGATGAAGACGACGGCACCCAGCGACACCATGACCCAGAGCAGTTCGTCGACGGCACGGGCGTCAGGGCTTGCGGGGGCGAGCGAGCCCTGTTCTTCCGCGCACCCGGCCAGCAGCGCACCGGCCGGTGCGACGAGGCGCATCCGCCGCGTCATCGCGTCAGCTCCTCGTCGCTGGCACGGTTCTGCTCCGCCCGCTCCTCGCCGCGTGTGAGCGCTCGACAGGCCGACCAGGCGACCGACCCGGCGACGAGAGGGACGACGACGAGGAGCACTCGATAGGTCGTGGTCACTTCGCCGATCGGCACCCGCAGCAGGAATGCCTGCAGGTCGTGGCTGCCCGCCATGAGGAGCACCGTCAGCCAGGCCAGCCCTGCCACCCCGAGCGCCGTCCTGACCGGCCGGTCACGGGGGCGTTCGGCGGCGTGGTGGTCGCCCCGGTCACCGGTGAGGCGCGCCTCGGCGAACGGCCAGGCGAGCAGGACGACGAACACCGCCAGTGGCAGCAGCACGCCGGTGAAGAAGGGGCTCGGGATCTCGTAGCCGCCGACGATCACGGAGGCGTTGGGCAGGACCCGCAGCGCACCCTCGACCCAGCCGAGGTACCAGTCGGGCTGGGCCGGCACGGTTGCGGCCGCCGGGTCGAACGGGCCGTACAGCCAGATCGGGGCGATCTGCAGTGTCGCTCCCATCGCCACCAGGACCGAGAACACGAGCAGCGCCAAACCCGTGGTCTTCAGTGCGTAGTCGGGCCAGCCCGACGATCCTTCGACGCGTGACTGTGCGGTGGCCTCGTCGGTGAACTGCGTGTGCGTGCGCATCCAGACCAGCCCGAGATGGGCGGCGAGCGTGGCGCCGATCAGCAGCGGCAACACGATGACGTGGAGCAGCCAGAACCGGTGCAGCGCGTCGGGATTGGCGAACTCCCCGGCGAACAGCAGGTCGGCCACCCCCGGCCCGACGACCGGGATCGACACGGCGAAGGCGTGGCCGATCCGCGTGCCCGTCCCGCCGAGCAGGTCGTTCGGCAGGGCGAGCCCGAAGAAGCCGTTCGCCATCGCGAGGCCCATCAGGACGACTCCGAGCGTCCAGTTCAGGCGACGCGGCCGCCGGAAGGCACCGGTGAAGAAGACGCGCATGGCGTGCAGCACGATCGCGGCGACGAACACGACCGCAGCCCAATGGTGGGTCTGGCGCACGACGGCACCGAAGGGGCGCTCGAAGGTGATGCTCATCACCGACACGTAGGCCCGCGTCGCCTCGACGCCCTGGAGCGGCTCGTAGGGCCCGTCGTACGTGACGACCTCGCCGGAGGCGTCGTAGAACCAGGTCAGGTACAGCCCGGTCAGTACCAGCACGGCGAACGAGAGCAGTGCGATCTCGCCGAGGAGGAACGATGCGTGGCGCGGGAAGATCTTGTGCGGCGCATGTCGGACGGCCTCGGGCAGCCGGTCGGCGAGCGTCGTCACGGCCGCCCCCAGAACCCGGTACCGACGGCGTCGGTGAAGTCACCGCGAGCGACCAGCAGCCCGTCGGCCTCGACGTCGAGGGGCAGCCGCGGGAGCGGACGGTCGGCGGGGCCACGCAGTACCTCGCCGTTGGCCAGCACGTCGAACAGCGCCTGGTGGCACGGGCACAGCAGCGTGCCGGACTGCTGCTCGTAGAGCCCGAGCGGGCAGGCCATGTGCGTGCAGAGCTTCGAGTAGGCGACCACGCCGAACTCGGCGGCCAGCGGGCCGTCGACCGACGGCGCGAGCCGCGCCGGGTCGGTGCGGATGACGATCGCCTGCGAGTCGGCGTCGCCGACCCATCCTCGCGGGTAGACGTTGACGAGGTCGCCGACGTCGATCGATGCGAGCCGCACTCGCTCGCCGGCAGCGTCGACGACCGGGGTTCCGGCGGACCACGCCGTCGACCGCAGCCGGCGCGTTGCCTCGCCGAGTCGGCTGATCGCCGGCACGACGGCCACGCCGACGGCAACCGTGGCGGTCGCAGCGGCGGCGAGCGTCGTGCGCCGACCGAACCTGGGGCCCTTGGTCTCGCGAGGTTCGTGGTCGTGCTCGTGGTGGGACGTCCGACCCCACGAGACCACCCCGACGCCGATGACCACTCCACCGAACGCAGCGACGGCCGCAGCGAGGCGGCTCTCGCCGCTCACGATCCCGACGACCACGGCAGCGCCGATGAGGGCCACGCCCACCCCGACTGCGGTCACCAGCCCTGGCGGTGGACGCTTCACACGCGCCGCCCGGTCCATGCGACGAAGCCGAGACAGGCGACCGCGAGAACGAGCCAGGCGACGAGGCCCTCGCCGACCCGGACGCCCGGCAGTGCGATCCCGGTGGTGACCGGATCCTGGATCTCCTCGACGTAGGCCGCCACTGCGGCGACGTCGTCGACGGCGAGGCTCGATCCGAACGACGGCATCTGTCCCGGTCCGGCGACGATGGCGGACGCCGTCTCGGACGGGCTGGCGTGGAGCACCGATGGCGCTCCGGAACCGGCGGCCTGGGCACCGCCCTCACCGGTGGCCCCGTGACAGGCGGCGCACAACAGCCGGTATCGGGTGCCGCCCGCCGACACGTCGGCCTCGATGCCGGCGATGTCGGGCACGTCGGGGCCCGTGACGAACGTCGAGGTGTGGGCGACGATGGCGAGGATCTCGTCGTCGGAGTAGGGCGAGTCGCTGCGGCGCACCGCCTCGTCGGGATCGTCGATCGGCATGCGCCCCGTGCTCAGCGCGTAGAAGACGCTCGACGTGCCACGCCCCGAGATGTCGATGCCGCGCGCCGTGCCCTCGCCGGTCACTCCATGACACCATGCGCAGTCGCGGCGGTACAGCTCCTCGCCGCGCTCGACGGGGACGGGGGCAGCAGCGCTCGACGGCTCGCGCTGTACGGCGAGACCGGTCAGTGCGAGCCCTGCGGTCGTGACGACGCTCAGCGTGATGCGACCGGCCGTCCGACCTGCCGCAGGCACACGGGTGCGTCTCGGTGCGGCGAGTTGTCGGATCGTCCTCGCAGCGATCACGACACCGACGGCTGCATACGTGGCGCCGGCGACTCCCATCAGCGCCCCGGCGACCTGCTGATCTGCGAGCGTGCCGTGGGCGTAGAGCCGGGCCGGGGCGAACATCATGAATGCGCCCAGCACGGCGCCGATCGTCGCGACGCCGAGGAGCGACACGATCGGGGCGATGGCATCCGCACGATCCGCTCGATGCGCGGTGGCGGCGAGCCACGATGCGCCGGTCACCAGGAGGAGCAGGTGGCCGGCGCCGTGCAGCATCCACGACGACAGCGCACGGTCGTAGACGGTGGGGACGTGGACGGCGACCACCGTCACCGCATGCAGCCCACCGAGCAGCAGGACGCCGGTGCTCGTCGACAGCGACGATGCCGGCGCCCGCAGCACCGGTCGACGACGCAGCCGCGCAGGAGCCGTTGCGAGCGGCAGCGCGACGGCAGGCGCGGCCACGAGGACGAGCACGAGGTGCTGGACCATGTGGCCGGTGACCGACCCCTCCGCCCACTCCCCGACGGGCGGCAGGACGGCGACGGCGACGGCCGCCGCCGCCGCGTAGAGAGCGACCCGGTCCCGTCGACGCCGGAGCTGGACCGCCACCAGCGCGAGGGCGAGCGGCACGGCAGCGTCGAGCGCAACGGTGGGCCCTACGTGCGCGACCGACGGCATGACAGTGCGCCTACCCCGGCCCCCCGGCCCCGAAACGGCAGAACGTGCCGGACCCGACGTTCACCGATTGCGGCGCGTGAACAGGTTCAGCACCAGGCTGATGATCAACGTCAGGATCACGCTGCCGATGATCGAGACCCGGAATTCCCAACCTGCGAGCGCTGCGACCACGTTGATCGCAACGAGGATCAGCACGAAGACGACCATCTGGAGGAGGAGGTTCCCGCGCATGTTCAGCTGCTCACGAGAGGTCGCATCGTCCGACGCCGGAAGATGAACGGTGTCAACGATTCCATACGGCAGCCCTACCCACGAGACGTCGGTCTCACGCTCACCTCGATGGCGGGTGATCCCGATGGCTGCCGTACACGCCCCACGAGGTCGTGCCTGCGTCGAAGTCACCGTTCGCTGGCCGGTTCACCCACGTCCGGAACGACACGTGCTGCGGTGTCCCACCGTGCCGGACCTTCAGCTCCGCCGCGTTGTCCGTCATCGCGTTCATCCACGTCACGATGTCGCGCGGGAGACCTCCGTTGTCGAGCATGCCGACGGGCAACCGCAGGCGTCGGCACTGCCATTTCCCGGCGATGAGCGAGGCTCAGCGTGCGAGGTAGCCGCGTCCCAGCAGGTCCACCGGGATCCACGACAGGACATCTCGAGTCCACAGCTGCCCCGACGACGCGTCGTACTCGTCGGGCAGCTCGACACCGGCCGGTACGGCGGCGGGGATGTCGAGCCGGTCCATGGACAAGAGGCAGCTGGCAGCCATGTCGGCGACGCAGACAACTCCTGCCGTGCCCATGTCGAGGCCCATCGAGCGAGCGATCTGGAGGCCCTCCGCGGCCACTGCCGGAGTCGAGAGGTACACCACGGTGCCGTCCGGTGCCACGCTGGGCTCGACCGAGATGACATCCTGCACGCCCAGCTCCACCAGCTCTCGAGCGATCTCCCACTGCGCCACAACGGGCACCGGACGATCTTCGACGAGTTCGGCGACGACGTGCGCGAGTGCGGCGTTCACCGGCCCCGGGGACACCACGTCCATGGGCGGCGGTGGATCCGTGAGACCGACTGCGTCGATGCCTGCATCTGCATCGATTCGGAAGCCGAACGAGAACGCCCAGATCGAGTCGATCTGCTCGAGCGGGGCGGTCGCCGGTTCGTAGTCCAGGACAGGGCTCCCGGCAAGATCGCCGCCGGCTGCCGCCACCAGACGGTCGAGGGTGCCCTGTTCCAGGTCGGCTGCGACTCGGCGGCCGACGTTCACGTCACCGAGCTCATCCGACAGACGTTCCCCCAGCGCGGCGCGAGTGGCATCGGAGGGGGCCGGAACCGTCGTCGACGGGACGGTCGTCGTCATCGGGACGGTCGTCGTCGGCGGGACCGTCGTCGGCGGCGTGGTCGACACGATGGAGGTGGGCGGCCCCGATGATTCCGACGTCGATTCGTCGGAAGAACAGGCGAAGCTGACCATGCACGCGCCGAGCATCACGGCAGCACCCCAGCGCCGATGCGTCTGGCCGGAACGAGTGTCCGAACGAGCCACACCCGCCGGCGGCACGTCTGGCGTCCGGCCGCCTTCAGTCGCGATGGGCGGGCCTTCCCACATAGGAGACGGCGAGGAACTTCCAGACTCCGTCTTGTTTGATGAGGATGAAGTAATCGATGTTGTGGCGTTCGGGTCGACCGTCGATGTGCAACACGGCGTCGGCTCTGACGAAGGCAAGATGCCCGCCGTCGACATGAACGGTCCAGTCATCGACCGGCTCGGCGTAGAGGATCGGATCGACCTCTGATCTCGCTTCAGCGATCCAATCTTCAGCGCTCATGGTCGACGTGGTCCACGCGCCATCTCGCCAGGACGCCCAGCCGATGTTGGCGTGGGCGGCCATCATCCCCTCGAACGTGTCGAGGTCATGGGAGCCGGCGGCAGTGATCAGTTGTTCGACGAGAAGCCTGACGGTCTGCTCGTCTGATGTGTGATCGGTCATGGGGCGCTCGCCAGTGTAGAGAGTCCCCCTGCTCTGCCGGGCGGACCCAGGCGGGCGTCGGGCGCGTCCGGCCGACAGTACGCTGCCGCCATGGTGCTGCGCCTCGTCCTCGC
>Ga0102938_10003834_pt1 | contig 11134 bp, 8 predicted proteins | sample SalPonR2_B_D2_MG_FD_84516 | JGI IMG/M metagenome (GOLD analysis project Ga0102938, IMG submission 84516) | Salt pond soil microbial communities from South San Francisco under conditions of wetland restoration - Salt Pond MetaG R2_B_D2_MG | ecosystem: Environmental > Aquatic > Marine > Intertidal... | reverse complement strand
GCCCTCTCGCCCTATCGCACCTTCACGCGCGAGGAATGGGCGGGGTTGCGCGCCGATCAGCCGATGACGCTGTCGGGCGATGAGGTCATGCAGCTGCAGTCGCTCAATGATCCGATCTCGCTCGAAGAAGTCATCGCGATCTATCTGCCGCTCTCGCGGCTGCTTTCGCTCTATGTTGCGGCGACGCAGGGGCTGTTTCGCGCCACGCAACGCTTCCTCATGGCCGAGAACGAGCGCAAATCCCCCTATATCATCGGCGTCGCCGGCTCCGTCGCCGTCGGCAAGTCGACCACGGCGCGCGTACTCAAGGCGCTGCTGGCGCGCTGGCCGAATACGCCCAAGGTCGATCTGCTCACGACCGACGGTTTTCTTCTGCCCAATGCCGAGTTGCAGCGCCAGGGGCTGATGGAACGCAAGGGCTTTCCCGAGAGCTATGATACCGGCAAGCTCCTGCGCTTTCTCAACGCCATCAAGGCCGGGCGCGCCGCCGTGAAGGCACCGCTCTACTCGCATCTGGTCTATGATGTCGTGCCCGGCGAGGACGTCGTGATCGACCGGCCCGACATCCTCATCGTCGAAGGCCTCAACGTGCTCCAGCCTGCGCGCATGCCGCGTGACGGCAAGGCAATTCCGTTCGTCTCGGATTTCTTCGATTTCTCGATCTTCCTCGATGCCGACGAGGCGGATCTGCATCGCTGGTATATCGATCGCTTCCTGCGGCTGCGCCACACGGCCTTCCGCGACCCGAAATCCTATTTCCACAAATATGCCGAACTCGAAGAGGCAGAGGCGGTCGCCATAGCGGATGGATTGTGGAGCCGGATCAACCTCGTCAACCTGCACGAGAACGTGCTCCCCACCCGCCAGCGCGCCAGCCTGATCCTGCGCAAGGGCGAGAGTCATCGCATCGAGGAAGTCGCGCTGCGCCGTTTGTGAGCCGCCGCCCTGGCTATTCCGCCGCCTGCGCCCGCTCGAAGGCGACCGTCTCGGGTGCCTCCTGCGCAGCATGTGGCAGGATCCAGCCATCATCGACCGTGACATGCACCAATGCCCCCACAGCAGGCACCGGCCCGCGTGTGCGCAGGAGGAGCGGTGTCTGCGGTGCCGATACCGGGGCGATCCGCACGAGCTGTGAAGCGCCTTCGAAGCGCACGTCGCGGATATGCGCTGCAATCCCCGCATCACCCGTCCCGGCGATGGCGATCGCATCCGGGCGCAGGCATGCCGTCGCGGTGCCTCCCCCCTGCCCGGCCTCACAGCGCAGATCCGTCTCGTATCCGTAGAGCCGCACCCGCACCTGCCCCGAGACAGGCGGCGCCAGCACCTCCACGGGCAAGAGTTGCCCCTGCCCGATGAAGCGTGCAACCATGGCATCGCAGGGAGCATCGTAGAGCCGTACCGGCGTATCCACCTGCCGCAAGCGCCCCTGATCCATCACCGCGATCCGGTCGGCGAGCGCCATCGCCTCGGCCTGATCATGGGTGACATAGATCATCGTCGCGCCGCTCGCTGCATGGAAGGCGCGGAACGCGTCGATCATGGTCTCGCGCAGATGCGCATCGAGATTGGCAAGCGGCTCGTCGAGCAGAACAAGACGCGGGCGCATGGCGAGGCAGCGCGCGAGGGCCACGCGCTGGCGCTGACCGCCCGACAGGTTTTGCACCTTGCGTTCGGCGAAACCGGGCAGGCCGACGATCTCCAGCGCCTCCTCGACGCGACTGCGCCGCTCCGCCCGGGCGACCTTGCGCACACGCAGGGCGTAATCGACATTGCCGGCCACATCAAGATGCGGCCACAGGGCATAGGATTGAAACACCATGCCGACCCGCCGATCCTCCGGTTCGAGCTGGCGCCCCGGACGCGCGACCACATCGTCATCAAAACGGATCTCACCGCCATCGAGGGCGTCGAACCCCGCGAGCAGGCGCAGAAGCGTGGTCTTGCCGCAACCCGAAGGGCCGAGCAGCGCCTGACAGCTGCCATCGGCGATCTCGAGCGACACGTCATCGACGATGCGCCGCCCGGCAGCGATGCGGGTGACGTTGCGCAGGCTCACATGCGCCATGGCAGAACTCCTTCCGGCAGACGCCGCCCCAGCGTAGAGACGGCGAGGGCAAGGCCGAGAATGATCGCGAGAACCCAGACCGATACCGCAGCAGCAGCGGTCGAATTCCCCTCGTCATACAGGCTGAAGATCACGACGCCGACAGTCTCCGATCCCCGCGACCAAAGCAGCGCCGAGACGGTCAACTCGGAGAATGCGCCGAGGAAGACGAGGATCGCACCCGCTCCGAGCGCCGGGGCGAGCAGCGGCAGAATGATCGTTCGCAGACGGTGGAAGGGCCGCGCCCCAGCCATCTGCGCCGCTTCCTCGCCGGCCCGATCGATCTGCGCCATGGCGGCGACGACCGGGCGCAGTGCGAGCGCGAGGAAACGCGCAAGATAGGCGAAGAGCAGGATCCAGATGGTATTGTAGAGGCTGATCCCGAGAATCGGCAGAGGAGGCAGCAGCACGAGAATCACCGCAATCGAAAGAACGATACCCGGCAGGACATAGGGCGCATCCGCCGCGACGTTCAACCATTGCGCCACGCGCGAACGCCGCGCCACCATCAGCCAGGCCAGTGGCGCGCAGACACAGACGGTGATCACCGCAGCAGTACCGGCAAGGAAGAGGCTGTTGACGAAGGCGCGCTGCGCGCTGCCGAGGCCCGTCACCACATAGATCAGATTATCGAAGGTCAGCGTCTGCCAGGTCAGGCGCATCCCCACCGACGGCACCAGCGCCGAGGCGGCGAGCGAGACCAGCGGCATCACGGCGATCAGCAGCATCAGCGCCCAGACGGCCAGTGTCACTGGCCAGAACCAGCGCCCGAGGGCGAAACCGCCATGCGTCGCCCCGACCCGGTCCACGGCGGCAGCATGGCGGCGCAGGATCAGCGTCTGGGCCGCGATGCCGATCACCGCCATCCCGGCGAGAATAAGGGCAAGCGAAGCGACTTCCGGCAGGGCGCCAGGGCCGAATCCCGACAGCCGCTGATAGATCAGCGTGGAGAGCATCGGATAGCGCCCCGGTATGCCGAGCAAGGCCGGAACACCGAAATTGCCGATGGCAGAGACGAAGGCGAGCGCCGCGCCGGCGGTCATCGCAGGCAACATCAGCGGCAGGATCACCCGCAGCAATGCCCCCATTGGGCGTGAGCCCGCAGCGCGCGCCGCATCAATCAGATCGGCAGGCAGCGAACGCAGCGCGGCGCGCACCGCGAGAAAGACCATGGGCGCATGTTCGAGCCCCATCACCAGAACGATCCCATCGCGCCCCAGCAACGGATTACGATCCGGACGAACCGCCTCCAGCCCGGGGATCAGCCAGAGCGGACTCTGGGGGCCGATCATCGCGAGCCAGGCCAAAGCCGAGATTTGCGGGGGGATCAGAAGCGGCAGGAGCAGCAGAAAGACGAGAAGTACCTTGTAGCGCAGATCCGTCAGCGCCACAATGAGCGCCGTCGCCGCGCCCAGCAGGACAGAGACGATGGTGGCAAGAAAGCTCGCCTCCAGCGTGTTCCAGGTCGCGCGACGGGCTGCGCGCCCGGACCAGACCTCTGCGATGAAGGCAATGCCCTCCGCCGCACCATCGGCGAAGACGGTGGCGAGCAGACGGGCGAGCGGCCAGATACAAAGCACCACGACATAGAGGCCGAGCGCCGACAGGATCAGCGTCTCGGCCCCCATGTCCGGAAAGCGGCGCCGGAGCGCGCCCGGATGATCCCGCTGCGCGACCGACATCCCTCGGATCAGCCGCCGAACAGGTCAGCGAAACGGCGCTTGATCTCCTCGGTCTGCTCCATCAGCAGGGCCGGGTCGATCGTGATGACGTTCACCGCATCCATGGCCGGGAACACATCCGGGGGCGTGATACCCTCACGCAGAGGCAGGTAGCCCTGTTCGACATGGAAACGCTGACCGTCCTCCGAGAGCTGCCAGTCTACGAAAGCCTGGGCGGCCTCGACATTGTTGGCGGTGGAAAGGATGGCGACCGGCTCGGTAACCGCGGTCACGCCCTCGTCGGGGAAGATGAAATCGACCGGCGAACCATCAGCTTTCGCGTTGAGCGGCATGAAATCGACGATCACGCCGTAATCCATTTCACCACGTGCGACCGCATCGAGCACGCCACCATTGCCGCGCCCGGCCACGGCACCGCCGTCAGCCAGCGCTTCGTAGAAGTCCCAGCCGAAACCATCGAGATTGGTCACGGTGCCGACATGGATCAAGGCGGCGCCGGAATAGAGCGGGCTCGGCATCATCAGCCGCCCGGCAATGGCTTCATCCGCCAGATCCACCCAGGAGGTGACGGGGTCGGCCACGTTGTCGGTATTGACCATGAAGCCAGTGGTGATCAGCTTCGTCGAGAAGAAGGTCATGTCGGAATCGTGCAGCGCGGCATCAGTGCCCGCAATCGGCGCATCCGCATAAGCCATCAGGCGCTCATCAGCCTTGAGCTGGCTCATCACCACGGTATCGGCGATCAGCAGCACGTCCGGCTGCGGCGCACCGGCGGTAAACTCGGCCTGCAGGCGATTGATCACCTCGGTCGTGCCGGAGCGGAAATACTCCACATTGACGTCGGGATAGGTCTCGTTGAACCGCGCAACGAGCTCGTCCATCTGCTCGGTCGGAGTCGAGGTGTAGATCACCAGATCGCCGCTCTGAGCATGAGCGGAGCCGGCAGAAAACATGAAACCGAGCGTCGCGGCGATCATCGCGGCGCGCTTGAAGGTCACGCGGTCATTCGTCATAAGGTCACTCCCCGGTGCTTGTATCGACTCCGGACGCACTAACGTCACGATGTTACCCGCTTGTGACAATCAAAGAAATTCCGTTGGGGAAATATGACGCGGCCCGATGCGCTGGCGTCCGGCAGGTGCAGGCACGCTCACGGACGGATCTCGGCCTTTTCAGCGACCGGGCGGGCCGAACGCAGGAATTCGAGCGCCTGCAGCACCAGGCTTGCGGGACGCTCGGACGCCGCTTCGAGACGCACCGAACCCTCATCCTCGAGCATGACGAAGACGCCTTCGAGCTGGCCCAGCGCAAGTTGCAGCGTCATGGCCTCCATGCCACCGCCACCACCGGCAGGTGCCTCGGCAGCCACCGCATCGGCAACCCATTCGCGCAGGCTGCGGCCCGTCTCTGCCTCGACCAGAGCGCCGAGCCCCTCGTCGATCATCGCGAAGGTGAGTCGGCGCGCTGTCGATTCGAAAATCAGCGGCAACAAGGCCGCCATGCGCCCGCCGCGCAGCGAGGCGCGCAGATTGTCAGGCAGATCGACATCTGCGGCATTGCGCAGCGTGAGCAGGCCCGGCGCATCCAGCCAGAGATCGAGATCGACGCCATAGCCCGGCGCGAGCCGCGCTTGCGCACGCCCTTCCCCGAACAACCTGTCGGCGGAGGTGCTCGCTGTCGCCGCGACTTGCACGGCTGCAGCCTCAAGCGGGGTGCCGGCAAGGATCTGCGGCGCGGCCTCGGCTGCAACGACATGGCCGGCCAGCGTGACAACGCCATCGCGTTCGACCGCGACGGACAAGGCGCCCTCACCGATCAGCAGATCCACCGGCGCCGGCGGGACGGGATTCGCGCCAACGCCGCGCCGGCCGCTGACCTGCATGACGAAATCGCTGAAATCGACATCGATGCGCCCCTCGCCGGCTGGCTGCGCGACGAAATGCGTCGGTTCCTGCTCCAGATGCGCGAGAAGGCGGCGCGGTGACAGGGCAGCGAGCGAACCGGAGACGGTCCCCTCGAAGCGCGCAAGAGAAAACGAAGCCTCGCCGGCGAAGACGGCCTCGCCGCGCGTCGCACCACTCTTTATCCGCTCCACGAAAAGACGTTTCGCATCGGCATCCGCAGTGACCGGCGCCTCTGCTTCGGCTTCGGCTTCCGCATCCTCGACCGCCGCTTCTTCGGTGCCTCCCTCCTGTGCGCCGTCTGCACCCTGTTCGACGCGATCGCGCGGATCATTGGGGAAACGCACGTACAAACCCTCGACCAGCAAACCTTCGGTCTGCATCATCGACTTGAAGACAGGCCCCGGACGGTCCTCGCGCACGATCTCGCGCGTATCGATTCGCAGATCCAGCGCCGTGACGAAACCGGCATTCGCAGGGTAGACGCGCGCCTGCGACTCCGTGTCGAGAAAATCACCGAGATGACCGATAGTCTCGGACGCGAGCACGATCGTCTCGGCACGCGCCTCTCCGGCCAGATTGCTCAGAGTCACATCGGTGAGAACGATGGCACCGTCGAGCATGTGGAACTGCCCGGCAAGAATACGTGTATCGCGCTTGGCGAGTGCGAGCGCCACACCGGTGAGCGTGAAGCGCGGCGCACCGACGGTAAAATTATCGGGCAGGAAAGCCTCTTCGAGAATCGGCAGAACCATACCCTCACCGGGACGGACCTCCTCCCAGGCTGTGGTCGCCAGGACAGGATGCAGCCCTTCGAGCGCAGCGCGAATATCCGCTTCGGCAAGGCCGTCACCCTCCTCGACCAGAACCGGGAGATCCTGTGTGAGGATCTCCGGGCTCACGGTCTGGGCGAGGGCCGCTGAGGAGATATGGCCCACGGCCAGCGGCATGCCGGCAGTCAGCATTGCGAAAAGCGCTGCACGCGTCGCGATCATCGACGATATTCCTGATATAGCTGCGTCAAGCGGTTCAAATTCAAGTCAACGCACCGAAAATGGCCGATTGTCATTCCCGGCGGAATAGCGCGGATCCGGCTCGATCGGCTGCACCGGTTGAATCGGGATGATCGGCTTTGGCGGGAACAGCGGCGGATTGAGCTCTTCTTCGCTCAGTCCCATCGCGCGCAGTTCGGTGACGATCCGTGCCGCGAGCGGTGCGGCAAATCCACCGCCGGTCGGGCGACGACCGTCGAGATTGGGTAGCGTGCGATCATCGTCGCGCCCGATCCAGATCGCGAAGGCGAGGTCACCGGTGCGCCCGACGAACCAGGTGTCGCGATGGTCCTGCGAGGTGCCAGTCTTGCCGACCACCCCCGTCGGGCCATCCCGGAAGGCGCCGGCGGCGGTGCCGCGCACGACCACGCCCGCCATCATCGATTCGAGTTCCTGCAAAGCCGAGCGGGAGGCGAGGTCACTGGTGCGCGGGTCGAGCAGCGACATCGCCATGGCCATGGCTGCGGGCGTCGTCTCGACCGCACCGATTGCGGTGGAGAGATTGCTCAGGCGCGGCTCGCCGAAGCTGTAGAGCTGCGAATCCTCAAGGAATGGGCGGATACGTTCCATGCCGACAAAATCGGCGATGCGCACCGCCACGACATTGAGGCTGCGCTCGAAGGCGGTGAAGAAGGGCACGAGACCCAGCGTCTCCCGTCCGTAATTGCGCGGGGTCCACCAGCCGTCGCCATCGCGGAAAGTCAGCGGCTCATCCGAAATGTAACCTTCCGCATTGTAGCCGTATTCGAGCGCGGCCAGCCAGATCAGCGTCTTGATCGAGGATCCCGGCTGGCGCATGGCGCGTGTGCGGTCGAACTGGCTCGCCCAGGTGGCGTAACCACCTACGGACGCAATGGTCTCATTCGTCGCCGTATCGATCACGACTGCGGCGCCCTGCACGTTCGGGCGCCCCATGATGCTGCCATCGGGCTTGAGCACGTAGACGCCGCGCGGCCGCAGCCAGTTCGGGCGATTGGCGATTTCGGGGACTTCACCCAGTGCGGGTCGATCCTCGATCAGCAGATTGTTGCCATCGACGACGACGCGCCAAGCGCCCTCGGGCATGAACGAAACAGCCTCACGGGCCGCGCGCCAGATTCGGGTCTGGTTATTTTCCGCGAGCGCTTCCGCGGGCACGAAGCCGAGCGGCTGATGCGCGACCCGACCGTTCAGGCGGCCCAGCTGTTCGGCCAGGACCTCCTGCACCATGAACTGGGCATCATGCCGGATGGTGCTGACATATCCCCCGCGCTCGGCGAGATCGGCCAGATTCTCGCCGACGATGAAGCGGCGCGCCTCCGAAAGCGCCCAGAAATCAGCATCCGGAATGGCGATGCTCGAGCGTACGGGGCGCGGACCGGGCGAGACCTCCAGCGGCTCGGCAATGGCATTGCCGGCCTCTTCGGGCGTAATGAAGCCGACCGCCTCCATGCGGCGGATGACATGGTCGCGCCGCGCTACCGCCCGCTCGCGATTGCGTAGCGGATCGAGCGCCGAGGGCGCCTGCAGGACACCGGCGAGGAAGGCATATTCCGAGAGCGAGAGCTGGTCCCACTCCTTGTCGAACCAGTTCTGCGCAGCACGGGCCGCACCTTCCGAACGACGCCCGAAGAACACGGCGTTGGCGTAGGATTCGAGGATCTCCTCCTTATCGGCCAGCGTCTCGGTCACGACGGCGGAATAGGCCTCCTCGATCTTGCGATCGATGGTCTGACGCGCGCCGGTAATGACGTTCTTGGCGAGCTGCTGGCTCAGCGTCGAACCGCCGCCGACGAATTGCCCGCGCGCCAGACCGGCTGCCGCGCGCGTCACGCCGACCGGATCGACACCCATATGCTGCTCGAAATGCGTATCCTCGACCGCAATGAGTGCCTTGATGAAGGTTTCCGGGAGATCTTCGAAGGTCACCGTGGGATTATCGACCCCCAGCCGGCCCATTTCCTCGCCGCCGGCATAGAAAGCCGGGGCCGAGGCGCTCGCCCCGGCGCGCTCGCTCTGGCCGAGCACGATGGCATGTTCGGGCTCCACGAAACCGACGGGACCCGCCACGATCGGCGCGGACAGTGCCACGAGCGCACCAAAGACTGCAAAAGCATCCGACATCGCCGAACGGCCCTCCCCTCAGGCCAGAGATAGGTTGGTTGCGCGCAAGCCCTGCCCCATGCACCGGCGATTGGTTAAACCGATCTCGCCTGATTGCAAGCACCAGAGCATCGCATGAGTTCCACGAAATACGAAATCAAGCATGAATGATTGATGGACGATGGCGCTGGAACGAGGCTTTCGCGACACACGAAACCGTGAGCGTTGCATGAAGGCCACGCCATCGCGGCGAAACCGTGGCCGTAATCAATTTCGGCGAGGATAGGCCGCGATGATCGGCCCCATCGGACGGATCGCATCCGAGCGCCCGAGCGCCGGCGCATGCAGGCTCGACATGGTTCCGTCAAGATAAAGCGCATCGTTGCAGCCGAGCCTGTCACGGAACAGCCGCGCGAAATGATGGAAATTCACCCTCTGCTCCGAGATTGCAAACGAGATGACGCCGTCATCGCCGACACAGACCCCGTTGCGCCGACGCAGCGAGGTCGAATCGCGAATGAAGCGCGGATGCAGCGCGCCGTCGATCACCAGCATCGGCCCCGATTGCGTGGCGAGATCGGGCGCGATGCCGCGCGCAAGGAAATTCTCCGCCGTTGCGACGCCGGCCGTGTCGCCTGTCATGTAAAATACCCCGTTGGGAAGCATATGGAAATTTCCGGGTCCTGGGCGGGTGTTGATCGACTTGAGCTGCTCGCCCTTCTCGATATGCAGGCCGACCGGCGAGAGATCGGCGTGATACATGCCCGCATTCATGGCAAAGACCAGCGGCGCCCCGTCGCGCTCCTGCGGCAGGCGCGAGAATCCGGCATAGGCGCGCCCCTGTGCATCGCGCGTATAGAGGACGATGTCGTGCGTGGCCGGGTCGATGGTGCAGACGGTGAAGCGCGCATCGTCGAAAAGCTGCGCTGCGCAGGGGCCGTCCTGCGCCGACGCCGGGATCGCCAGCCCGACCCACATGGCGACGACGGCGGCGATGCGACGCACCGTCGCGCCCGCTCCGTCCCGCGAAAGCTGAACGTACATGCTCTTCATCCCCCCGACATGGCCTGCGCTGGCCGATTCGCTTCTGCATCAGGATGAGCATGCTCGCGCAACGTCAGGCAAGAGCTGCGGATGAAAGTGCTCGGGAAGGAAGCGCGGGCAGGGACGAAGACGCCCGGGATACGCAGCCGGCATGATTTTTCCCCAGCCGCGCAAGAAAGCAGTTTACAGCGCGCGCAGGCGTGCTTATACCCCCCACCGACGGCGGCTGAAGCCCCGTTTGCCCAGGTAGCTCAGTTGGTAGAGCATGCGACTGAAAATCGCAGTGTCGGCGGTTCGATTCCGTCCCTGGGCACCATTTGATTTTCTTGTATTTACAAAGACCTACGTGCCATCGTTCAGATGCCGCGTCAATCACATGCTCGCTTCGTGAGCTCTTGTGCGCGGCAGGACGAAGCGCCGGAGGGGTGCGATCGCCATTCACGGATCGCGTCACGCGGGGGTCTTGCGCGCGACATGGAAGCCATAGCCGAAATAGCGCGCATAATGGTCATAGAGGGCAATCTCCTCGCGTTGCGCACGGGTCACGTCATGCGCTCCCGCATCGGCTGCATGCCGGTCGACGAAGGCCTCGAAGCCCTTGTTCGAGAGGCCGGAAACAATTCTCCCGCCAGCAGACTTCCGGGAGCGCGCGATAGCTGATCGGCGTGTAGCCGTGCTTTTCAAGGAATGCGATCGTGGCGCCGGCGCTACCGACCTCGGGATATTCCCTGTTCCAGTACGCTTCGATTTCAGCGGGCCTGTCCGCCGTGAACCAGGTCAGCTCGGAGACGGCGAGCACCCCTCCCGGCTTCAGGAAAGGGCGCCAGGCCCGGACCCCGTTCTCGAAGCCCATATTGTAGATCGCGCCCTCGGACCAGATCGCATCGAGCGAATCCGCCGCCAACGGCAGATCGTCCATCGACGCAGCCAGCGTCGTGATACGCTTTGACAGACCGGCCCGTGCGGCCCGGCCCTCCAGCACGGCGAGGAAATCGGGAAGGGCATCCACGGCGATCACATCGGCATCAAGATCATTGATAACACACGCCACCCGTTCTAGATCCAGAACTCTGTCACCTCCGACCCCCTCATGGATGTTATAACTGGCCACCCGCAATCCGGCTTTCCCAGCTCTTCCCCCGTGCCCGATCATGAGTCCGTTGTTTCCCCAAGGTTATGATCTAACTTACGCCCCACCATTTTACGCAGCCCCCAGAACAACCCGCCGGCCCCAAGCACGGCGATCAGAAAAATCACCACCGATTTAAG
>Ga0102938_10003832_pt1 | contig 11138 bp, 12 predicted proteins | sample SalPonR2_B_D2_MG_FD_84516 | JGI IMG/M metagenome (GOLD analysis project Ga0102938, IMG submission 84516) | Salt pond soil microbial communities from South San Francisco under conditions of wetland restoration - Salt Pond MetaG R2_B_D2_MG | ecosystem: Environmental > Aquatic > Marine >... | reverse complement strand
GCCTCCCCGGCACGATCGAGGGGACGCTGCGCGCGGTGGCCGGACGGCTGCTGGTCACCGGTGAGCTCGCGGAGGATGCCGTGGTGGCCGGCGGCAGGGTCCGGCTCGCCCCTGAGGCGACGGTCGGTGGCGACCTCGCCTTCCTCGGCGGCTGGGTCACCAACGACGGCACGGTCGGGGGCGACGTCCTCGGACGGGTGGGCCGCTACGCAGCGGACGGCACCGTCGCCGGGACCGAACGCGTGGCGATCGGCCGTGACGAGGCTGCCGGGGTGGCCGCCCGATTCGGCACGATCCTGCGCCGCTACGTGAGCCTGCTCCTGGTCGCCGGCCTCCTGCTGTGGCTGGCCCGGCGACCGACCCACGCCAGCACGAGCCGGGTCCGGCGACGACCGCTGGCGAGCCTCGGTACCGGCGTCGCGACGATCCTCGGGGGCGGGCTCGTGTTGCTCCTGGCCGGGGTGGCCGTGGCCGCTCTCACGTGGCTCCTCACGCTGGTAGAGCTTGGAGGCCTGGCGAGCCTCGTGGCACTGGTGGGTGGCCTGACAGTGGCCGCGGTCGCACTCGCGCTCGTCGCCACGCTGAGCTTCGTGGCGCACGCCGTCGTCGGTCTGTGGCTCGGTCAGTTCGCCTTCTTCGACGTGCACAGCTGGCCGCGGGCCTTCGCGGCCGCTGCACTGGGGCTGGCCGCCATCGTGCTGGTGACACAGTTGCCGGTGCTCGGCCCGATCACGGCCGGACTGGTCGCAGCGCTGGGTGCCGGGGCACTACTGCTCGCCGGGTGGAGCAGGTGGGAAGGCCCTGCCGATCCTGCTCACCCCCGATCGTGACGTGACCCTGCAAGGTCGGCTCGGTCGATCGCCGAGCCGTGTCGTGCGTTGACTCGGACGAGCGCAGGGGCTGGCCGATCCGATGACCGTGTCGGGACGCCGGACCGTCCCGGGCCTAGGATCGCCGACGCGGCGGTCGCCGCGGTCGCCCCGCCGGACGGAGTCGAGCCCCATGCACAGGTGGTTGCCGCTGGCGGTCCTCGCGGCTGCCCAGTTCGTGATGGTCCTCGACCAGGCCGTGATGAACGTCTCGATAAGCCAGCTCGTCATCGATCTGGACACCAACGTCACCGCGATCCAGGCGGTGATCACCCTGTACTCGCTGGTCATGGCGATGTTCATGATCGCCGGTGGCAAGATCGGAGACCTGATCGGGCGCCGTCCGGCCTTCGCGGTCGGTCTGGTGATCTACGCGATCGGCTCCTCGATCACCGCGGTGGCGCCGAACGTGCTCGTACTCGCCTTCGGGTGGTCGATCCTCGAGGGGCTCGGCGCGGCTCTGGTCATGCCCGCCCTGGCCGCCCTGATCGCCGGGAACTACGAGGGCCGTCAGCGAGCCATCGCCTACTCGGTGATCGGCGCGGTCGCCGGTGCCGGCATCGCGGTCGGCCCGATCGTCGGCGGTTGGGCGACCACCACGCTCACGTGGCGAGTGGTGTTCGTCGGCGAGGTCGTCATCGTGATCGGCGTGCTCGCCAGCGTCAGGTTCCTCCGCGACGCCCCGAGCGACAGCACCCGACCCCGGCTCGATCTGGTGGGCGTCGCGCTGTCCGCGCTCGGGCTCGGCCTGATCGTGCTCGGCCTGCTGCAGGCCGGCACCTGGGGCTGGCTGGTCCCCAAGAACTCACCGATCGCTCCCTTCGGCTTCGCGCTGACCCCCTTCGTCGTCGCTGCGGGTGGCCTGGTCCTGCGGCTGTTCGTCGCGTGGCAACGCCGACGTCAACGCGGCGGTGCGGACCCGCTGGTGCATCTCGACCTGCTCAGCATCCCGACGCTGCGCGCCGGCTTGCAGTCGCTGCTCGCGCAGAACCTGATCCTGATGGGGGTGTTCTTCACGGTCCCCCTCTACCTGCAGCTGGTGCTCGGCCTCGACGCCCTCGAAACAGGTGTCCGCATGCTGCCGGTGTCCATCGCGATGTTCGTGGCCGCGATCGCCGGGGCACGGCTGCGTACCCGGTTCCCGGTCCGGTCGGTGGTCCGGGCCGGCTTCGGCTCCACGATCCTGGCGATCCTGTGGCTGCTGTCCACGGTCGAACCGGCCCTGCTCGAGGTGCGTTTCGCCGTGGCGATGGCGCTGCTCGGCATCGGGATGGGGCTCATCGCCTCGCAGCTCGGCGACGTGGTGCAGTCCTCGGTGGATGCGTCCGGTCGCAGCGAGGCAGGCGGGCTGCAGTACACCTCGATGCAACTCGGCTCGGCGGTAGGGGTCGCGCTGATCGGCGCACTCGTGCTGTCCGGGCTGGTGTCCAACTTCCTCACCCAGATCGACCAGGACCCACGGGTGCCGGCCGCGGTCGCGGAGCAGACGACGATCGCGGTCGGCACGGGCGTGTCCTTCGTGCCCACCGACCAGGTGCGGACCGTCGCGACCGAGGCGGGCCTCGAGCCCGCGGTCGTGGACGCGCTCGTGGATGACTACGCAGCGGCCCAGCTCTTCGCCCTGAAGTCCGGGCTGCTGGCCTGTGTCCTGCTGGCGCTGCTCGCCATCCCTGCCACCCGGGGGCTCCCGGCTGATCGGCCGACCAACCTCGCATCCCGGGAGGTGGCGTGATGGCGGACGTCGCCGGTTCGAGCTACCTGAGCGGTGTCGACGTCGTCCGGATGGTGGACCGGCTGCTGTTCGCCGGACCGGAACTTGCGCGGAAGCGGTCGGCGTTCTGGGTGCTGCTCGGCCTGGCCGCTGTCATCGCCACGGCCGGGGTGTTCTCTGACTCGACGGCGACGGTGATCGGGGCGATGATCGTCGCACCGCTGATGACGCCGATCCTCGGGACGGCGCTGGCATTGGTGCTGGCCCGCAGGCACTCGATGCTGCGCAGCCTGGGCTACGTGGTGGGTGGGGCGCTGCTCGTCATCGCCGTGGGGTTCCTCTTCGGTGCCATCGACCCGGTCGGTCTCGTCTCCGAGACCAACACCCAGGTGGTCGGTCGGGTCAACCCCCGGCTGATCGATCTGATCGCCGCCTTGGCGACCGGCTCGGTCGGCGCGTTCGCCCTGGTGCGCTCGGACATCTCCGACACCCTGCCGGGTGTCGCGATCGCCATCTCGCTGGTGCCACCGTTGGCGGTGGTCGGGCTGCTACTCGAGGCGGGCCGGTACCCGGAGGCGCTGGGTGCGTTGCTGCTGTTCGGGACCAACGTGACCGCGATCATCGCGACGGGAACGATGGTGTTGCTGCTCTACCGGGTACGGGAAGTGGCCCAGGCCAGCGGGGCGGAGGTCGGTGAGCTCAGGGGACGCACTCTGGCGGTCGTGGCCGGGTTGGTCATCTTGGTCGCGGTCCCCCTATCGGTGGGCACCGCCCGGGTGGTCTCCGATCGCATCGCGGAGGCCCAAGCGACTCCGATCGCCACCGAGTGGGCGCAAGCCCGTGATTGGCGTATCGCGTCGGTAGAGGTCCGAGACGGCACGATCCGGCTCATCGCCTTCGGTCCACCACCGGAGGTCGATCCTCAGGAGCTACGGGCCGAACTCGACGCCGCCGGCATCGACCTGGACCTGGTCGTCAACCTCGTCGTCGGCGGCCAGCGCCGGCTGCCTGCCGATGCCGACGGCACCATCCAGTGACCGCCACGGCGCAGGCGCGGTGCGCGTTGAGCGAGCGTGGTGCGCGTTACGCGTTGCGCACCCACGAACTCCTCAGCGCGCCGACGGCCCGCGCAGCCGCCTGCGATCGGGTGCGATCCACCCCGGCATCCGGGGCAAACTGCACCCCATCACCGCGCCGACACCGGTGAGCGGCCCGTGATCGGCGTCACGGCTCCTCGCCGACCTTGACTCCGGAGCGCGGAGCGAAGGGTGCTGCGCTACGGCTTGCCAAGGGTGCTGCGCTACGGCTTGCCACCGGTGGTGCGGACGGTGTGGCCCGCCTCCTCGAGCGCCGCGACCCCGGCGGCGAGGTGCTCCTCGCGCAGCAGCAGCCAGTCGGTGTCGAAGGTCGAGACCACGAAGATCGGGACCTCGGCCGCTGCCAACGGGGTCGCCAGCGACGCGAGCACCCCCGTCAACGAGAACGGCAGCGGTCCCAGCACCGACAGCGCCCGCCAGCCGCCCTCGGAGCGGACCTCGCTCGGGACGGCGTCCTCAGCCACCACGATCGACAACTCTTCGGGCGTGCGGGTGATCGATACCAGCCCGCTCGTCACCAGCGCCGCCCACTCGGGCACCGGCTCGTCGGCTCCGAGCCGGCAGATCGCCGAGCGCGTCGTCGACAGTTCGAGTTCCACCTGACACCTCGCCGGACCGACGGTGACCACGGGCCGCAGCTTACGGCGGGATGGCCGACAGCCGACGCCAGGCTACGACCCGTTGCTCACGAGGCGGGTCAACTCCGGGCGCTTCGCGCTGACACCGTCACCGCTGGACACTCGCGCAGCCGACGACCGACCCAGGGTCCGAGGTAGCGGACAGCCCAGCGGAGATCGGCGGCGACGCGGCGGTGCGCAGGTGGACGGTGGGTCGCGAGCAGATCCGCGAACCGGCTGGTGCCCCCGGCCCGCTCGATGGCCGTGAACAGCACGACGGTGTTCCCGACCGCGCTGAGCTGCGACGGCCTCGTCGTAGCGCGCGGCCACCCCGGTCAGGTCCATCCCCGGACGCAGCACGTCGTTCGGACCAGCGTGGAAGGTCACGAGGTCAGGCTCCAGCTCGAGCGCGACCGGCAGCTGCTCGGCCAGCACCTGGTCCAGCAGCCGACCACGGGTCGCCAGGTTGCCGTAGACGAGCTGCGGTCGTTCCGCCGCCAGTGCCGTCGCCACGCGATCAGCCCAGCCGAGATGGCGGCGATCAGGGCCGAGCTCGTCCTCCATCCCCTCCGTGAAGGAGTCGCCGAGTGCCAGGAAGCTGTCCACCTCGGCCATCGACGGATCCTCCTGCTCGCTCGACACACCCACTGTCCGACCGACGCAGTCGAGGTGCTGGCGCCGCATGGCGATGATCATCGGTACGTGATCGGCAACCAGCCTTCGCCCGCACGCAGCCGTGAGAGCGAGCTGCGGGCTGCAGGCCCCGGCGGCTAGGCCTCTGCGAGCGCCTCGGCGATCGTCGGCGCCAACTCGTGCAGGTCGCTGGCCGGGATCGGAGCGGCCCAGACGTCGCCCTGCTGCGCCAGCCGGCGCGGGAGGGAGGTGAGGGTCCATCGCTGCGGGCGGGTGCGTGACAACTCGCTCCAGTCCATCGGGGTCGCGACGGGCGCTGAAGGACGTGCGCGGACGCTGTAGGGGGCGATCGCCGTCTGTGCCGGAGAGTTGCGGAACCAATCGACCAGGACCCGTCCCGAGCGACGAGCGCGACGGTGCTCGATGGTCAGTTCCCCGGGGTGCCGCCGCACGGCGATCGTGGCGATCGCCTTGGCCACGTCGCGCGCCAGGGCCTGGGTCGCCGCCCCGTCCAGGGGGACGTGCACGTGGAAGCCGACGGACCCGGTGGTCTTCAGCCGTGACGCCATCCCGAACTCATCGAGCACCGCCCGGACCCGGCGCGTCGCACGGCGCACCACCGGCGGCTCCGCACCGGGCGGTGGATCGAGATCGAAGACCAACTCGCGTGGGTGGTCCGGCTCGTGGACGGGGGACGGGCCGACGTGCAGCTCGATGGCGGCGAGGTTCGCGAGGTAGACCAGGGAGGCCATCGTGTCCACCACCACCTGCTCGATGCGCTCACCGGCTGCGCCACGTGGGACCGAAGCACGACGCACCCAGGTCGGCAGCCCGGGCGGCAGGTGCTTCTGGAACCAATCCTCCCCGTTGATGCCGTCCGGGTACCGCCGCAGGGTGACCGGACGGTCCGCGATCAGCGGGAGCATCAGCTCACCGCAGGCCAGCTGGTGCTCCACCAGCTGCCACTTGGTGATCCCGGCGGCGGGGAAGAGCACCTTGTCGGCGTTGGTGATCTGCAGCTCTCGTCCGTCGACCCGCACGACGGTCGGCGGGGTCCGCGTGGTCACGCGACGTCGGCCTGCTCGTCCTGGTGGCGCAACGCCTCGATCAGTTCCGCCTTCGACAGCGAGGACCGCCCCGGGATGTCGCGCTCACGGGCGAGTTCGTAGAGCTCGGACTTGGTCATGTCGTCGTACTCGGCCGAGGTGGTGCCGCCCTCGTCGGCTCGGGACCGTGCCCGCTGCAGGCTCTGCTCCAGAGCCCCCATCAGGTCGACCACGTTGCCCCGGTCGGGCCGGCCGGTCTCCACCTCAACCGTCCGGCCCTCGGCTTTGGCGTCGAGGTACGCAAGGATCGCGCCGCGGTGCCGATCAGGGAACGCCTCGGGTTCGAAGTCGGTACCCATGGAGCTGATGAGCTGCTCGGCCATCGCCAGCTCCTGGTCGGATGGAGGCGCGCCACGCTCGAGGTCCAGGTCGAGGTCCGCCGGCTCCATCACCTCCTCGGCGTGGTACATCGTGGACAGCACCAGGACCCCATCCCGCGCCCGGATGGCCGCCAGGTACTCGCGGTTGCGCATCACGAACGTCGCGACCGCGACCTGGTCGGTGCGACCCATGGCTTCCGTCAGCAGCTGGTACGGCCGGCGGGCCACCTCGCCGTCGGGCGCGAGGTAGTAGGCCCGGTCGTAGAAGACGGGGTCGATGTCGCTCTGCTCGACGTAGGCGTGGATGCGGATCAGCCGGGACGCCTCCGGCTGCAGGTCCTCGAGCTCCTCCGGCTCGACCACGACGAACCGACCGTCCTCGAGCTCGTAGCCCTTGACGATGTCCTCCCGCTCCACCTCCTCCCCCGTCGATGCGTCGATGAGGCGTTGGCGTACCGGTGCATGCGTCTGCCGGCTGAGTTGGCGGAAGCGCACCGGCTGCGGCCGTACCGCCGTGTAGAGCTCCACCGGCACGGTGACGAGCCCGAAGCTGACCGAGCCGCTCCACGTCGGACGTGCCAACGCGACGCCTTTCGCCAGAGACGACCATCATGCACCGTGAGCCGGCCCCGATGGTGGCCGTTCTCCCACCGTCCTTCCCACATCGGGGCCCTCATACATGCGGTGACAGCCACCGTGCCGCGCCCGGTGCGGGGTGAGCACACCAGCGTGGCCGGTCGATCAGCGTGGCTGGTCGCCGGTACCGGTTGCAGCGTCATCCCCGGCCGGGTCGGCGACCACGGAGACGAAGCGAGGCTGACGTAGCTTGCCGCCGGCGGTCCAACCGAGGTGCTCCACCAACACGGTCAGAACGGGTTCGACCCAGCCGACGCCGCGCTCGTCGGGAGGGTCGACGAAGGGGGGAAGGGATCGGGCGATCTGCCCGAAGAAGCCCTCCAGGGCCTGGCGGTGACGTTCGTCGAAGCCACTGCCGACCTTGCCGACGTAGCGCAGTCCGGTAGGCGTCTCGCGGCCCAGCAGCACAGCGCCGAGGCCGCTGCGGCTGCCCACGGTCCAGCCACCGACGACGAACTCCTCCCGTGACAGGCACGGCAGCTTGCGCCAGGCACGAGAGCGTCCACCGCGATACGCCGCGGTGGGTCGCTTGGCGATCAGCCCCTCCCATCCCCGATCGCACGCTTCGGCCAGAGGGCGTCCTGACGATGGTGGGGCGCCACCTCGTGCGCCGTCGGCTGCAGGGGCCCCTCGAAGGCCAGTGCGCCCTGGAGCAGTGGCTTGCGCTCGGTCAACGGCAACGGGCGCAGATCCCGGCCAGCCAACCAGAGAAGATCGAACACGTAGAACCACACGCCCGACTCCACCGCCCTGCTCCCGGCGAGCAGCTGCTGCAGGCGCGGGAAGGAGGTGACCCCGTCCTCGAACGTCACGAGCTCGCCGTCGGCGATCAGATCAGCAGCTGCCTGCCGGGCGACGGCGCCGGCCACGTGTGGCAGACGATCGGCGTAGGGATGACCCCGACGGCTCTGTAGCCGCACGGTGCCGCCGTCGACGTGGGCCAGGCAACGGATCCCGTCCAGCTTGCGCTCGAAGAACCAGGTCCCTGCCTCCAGTCGACCAGCGGCGGTCGCCAGCTGCGGGGCGATCTCGCGGGGCTGGGCTGCTCCCCCGACTCGTGCCCCGGGCCTGGCTGGATCGCTCACGCAGTGACCGCCTCTACCGCTGGAACCAACAACCTAGATGAGGCGATGCTGCTCCGACGTCACCAACGTAGATCGGCTAGTGACCGGGCGAGCAGCGGCGGCGAGGACCGGCGATCTAGCTGTCCCGGAACGCCGCGTCACGCCGCAGCGCCCACAACGAGATCAGCACGTACCAGGCGTCGGCGAGCGTGTTGAACGCCCGCTGCTGCAGGCCGGGAGCGACCGCAGCAGGCCCGACGACGTAGTCACCGAAGAGCAGAGCCGCTGCAGCACCGATGACCAGGGACCACCACGCCAGGGACGGCTCCACGCGCCGCAGTCGCCAGGCGAAGGCCAGCGGTGCCAGGACCAACGCCGTGTAGCCCGTGCCCGCCATGATGGTGTGCCACCGGTCGAAGGCGGTGGTAGCTGCTCCGGGACAGCCCGGACTGCACGGCGCGGCGATGACCCCGAGCGTGCCGACACCGGCCACGACCATCAGCAGCGGCCCGAGCCGCCCCTCCCCCGGTACCGCGCGGTGCAGCGCCGGCGACAGCACGAGGAACGCGAGCCCCGACAGCGCCAGGCCGGTGACGACCAGTCCCCGTGATGACCACGGCGCCCCGAGTTCGAACAGCTCGCTGATCGCCTGCTGCCGCGGGTCGTAGCCGTCCCGCAGCCATCCGGCCAGCAGCCAACTGCTGACGTAGGACGCCACCGCGAGCAGGCCGAACCACAGGGCTGCTCGCGCCCACCTCGGGAGAGGCAACACCATGGCACCTCAGCGATCGTCCGTGGGCGGGACGGGTTCCGTCCCCCGCGAGGACCGACCGTAGCGTCGGGTTCGAGGAGCGGATCGGCGCAGGGTGGCCAGGGGAACTCGATGCGGGGCGGGGAGCGAGCGGCGGTGACCATCGGACCGGGGAGCGACCGGCACCGGTCCTAGGATGGTCCGCACACCGTGACACAGCGAGAGCAGGTGGGATCGATGACCGATCATCCCGAGCGTCCTCACCCACCGGAACCCGACGCCTCGGGGCCCGGCGAACTGGAGCCCGCCGAACCCGAGGAGGAGGGCGTCCCGGACGAGGAGCCGGACGCCATGCAGCTCGAGGCGGCACGCCTGCTGGCCAACGAGGCACGGCCCACCCTCCACGCGCAGGGCTTCGACGACGAGCAGATCCTGGCCTGGGCCACGACCTACACGGCGTGGTTCGGCTCGGGTGACGTAGACCACTTCCTCGCCTGGATCGACGAGGAGGAGCAGCAGGGCTGAGGGCTGCGACCGCTGTCCGACCGATCAGTCCCAGTCAGGCGCGAAGCCGGGATCGATGTGGCGCTCCCCGCGTTCGAGGCCGTCGATCCGGGCCATCTCCTCGTCGCTCAACGCGAACCCGTCCACCTCGAAGTTGGAGCGGATGCGCTCGGGGGTGCCCGACTTCGGGATCGCCACGACGCCCGGACGCTGCAGCATCCACCGCAGCGTGACCTGAGCCGGGCTCGCATCATGGTCGGCCGCGATCGCCTGGAGGGTCTCGTCGTTGACGACCGTGCCGCGAGCCAACGGTGAGTAGGCCGTCAGGAACCCGTCGCGCACCCGGAGCACCTCCTCGATCTTGTCGACGCCGAGGTAGGGGTGGTGCTCGACCTGGTCGGTGACGATCGGTGCGAGCTCGTAGGCCCGGGCCAGCATCTTCGAGGGGAAGTTCGACACCCCGATCAGGCGGGTCAGGCCGTCCTGCTGGAGAGTGGTCATCGCCTCCAGCGTCTCGGCGAGCGGGGCGACGTCCTCGGCCGGCCAGTGCAGCAGCAGCAGATCGACGTGGTCGGTGCCGAGTTCCCGCAGGCTGTCCTGGGTCGAGGCGCGCACGTCCTTCGCCGCGGCGTTGGAGGGCTTGAGCTTGGTGGCGAGGAACACCTCGCTGCGGTCGATGCCGCTGCCGGCCACGGCGCGTCCCACCTCCGCCTCGTTGCCGTAGCCCTGCGCGGTGTCGACGTGGCGGTACCCGGTCTCCAGGGCCACCGCTACCGAGCGGTAGGCGTCCTCACCGGCGAGTTGGAAGGTCCCGAACCCCAGACGCGGGACCTCGGTGCCGTCGGCGAGGTGGATCGTGTTGACGTCCATGGGAGCCTCCGTGTGACCGTTGACGCGGGAACGTCCGTCGCCCAAGGTAGATGGCCGCACCTCGGGCAGGCGGCCACGGGCTCGTCCGTTGGTCATCGGCACAGCGAGAGGCACCTGCGGCCCGCCTCCCGCGGGCACCTGCCTCAGTCGCCTGGACCGAGCGCGTCGGCCAGTGCCTCACGGTCGCCCGGCTGCGGCCGTCCGGTCCGGTGCCAGCTCACGACACCGTCGCGGCCGACGAGCAGGACGGTGACCTCCTCAGCCGTGGGCACGCCACACCTGCGCCGGAAGGCAGCGGGATCGGTGTAGACGGTGATGGTGCGGGCGAGGACCGCGGGATCGCGGATGCTGGCTGCCATACCGCCATCGATGAAGCGTCGGGCCCCGCGGTAGCGGCGCCCCAGCACGGGGACCTCGACCACTGCGGTCTCCATCGGAGCCGACACCCCGAGGGTGCTTCCCGGGACACCCACCGCCACCGCCAGCTCGATCCACCGGTCCACGTCGCGCTGCTGACGCTGCCGGAACGCGAGGACGACCACGGTACGGGTCGCCGGCAGCTGGGAGGGGAGCTCGACGGTGGTGCCGTCCAGCGCCCGCCCCTGTACCGGGACCAGACGCGGCGCGACGAGGCCGGATCCGCTCATAGTGGCCCTCGAACGGACCTGGCCAGGTCAGCGGACCGCAGACGGGGATGACAGCCGGGGAGCCGGGGGGCCTGTGCCTGCAGAGGGGGCGGTTCGGCAGCTCGCGTGGCTGCTGTAGCTCGCGTGGCTGCTCCAGCGACCGTGGACCGCGGCCCTCGTCGGCAACCGATCCGGCGCCACCTCGCCAGCTCGCCGCTTCCCATCGCCTGCCTCCACACGACCTGCCGGTACACCACCTGCCTCCTACCTCCGTACGGTCGTCTGCTCACCGTACTCCTGGGCGGCATCACTCGACAGTGCCGGAGGCCTCCGT
>Ga0102938_10003828_pt1 | contig 11151 bp, 9 predicted proteins | sample SalPonR2_B_D2_MG_FD_84516 | JGI IMG/M metagenome (GOLD analysis project Ga0102938, IMG submission 84516) | Salt pond soil microbial communities from South San Francisco under conditions of wetland restoration - Salt Pond MetaG R2_B_D2_MG | ecosystem: Environmental > Aquatic > Marine > Intertidal... | reverse complement strand
CTTCTTCTCCAGACCGGCCACCTGTCGGAGCGTTTGCGGCAGAAGCAGTCGAGCACTCCCGTCCAGCTCCAGCTGCGTCGCCGAGCCGACCAGGCGGCGTTGAAGCCCCCGGTGGCTGGGATTGAATGTCGAAAGCGCCATCACCTGATCGCGCACCCGCTCCCACTCCGGTTCGGGATACAACCACAGGCACCCGGAATCGAATGCCGAGTACGTCAGCACCAGGCGATTGCCCGAAGCCTCCTCGACCGATTCGCGATAACGCGTCGGCAGCGCCATGCGGCCTTTCGCGTCCAGGTTGATAGCTGTTTCACCGAAAAACATGGTCTGGGCGGTTTACTCCACTATTTCCCACAATTTCCCACTCAGCGCCACAATAGTCCCTGCCCAAGGGGCTGTCAAGCGGAAATTCCAAGCAAATTCAGGCGTGAAGCGGGGTTTGGCGCGAATCGCTGAATGAATGAACAGTAGTTTGATCCACTGCTTTTCGATCCATCAGTCGAGTCGGCCGGCTCGGCGGGCACGGTGTCCAGTTCGACCTCGTGGTCGAGTGCGAATTCCATTTCGAATTTTTCAGCTTCAACTTCAAATTTATTTCACCAGGCGGTCATGAGGACACCAGGGCCGGTCGCGGCGGCTCTTGAATCAAAACCATTTCGCCACGCGCTTCGCGCTTGCAGGCGACCTACTTTTCACAAGCGCCTGAAAAGTAGGCAAAAGCGCTTTTTACAGGCGGCAGCTGTTGCCGGTGCTGGTCGGAGGGGGCCGGGGTTGGGTGTTTGATTGGGGCGCCGGTTTAAGATCTTCTTGTCCATTCGTCATGTTCCGCTTTGGCTCACGGGCCGTGACTGGATTCCGGCTTCGATGGTTATCGGAGTGGGGGCGTTGTGATCGAGGGCGTTTTGTGCTTCGGTGGATGCTGAAGAGGGTTTCAAATTCGGGTGGTGAGTGGGGTCAGTGGCTCGACAAGGTTCGTCATTTTTGCCACACCACCACCCGCGGCCTTCGTCTCTTGTCGCCTTCTTTTCTATGGGAGGCGCATCTTGCGCCGATGGGCCGGACCCAATCGGGGCTGGAAGCCCTTCCCACAACAACCCAGCGGCTAGCTGCGCAACGCCCGCCACCGGAAAAGAATTCCGACCGAAACCAGGCCCAGACCTCCCAAACTCCCCCTGAACTGGAACCCACTTCAGCATCCCCAGGAGATCAGTGCCGGCACGATCGAGACAACCCCGCTCCGATAATTATCGAAGCCGGAATCTCCTCGTCACCCGTAAGCCAAAGCGGAACACGCCGATCGGACAGAAAGATCCGCAATCGAAACCCCATGCCTGACACCAAACCCCCAGACCCCTTCGACCAGCACCGCTGCCAGCTGCCGCCTGTAAAGCGCATTTTTGGTTACTTTTTTTGCAACCGAAAAAAGTCACTCGCATCAGCCAGCGCAGCTGGCGGCGAAACGGCTTTTGAAGTTGAAGTTGAAATCGAAAGCCGCCCGCACCCGGCAAAGGTGCCTCTATCTGCGCATGCCGAAAGGCCTTTGGAGTCGAAGTTAAAAAGCGCTTTCAACAGCCTTTGCCGCGGCAAAAGCGAAAAAAAGGAGTCGGCCTGTAAGCCGGGTTCTGTCGAGAACAGTCATTCATCTGGGACGGCTGTCACCAGCCGCCTCGAGCAGCCTACCCGGATGCAGCGCGGGCCGCGCCGTCGCATCCCTATTTGGCCTTGCTTCGGGTGGGGTTTACCGTGCCGCCGACGGTTGCCCGCGACGCGGTGCGCTCTTACCGCACCTTTTCACCCTTACCGCCGGTCGAAACCGGAGGCGGTTTGTTTTCTGTGGCACTTTCCATAGGCTCGCGCCTCCCAGGCATTACCTGGCACCCTGCCCTGTGAAGCCCGGACTTTCCTCCACCGGCGATCCGCTACGGAACGCAAGGCAGCGACTGTTCGGCCGACTCCTTGGGTATTATGACGTCAACGGCTCGCGGAAGTGCCTTCGGGACCGAAGTTCACTTGCGCTGGACCTGACTAGTGTGTTACTGTTGTACAACACTAAAGAACCTGACATTTCCGGGAGGAATCCAATGAATCGTTTGTGCATTGCGGCCATTTTTGCCGCTCTGATTACCGCAGGTTGCGGCGAGTCCGAAACTGAAGCGCCACAGCCGCAGGAATCTCGGCCCGCAGCAGCCTCCAGTTCCGATTTGAACGGCTTCCTGGTAAATATCGACGCCGATACCACGTACTTCTATGCCAACCTCGAGCGCTTGCCCGAGGCAGTCGTCGATAAAGCCTGGGCAATGAGCGAAGCGAGCGCGAAAAGCAACGAGACCATTTTCGATGCGCTGGCCGAAGATGAGGAGGTCACGCCGGAAATAGCCGCGTTGATCAACGAGGTCAAGGCGCTTTCGACGCGCGAGGGCTGGGAAGCGGCCGGGATGCACGCAAATCCGTTCTACGCCTTCTACGGCGTCGATCTCATGCCCTTCGCAGAACTCGAGCTTTCCGATGGCGCCGCGTTCAACGAACTGATCGCCCGAGTGGAATCCGATCTGGAACAACCGTTGCAACGCCGCGACATCAACGGCGTTGAAGTGGTCTGGTTCGAGCTCGCAGAGGGTTTCGGCATCGCGATGACGCATGACCAGGATTCGGTTACAGCGGCGCTGATTCCTGATGACGCGGCCATGTTGGCTCGCGTTGCCGGCCAGTACGAACCGGCCGACGCAATGGGCAGCGACGCATTTGAAGCCTTCAACCAGGAAATCGGTTTCTCCAGCTATGGCAGCGGCTTCATGGATTGGCAGCGCATGGTCAACGATCTGATGACCGGCGACACCGCGCTCGCGCGTCTTGCGCACGGCGACGAATCGTTCACCTCCGTGGTAGAGAACCCGGCCTGCGTCGCGGAATACCAGGCGGTCACCGAAGCCCTGCCGCGCCTGGTGTTCGGCTACACGCGCATGACTGAAAGCAACGCCGACTTCCTGGCACGCCAGGAGACGTCTGCCAAACTTGCCGCAAGCCTCGCACCGATCGCCCAGGCGCCCGTGAGCATTGACCGAGATCTGTCCGGCCTGTTCAATTTCGGCCTGGCATTCGATCTGGTAGCCGGCCGCGAATTTGCCCGCGGGCTGGTCGCCGGCTGGGTGGCCAACCCGCCGCAATGCCCAAGCTTCAAGGAGATCGCGGCCCAGGCGCCAGCGCTGCAGGAAAACCTCAATCGACCGATCCCGCCGATAATCACCAACCTCCATGGTCTGTTCCTCGAAGCCGAGACCTTCAGCTTCGCTGACGGGATACCCACCGGCGGTGGCACCCTGAGCTTCTTCATGCGCAACCCGCAGCTCTTGGTCGGCATGGCGCAGATGTTCTCGCCGGCCGTGGCTGAAATGCAGCTCGAGCCCGGCGGTGAACCGTTGCCGGTGCCCGAAGGTGCCATTCCGCAGCTGCAGCAGGCCAACCTGAAAGCCTGGCTTGCGATGGGTGAGAACGCCATCGGAATCGCGATCGGCGAGGAAAACGTGGACGCGCTGACCAGCGCCATCGAGGCGACCTCCGCCGACGAGTTCCTTATGGCCGGCAGAATGGATTTCCGGATGCTGCTTGAGCTGGTCGACGTGGCCGAATCGGCTCTGGGCGACATGGATAGCGAAGAGGCCGCCATGGGCCTGGACGCGCAGCGCGCGCAGTATGAAGCGCTGGCTGAAATCTACGACCAGGCCTCGTTCAAGATTCGCCTCGGCGAGAAGGGCATAGACTTCGTGGCCGAATCCACGCTGAAGTAGCAATTTTTCTTCAGCCTTTCAATAACCGCCCGGCCCCGCGCCGGGCGGTTTTGTTTCAGCGGGTTCAGCCGCCCTTCAAAGCCTCGCGCACCAGCGGCACCGAAACGACCCGCCGCTCGGCCTGGGCCCTGCGACTGATCCGTTCGAACAGGTCCGCCAGGCTTCCTGCCGATCGCGGCCCGTGCCGCATCAGGTAGTCGGCAAGTCCGCGGCCGGGCACCACGTGAAAATCGGCAATCAGTTGCCCGATGAGGCGTGAAAGCCCTTCGTCGTCCAGCGGCTTCAGGGTCAGGCGCGCGGCCTGGCTGACCCGGGATACGAGATCCGGCAGGTCGAACGGTGTTGCACCGCTTCCGGTCATCAGCACCGCGGTACGCGCCGCCCGCCAGCGGTTCAGCGCATTGAACAGTCCAATCTCGGCCTGACTGCGGCCGGCAAGGGCCTCGATATCCTCGACCACCGCCAGTTCGGCATCGCCGCTGGCAAGCAATTCAGCCGCGCCCCGTTCGCGGCACGGCACATACAAGGCGCGCCGTTGACCGGATGACCATTCAGCCAGCACGCCTAGCGCCAGGTGAGATTTTCCACTGCCTTCCGGACCGCACAGCAGCACCCATCCACGCTCTTCCAGACCGTGCCTGAGAGATCTGACGACGGGCGCATTGGTGCCGGCGACGAAGTTGTCCAACCGCTTCCGGCGCGGCGGCGTCAGTGAAAGGGGAAGCTGCGGCATGTTCACTGCAAGTCTCGGTTGCGGACGACTGCGCGGGCCCGCAGGCCCCAGATCGCCACGTACTGGAACATTGTCGCGAGCACGGTAAAGGTCACCAGCCAGATCAGGCCCTGGATAACGATCTGCGGCAGCACGAGACCGGCAAGCGCCGTCAGCACTGCCCACATCAGCAACACCTGGCACAGCGTATTGAACTTCGACAAGCGGGTCGGCTCGGTGCGAACCGGTTCGATCCTGTAGTGATAAACAAGCCCGCCACTCACGATCACCAGATCGCGCAGCACCACCAACCAGAACAGCCAGGCCGGAAGATGACCCAGCCATGCCAGCGTGGCGTAGACGGCGATCATCAGTGTCTTGTCGGCCAACGGATCCAGCACGCCACCGAATTTGCTCTGCCAGCTGAAGCGACGCGCCAGCGCACCATCGAGCCAGTCGCTCACGCCCGACACGACTGCGAGCACGAGCGCCGCGACGTAACGCTCGGTCAGCAGCAGGTAGACAAGCGGCCCGACCAGCAACATACGCGTGACCGTCAGTACATTGGGCAGGTCCCGGATCGAAAGCATGTCGTTTGCCGCCGACGCCGCTACAGGGAAAACCGGTAGAAAAGAGTATCCGTCGCCAGGTCGTGGCGCAGGAATTCCAGCGGTCCGGTCAACTCGATTCGCTGGCGGAGTCCATCCGTGGAAGCACGGACTGAGAACGTCATCGTTGCATCGGAGGCCGAAGTGACCCGAACGGAATCGACGCCGGTCAACGCCTCCAGGAATTCCTGGACTTCGTTGTAATGCGCGGAGGTCTCGATACCGCCGACGACCAGGCGATGTTCGCCACCGCCCGAGGGTCGCACCGCGAAACGAGCCGACAGCGCCTCGGCGATCCGCCCCAGGCCCAGTTCGACGACTTCGGCGCGCCCGGCACCGGAGCGCTGGAAGGCGCTTTCCTGATCGCCGATGCGCCAGGCCCACCGACCGGTCCAGAAATCGCGGTTGGGCCTGAGATCAAGCATGATCACGCCATCGGCGCCGTAGCGCCGCATGGCCGCGGTGGCGACGCCCGTGAAGCCGCCGCGCACATCGGCCGGCGTCACTTCGACCCGATCGCTGGCATCGAGAATCGGGCGCGTCAGCTCGATTCCGTAGCGAAATGCCAGCTGGTCGATGGCGTGCTGAAGCATCCGGTCCTGTTCCAGGTACTCCGCACCGCGCTCGCCCTCGACCACGATCCACAGCAACAGCTCCGGGCGCTCCGAGCCCCAGCGCAGCAGACCGGCCTCGTCGATGAGGCGATTGACTGATGCCGGATCGAAGTCGACGCTCAGGCGCCGCTGCTCCACGAATCCACCCCCCGCCACGGGAACGTCGACACGCTTGAACTGGCGCCCCAGCGCAAGCGCCGAGGCCTGGTCCGAATCCAGCCCCAGGGTCGCAACGACATCCTCGCCCACGCGCCCGGTCAAGCGAATCAGCACCTGGTCGAGGGCATCCAGAATCGGGGCGCGTGCGTCGGGCCGGCCGTCGGCAACGACGGCCTCGCCCACATACAATTCCTGTTGCGCTGCCGCCGGTCCGGACAGGCCGGCGAGCGCCAGCAGCACGATGATGATGCGAGGGATATTCACGCTCGAAAAGATAGCACAGCAACGCGGGAACCGAACAGGCGAAAGCCGGTTTCTCCGACTGCATGGACAGCCCCGGCAGGCGCGCTTCCGCTTCTGCCGGTCGCCTCGGAGACCGCGCCTGGGGCACAATGCACGCGTTGATCTAGTGTACTGTCCGATATTAATTGGTGAAATGAGCGAGTCGCCAAGCGTTCAGCTTCCAGGCGCGCTCTGGCCGGAAGGGCGATCCCCTTTCAAGAGAGCGCGACGCCGCAGATGGCCGCTTCGCGGCTCGTCCGAAGGGAGCGCCCGCAACGGCGTTCCAAGCCTTGAACACAGAATAAAATTGTGCCCTGCAGCTTGCACCTTGTTGCGGACCCTTTGCGGGGCTTTCATACCATCAATTGATACCAGACAGTACATTAGAGTACAGCAGATGACTGAAAAATCCGATTCGAATCTGAGCTACAAGAGCGCCGGCGTCGACATCGACGCGGGCAACCGCCTGGTCGAGCGCATCAAGCCGGCCGTCAAGCGCACCAGCCGTGCCGAGGTCATGGGCGGCCTGGGCGGGTTCGGCGGCCTGTTCCACCTGGGCGGTCGCTTCCAGGACCCGGTGCTGGTGTCGGGCACCGACGGCGTCGGCACCAAGCTGATGCTGGCACGCCAGACGGGCCGCCATCGTGGTCTTGGCATCGACCTGGTGGCCATGTGCGTCAATGACATCCTGGTGTGCGGCGCCGAGCCGCTGTTCTTTCTCGACTACTATGCCTGCGGCAAACTCGAAATTGATGCTGCGGCCGAAGTCATAGAGGGCATCGCCGCCGGCTGTGAACAGGCCGGTTGCGCGCTGATCGGCGGAGAGACGGCCGAAATGCCCGGCATGTATACACCCGGCGAATACGACCTGGCCGGCTTTACCGTCGGCGCGGTGGAACGCGACCGCATCATCGACGGCAGCCGCATCGACGACGACTGCGTCCTCCTCGGACTGCCGTCGTCGGGCCCGCACAGCAACGGCTATTCGCTGATCCGCAAGGTGCTTGAACGGGCCGGGGGCGTGGAACGCAACGCCGACCGGATCGAAGCGCTGATGGCGCCCACCCGCATATACGTCGCCGACGTTCTACCGCTGCTGGACGATTTCGACGTTCGCGGAATGGCCCACATCACCGGCGGCGGCCTGGACGAGAACATCGTGCGGGTGATCCCCGATGGCTTCGGGGTGGAGATCGACACGAGCGCGTGGCAACCGCCGGAGATCTTCTCCTGGCTGGCCGAGGTCGGCCGGATCGATCCGGCCGAAATGCGCCGCACGTTCAATCTTGGGATAGGCTTCGTGCTGGTGGTGCCCGAAGCGGACGCCGAAAAAACTGCCGACCGGCTCGCCGACTCGGGGTCGGCGCGGCCGGTCAGGATCGGCCGGATTCGCCGCGTGGAAGTCGGCCAGGCGCGCGTGCGCTTCGGCGACGAATGAAACCCTGTGGCCTGGTCATACTGATATCCGGGCGCGGCAGCAACGCGATGGCGATTGTCGATGCCGCTGCCCGAGGAGTTCTTGCCGTGCCGGTCCACGCGGTCGTCGCCGACGGCCCGGCCGCCGGCCTGGAACGGGCAGCCAAGAGAGGCGTCGATACCGCCATGGTGCCTCGCAACGCCTACCCCGACCGCAACGCGTTCGAAACGGCGCTGGCCGAAACCATTGCCGGCTTCCGGCCCCGGTTGATCGCCCTGGCCGGCTTCATGCGGGTCTTGTCGGCCGGTTTCGTCGACCGGCACGCCGGGCGCATGATCAACATCCACCCTTCCCTGCTGCCGAAATACCGCGGTCTGGACACGCATGCCAGGGCCCTGGCGGCCGGCGACGCCGAGCATGGCGCCAGCGTTCACTGGGTCACCCCGGAACTCGACGCCGGCCCGGTGATTGCCCAGACCCGGGTGCCGATTCGCGATGGCGACGATGCTGAAACCCTGGCCGCGCGGGTGCTGGAACAGGAACACAGACTTTATCCGGCGGCTCTGGCACTATTATTCGCCAATCCGGTCGGAGACAGGCATGAGACATCAGACAACAGCCCTCCACCGATTCTTGATCGCGATTTCGATGACGCTGGGCGCCTGCTCCGCGCTGGCCGCTGAATCCCCGCCCTTCCAGCCCTACCAGGCCAGCTATGCGGTCACCCGCGGTAATTCGGAAATCGGGCGGGTGGACGTCGAACTCAGTCAGCGCAGGGACGGCCTCTGGCATTACGTCATCGAATCCCAGGCCACTGCCTGGTATATCAAGATGCTGGGAATCTCGACCAGCGAAACCTCGTGGGTCCAGTGGTACCAGGACCGCGTGCTTCCCTTGACCTATCATCACGTTTCACGCGAGCCGGGCAGCGACCGGTTCTGGCAGCACAGCTATGACTGGCAGGAGATGCAGACCGAGACCCGGACGCACGAAGGGGATCTGACCGTCCAGCTGACAAGCGGCGTGGTCGATCCGCTCAGCCTTCGTCTGGCCGCCGTCGTCAGGATTGCCGAACAGGCCCCGAACTTCGAAAGCTTCACGATGCAGGTACTGGAACGCGACGAAATCGAGCAGCAGGAATACCGCTACAACGGCATGGAAATGCTGGAAATCGACGGCCGATGCTACCGGACGGCCGTGTTCAAGCGCTTTCGGAAAGAGGGCTCCAGCCGCAATTACACGGCCTGGCATGCCGAGTCCCTGGGCTGGATGCCGGTGCGGATCGCGCATGAGGACGACGGCAAGCCGATCTCGCTGACGCTGAAGGAATGGCACTCCAGTTCGATCGACCTGCCGGCACCATTGCCGTGCAACCCCCCGAGCAACGGCGAACGACAAAGCCAACAGGATTGATACCGGCTTGCCGTCTGATTTGAAAAATCGGTACCACGCAGTACACTGGTGGTTCTTCGAAATGATGATTACGGATTCAGTTGGTCTGTCAGCGGTCAGGGCAAGGCGCCACAGGAACCCTGAACCCGCAATTATCATGTTGAAGGACCACTAGTTGAAGGACCACTAGGGACATTCCAAACGGGAGTCACGACCATGCGCAGAATCCTTTTACTCGTCATCATCGCCAGCGGTATCGCGCTGACATCAGGCTGCGCCGTCAACCCGGTCACCGGCGAGCGCAATCTCAGCCTGGTGAGCGAACAGTGGGAACTCGACGTCGGCGCCCAGCAGTACGCACCGCTGCGCCAAGCCCAGGGCGGGGATTTCACGCTCGACCCCGGTCTGGTCGACTATGTCCAGCAGGTCGGCCAGCGGCTCGCGGCCGTTTCCGACCGTGACCTCCCGTATGAATTTGCAGTTATCAACGAATCCGTGCCGAACGCCTGGGCGCTGCCCGGCGGCAAGATCTCGATCAACCGCGGCCTGCTGACCGAAATGGACAGCGAAGCCGAACTGGCCGCCGTACTCAGCCACGAAATCGTGCATTCGGCCGCCAGCCACGGCGCCCAGAGCCAGTCGCGCGGCATGTTGCTGCAGGGCGCGGTGCTTGCGGGCGGCATCGCCGCCGGCGCGGCGACCGACGACGATCGCTATACGCAGGCCGCATTGCTCGGCGGCATGGTCGGCGCGCAGTTGATCTCGAAGCGCTATTCGCGGGATGCCGAACGCGAATCCGATCTCTACGGCATGCGCTACATGAAGCGCGCTGGCTACAACCCGAGGGGCGCCGTGGAACTGCAGGAAACCTTCTTGCGAATCTCCGAAGGCCAGAGACAGGACGCCTTTTCGGCCCTGTTCGCCTCACACCCGCCCAGCCAGGAGCGTCTCGAAAACAACCGTGAATTGCTTGCCGAGCTCGGCGATTCAGGCCGGATCGGGCGCGAGGAATACCAGAAGCAGATTGCTCTATTGGAGCGCGCTCAGCCGGCTTACGAGGCTTACGATGAAGGCCGCGAGGCGCTGCAGGAAGGCGACACGGAAACCGCGCTGGAAAAGGCAAACCGGGCGATCGAAATCGCACCGGGCGAGGCCCTGTTCTATACCTTGCGCGGCGACTCGCTGGCCGAACGCAACGATTTCCGGCAGGCCGAACAAGCCTACACGCAAGCCCTGGCCCGCAATCCCGGCTGGTTCTATCACCATCTGAAGCGCGGCATGGCGCGCGCCGAACTTGGTCGGAACGCCCGGGCGCGAACCGACCTGCAGGCCAGCATCGAGCGTATGCCTACCGCCGCCGGGTACTTCTACCTGGGCAGCGTGGAACGCGAATCCGGCAACCGCGCCGAGGCTATCGAGCATTTTCGCGTCGCCGCGCAGTCCGAGACACCGACCGGGCAGCGCGCCCGGCAGGCGCTGCAGGACATGGGGGTTGCGCCGCAGGGATGAGGGCACCCTGGCCCGGTTCGGCGGCTTTCGATCAAGTTCATTTCGCGACGCGGGATGAGGGCACCAGGCCGGGTGCGCCGGCTCCTAAATAAAATTCAACTTCATTTCGCCCCGCGATGTGGAGAGCACCGGGCGGAGTGCGGCGGCTTTTAAGTCAAATTCAACTTCATTTCGCCACGCGCTGCGCGCTTGCAGGCGACCTACTTTTCACAAGCGCCTGAAAAGTAGGCAAAAGCGCTTTTTACAGGCGGCAGCTGTTGGCGGTGCCGGTCCGAGCGGGCTGAGGTTAGGTGTAAGGGACGGGGCTTCGTTCGGAGATCTTTTTGTACGAGCGCCGTGTTCGTCTTCGGCTTACGGGCGACGAAAAGGTTGCGGCTTCGATGATTATCGGAGCGGGGTTGTCTCGGTTCAACCCGCACCAATCAACTGGGGAGGCTGAAGCGGGTTTCAGCTTTAGGCCATGAGGAAGGTCCGGGCCCGGTTTCGCTCAGTGTTCCTGCCCCGTGGCGGGCATGATGAAGCTGCTCGGCAGAGTTTTTGTAGGAGCGGGCTCCGGCCGCGATTGGTCTCGAGTTCATCGGCGCCGGAGCCGCCTCCTACAAAACAACGAAACGGCAGATTTCGCAGGTCGGGGCACCGTCCCCGACGCGATTGTGGGGTGGCATCCCCGACG
>Ga0102938_10003824_pt1 | contig 11153 bp, 10 predicted proteins | sample SalPonR2_B_D2_MG_FD_84516 | JGI IMG/M metagenome (GOLD analysis project Ga0102938, IMG submission 84516) | Salt pond soil microbial communities from South San Francisco under conditions of wetland restoration - Salt Pond MetaG R2_B_D2_MG | ecosystem: Environmental > Aquatic > Marine >... | reverse complement strand
GGGGGTCTCCTTGGGTGTTTTCTCATCGGCGGACGGCGTTGGCTTGCGGTATTCGGGGGCATGTCCGCAGCCCCCTCAGGCAAGCGTGCGTTTGAGGAAGGCGCGCCAGTTGTCCGCACAGATTCTGGAAATCAGCGCCTGGCCAAAACCTGCCTGTTCCATCAGGGCGACAAGGTTCGGCAGGTCGGCCGCGCTGTCCAGTCCCGCCGGCATCGGCGCACCATCGAAATCCGAGCCAAGACCCACGTGATCCTCGCCCGCATGTTCGACCATGTGGGCCAGATGGGCGACCGCATGATCCAGCGCGCCGTGCGGATCGCGGCCACCATCGGGGCGCAGGAACATGGTGGCGTAGTTCAGTCCGACCATGCCGCCGGATTGTCCTACCGCGCGCAGCTGATCATCGGTCAGGTTGCGCGCCCCATTCGACACGGCGCAAGCGTTGGAATGGGTGGCCACCAGTGCCACCCCTTCTTCGCCCACGTCATGGAACCCCTTGAGCGTCATGTGGCTGCAATCCACCACCATCTGGCGGTCCCGGCAGGCCCGGATCAGGGCGCGCCCCTCCGGCGTCAGGCCGGGGCCGGTGTCACCATCCGACGGAAAGCGGAACGGCACGCCGTGGGCAAAGGCCGTGGGCCGCGACCAGACCGGCCCGAGCGACCGCAGTCCAGCCTCGAAAAGCTCGTCCAGCCCCTCGCCTTCGGGGCCGATGCATTCAGCCCCCTCCAGGTGCAGGACCGCCGCCATGGTATCCGCGTCAAAGGCCGGATCCACCTCGTCGGCCTGCCTGATGAAGCGCAACAGCCCCTCATTCTCCAGCGCCTGGGCGATGGCGACCTGTGCGGCGACCGGTACGGCCGCCTCGTCGCGCGACAAGGCGGGCGGTAGCGGGATGTCATAGGGCGCGGTGTCGAACAGCTTGAAATCCAAAGGCAGGTTCGGCGTTGGCGAATAGAGCGCGAAAAAGCCTCCGATCAGCCCGCCCTTGCGGGCCTTCGGCACATCCACATGCCCCGGCCCGCCATCGCGAAAGACGGCCACGGGATCCCCTTGCACCTTCGACAGGCGCAAAAGCGCGTCGTTGTGGCCGTCGAAGACCGGGGTCATGCGACGGTCCGGGTCGGGCCGGCGGGATCGTCCGTCGCCACGATATGATACAGGGCCGCATCCCCCGTCATCGAAGGCCAGGCCGTGTGCTGCAGGTTTTCCGGAACGCTCATCGTGTCACCGGGGGCCAGCGTCGCCGCGCCCCCCTCCCAGACAACGCGCCAATGGCCGGTGACCGGCATCAGGACCGACGGACGATCATGCGAATGCATCTCGGTGCTCGAGGATCCACGGGTCACGAACCCCACCTCGAACCCGGGCCTGTCGCGCAGCATGCCGTTTTCGCCGATCACCTGCACCGGCTTGCGGTCGGCCAGCGCCACCATGTCCCAGTAGCGGGCCACGTGGTTGGGCACGACCTGCGCGGTCGTGGGTTCGGGGAACGTCGCAAGTTCCGCTTCGGTCAGGACCGGCATGGGAGACATGCCATCGGGCAGGGTCTCGCCCTTCTTGCTGTCGTAGAGCTTGCCCTTTTCCGACAGGATCAGACCGTGGTCATGCGCATCCTCGATCACCTGAGGGGCCCAGATCACGCCGCCGCCCGCATCGTCACCGCCAAGGATCGCCATGATCATCCCGTAATCCTGGCCGATATTCTCGAACCCGCGAAAGATCCCGGTGGGGATGTTGAAGATATCGCCCGGCTCCAGCGTCACCTCACCCGCGGTGCCATACCGCCCCCAGAAAAACCGCCAACGCCCCGACAGCACGAAAAACACCTCGGCCGTGCGATGGGAATGAAGCGAGTTCCGGCATTTCGGCGGTTGGCCCGCCGCGCCGATATTGAACCCGTGCGGCAAGGCGATATGCACGTGCTGATCGGGGCTTTCCGACACGCCGCCACCGATGATGGTAAAGTTCTCCTTCTGGTCGCTGCCCGGTGTATGGGCGTCGATGAAGGCCGTCTTGCAGGGTTTCAGATCGCCGTAGCGAACGATACGTTTTTCCATCTCTTGCGGTGTCATTCGGCTGGATCTTTCTCAGGCGGTGGCAAGCAGGATCTGCTTCCAGACCGCGGTTTCATCGAAAAGCGTGTATTCCCGGCGCAGCATGGGTTCGGGCGTTCCGACCTGCCCGAACTCTGCATGGGTGATACCGAGCACATAGACCATCGCCCCCGTTGGCTGCCCGAAGGCCCCCCATCCCTCGTGCTTGCCCCACAGCGACCAGCGGATGGCGGCGCGGGGCGGCATCGCGGGATCATCGCGGCCAATCTGGTGGTCGATCGTGAAGGCGGCATTGGGGAAGGACGCACGCAACCCCATCCAGAACCTGTCCGCCTCGGCCGGGCCATGGGCAGTCACGTGACCGGGATATTCCAGATGGCAGGCCCGGTCATAGGTCTGGGGAATGGCGGCCATGTCCGCGCCCATGACGCGCGTCAGCACATCGGCCAGGCGCTGACCCCACGGATTGTCATTGCCGCGCCCCGTGTAGGGGCCGGTCATGTCGGTTTCCGGCGTCAGCGGCCGGACACAGGCCCTTGGCCCCCCTTCGCGCTGGATCAGATCGGCCGCGTAGTCCCTGGGGTCCCATCCCATCTGCCGCACCACGGCACCCTGATCGCGAATGAGCCACTCGTCATCGATCGTGTTGTTGCGCGCCGCGCAATCCGCAAGAATACGGTATTCCAACGCCTTGCCGGTCGCCTTTCCGTAAACCCCATCCCCCATGTGGGTGGCGCGGCTGATGATCCGGTGGCTCGACAACATGCCATCCTCGGGCGTACCCGACCAGATCACGTCCTCGCCCAACAGCACCCGGTCGGGAAATTCGGCCAGCGTCGCCATCGTCGCCGCGATCACGCCCTGGTTGCCCACCACGACAGACGCAGGCGACCGCACCACGATGTCGCTTGCGTAGTAGTCATGCAGCGTCGCGATCCCGCGGTCCTCCCAGATCTCCCTGGTGATGCCGATGATGTAGTCGGGAAAATCCCGGAACTTGGGGTCAAACCCGTCCATTCAAGTCCATCCTTCAGGTCTGCGGGCCGATCCACGCACGATGAGAGGCCCCTCGATTTGGGTGATCTGACCGGGTGCGGCACCATCCTCGATCTCGGCCAGCAGGGTTTCGACGGTGGCCGACACCATCCGGTTCACGGGCTGGCGCAACGTGGTCAGGTCATAGGCGGGCCAGGACGCCATGGGCACGTCGTCATATCCGACGATCGAGACATCTTCGGGCACCCGCAAACCCAGGCTGTGGCGCACCTCGTCCATCACGGCCATCGCCATGTGGTCATTGCCGACAAAGATCGCATCGGGCGGCTCGGCGCCTTGCATCATGGCGCGCGCGCAGGCCGCCGCCGTGTCGCGGCGATACATCCCGTCCGCCTCTGCATGCAGCGCCACGCCCGCCTGCGCCAGCCCGTCCAGGAACCCCGCGCGCCGGTCCACCCCGGTCGAAGCCCCAAGCCACCCCGAGATATGCGCGATCCGCCTGTGCCCGCCCGCCACGAGAAACCGCGCCACCTCGCGCCCGCCGGCGCGGTTTTCCGACGTCACCGCGCTCAGGTTCGACCCGGTGATCGAACGGTTGAACAACATCACCGGAATACCCGCGGCCCGGCACAGATCGGTCAATTCTCCCGACAGGTTGATCGAGGCGGTGATGATGCCGTCCACCTGGTAATCCAGCAGATCCCCGATGACCTCATCCACGTCCTGATCGCTGTTGCCGGCCAGGAAGATCAGAATGTGATAGCCCCGCGCCTGCAACGCGGCGCTGAGTTTTTCCAGCGCGTCCGGGTAGAACGCATTGTCGAGGTACGCCACGACCAGACCGATGATGCGCGACCGTCCGGTGATCAGCGAACGGGCCAGGATATTGGGTCGATATCCCAGGTCATCGGCGGCCTTGCGCACCCGCTCGGCCATTTTCTTGGACACGCTCGCACCCGGGGTAAAGACACGGCTGACAGCGCTTTGGCTGACACCCGCGGCCCGGGCCACATCGATCGAGGTTATCTTGCGTTCGCCCATGCGCCTACTCCGCCGTCCATCCGCCATCGACCAGCAGCGCCGCGCCGGTCACCATGGCCGAGGCATCCGAGGCGAGAAAGACGACCGCCCCCATCAGATCCTCGACCTCGGCCACCCGCGGCAGCTTGATCTTGCTCTCGATCCAGGCCCGTTTCCCGGGATCGGCAAAGGTGGCGGCCGTCAGTTCGGTCCGCACGAAGGTCGGGCAAAGCGTGTTGACGCGGATGTTGCGCGGCCCCCATTCGATGGCCATCGCCTTGGTCATGCCCTCGAGCGCATGTTTCGACGCGCAATAGACCGCGCGATCGATGCCGCCCACATGCCCCATCTGGCTTGAAATCTGGATAATCGATCCCCCGTCCCTCATGTCGGCCGCCACGGCCTGCGCCAGGAAATACGCTGCCCTGACATTGACCGCCATCACCGCGTCATAGTCATCCGGCGTGGTGTCGGCGGCAGGACCGTGGCGCGCCAGACCGGCGGAATTGCACAAGATGTCGACCGGCCCGATCCGGTCCACAAGCGCCGCAACCGCATCCCGGTCGGTGATGTCGACCGGGTAGCCCGCGGCGGAAAACCCCTCGGCCCGCATCGCGGCCTCTGCGGCGCGCAGCGCCCCGGCCCCCCGCGCGGCAAGGGTGACATGCGCGCCCGCCTCCGCCAGCGCCACCGCGCAGCCCAGCCCGATCCCGCGCGAGGCTCCGGTGACAAGCGCCCGCTTGCCGTCCAGGCGAAAACTCGGCGTACGCGGAAGGCTCATCTGGTTTCCTTTCGGACAAGCGGGTCAGCATGCCATCGCGACGGCGATCGCCCGCACAGTGTCGGATCAAGGCGCAAGCAACACCGCGTCATGGCAGCAAGGCCCGCATCCGCGCCAGGACATCGACACCAAGCTGTTGATAAACATGCAAAAGATCGACCAGAACCCAGTTTTCGGCGATCTTCCCCCCCTCGACCCGCCAGAAATCAAGGCTCCGCATATCCAGCCGCGCCCCCGTCGCGGGCAGACCCAACCAGCCCCCGCCGGTCAGCGTGACGCGCATCCCGGGCCAGGCGGTGAAGCCCACGTAATCCCCCTCGGCGAACAAATGGCCCCGGTCCATCAGCGCGCGCCGGTCCGGCATCGCGGTCAGGAACGGCGCCTGATGATGGGCGCGGAACCCCTCGATCCCGCGCGCGGTTCCGATGCCCGACGGTCCATACCACGAGCAATCCGTCCACCAGTATCGTGCCAGAACCTCCGCCGGGGTGCCCGAGGGGTCATGCCCAAGGGCCGCCAGCATGTCGCCCACCACCTGCCGCGCCGCCGTGCCATCCCCCGAAACCCTCAGACCATCCTGCGTCGCGGGGCCCGGCACCTGCCATTCCCGGCCCAGCGATGGCGATAGCGGCCACACCCCGGCCTGCATCATCACCTCCGGAATATCCCACAGCGCCTGCATCTCGACCACGCGGCCTGCCTCGACGCGGAAAAACTCGTGAAACCGCATCGCCACCATGCGGCCCGTGGGCGGAATGCCAAGAAAGGCGGCCTCGAACCGACCGCACCAATAGCCGCAATGACCGACCCAAAGCTGGCCCTGCGCGTCCATCCCGGCCATCTCGATGGTGACCCGGCGCTCCAGATCGGGGATCGCGGCACCCAATGCGCCCAGCGCCTTGGCTTCGTAATCCGCCACATCCAGCGTCTCGAAGGGATGAGCCAGGTAGACGACACAGCCCGGCGCGGCAACGCCCGACACATGCCCCGACCGACGCACACCCTCCAGCAGCGCCTTCACCGAATGGATTGACCGAGCGTCCGCCACCAAAACCCCATCTTCTCCGTTTCAAAAATATCCCGGGGGAGTCCGCAGGACGGGGGCAGAGCCCCCAAGAAAGGGGTGGGCGGGCGGGCCCGCCGACCCTCGAAAACCTATTCCGCCGCGTCCCGGCAAGGCGCTGCCGCACCATAGCCCACATTCAACCCGCCATAGCGGCGCACCCGCAGGTTGCATTGCTCGGCATGACCCACGAACCCCTCCAGCATGCACAACCGCGAGCCGTATTCCCCGACCAGCGTCGCCGCCTCGTCGGTCACGATCCTCTGGTAGGAATGGGTCTTGATGAACTTGCCGACCCACAGCCCGCCGGTGTAGCGCCCCGCCTTCCTGGTGGGCAGCGTATGGTTGGTGCCGATCACCTTGTCCCCGTTTGCCACATTCGTGCGCGGGCCCAGGAACACCGCGCCGTAATTGGTCATCTTCTCCAGGAACCAGTCATCCCGGTCGGTCATGACCTGAACATGCTCTGACGCCATGTCCTCCGAGACCGCCAGCATCTCGTCGTGATCGGCACACAAGATGATCTCGCCATAGTCCTCCCACGACACCCGCGCGGTGTCCGCCGTGGGCAAGATCGCCAGCAGGCGGTCGATCTCGGCCATCGTGTCCAGCGCCAGCTTGCGGGAATTGGTGATCAGGACGGCGGGCGAATTATACCCATGTTCCGCCTGCCCCAAGAGGTCGGTGGCGCACATCTCGCCATCGACCGTGTCATCGGCGATCACGCAGGTCTCGGTCGGTCCGGCGAACAGGTCGATGCCCACCCGGCCGAAAAGCTGGCGCTTGGCTTCGGCGACAAAGGCATTTCCGGGTCCGACCAGCATGTCCACCGGCGCGATCGTTTCGGTGCCGATGGCCATGGCGCCCACGGCTTGCACGCCGCCCAGCACCAGGATCTCGTCGGCGCCCCCTTCATGCATGGCCGCCACGATCGCGGGATGCGGCTTGCCGCCCACCGGCGGGGCCGAGGCCACGATGCGTTTGACGCCTGCAACCTTGGCCGTCAGCACCGACATATGGGCCGAGGCCACCATCGGAAACTTTCCGCCCGGCACGTAGCAACCGACGGAATTCACGGGAATATTCCTGTGCCCCAGGATCACGCCCGGCAGGGTTTCCACCTCGATGTCCACCATCGAGGCGCGCTGCGCTTCGGCAAAGCGGCGGATCTGGGTCTGCGCGAAGCGGATATCCTCCATCTCGCGCGTTGTGACCTGCTGCATCGCCGCGTCGATCTCGGATCGGGTCAGGCGGAACGCGGCGGGCTCGTACCTGTCGAACTTCGCCGACAGATCGCGCACGGCTGCATCCCCGCGCGCCTCGATCTCGGACAAGATGCCTTCCACGATGCCGCGCGTCCTGGCATCATCCTCAGCCCGTTCCGAGGCCGGTTTGCCGCGTTTGAGATACTCCGCCATCTTCCACATCCTCCCGATGGAACATGGTGAAAGATACCGGCCCGGTGAGGCAGGGCAAGGGAAATCTGCATACGTTTGCAAATGCAGCGCGACGCTCCGCCTAGCGCATGGCCTGCCCTTGCCCGTCGAAATAATGGCGTTTTGCGGGATCAAGGATCAGCCCGACCCCGACACCGGGCCTCAGGGTGGTTTCGCCATCGGTGCGTACCGTGAGTTTCCCCGCCGGCCCGCAATCGACGATCAGGAACATGTCCGCCCCCAGATACTCGGCCACATCGACAACCCCGTCAATCTGTCCCGTGCCGGTGTCGCCCAGGCTGATGGCCTCGGGACGGATACCCAGATGCACCGCCCCCGCAGGGGCCGCATCGATCCGCAAGCCTTTCTGGTCCAGCGGCAGGACATTCATCTTGGGTGATCCGATGAACTGCGCCACGAACAGGTTTGCGGGGCGGTCATACAGCTCTCTGGGGGGACCGACCTGTTCGATCCTGCCCGCCTGCAGCACCACGATCCGGTCGGCCAGCGTCATCGCCTCGACCTGGTCATGGGTCACGTAGACCATGGTGGAATTCAGGCTCTGGTGCAGCTTGGCGATCTCGTAGCGCATCTCGACCCGCAGGGCCGCGTCGAGGTTCGACAAGGGCTCGTCAAACAAGAACGCGGTCGGGTCGCGCACGATCGACCGCCCGATGGCCACGCGCTGCCGCTGTCCGCCCGACAGATCCTTGGGCCGGCGCTCCAGGTAGTCTTCCAGCCGCAAGGCGCGCGCGGCCTCGGCCACCTTCGCGTCGATCTCCGCCTTCGATGCGCCCGCGGTTTTCAGCGAGAACCCCATGTTCTCGGCGACCGACATATGCGGATAGAGCGCATAGCTTTGAAACACCATCGCCAACCCGCGCTTCGACGGAGGCTCGGCGGTGGCGTCGCGGTCGTCGATGATCACCTGCCCGCGCGACGTTTCCTCGAGGCCCGCGATCATCCTGAGCAACGTGGATTTCCCGCACCCCGATGGCCCCACGAAGATCACGAACTCCCCATCTTCGATGGCCAGGTCCACGCCCTTGATGACCTGCACCTCGCCGAACCATTTCTCGACGGATTTGAGCTCGATCGCACCCATGTCTCAGCCCTCCCCAAGTGTCGGGCTGGCCCATGACAACCAGACCGCTGCCGTCCACGTGAATGTGCCCCCGCCCGCGGGCGTGCCATCCATCGGATCGAAATATTCGGCGAACCCGTTGCCGGCGATCAGCCGCGCGGTGTCGGTGCGGATGCGCGCGGCCTCTGCCGTCAGGCCGGCCTCCGCCAGGCCATTGCCCGCCATGTAGTTCATCACCGCCCAGACCGGCCCGCGCCAATAGCGCAGGCTGTCGAATGCGGGCCCCTGGGGATCATAACTCGGCACCGCGTAGACCGTCGCCTCCAGCACCCGGCGCAGCGCGGGCAGGGCCCGGTCATCGCGCAACCCCGCCCACCAGCACAGGAACGATGCGTTCGACAGCACGCCCGCGAAATTCCCGCTCACCAGGTTCTTGGAATCGTAGCCCCCGATGGCCGGGTTCCACAGCGTTTCGGCCCCCATCTGCAAATGCGCGATCCACCCATCGATCCGGTCCGTCGGCTCCCCCAGGACCGTGGCCATCTCACGCAGATCGCGTGTCGCCCTAAGCGCAGTGAAGGTCATCGTCGGATCGGCCACGCGAAACGGGCTTTCGGCGGCGATGCGCGCATCGTCCCAGGCCCGCGCGCGCCCGAACTGCACCAGCCAGATATAGCGGTCGTAGTCCTCCTTGGTCGGCCGCATGGACGCATCCACATGGCCCGTATCGCGCCGGGTGTAGGGGGCAACCCCCACGGGATTGATCCCCGCCATGGCCTCGTCCCAGTCAGGGGCATTGTCGCGCCCGGCCTCCCAGGGATGCGTGATGACCACGGCTCCGGTCTCCGCGCGCGCCTCGATGATCCAGCGGTGATAGGCCAGCAATCTGGGAAACAGGGCCTTCAGCCGCGCCAGCCCCGCCGACGGATCGCGCAGGTAGATCCGCCACGCCAGCGAGGCCGCCACCGGCGGCTGGCTGATACCCGAGGACGCCAGCGTGCAGGCCCCGCGCCCCACGGCGTGCTCCGTTCCCCAGACATCGGGCCCCGGAAAATAGCCCGGATCGGTGCGATGGAACAGGATATGAGGGACCATCCCGTTGTCCCATTGCCCCGAGAACAGCGTCTCGATCTCGCGCCAGGCACGGTCGATGTCAAAGGCCGCAAAGCCCAGGCCCGCAAAGGCGCTGTCCCAGTTCCACTGGTAGGGATAAAGCCCCGCCGTCGGCACCGTGTAGCCGCCCTTGTCATTCAGGTGCAGGATACGCCGGGCTTCTTCATCCAGCGGCGCTGCGTCGATCTTGTTCATATCGGTCATCCCTTGACGGACCCCGCGGTCAGGCCGCGCGTCATGAATTTCTCCAGCCCCAGGAACAGCGCCATCACCGGCACCGTCGCGATCACCGCCCCCGCCATCAGGTGCTGACGCGGAATCTCGGAACTGTTGAGCGAGGCAATGCCCCGCGTGAGGGTGAATTTCGATGGATCGTCCAGCAGCATGAACGCCAGCAGGAACTCGTTCCAGGCGATCATGAACACGTACAACGAAACAGAGGCCAGCGCCGGCAGCGACAAGGGCAAGGTGATCTTCCAGATCACCTGCAGCCGGTTCAGCCCATCCATCAGCCCCGCCTCCTCGATCTCGGCGGGCAGCCCCCGGAAATATCCCTGCAGCATGTACAGCGCCACGGGGATGGTGGTGACCGGGTAGATCATCACGATGCCGGTGATCGAATTGCGCAGGCCCGTCATCGAAAACGCGATGTAGATCGGCAGCGCCAGCACGATCATCGGCACCATGTAGATCAGCAGGATCGACCGGCTCAGCGATTTCTGTCCCCGGAACCGCAACCGCGCCACCGCATAGGCCCCCGGGATCGAGAACAGCAGCGTGATCAGGACCGTCAGGACCGAGATGTAGAAACTCGTCCACAGGTAGCTGCCGAAATTGAAGTCTCGAAACAGCTCTTCATAACTGCGCAACAGCGCCCATCCCCGGCTCAGATCGATCGAGAAATCCAGGGGGTTCGCGATCAGTTCGCCCTGGGTCTTCAGCGAGGTCATCACCATCACGTAGAACGGGATGGCCACCGCGGCGGTAAAAAAGATGTAGCCGAACCCGGTCAGGAACCGGATCACCGCCTCCTCCCATTCATGGCGCGTCAAGCCGCCGCGCGGGCAGCCGTCCATCATCACCGACACCGGCAAGGCCAGCGCCAATCCAAACCCGATGCCGGCCGCCAGATGCGCGCCCAATCCGACCTCGCCAGCCACATGGATCGCGGCCATCGGCGTGAAGCCCAACGCCACCGCCAGCACCGCCGCCCCCGCGGCCAACAGCCAACGCTGCCCGTTCTCGGGCGACACGATACCGATCAGCCCCCCCAGGATCACGCATCCGGACAAACCCGGCCGGAACGCCTCCCCGGTGGAAAACGACAAGACCACCGCCAGCGTCGTGGCCACCACGAAGGCCCACAGAACGCCCAGGATCGGCCCGGTGACATATCCATACCACAGCGCCTTCATGCCAACGCCCCACCCATCTTTATCCCGAAAATATGGCGGGGGAGCGCGAGGGGGCTGGCCCCCTCGCCCGGGTCGATGCCGAAGGCAGCGAAACCGCCATGCCGGGGCTCCGCCCGTTGTTCGCTTGAAAGGTCCACAGGACCTTTCATCGACTGCGTCGAACCGCCATGCCGGGGCTCCGCCCGTTG
>Ga0102938_10003818_pt1 | contig 11161 bp, 8 predicted proteins | sample SalPonR2_B_D2_MG_FD_84516 | JGI IMG/M metagenome (GOLD analysis project Ga0102938, IMG submission 84516) | Salt pond soil microbial communities from South San Francisco under conditions of wetland restoration - Salt Pond MetaG R2_B_D2_MG | ecosystem: Environmental > Aquatic > Marine > Intertidal... | reverse complement strand
TTTATAATAGATTAAGCCAAAATCGATTATCTTTATCTATTTGACCCTCCTTTTTGAACATGTTCTTTGAAGAGAAAAAAGGAGGTTTTTTATGCAAGAGACAAAGCTCAATTGTCAGGGTCTTGCCTGTCCACAACCTGTGCTAAAGTGTAAAGAGATTATCCAGGATAAACAACCAAATCGTCTCTTAATTGTTGTCGACAATCAAGCCGCTCAAGTCAATGTCTCACGTTTCTTAAACAAACAAGCTTATCAAGTCCTGTCTGTAAAGGAAAATCAAGGTCTAATAACTCTCACTGCTGAATCAAACACAAGACATAGACAGACGGAGTCAGCAGGACCGGATATAGAATCAAATCAACAACTGCCAGAAGCAAATTCTCAAACAGACAATCAACTGGTTCTCATAACCTCCGATGTTATGGGGCACGGGGATGACGATCTCGGTAGTAAATTGATGCATAATCTGATTGCCACTCTCCCAGAAATGGGGACTGCACTATGGAGGATCATACTGATTAATGGTGGTGTAAAGCTGGCTATTGCTGGTAGTCCGGTTCTGGATAAACTAAAGGCTTTGGAAGAGGAAGGGATCTCTATTCTGGTCTGCGGAACTTGTCTTGATCACTTCCATCTCTTGGAAGAAAATCAGGTCGGGGAAACAACTAACATGCTTGATGTAGTCACTAGTTTACAATTGGCATCCAAGGTTATCAAGGTCTAAATAATATGGTCCGAGACAACTCCTCCCCATTGATGCGATTGAATAAAGCCATCGCCCATTCAGGCTTGTGCTCCAGGAGAAAGGCTGAAAAATTGATACAGCAGGGACAAGTCAAGGTTAATGACTCAATTGTAAACGATCTGGGAACAAAGATCCATCCTGAATCAGACTGTGTTCTTATTAACAATCAACCCTTGCCTGAATATAACAGACATCCTGCTTTGATAGCACTCCACAAGCCTGTACAAGTCGTATCAACCCTCGATGATCCCCAAAATAGAAAAACCGTGGTTGATCTACTCTCAAATGACCTACACAAAAGGCATTTAGTCCCTGTAGGCAGGCTGGATTATATGTCCGAAGGATTACTCCTAATGAGTTCCGACGGGGAATTGACCCATCGCTTATCACATCCTCGTTGGCATATACACAAAAAATACCGGGTTTTGGTCAAGGGGCGTATTGTCCAAAGTAAATTAAAAAAAATGAGACAAGGTATGCGCCTAAATGACAAAGAGAAACTTTCTCCAGTCCAGGTAAATGTTGTTCAAAGGGTTTCAGAGCAAAAGGCCTGGCTGGAGATGACCCTCTTTCAAGGTCTCAACCGACAGATTAGACGAATGTGTGAGGATAATGATTGGATTATTCTAAGACTAATTCGAATCAGTCAAGGCCCAGTAAAACTAGGCAATCTTAGAGCAGGACATTATCGATTCCTAAGCCAGGAAGAAGAAAATAATCTCCGTCTTCAGGTCGGACTTTAAAGGGATCATATTGCCACCTCCAATGTACTAACTTTATCCTTACCCTGTATAGACATCATCATTATAAATCGTTCATAGCCATTATTGCTTCAAAGCATTTGGACCGGATCCAGATCCAAAGCTATCCTCAATCCAGGCTGTTGTCTTACTTCCTTAAAGACAACTGAAGACAGTGCCCTAATTTGAGACCATTCTTTGGCTTTGAGAAGAGACTGGTAACGTATCCGTCCGTGTATCTTTTCTATAGGTGCCGGAGCTGGGCCAAGGACCCGGACTTGATATAAATTTGCTTTTTCTCTGAAATGTTTTGTGATCTCCCGAACCTTGTCAAATCCCTGGGGCCATTTTGAGGGATAGCTCATTCTAAGTAAGGCCAGTTTAATAAAAGGAGGATATTGAAAGCGTTGTCTGATATCAATTTCATGGGCATAAAAGCTCTCATAGTCACTCTTGGTTACATACCGCCAGCAATAGTGGCCTGGATTCCTGGTTTGGATAAGCACCTTACCAGGCTTTGCCCCCCTTCCGGCTCGACCAGCGACCTGGACAAGTAATTGAAAGGTCCTTTCAGTAGCCCGATAGTCAGGCAAATTAAGGCCCACATCTCCGTCCAAAACAATCACCTTGGTCACATAAGGAAAATGATGGCCTTTACTGCACATTTGCGTCCCAACCATAATCTGGGCCTGACCACTAGAAAAACGAGACAAAATATCTTCCAATCGGCCTTGCGCCCTTGTTGTGTCTCTATCTAGACGAAGGACCTCTACAGTCGGATCTAGATGCAATCTAAGATATTCTTCTACCTGCTCGGTCCCTTCCCGCAAAGGGATAAATTGATGCGCTCCGCAGTATGGACAAGGACAGGGAAATGACTGATAATGACCACAATAATGACATATCAACCGTTCCAGTCTCTTATGGTAAGTCAGACTAACATCACAATGAGGACATTTAAACACTTGCAAACAGGAAGTGCAATAAACAAGAGGTGCATATCCCCGTCTATTTAATAGAATAATCGCTTGTTCTCCACGATCCAGACATTGCTGTAGCTGCCTATGTGTTGACTGGGCAAAAGGTCCTTCCCACTCGGTCTCCTGCGAGACATCGATTAAATCAATCTCCGGTAGATCATGGCTGCCATATCGATTTTTAATGGGGAAAAGGTGGATTCGTCCATTATGCGAAGAATAAAAAGTCTTTATATCAGGTGTAGCTGAACCCAAAAGGAGCAGTCCCTTGGCTTGGTTATTGATAAAAAAGGCAACCTCTTTGGCTTGGTAATTGACCCTTTCTTCCTGTTTAAAAGATGTATCATGTTCTTCATCAATAACAATCAGACCCCAATCCATCTTTGGTAAGAATACGGACGAACGAGTCCCAATAACCACAAACGGTCTTTTTTGAACAGCAACTTCTCTGAAAATCCTTGTCCTCTGAAACTGTGTCTGATACCCATGATACAGATAACATTGATATTCCTGGAAATAATAACTTATATATTGCCACAGGTTCCAGGCCAAAGCCACTTCAGGGCTCATGATTAAAGCTGATTGACCATGTTCAAGACAGGCACGGATCAGGAAGACATAGACCATTGTTTTACCACTACCGGTAATCCCGTACAGTAGGCCAACATGGGCTTTATCAGACAAAAGCATGTTACTAAATGTTTGCACTGCCTGTTCCTGTTCCGAAGTCAATGTAACACTTTCAAATCGGGATGAAGTAGGTTCTAAAGAGTGCTTATTGTTTCCCAGTCCATAATAACAAGCATCTAGCCAGGTAATAAGTTTTTTTTTCTCCAGACCACGTATAGCCTGATCAATCCAGGCTCCAAGTTGCCGTCGCAGACTATCCCTTTTTTGCGGTCCATTAGACCACAAAAAATCCAATAAGCGCTGTTGATTCTTGGCTTGGGGTCTCAACGGCCAAGGAGGACCTTGGGTAAGATCACATAACTGCCGACCAATTTTCTGAGTTGAACTGCCAGCAAGAAATGCCTTCCCCTCCCACCAGAGTTCAGCTAGGACCTCTTTCTTATCCTCACTCAGGTTTTTAATCTCATTGATATGCATGGTCTGGAATCTGTTATCCTTGACCTGTAATTTAATTCTGGCAGAACGTATCTCCTTGGGAAGGATCGAAGACAAAACATAGCCTAGCTCCTTAAACTGCCTAAGGGACAATTCAAGAGCCAAATCAATATACAAAGGGGATAAAAGGGGGGAATACTCCAAAGGCCAAAGCAGGGGTTTGGCCTTGACCTGATTATAATAGACCGGACGAGTCAGGACACCTGAACGAATATCACGATTCAAGGGGACGGCCACCCTGAGACCCTTTTGCCAAAGAGACTCTGGGAAGTAGCCGGGTGAACTGTATGTATAAGTCTTATAAGGGGGGGTAAGTAAAGGAACTTCCCAAAACATGGTCTTCCCCGATCAGAAATAGCATGAAAAGGTTATAGAATGTTTACCGTTGTCCGTTTACCGTTTACCGAAGAATAATGACCTGGTCCGTTTTAACTGACAACTCCTTTCAATCTCTTACAATCAACGGTGCACAGTGAACGGTCAAGGTCTTCTTTCATGCTTCGTTATGCCTACTCGGACATGTAGGTTAACTGCAATAATATCATCGGGGATAACCTGGAACTAACTCCATGATTCTTTGGACAAGTTGATCACGCAGATCTTCATCCTGAAGCCCGAAATAAATATTGGCTGTTAGATACTCTACCCAATCACCAATATCAAACCTCATACCTTGAACCCTAACAGCCAGCAAACGATTCTTTTGGGCCAAAATTCGGAGTGCCTCGGTCAGTTGGACCTCTTCACCAGGATGACATGACATCAGCTCTTCTATATGATCAAATATTTCCGGAGTTAATATATATCGGCCTACAATAGCCAGCCGAGAAACTGCATCTTCCTTTGAGGGTTTTTCCTGGAGGTCTCGGACCCTATACATATAAGGTGCAATCTCTTCACCTCGAATAACTCCGTAACTGCTTACCCTTTCGGTCGGCACAGGCATAACCCCAACTATAGGCATATGTTCTGATCTTGCCACATCTATAAGTTGTTTTATACCAGGATCAGCATTGAACATCAGATCATCACCTACCATGACGGCAAATGGTTCTTCTTTAACTACCTCCCGGGCACAGAGAACTGCATGACCCAAACCTAGTTGTCTTTTTTGGCGAACGGAAATTATATTGACCATTTCCGCCACCTTCCTTATATCATCAACTAGATCAGATTTTCCTGTCCGTTCCAGGACGGATTCCAAAGCAAGATTGTAATCAAAGTGGTCCTCGATTATGGTCTTGTTTTGATTGTTAACAAAGACAACATCCTTTAGACCTGATTCCATAGCCTCTTCGACTATATATTGAATTGATGGTTTTTTAAAGACAGGCAGAATCTCTTTGGGTAGATTTTTTGTTGCTGGCAAGGAACGGGTTCCCCAACCTGCAACCGGAATAACAACCTTTCCAATATCCATAGATACTCCTTAATTATAACATTTTAGCGCAATAGCCATGTATTATTGCAAGTTTTTCTCCAAGATTCCCGCCATTTCAGATGCAAGCTCATGGACCATATTGGGGTGCTCACCCTCTACCATCAATCGAGCCAGGGATTCCGTGCCGGAATATCTAAGTAAAATCCTACCTCTTTGACCCAAAATATTCTCAATTCGTTCAACGTTTTCTTGAATTTCCGAAACATGCTCAAAAGGAATCTTGCGCTGAACTTTGACATTGATCAATTTTTGGGGAAACGGGCTTAAAACATGGGTTAAATCCGATGCTCGACATTGTTTCTCCTGCATTATCCTCAAGAATTGTAAAGCAGCCAGGACCCCATCTCCAGTTGTACTGTAGTTCAAGAAGATCAGGTGCCCAGACTGTTCACCACCCAATATCGTCTTATGCCGCCTCATAGCCTCGGCGACATAACGATCTCCGACCGGGGTTCGAATCAACTGACCTTGATGCTCTTTCATAAAGATCTCCAAGGCCATATTGCTCATGACAGTCCCCACCAATTTTCTCTGAGGCAAAATATCTTTGTCCATAAAATCTTTGGCGCAAACAGCCATAAGTTGATCACCGTCAAAGATCTCCCCTTTTTCATCTACCAAAATCAGACGATCCCCATCTCCATCCAAAGCCACTCCCAAATCAGCACCTGTCTCCAAAACTTTCTCGCTAACCACTTCTGGATGAAGAGAACCACAATCCTGATTAATATTCAATCCATCCGGTTCTGTACCCATCTTAACAACTTTGGCCCCCAACTCCTGAAATATTAAAGGTGCTACTCGATAAGAAGCCCCATGGGCACAGTCCAAAATGATCTTTATCCCATCCAAAGTCATATCAGAGGGGAAACTGTTCTTTAAAGCAACAATGTAACGACCCGGACTATCTTCAACCTTAAATGCCCGACCTATATGATCATCTGCGGGCACATTCCATAGTGTCTTATCAGACAGGACCAAATCGGTGATATCGTCCTCAACCTTTTCACTAAGCTTAAAACCATTGGCATCGAAAAACTTTATGCCATTATCCATGAATGGGTTATGAGAAGCAGAAATAACCACGCCCAAATCCGCCCGCATATTTTTGGTCAAAAAGGATATTGCCGGTGTGGGCATTGGACCGACTAGATAAACATCCATTCCAGCAGCACACAATCCTGAAGTAAGGGCAGTTTCAAAGACATAACCGGACAAACGGGTATCCTTGCCAATAACTACCCGGTGCCTCTTTTCACCGTTTCGGAAATATTGCCCAACTGCCAGTCCAAGACGGATAATGATTTCCGGCTGCATAGGGAAAACATTTACTTGTCCTCTTAGACCATCAGTCCCAAACAATTGTCTGCTCATATCAACCCCTCCATAATAGCCACTCTACCCTAGATTTAACCGAGACATTTCAAAATTACAACCAAATCCTGTCAAACTGATATTAACGACCATCCAGCCCTTTCAAAAGGGCTGGACAACGAAGAATAAAAAGCTCCCGATAACCTTCTAAAATTATTATTATAAATTTTCATTCTTCTTTTCGTGTTTTTTCGTGTGTTTCGTGGGCTAAAATCTTTTCATGTTAATCTTTTCACAATAGTCAAAGTCCAGATTGTCTCCTCGACTTCATGGACACGGTGACAACAAACACCTTTACCAGCCATAATAGAGGTAGCCACCTGTGAGGCGGTTTTTCTCATTTTTGTTGACAAAGCCAACAAATGTTCCCACATAGATTTATTGGATAAACCAATATAAATAGGTCGACCAAAGACCATAAGCCTTTCTATTTCCTGCAAGATTGTCAGATTGTGTTCCAAGGTCTTGCCAAAACCAATGCCAGGATCAATAACTATATTCTCCTCAGGCAAACCTGCTCTAACCAAATCGTTGAGATGATGCTCAAAAAAAATCAATAATTCCTGAACAATATCTTTATATCTAGGAGCATTTTGCATATTTTCCGGCTTACCCTGACTGTGCATCAAAACATATCCTGGTTGATATTGTACCAGAATATCCTTTAGATCAGGATCAAAACTGTATGCAGAGACATCATTAATGATTGATACACCAGCCTCAAGAGCCTTTTGGGCAACTTGGGCCTTATAGGTGTCCACAGACAGACACAAACCAGGATCCTTGTCCAAAAGGCTGCTAACAACAGGTAAGATACGTTCCAGCTCATTGTTTAGATCCAGGGGTTGAGAAAAAGGCCTTGTTGATTCCCCTCCGATATCAACTATATCTGCCCCTTGCTGGAACATGTTTATAGCCCTTTGTATACCATCTTCCCGGTCATAGTACTCCCCCCCATCATAAAAGGAATCCGGAGTGACATTGAGAATGCCGATGACAAAAAAAGGGGCAGGACCAATTACCCCACCCCTTCTAACCGCCCATGTATGTTCACGAAGCATAAGCTCCTCACTGATTTAGGATAACTTTACTAGGCCTATTGAATCAATTTACTTATCCAAGATATACTTTTTTTCGCCTATTATTTTAAAATTTTCGTCACTGCTTAGTCGTTCACAACAATTTACACGTAAGTTCAAAAAAAAAACCTTTTCATAGGCTAAACCAATACAAATTCTATATCACCTCTTTTGAGTCTCATCTTCACTACTGCCATCCTCTTCCTCTTCTAAGGTGAAGGTAGCTTGTTCTTCCAGATCTTCTTGCTCTTGACCCTGGGAACTTTTCTTGTCCTTTAACCTGGAATCCTGATCTTTTTCATCAACATTTTTTGACTCAAAACCTTCCTGCTGTTCTCTATCCTTTGGCTCTTTCGAACCTGAGCTTTTTGCTATCTCCTCTTTCAAGGGTGGAAGATCTTCACCATTCATAATCTTTGTCAAATCATCACCAGATAGAGTTTCTCTCTCCAAGAGCTCTTTTGCTAAATTATGCATAACTTCTGAATGCTGACCCAACAAGTCTTTGGCCTTCTCATAGGCTCCTTGAACAATCCTTTTTACTTCACTATCAATCAGTCTGGCTGTTTCTTCACTGTAATGCTTATGCTGAACCAATTCCCGGCCCAAAAAAACCTCATTGTTATTATCACTCCAAGCCATAGAGCCAAAAGACTCACTCATGCCCCATTCACAGACCATTTTTCTGGCCATCTTGGACGCTCTTTCCAGATCATTACTTGCCCCTGTAGTCTGCTGATTCAAAAACAATTGCTCGGCTACTCGTCCACCCATCATAACCGCCAAGGTCTCTTCAAGGTATTCCTGCGAGTAATTATGTCGCTCATCGATCGGTAATTGCATAGTAATACCCAGGGCTTGTCCCCTAGGTATTATAGAAACCTTATGGACCGGATCAGCCTTTGGTAAAACTCGAGCTACAAGGGCATGACCAGCTTCATGGTAGGCAGTTGTCTTTTTTTCTTCCTCGCTCAAGATAACACTCCTACGTTCTTTGCCCATTAGGACCTTATCCTTGGCCTCCTCAAGATCTACCATATCCACAAAATCTTTATCAAACTTAGCGGCAATCAGAGCGGCCTCATTGACCAAATTCTCCAGATCTGCACCTGAGAATCCAGGAGTACCTCTAGCCAGGACCTCCAAATCGACACCTTTGGACAAAGCAACCTTTTTGGCATAGACAGCCAATATCCCCTTTCGACCGTTCAGATCAGGATTGGGGACAACTACTTGCCGGTCGAACCTGCCTGGACGCAGTAAAGCAGGATCCAAAACATCCGGACGGTTTGTGGCGGCAATCAATATAACCCCTTCATTTGACTCAAAACCGTCCATTTCAACCAACAACTGATTCAAAGTCTGTTCCCGCTCGTCATGTCCACCTCCTAAGCCAGCTCCCCTCTGTCGACCAACGGCATCGATCTCATCAATAAAAATCAGGCAGGGGGCATTCTTTTTACCTTGAATAAAAAGATCCCTTACTCTTGATGCTCCAACTCCAACAAACATCTCAACAAAATCCGAGCCGGAAATAGAGAAAAAAGGTACTCCGGCCTCACCAGCTACGGCCTTACCCAAAAGGGTTTTTCCTGTCCCTGGCGATCCTACAAGAAGGACTCCTTTGGGAATACGCCCCCCCAATCTGGTAAATTTTTTAGGATCACTTAAAAAATCAACAACTTCAGTTAATTCTTCCTTAGCTTCATCTATACCTGCCACATCATCAAAAGTGATTTTGGTAGCTTCCTCTGAGACCAGTTTGGCTTTAGATCTACCAAATGAAAAGGCTTTTCCGCCTCCTCCACCACCACCTTGCATTTGACGCATAAAAAATATCCAGACAGCAATAAGGAGCAACATTGGGAACCAAGAGACAAGCAAGGTGATATACCATGGAGATTCCTCCTTTGGCTCAGCTTCAACCTGGATATCCTTATTCATCAATTTCTGAATCAAATTAGGGTCTTCAGGGGCATAAGTGACAAAATGCTTATCATTGATCAATTTTCCAGTAATCTTCTTACCCTGAATCTTGACTGAAAGAATTTGACTGTCATTGACCTTTGATAAGAACTGGCTGTATGTCAATTTATTCTGCGCCTGTTGGGGGGTACTGAACATATTGAAAAGGGCGACCATGACAATGGAAATTGTTGCCCATAATATTAAGTTTTTTAAGAAGTTATTCAAAAGTCAATCCTCCACGTAGTGTTTTCTAAATATCCTTATTTGAGATGACCGACATCAAACATATTGATTAAACAAAAGGAGTATGTTATAGAATATAGCTGTGGAAGCGTTACGTCACCGGTGTGGCGCCTGGACTTCAAATCCAGTGGATGGGTTAATCCCCATCGGTAGGTTCGACTCCTATACGCTTCCGCCACCACTGCTTTAAGAGAATTTAAGACAAAAGTCTTAGTCCCTGCAAACGTATAAAACCTGCCGCATCAGCTTGATCATAGACCTCTTCAGCCTCAAATGTAGCCATATCTTGTTTATATAATGAGTTTGGTGATTTACGACCAAGAGGATAGACTTGACCTTTGTAAAGCTTCAGACGGACAGTTCCGGTTACTCTTTTTTGACCGGCGTCAATCATAGCTTGTAGTTGTTCTCTCTCAGGAGCAAACCAAAAACCGTTATAGACTGTTTTCGAATACTTGGGTACAAGGCTTTCCCGCAAATGGACTACTTCCCGATCAAGACATATTCCCTCTAAATCTCTGTGGGCATTATAAAGTATAGTACCTCCGGGTGTCTCATATACTCCTCTCGATTTCATCCCGACAAATCGATTCTCTACCATGTCTATCCTTCCGATACCATGACGGCCAGCAACCTCATTTAATGTTCGGATAATCTCAGCTGGAGAATATTTTTCCCCGTTTATAGCAATGGGGTTACCGGCTTGGAAATCAATGCTGACAACCTCTGGAATATCCGGGGCCTTTTCTGGCGGGACAGTCAAAAGATAGGTTCCTAAACCGGGTTCTTGCCAGGGATCTTCTAATTCTCCACCTTCGAAGCTCAAATGGAGAAGATTACGGTCACAGCTATAGGGTTTTTCCTGAGTAACCGGAACCGGGATACTATTCTTGCGGGCAAATTCTATTAAATCTGATCTAGACTTGAGAGTCCATTCCCTCCAGGGAGCTATGGCTTTCAATTCCGGTGCCAAAGCCATTGAAGTCAATTCGAATCTGACCTGATCATTGCCTTTGCCAGTAGCTCCATGTGCTATAGCCTGAGCACCTTCCTGACGAGCAATCTCTACGAGATATTTTGATATTAGTGGTCTAGCAAGAGAAGTGCCCAACAAATAACGTCCTTCATATATGGCCCCGGCCCTAAAGGCAGGAAATACAAAATCCCGGGCAAACTCCTCTTGTAAGTCTAATACATATGCCTTCTTAGCCCCGGTAGACTGGGCTTTCTCCTCAATCCCTTCCAGCTCTTCCTGTTGACCTAAATCAGCTGTAAAGGTAATAACCTGACACTGATAGGTCTGCTGAATCCATTTTAGGATAACAGAGGTATCCAACCCCCCGGAATATGCTAAAACAACCTTATTTATTTCAGACATGAAATCTCCTTATAACTCGCTATTGGCAATAAACCCATTTAAATTAGACACTCAACAACAACTAAGGAAATCAGTAAATTATGAGGAGACG
>Ga0102938_10003814_pt1 | contig 11169 bp, 8 predicted proteins | sample SalPonR2_B_D2_MG_FD_84516 | JGI IMG/M metagenome (GOLD analysis project Ga0102938, IMG submission 84516) | Salt pond soil microbial communities from South San Francisco under conditions of wetland restoration - Salt Pond MetaG R2_B_D2_MG | ecosystem: Environmental > Aquatic > Marine > Intertidal... | reverse complement strand
CGGCCAAAAAATAATTCTTAGTTCCGGCGGCTATTTTAAATTTATCGGTTTCCACCGGCGGGTAAATTACCGTGCTCGGTCGATTATAATATTTTTTTATTCTTTTTTGAACTTCATTGGAATTAGCAATAAAATGATCCACGCGTTCGGCGGCAATGCGATCCCATTGTCTGAGTTTGGTTAAAAAAATTGGTAAAAATTTCTTTATAATAAAATTTTGATTTAAATTTTGCAAATAGCCGTGGGTATTGGTCCATAAAAATCTCGGCGGTGTATGGCAATAGCAAATATGAGTTGAACCCGGTCCGGGGATTATGCCTTTGGAAAAAATAGAGGAACTGGATAGAATCAATTTATAATCAGTCAGCTGATGATGTTCGGTGGCTGCCGGCATTAGAGTTAAAAACCATTCATGTTTGCTAACCCCCAAAGGCATTTTTTGTAAAAAAGAGGTTTTGATGTTTTTATCAATAAAATCAGTTGGACAGTTTTTTTTATCAAAAACCAAAGTGTAAAAAGGATTTTGCGGAAAGATATCCAAAAAAGCCTTGGCCACCTTTTCCGCGCCACCGTCCTGAGTCAAATGATCGTGTACCAAAGCCACATTCATAAGTTTATTTATAGAAAATAGTTATATTTATACAATCAGTTTACCAAAATTAGGAAAAATTGCAATAATGTTTTTTAAAACAAAAAAACGCACAGACAAATGTGGTTTTTTATATAAGAGTAATTTTTTAGTTAAAAAAGTCAGATCTTGGATTTTCTGGTCAAAATCACCCAAGGAGTTTTTAGCATTATCCAAAAATCAAGCTTTAATGACCAGTTTTTAATATAATAAGTGTCCAATTTTACTTCTTCATCAAAGTCAAGGTCGCTGCGTCCGGAAATTTGAGCCAAGCCGGTGACACCGGGTTTTATGTCCAAAACTCTTTTGTGAGCTTTTTTGTATTTTTCCACTTCTCGCGGTTGGTGTGGGCGCGGTCCGACCAAACTTAGATTACCGATCCAAACATTAAAAAGTTGAGGCAACTCATCCAAGGAGGTTTTTTCCATAAAGCGACCGATTTTTGTGCGACGAGGATCGTTTAATATTTTATAAACCGGCCCTTGACGCTCGGATTGTTTAGTAGCCAGCTTTTGTTCATATTCCAACACAGTTTTTTGATCAGTATATTTTTCAAATTGTTTACCAGTACAATACTTGGTATACATTGATCGAAATTTGTAAACATTAAAAAAACCTTTTTTGGAAACTCGTTCGTTTTTATAAATAACCGGTCCGGAATCTTCCAGTTTTATTAAAAGAGCCAGCACCAACATGATTGGCGAGAATATGATTATTAAAATACTGCTAAAAACAAAATCTATAATTCTTTTAATAATTTTACCCCAGCCGTCCAGTTTGGTTTTTTTTACCTCCACCAAGGGAACACCGGCAATTACATGAACCTCCACATTGGTGGTTCTGGCTTCAAATTGTCCGGCGGCGTATTTAAAAATTATATTATTTTCCGTGCAAAAATCAGCCAAAGCCACCGAGGTTTTTCTGGAAAGATTGGGGTCGGTTTGGATTATTTCGTCAATTATTTTATTTTTATGTAATTTTAAAAGCCGTTCTTTTTCTTCCGAGCCGAAATCTTTTATTTTGTCAATTATTTTATAGCCCAAACGTGGTTGATTTTTAAAAGTTAAAATAATTTCTTCAGTGTTTTTATCATGACCAACGATTACCGTACTGTGACAGCCCCAGCCCAATTTTAAGCTGTATTTTTGAATCTTGCGCAGTAAACTCCTGACTATCATTACCAAAAATATACTGAACAGCCAGGCGGCCAAAACAATAAAACGAGAGGAAAAAAGTTCTCTGACAAAAAACATGTAAATAATTACCGCGCTCATGCCACTGGAGCAGGCCAAAATTATTTTACCCAGTTCGTCAGTTATTTTTCTGGATTGAAATTTATAAAGTCCGGCCAAAGCGAAAAAAGCCAGCCAAACGGCTGCGGTAATAAAAACAAAAAATAAATATCGGCTGAAAGGCAAATCAAAAACAATCGGCCGTATTTCTCTGATGGCTTGATTATAGCGCAAAGTATAGGCTAAAAGTCCGGCCACAACCAAAGTCAAATAATCAACCGGTATTTTTAAAAAAGTAAAAAAAAGTTCCGCTTTTTTCTTCATAAAATTTAATATTGTTGTTTGTGAAAATTATAGCATTAAAAAAAGCCCTGAACAAACGAGTAAGCCGGATTCTGTTTCTTTGTTCAAAAATGAACAAAGGTGCTGCAATCTATCTGGGACCGTTGTTGCCAACGGCCTCTAGCGAGCTACCAAACTTGCTCTTGCACTCGGGCAAGTATTTAGCCGTTTCAGCCGAGTTTTCCGTATAAATACTTTATAACTCGGATAACCCTTTGACGCCAAAAGCAAAAAAGGGTTTTTTGTCCTCGCGGACAAAACGTCTCTGTTCGCAACTCTACCTCACGGTTGAAGGGGGTTACCCTTTGCCCATGTTAATTTCCCAAAAGGGAGATGAGTGTCCGGACTTTTCTCTCTTTGTTTTAAAAAGTAAAGAGAAGCAGCCTGTTTGTTCAGGACTTCAATAGTATAGCAAATTTATTGTTTTTTGTCAATGGTATTGTCTAAATTTAGACTAAAAAGCCCGCCCAATAGCTTGGGAGGCTTTTTAAAATTCAGTGGAAGTATTGATAAACCGTTATCAAAAATCCGCTTGTTTCTTATCATTATCAGTTATTAAACTTCAATTATAACCGGCATAACCATGGGGCGTCGTCTGGTTTTTTTGTACAGAAGATCTCCAACATGATCGCGCAGTTTGTTTTTCAAAAGCATGGGATCAAAACCGTGTTTTTTGTCTTTACCCACAATCTTTTTGACCAGTCCGCGCGCTTGTTCAATCAGTTCACGACTTTCTTTCATAAAAACAAATCCGCGAGAAATAATATCCGGACTGCCGACCAGTTGTCCGGTTTTTTTTCTGACTGTAGCGATAACCACGAACATGCCGTCTTCGGACATCATGCGTCGATCGCGCAAAACTACGGCTGAAACATCGCCTACACCCAATCCGTCAACCATGACATATTCTGTGGGTACTTTTTCCGAAGTTAATTTTCCGACCACTTGATTTTGTTTTTTGGAAAATTCTATAATTTGTCCATTGTTGGCGATAAAGATATTTTCTTTGGGAATGCCTACGCTTTCGGCCACTTGCCCGTTTATTTGCAACATAAAGTGATTGGCTTCAATCGGAATAAAATATTTTGGTTTAAACAAGTGAATAATTAATTTCAAATCTTCCTGTTTGGCGTGTCCTCCGGCGTGAATATCCATGTGTTGATAGTGATAAACCTTGGCTTTTTGTCGATAAAAAGCGTCTTTTAAGCTCTGTACTGTTCTTTCGTTACCTGGAATAACCGAGGAAGAAAAAACAACTGAATCACCTGGTTTTACTTTTATAAAACGATGTTCTCCCATGGCAATTCTGTTCAAAACCGCGTTTTTTTCTCCTTGAGCTCCCGTACCGACAACCGCCACTTTATGATCCGGTAAACGCTTGAATTCTTTTTGGTCGCGAATCAAAGTACCTTTTTTTATTTTTATATAGCCCAAATTTTGAGCGATTTCCACATTGTTGTTCATGCTCCGACCGTCAAGATAAACTCTACGGCCGTTTTCTTCAGCTACAGTTATGATTTGCTGTATTCGGTTTAAGAGTGAAGCAAAAGTACCAAAGATTATGCGCCCCTTGGATTCAGCGAATATTTTTTCAATGGATCCGGTAATTTCACTTTCCGAAAGTTGATGCCCGCTTTGACCGGCATCGGTACTGTCGGCCATTAAAGCCAAGACTCCTCGGCCACCGATTTGAGCGATACGATTAAGGTTAATCGGTTTATCACCAATGGGGCTTAGATCAATTTTAAAGTCTCCGGTGTGAGCGATAACGCCCATAGGAGTGTCTACGGCCACGCCGAAACTGTCCGGAATATTATGGTTAACTCTGAAAAATTCAACAGAGAATTTCCCCAGATTAACTTTGCTTTTCTCCGGATCAACAATGGTTATATCCAGTGGATTTTTTTTAGAATATTCTTCATGTCTTTTTTTGATAAGTCCGGCGGTTAGCTTGGCCGTGTAAATGGGCGGATTGCCCAACTGCGGACATAGATGAGAAATTGCTCCAATGTGATCATAATGTCCGTGCGTAATTATAACGCCGCGGATGTTTTTGGCTTTTTTCTTTAAATAGGTGATATCCGGAATGATATAGTCAATTCCCGGCATATCTTCTTCAGGAAATTGTAATCCCATGTCAATGATAATAATATCATTGCCATATTCCAAAACGCTCATGTTTCGGCCGACTTCTTCCAGACCGCCGAGAGCGAAAACTCTTAACTTGTTTTCTTTGGAATCATAAGTTTTTTTTGCTCGATAGTTTTTGGGATATCTTTTTGTCGAGCTTTTTGTTCTTCTTGGTTCGCGAGTACCGGTTTTTCTGTTTCCGGTCCCGGCGGATTTTATTTTTTGTGAATAGTTTTTTTTCATCATGTTTATATTTTTGCGTTTTTGAAAACCAAAAGGATGAGTTTAGCAACCAATTCTTTTCAGATCAAAAACGCAAGAGATTAATGTTTAATAAATAATTAATTCAATTAATACTTTTGTGATAATTTAAAATAAAGTGGATATGTTAAAATTACCGGCTTTATTTTTTATAATAGATTTTCAAAGATCAATGGGGAAGAATTTTCAAACAAAATAAAGTTATAAAGTTTTTTAGGAGGGGCTATTTTGTCCATTTACGATCGGTTTTTATATACCAATCAGTGACATTGTTAAATCTGTTGGCCGGTTCAATTATCTTTTCCGTGCTAAACCCCTTGATTTTTTTATTTTGAGGATAGGTATAGGTGGGATTGAATAGAAAAATCGCCGGAACTATTTTGGCTAATTCAGCTTGAAACTCTTTGTATTTGGTCGCGCGTTTTTTGCTGTCCATTGTTCCTCTGGCCGTTTCCAAAAGTTGATCAATTTCCGAGTTGTTTAAGGAAGTCAAACTAAGTCCGGGGTAACTGCGTTGGGAAGAGTGCCAAAAAGGAAAAGGATCAGGGTCATAGCCAAGAATTTGTCCATAAAGTAGAGCTTCGTAATCTCTATTTTTGATTATTTCCGGCATCTGGTTTTCATTAACTATATTCAAGTTCAATTTTACTCCGATCTGTTGCCATTCCCGTTGTAGTTCCTTGGCTATTTCTACATTTTCCGATTGATTGACCGTGGTTAAACTAAATTCCAAATATCGTTTGTTTTTTTTACGCACTTGGTAGGCGTATTGTTCTTCCTGTGAAACAGTAGATTCTGTTTTTTTCGTTGCTTGTTCTTGTTCATTTTCTTCCTTATCTTCCGTCTCCTTGTTTTCCGTTGACTGTTCGGTTGTTTGATAATCTTGCAGTTCCCAGCCGGCCTTTTCCAGCTCGGTTTTGGCGTGATCAATATTAAAAGGATATTTTATAATATCCGGATTATAACCCAGAGTTTCGGGTAGGATGCATGAATTAATAATTTGTGCTTCGGCGTTTAAAATATTATTAACTATTTTTTCTTTGTTGGTGGCATGTGATAATATTTTTCTTACGGAGTCGTCTTTTAGAATGGCGTTATTGGCATAGTTGAAAAACACGGCCGTATATTGGGGAAGATTCAAAAGATGAAAGTTTATATTTCTGTTGTTTATTATTCTGGCTCTGATTTCTTTGGGCAAATAGCTTATTCCGTCAACTTTTTTATTATTTAAAGCCTCAACCGCCAGATCAAAGTTGGGATAAAATTTAAAAACAATTTCTTCCACATAAGCCTGATTGTTATAATAATCTTCGTTTGCTTGCAATTTAAAGTTTTTTATTTCACCGTTTTTAGTTTTTGCTAAGGATTTGAATTCATACGGTCCGCTACCAACCGGTTTTAGGTTATATTCGGCCAAAAGCATGTTTTCCGGTCTGATGTTTTGCCAAATATGTTGCGGCAAAATTCCCACAGTTAGACTTTCTAAAAACGGAGCAAACGGTTCTGATAAAACAAAAGCAATTGTATATTGGTCCTTTTTTTGTATTTTGATGCCTTGGAAATTAAAGTAAATTGGAGATTTGGTTTTTTTGTTTAATATTCTGTTGAATGTAAAGATAACATCATCAGCATCCAATTTTTCACCATCGTGCCAGTAAACATTTTTTTTAAGTTTAAGGGTGTAAGTTAATTGGTCGTTGCTGAGTTTGTAATCTTTGACCAGATCTTTAGTCAGACCTTGATTGGTAAATTTGAACAAACCGGAAAAAATCAAAGCGCTAATGTCTAAGTCAACATCGTTAGATTGGGCAAAAAGAGGATTTATGTAATGAGGAGAGCCAACCAAGCCTTCGGTATAAACTCCTCCATAATCGGGTTTTAATTCTGAATTTGTCCAATACAGGTTTATCAAAAGACTGGCTACTGCCACAAGTAAAATACCGGAGGCGATCCTGATCGTTAATCGCTCTTTTCCCGAAAGAAATTTCCCCACATAGTGAAGTTGTCTGCCCGTGGGTAACTTTTTTTTATTGGTTAATTTTTGAACCAAAGTTTGATCATGTCTTAAAAACTTTTGAGTTTTGTTTTTTTGGCGTTTTTTTAAAAAAGCCAACTTAAGAGCACTGATCTTTAATCTGATTTTTCTGAATATAGACACAAGCTACAAAAAGTTAAAAATTCAAGTTATAATAAACTTTGTTTTTATAGACTTTTATTTTCAACTTTGATGAATTAGGCCTGAAGCAAAATATTAGCCAAAGATATGCCTAAAAATAATATAGCGAAGATAATAGTTAAAATAAAAAGGTTTTTTTCCATGCCTCTTTTGGTGCGATACGCATTGGAGTTGTCTGATCCGCCAAAAAGACTTCCCAGTCCACCTCCGCGATTTTGTAGTAAAATTAGCACCATTAGGATGACAGCAATAATGACTTGAATAATGGTAATGGCGTTAGTCATAAAAAAACTTATTGATCGAATCAATAGCAGTGTAGCAGTCTGTTGCAGATTTGTCAATGTTTATACACTTTTTGGTTATTTTTGGTCAATAGTTGATATGTGCTATAATAGTTTTATAAAGAATGAATATTTATGAAAAAAAAATCTGTTGAATTGTTAAAAGTCAAAAGATCTTGGTACAAACGTTGGTGGGCTGTAATTCTATATGTTTTGGTCGGAGTTTTATTGATTTTTGGCGGAATGATTATTTCTCAAATGATACAAATGTATGGACAAATGAAAACCGGTACTTATGTGCCCAGCAATTTTTTGGAGGAAAATCCGCCGTATGAGATGAAGAAGTTGGTGGATGATTTCAGCCCGGTTCAAGGCGGAGAGCAAGCTCCGATAGTTTTGGTGGAATTCGGAGATTTTAATTGTTCGGCCTGTTCCAAGTCTTTTCCCGTTATTAAACAGTTGATTAATAAATATCCGGAAAAAATAAAATTTTACTGGCGTAATTATCCGGTGATTAATGAATCTTCGGCCGAATTGGCTATTGCCGGAGTTTGTGCTGACTGGCAGGGAAAATTTTGGCAGTTTCATGATTATTTATTTGCTAAACAAGGTAATTTACAGCCCGCGGGGATGGAACAAGTTTTGCAAGCTGTGGGTATTAATTCAGATGAATTTTATGATTGTTTGGAAAATCCTTTATCCAAGGCTCAGGTAAAAAAAGACTTTTTATTGGCCGAGGATTTGAAGTTGAGAGGTACACCGACCTTTTTTATAAACGGTTATAAAATTGAAGGACCGGCTGATATGGAAACTTGGGACAGAGCCGTGTCGCAATTAATGCTAATATATGAAAAAAAATCTGGAAATTAGAATTCATGGACGAGGAGGACAAGGCTCGGTAACCGCAGCCGAACTTTTGGCGGTGGCCGCTTTTTATGATGGAAAATTTAGTCAGGCTTTTCCCAATTTTGGTGTGGAAAGGCGTGGCGCGCCGGTGGAAGCTTATGTTCGTATTGCCGATGAAAAAATAAGATTACGCGAACAGATTTATAACCCTGATTATTTGATTGTTCAGGACTCCGGTTTAATCAAGGTGGCTCCTCAGGTAAAAAAAGGTTTAAAAAAGGTTAAAGGAATTTTAATAAACAGCCAAAAATCAAAAGCAGAGCTTTGGCCGGGGATAAGATGTAAAAACTTTTATACTGTGCCGGCTACGCAGATTGCTGTGGAAATTATTGGTAAGCCCTTTATTAACACCGCGGTTTTGGGAGCTTTTACAGCTATGAGCCAGGTGGTAAGTATAAAGTCTTTGGAAAGGGCGATAAAAGAAAAGTTTGTCGGCAAAGGAGAAAAAATCCAAATAACCAATGTTCAAGCCATGAAAAAGGCTTATCAATATATTAAAGATAATTATAATCTGGAAAAAGAATAAAATATATGAAAAAAAATTTGGCGGTCAGTCCGGGAACAACCAAGAAAAATAAAACCGGAGGATGGCGAACCTACGGACCGGAGATTGACCAAAGTCGTTGTATCGGTTGCGGGCAGTGTGCTCAGGTTTGTCCGGAAGGTTGTATTTTCCCGGTGGGCGACAAGGCTTTGCAAGGAAAAATTGTTTATGAAAAAGATCTTGATTATTGCAAGGGCTGTGGACTTTGTGCGGCAAAATGCCCGGTTAAATGCATTGAAATGAAATTGGAGGATAAATAAAAAAGTGAATATTAATATTAAAGAAAACAGGAAAAATAGAAAAGGAGAAAAAATAAATAAAGGCTATTTGGGATAAATTTAATCCGAATTATTCCAAAACTAATTACGAATCACCTTATAAAAGTTTAATCCGCATCAGTTTAGGTAAACAAAAATAAAAGCGTGGGGTTTGGGGCGGAAGGCTGAGCTGTTGTTGGTAAAAAATACTTGAAAAACAAGTTGCGAATCATGGAGCCCTAAAACCTTTGCTACCTTTGGTTACAAAAGTAGGAATGAAAAAACATTGGAAGTACCTGAGAGGTTCTGTTTTGTTTCTGGCGATTCAGAGATTTCATTTTCTCTTGAAAAAGTTATCCCAATTTTAATCAAGAGAAAGGAAAGATAAGTAGGGCAAAATATTTTTATTCAATATCATTTTCACCAAATTAAAAGTTATAATAATTGTAATATGAAACATTGTTTGGAAGGTTCAAACGCCGTAGCCAAGATAGTGGCCAAATGTCAGCCGGCCGTGGTTTCAGCTTATCCAATTACTCCGCAAACCCATATTGTGGAAGATCTTTCCAAAATAAAAGCAGACGGAAAAGCGGATTTTGAATTTATTAGAGCGGATAGTGAATTTGCCGCCGCCTCCATTGTACTTGGAGCGGCCGCCACTGGAGTCAGGACTTACACGGCTACCGCTTCTCAGGGTCTTTTGTTGATGACCGAGGTTTTGTTTACCATTGCCGGGTTGCGATTACCCATGGTTTTAACTTGTGCCAACCGCGCGGTTTCCGCTCCCATAAATATTTGGAATGATCAGCAAGACGCAATGACTGTGCGCGACAGTGGTTGGATAATGTTTTTTGCCGAGGATAATCAAGAGGCCGTTGATCTGCATCCGATTGCTTACAAAGTATCTGAAGCCACTCGTTTGCCGGTGATGGTCAATATGGATGGTTTTATTTTGACTCACACTTATGAGCCGATTGATTTGCCAAGCGAGGCTCAATTAAAAAAGTTTTTACCAAAATACCAACCCGAAAAAGGACAATTCTTGGATGTTCACGATCCCAAAAGCTTGGGTTGTTTTGCTACTCCGGATGATTATATGGAGATTCGCCGGGATTTATTTGACGATATGAAAAGTTCTGAAAAGATAATTAAACAAGAATTCAGCAATTATAAAAAAATATTTAAAAGAGGTTCAAATGGTTTAACTGAATATTACGGCCATAAAAAAGCGGACATGGTTTTTGTGGCTATGGGTTCGGTGGTTGGCACGGTTAAAGAGGCAGTTGACGAATTAAACGACCAAGGACTTAAATGCGGAGTTTTAAAATTAAAAGTATTCAGGCCGTTTCCAGTCCAAGAAGTGGTATCCAAATTATCAGGCGTAAAAAAAGTGGCTGTTTTGGAAAAGGCGGTTTCCATTGGAGCCGAAGGTGTTTTGGCCGGAGAAGTCAAGGCTTGTTTAAACTCCCCAAAACAAAAGATTCAGTCATTTATTGTCGGCTTGGGAGGTCGTGATGTTACTAGAAAAAATATTAAGAGTCTATATAAAAAGATCCAACAAAAAAACAATAAAACGGTTTTTTCCGGTTAATATTTATGAAGCTTAAACACAAAATTTATATTTCAGCTTGCGGGTTTATTGTTTTGCAGATTTTTTTCTTGACCTTTTTTGTTTTAGCGCCGATCGCTTCTGCGGAATTTACCATTAAAACACCGGCTGGAAAAGAAATTACTTTGGAAGAAGCTAAAATCAATATACCTTTTGAAAGCCTGAGTAATGAAATGAAAGTGACCAGTGATGATATTCAACCGTGCGAAGATGGGGGAGATACTTTATGTTTAAGGATTCCTTGGGTGGCCAAATATATCGGAGCTCTGTATCGTTATGGGGTGATTTTCGGTTCAATCTTGGCGGTGGTTATGATTATGATCGGTGGAATTTTATATTTGATCGGTGGAATGAATCAAACCATGATTAGCAAAGGAAAGGGTTATATTGTTGGCGCGGTCACCGGTTTGATTCTTTTGTTGGGGTCTTATGTGTTGTTAAACACGATCAATCCCAGATTGATAAACCTTCAGCCGATAAAAGTGGAGATTGCTAAAGAAACCTTGGCTTTTCAAGGAAAAATGTGTTCTGATGCCGAGGAGGCTAACTTTGAGGTAGCTGATCCAAGTTGGAACAAAGGAAACACTACTTGTGGCACGGAATATAAGATTAAGGCTGAAACCATGGAAACCACAGCCGGCGATCAGACCTGTATCAGCGATTATTGTAGTGATCCGAATAAAGCTTGTGTGAAGGATAGGAATAGTGGAAAATATCAATGTAAAGCGGTTTGGATGTATGGAGATATTAAGTATCCGTCCTCAGGGGGGGCTATTATACATGGCAGATATCTAAACGCTGTT
>Ga0102938_10003810_pt1 | contig 11180 bp, 8 predicted proteins | sample SalPonR2_B_D2_MG_FD_84516 | JGI IMG/M metagenome (GOLD analysis project Ga0102938, IMG submission 84516) | Salt pond soil microbial communities from South San Francisco under conditions of wetland restoration - Salt Pond MetaG R2_B_D2_MG | ecosystem: Environmental > Aquatic > Marine > Intertidal... | reverse complement strand
TTGTGGCGGTCGGCCGTTGGGTTGACGCTTTGCCATCCTTGGCTCCGTGGTGATCGGGTTGGTGTGCTAACCTCCATTCTCCACGCGAGCCTTTCTCGTGCCGACATCAATCCTGAGTCGAAAGCTTTTCCCCTAAAGTGCAACCAGTCATGCGACGGGGTTTAACGCGTGATCGATCAGTGCACGCGACGTGCCCCCCGATGTTTGGTTCCTGGCTTACTTGAATCCGGGGAGGGGCAGGGTGTAGCTCACGAGCTTGCAAGCAACAACATTCAGTTCCTGGTGCGATCCCAATCCCTTCGCAGTGATCAGCCGCGTTTTCTTCGTTCATTGGGCGGCTTGGGCATCGCGCCGACTCGCTTCGCCCAGGCTTGCCATTGCGATTTCAGTCGGGCGACTTCGTCGGGGTGATCGTCAGCCAGATCGATTTGTTCGGTGCGGTCGGCCGACAAGTCGAACAATTCCCATTGGCCATCCGAGCCTTGCCGGACGAGTTTGCGATCGCCGACTCGGATCGCCGCGTTGCCTTCGTGTTCCCAGAATAACGGACGCTCGGCAAATCTGCCTTCGCCGGTCAGCAGCGGTCTGAGGCTTTGGCCTTCCATGGGCAAGACGCTCTGGTCGCCCGAACCGTCGGGATAATCGGCGCCGGCCAAGTCGACGCAGGTCGCCATGACGTCGATCAAATGCGTCGGAGTGTCGATCCACGCGTCTTTGCCGCGACGAGGCTTGATTTTCGCCGGCCAATGCGCGATCAACGGCGTCGCGATCCCGCCTTCGTGGTTGTAGTGTTTGTACATACGAAACGGCGTGTTGTTCAAATGTGCCCAGCACCTTCCGATGAAGACGTTCGAGTGGGGATCGCCGGGGCGTTCGCCTTGGTAACGTCCTTCGATGCCGGCTTCGGCGTTTCCGCCGTTGTCGCTGAAGAATAAGATCAAGGTGTCGTCCAGCTCGCCGCGTCGCTCCAGTGCATCGACCAGTTTTCCGATGTTCTTGTCGACTTCTTCGATCATCGCCGCGTAAATCGCCATCATGTCGTCGTACTTGGTTTTCTGTTCGGCGGACAGAGAATCCCAAGCCGGGATTTCTTCGGGACGCGGCTCCAATTCCCAGTTTTCGTCGATCAAGCCGCTGGCGATTTGTCGTTCGTAGCGTTTGTTGCGCAAGCGGTCCCAGCCCTCCATGTACTTGCCGCGGTATTTGGCGATCGTTTCTTCGGGAGCCATGCAAGGAAAGTGCGGCGCGACGTGAGCCAAATACAAAAAGAAAGGTTGCCCGGCGGCGACGGCTTCGTCGATGAAACGGATGCCTTGCTCGGTCCACAAATCGCTGCCGTACCAGGGCGGATCGAACATCGGATGATCTTTGGCAATTTCTTCCCCGTTAAAAAACAACGGAGAATTGCCCTTCGAGCCGGTTTGGTTGGAAAAATGCAATCCGCCGGCGGGCAGGTTCAGACTGCGATCGAAACCGCGTCCCCAGGGGGTCACGCCGTGGGAGAATCCGACGTGCCACTTGCCCGTCATCGCCGTGAAGTAGCCGGCCGGACGAAGGACCTCGGCGATCGTCACACAGCGATCGGTCAATCGGCCTCGGTAGCCCGGTGTGCCCTGGTCGCCGGTCATCCAGCCGATTCCGGCTTGATGGGAATACAGTCCGGTCAGCAGCGAAGCCCGGGTCGGACAGCATCGCCCGGTGTTGTAAAACTGAGAAAACCGAACCCCTCGGTCGGCCAAAGCGTCCAAATGGGGCGTCGGGATTTCGCTGCCGTACGCCCCGATGTCCGACACCCCCATGTCGTCGACCATGATCGCGATGATGTTGGGACGATCGGCCGCGTGCGCGGTCGAGGCCGTCACGGCGGCTTGAAGAAGCAGGACGAAAAAGACTGGTTTCATGATCCGACGACCGAACGGGGAAACGGTTTGACAGCCGCCCAATCTAACCGATCGGATACTGCTAATCGATCGGATACTGTTAATCGATCGGATACTGGGGCTTGCTGGCCTCGTTTTCCAAATCGTCAAAGGCTTGACAGAGGTCCCGCATCAACGTGGCCTTGTCACCCTGCCAACGCATCGACTGGCCGACGAAGATGTCACAAATGAACGGCACCAACAAGCCTTCGCCACGGGGCAATGCCTTTCCCAGTCCGTGCATGAACACCGGCACGATGGGAACGTCGGGATGCAGCTTCGCCAGATGGGCGATGCCTTGTTGCAAGGGCTGGCGTTGTTCGGGCTGGCCCCGCGAACCTTCGGGGAACAGCAAGACGATCTCGTTCCGTTCGATCGCGTCGTTGATCGGCGTCAGGGGATGTTTTCCGCGTCGTCGGACTTGGCGATCCAGGGGTAGGATGCCCAGCACGCGAACCGAAAACCAAGCCATCCAGCGGTTGCGTAAAAAATAATCCGCCGCCGCGACCGGCCGGACTTGGTGCAAACGCTGCATCCCGAACAGCGTGATCAAGGCCAGCGCGTCGAGATGACTGTTATGATTCGCGACGATCAGAGCCGGCCCGCTGTTGGGCAACCGCATCGCGTGACGGACGTTCATGCCCATGATGATCAGCATCACCGGACGAACGAAGAATAAGAAAAACACGTAGCGAAGATGACGCTGCGGGCCGCGGACGGCGATGTCGGCTTCGTACAGATCCTGCGAGCTTGATCGATCCGGCGGATCGGCGGGCTGCGGCGGAGTCCTGGTCATCGCATCATCCATAGCAGTACCAAACGAAATGAAAGAACACCGGGGCGGTAAAGATCAAGCTGTCGATTCGGTCCAGCACGCCGCCGTGTCCGGGCAGCGTTGCCCCGGCGTCCTTGACACCCAAGTCGCGTTTGAGTGCCGAGATGTTCAAATCCCCGAACAGTCCCGTCACCGCGATGATCGCCCCCGCCATCAGGGATCGGGGCACGTCCATCATCGTCAAAAACGGACCGATCAAGGCCGCCAAAACGATCGTGGTGCCCAGTCCGCCCAAGAATCCGGCGTAGGTTTTTCCCGGGCTGACCGACGGCGCGATCTTGCGTCGCCCGAACGATTTTCCCCACAGGTACTGCGCGACGTCATTGGTTTGTGTCAGCACCAACAACAGCAACAGCAGCCCCGGTCCGGGATACGTCGAGGCCAAGTCGTGCGGCCACGCCGGTGCCACGCGAGGCGTCGCTGCGACGGGCAGGACCAACAGATAGGCGGCGTGTGAGAGAAAGAACACCGTGCCCATCAAGCCCCACTGAACCGCCCCGATCGCCTGCAGGAACCCTTTCGGTTGCCCGATCAAAATCATGCGAACGGGCAACAGCATGAACAGGTAAACGGGGACGAAAATGATGAACATGCCGTACCATCCGTTTGCGATCCATGCGTACTGAATCGGGATCGACAAGTACGCCCAAAACATCACGCGGCGGTCCGCCCGCCGTGACGGGATCAGCGAGAAATACTCTTTCAGCGATAGGAAACTGACGAAGGCGAAGAACCACACGGCCGACGTCGGCGACACGAGCAAACAGGCCGCGATCAAGCCCGCGATCACCCACCAAGTCCGAATCCGAGCTCGCAGTTCGCTGTAGTCACGGTGCGGCTTGAACCGAACCATCGCGATCGACACGAGGCTGGCCATCAGCAACGCGGCGAACACGGCGAGCAACACGACGCGGACCTCCAACGTCAGGTGCGCCAGCCCGGCTTCGTCGTCGACGACGTTGCGGCGGGCAATCCCGAGAAGACGGATCGGGTCGTGCACGTCAAGTGCTCGTGTACAGAACTCGGTCGACGGCCCGCGGCCGAGCTTCCGAGGCGACCGAAAAAACTGAAATCAACGGTGTTCCCGTCATCAAAAAGTGACCTCCTGGCGAAACCAAAGAAACGAAACGCGAAACGTCACCCGCCGAAACCCGCTCGTTTCGGATCCGTCACGCCTGCTGCGATCCAGAGCCCGAGCGGCTCGGCGGGTGTGCGCGGGAGAATAATTTTGTCCGGCCGAAGCTGACGGCGGCGCCAGCACAACCCTATGCTGGGGGGCAGATGGAACGGCAGCCTTTTTACGTCGAAAGCCAAACGATGGCAAAAATCGCAATCATCAACCCTGCTTTTGAAGTTTCTTATTGGGGTCTGGAGCACGCCCAAAAGATGATGGGGAAGCGAGCCAACATGCCGGTGGCCAGCCTGCCGCTGTTGGCCGCCCTGACGCCCAGCGAACACGAAGTCACGCTGATCGACGAGAACGTCGAAGCGATCGATTTCGATCGATTGGCCGACTTTGACATCGTCGGTCTGACCGGCATGAGCGTGCAACGGTTCCGCATGGAAGAGATCCTTCGCGAGTTACGCGATCGCGGCGCATTCGTCGTCATCGGCGGGCCATGGGTGACGGTCGAGGAGACGTATTTTCGCGACTCGGCCGACGTGCTTTTTGTGGGCGAAGCCGAAACGACTTGGCCGGAATTCCTGGACGACTGGAAACAGGGTCGGCACCGATCGCGGTACGAGCAAAGCGAACGAACCGACATGGCGACCGTGCCGACGCCGCGACATGATCTGCTGAAGAACCGTCATTACATGTTCGGCAACCTACAGTTTTCACGTGGCTGTCCGTTTCAGTGCGAGTTCTGCGACATCATCGTTACCTTCGGACGAAAACCGCGAATCAAAACGTCCGCCCAAATCATCGCCGAACTGGAATGCCTGCGTCGCAACGGCTTTCACATCGCCTTCATCGTTGACGACAACTTGGTCGGCAACAAGAAAGCGATCAAGGTCGTCTTGGAGGACGTCGCGCGGTGGCAGGAACAACACGGCTATCCGATCGTCTTCAGTACGGAGGCTTCCCTGGACATGGGCGAAGACGAAGAACTGATGGAACTGATGGCGCGGGCCAACATCCAGTCGGTCTTCATCGGGATCGAAAGTCCCGATGAGGAATCGCTGAAGGAAACCAAGAAATTCCAAAACGTCCGCGAGCGAGGCGGCACGATGCTGGAAAAAATCCACCGCATCCAGGACTTCGGCATCGAAATCTGGTGTGGACTGATCGTCGGTTTTGACAATGACACGCCAAAGATTTTTGAAACCCAAAAGCGATTTTTGAAAGACTCCCGGATCGCGCACGCCATGATCGGTTTGTTGCACGCGATTCCCAAAACGCCGCTGTACGATCGCTTGGCCAAAGAAGGCCGCTTGGACTTGGCCGACGAACACGAATTCGGCACCAACGTGGTTCCCAAACAGATGACCCGCAGCGAACTTCGTGACGGTTACCTGCAAACCATGCGGGAAGCCTATGAACCGGAAGCGTATTTCGATCGCTTGGATCAACTGTTCCTGCACGACCGATTCGACTTTCGAACCTTCAAGACGCCCCACTTCCGGCGGCACTTGGGGCTGCGAATTCGTCACCGGACGTTTTTCGTCGTTGGCTTTTGCGTGTTGTTCTGGAAACTGATGCGGGGCACGCCGGACGCCGGACTTCGTCGGATCTATCGGCGGCGAATCGCCGCGGCGATTCGAACCCGATGGACGAATCCGGAGATCTACTTCTTCTATGCCATCAAGTGCGCGATGCACTATCATCACCACAAAATGACAACGGACATGGTCGAAAGCCCGGAGCACTTCGTTTCCTCTTACGGCAAAGCGATGCGGCCCCGGCGTGACGAAGCCCATGAACCCGTGCCCGTTCCGACTCGACTCATTCCTTTGCAACCTTTGGTGAAATCGGACCCGTGAAAATCGCAAAATTCCTGGACGAACAGGGCCAAGCCCGCTGGGGCCATTACGAGGACGGCAAGATCAGCGGCCCTTTCTTGGCCTGCCGGTCCGTCGTCGGGGCGAACGTGGCCGCCGAAGACATCGCCTCTGACTTGGCCCGCTTGGCAGAACTCGGACCGCCCACGGGTGATTGGTCCGCCGCGCCGGACCGTTTGTTGCCACCGGTTTCGGCTCCGGAAAAGATCTTTTGCATCGGCTTGAACTACCGCGATCACGCGATCGAAACGGGCGCGGAGATTCCCACCGAGCCGATCGTGTTCAGCAAGTTCAACACCTCGCTGATCGGACACGGCGAATCGATCCTGTTGCCCAAGATTTCGTCTCAGGTCGATTACGAGGCCGAACTGGTCGTGGTCATCGGCCGCGAGGGCAAAGACATCGACGTGGCCGACGCGATGGATTACGTCTTCGGCTACACCTGTGGCCATGACGTTTCGGCCCGGGATTGGCAGAAAGGACGTCCGGGCGGCCAATGGCTGCTCGCCAAATCCTTTGACACCTTCGGTCCGATCGGTCCCTGCCTGGTGACCGCCGACCAGGTCACCGAACCCGGAAACTTGCGTGTGCGGATGCAGCTCGGCGATCGAATCGTCCAAGACAGCACCACGGCGCAATTGATCTTTGACATCCCCACGCTGGTCGCTCATTTGTCGCGATTCGTGACCCTGGCCGCCGGCGACTTGATCTTCACGGGAACCCCGCCGGGCGTCGGCGCCGCGAAAACGCCGCCCCAATTTCTGACAGCCGGCGACGTCTGCACGGTCGACATCGAGGGCATCGGCCGACTGACCAATACCTGCCGCGACGCGGAATAGGCGTCAAGCGGCCAGACCCGAACGTTGGCAGACCCGAACGTTGGTATGTGATTTGCGAACCTCATCGCGATCTCCGACCAATATTCTTATACTCCAACGTGAGCGTTCGACGATGCCTACCAGTCAACCCACCGCACCTGAAGATTCTTCTCACCGTTCCTGGCACGGGTTCGAAACGCGACCGATGCCCGAAGTCCCGTCTTGGATCGAAACCCTCGGTCGCTTCGGGCACGTCGCCAAAGGTGTCGTCTATTTCATCATCGGATTTTTGGCGTTCAAACTGGCCATCGGTGCCGGTGGCGAGATTTCCGGTTCGCGCGACGCCATTCGCGAGATCGGCCAGCAACCCTACGGACGATTCCTACTGGGCTTGGTCGCCATCGGCTTGCTGGGATACACCGCGTGGCGTTGGGTTCAAGCGGGCAAAGATACCGAAGGCGTGGGACACGACGCCAAAGGAACGTTGAAACGGACCGGCTACGCGATCAGCGGCCTGGCCTACCTTCTGCTCGGGTTCTTTGCCGGTTCCTTGGCGTTGGGGATCGCGGGCGGATCGTCGGGTTCCGGCAGCGGCACGGGTTCCGGCAGCGGCACCACGAGTTCGCTGTTGGATTCGACTTGGGGCCGAGTCCTTTTGGGAATCGTGGGGGCCGTCACTATCGGCGTGGCAATCTATTTCATGTACAAAGCTTATCAGGCAAAGTTCATGACGAAGTATAATTTGTTCGAAATGAGCGAGACCGCACGCAAGGCCGCCTTGTCGGTAGGTCGCATGGGTGTATCGACCCGGGGCGTCGCCTTTGCCATCATTGGTTACTTCATTTTGTCTTCCGTGATTCGAGGGACCGCCGACGGCGAGGCGGCCGGCATGGCCGACGCGTTGGCGGCGATTGCCGCTCAAACTTATGGCAAAATTCTGATGGGCGTTGCCGGTTTCGGACTCATGTGCTACGCCGTTCACATGTTTTTGATGGCACGCTATCGGAAGTTCAACGTTTCGTCATCATGACGTTGGGGCGTCGTGGCGTTTGGGCATCGGGGCGATCGCCTATTCAATCGCGAAAGATCGCGGCGGCTTTCGTGTCGTCGCCCGTCATGGCCTCGGGGGCACAACGGAAGACGTCGCCGCCGTGGCGAATCACTTCGCCGACCGCTCGGTTGGTTTGAACGCATCGAACGTCGCAGATCATCAACGAGTCGACTCGGCCGTTCTTCGCGGCTTCGATGATCCGGTCGAGATCTTGGGAACCTTACGAATCGGCCAGTGCTTTCCCGAATCGTTCGTGGAATCGCGAACGGTCGGCTTCCAATTCCGGTGCGACAGCCTCGTGGGCCGCCGACTGCATCTCCTCTTCGCTCATCGCCGCCGGGCTGCCGTCGACGCGTGCGTCGACCTTGACGTCACTGTTGGACTGAAAGTGACCGGATACTTCTTTCGTGGCCACGACCACCAACGGCATGCCCGTGTTGTAGACCGCCCCGGAGACTTCGTCGCCGACGATCGATAAATATTGACTTCGGTCGGCTTCGATCTTGTCTTCGCCCTCGCCTTGGCCGTGGAACATGCCGACCGACGCGGCGCCTGTGTTGCCGGGCGTTTGGTGACTGGTATTCTGAAGCGATTCTTCCGGATCGCGAGGCAGAACCAAAGCGTCGGCTTTGGCGGGCAAACGATCGGTTTCAACGACCGTCAAGGATTCACCGTCGCACCGGTACAACGCGGTGCTTTCCCAAGTCAAAGACAGCACAAAGTGTTGGCCCTGAGCGTTGTGCTCTCGAACCAAGGGCGAAATCAAGAACGTTTCGCCGACATCCACGGCCTCGTCGACTTGACGGTTCAAGCGGATCAGACGGCAATCTTCCTTGGTCACATAAATTGCCAAGCCGTCGCCCTGGTGTCGCCAAAACTCGGGGTCGTCGACGCGGGCAGCCAAGACGTCCAGGATCGCCTCGTCATCCCCGCGTTGTTTGAGTTTCTCTGACGCTTCGGTCAGCAAGTTTTTCAGGCGGATCGGATCCTCGCGTGTCTCGCGGCCTCGGCGATGCGTCGGCATCAGGATGGAGACGCAAGGGCCTCCGCTGACCTCGGCCAGTTTTTCCAGATCGCCTTGCCGAAGATTTCGAAAGGAGGTTTCAGTGGCGGTCGAGGACATGGCGGGAATTCTCCTTGAAGGGGCTTTGGTGGTCGCAGATCTTTCTGCGTCTCTCGGAAACCGTGCACATTCGGAACCGTGCAAATCAGGAAGCGTGCAAATCAGGTGCCGCCGGCCCGTTGCGTGGATTTTACGTGTCTGGATTTCCCGTGCCCGAATCTCACGGACGCCCATGGGAGGTCACGGCACGAGACAAGGATGGCATGGAGATTGCGTAGGCTGGTCTGGCGTCTGCATGCAAGGACAAGTGGGCCGAACCGATCCACATCGCCGGCCCCCTTTCGCACCGATCCCGAGGTCATTTCGACCCGCACCCGTGATGGCGACCCGCATTCGTTATGGAATTTCTCAAACAAACCTTTTCCGAATTCTTAGAGAATCGCTGCACCACGCTGGCCGCGGCGTTGGCCTACTACACGGCGTTCGCGTTGCCCCCGCTGCTCTACCTGATGCTGCTCGTGCTGACTTTCGGGCTTTCGGTGATGTACGAGGATGAACGCGCGAGTGACCGGGCCGAACAGCTGTTACAAACTCAGGCGTCCCAGATGATCGGCAATCCGGCGGCCGCCGATCAGATCGAAACGATCCTGAACAATACTCAACAGGCCGGCGGAAAGTGGTGGAAGACTCTGATCAGTTTCGCGGGAATTTTGATCGGCGCGACGGGCGTGGTCGCCGCGCTTCAGGCGTCGCTGAATCAAGTCTGGGGGGTCAAGCCCGACCCGGAAACCACGGGCATCAAGGACATGATCGCCAAACGCGTCTTGTCGCTCGCGATGATTTTGGGCCTCGGGTTCTTGCTACTCGTCTCGCTCGTCGTTTCCTCGATCTTGTCGGCCGTCGGAGACCGAATCGGTCAGTGGACAGGCATGTCCGAGACGGTCGCCTGGCTGACCAACTTCATCGTTCAGGCGGCGGTAGCGTATGTGATTTTTGGGGCGATTTTCAAATTCATGCCGGACGCCGAGATCCGTTGGCGGGACGTCGCGGTCGGTGCCGCGGTGACGACGGTCCTGTTTCTTGTCGGTCGCTACGCGATGCAGTTCTACTTTTCCATGAGCGAACCGGGGGCTCATCTCGGATCGGCCGCCGCGTCGCTGGCCGTGTTGCTGGTGTGGGTCTACTACACGGCGATGATTGTGCTGCTGGGTGCCGAAGCGACCCAGGTTTACGCCGTTCGTTACGGGGACGGAATTCGGCCGGAACCCAAAGCGGTTCGCGTCGCCGAGAAAATCATTCGCGGCAGCGAAGCCCCGTCCTGAGTGTGTTGCTTGAAGACGCCCCCGTCGGCGCGATTCGTGAACGACTCGGCGGGCGGCGGACCTCGTGAGCGGCCGAAGGGAAATCCGGCCGCACCGACGGGGCCGACTGGTATTCGGTTTGCATCACATCGGAGGGTCGACGAAGTCCGTTCTTCTTACAAGCTACAAGTCAACTCCATGCGTCACTCCACCAATCAAGCACTCGTCCTGTATTTCATGATCGCCGCGCTCGCGGCGATCACGGCGGTCGGTCAGCAACCGCCGGCACCGGCCGCATCGGCACCCGACGGCCGTGTCGCGGCGATCAGCGAATGGGGGCTTTCCGGCGTGGTTTGGAGCGAAGCGGCATTGGTCCGAAAGCTGGCGATCGAAACGGCGCGGAGCGACGACAGCTTGAGCGGCGAACAGCTGGAAAGACTGCAAAGCATCGCCGAGCAATCCGATTCGTTGATCCAAGCGATGGAAGAATTCGGCTGGAAGCGACTCCGTCGACGACCCGAGCCGTCTCGCGATTCGGATTCGCCATCCGGAGATTCAGATTCACCCTCCGCGTCGGCGGATCTGCCGAATCCCGAAGCCGTGGGCAAACGACTGGCCGAATCGATGGGCCTGGACGCCGACCCGGATGACGCTCAGACGCCGTCCGACACCCCGCAGCGTCGCCCCCGATCGGTGCCGGAGTCCGAGGAGCCGATCGTCAGTCGATACGACACGGAAACGCCCGCCGGTAGGGACGACCCGGGCGTCGACGACGAGCTGCAAGCGGACGCTCTGGACATCGATATCGATCAGTACCGCGTCGATGACTACATCGACGAGACGCCGGCCGAAGCTCGCAATCGGATCGACGCTCGGGAAGACGGAGTCGAGGGGGCGATCGCGGCGGCGAGTGATGAAGGAATCGGCGGTGCCAGTGCCGGACACATCAGCGAACGGGAGGCGTTGACCCTTTCAGGGACGTTGCCCTACGCGCAGGATTCGATCTACGACGCGGACGACTATGATCCGGACATCGATTACAACGTGGAACACCCTTTGACGCCGCGAAAAATGAGGAATCCGGCGGGCGAGACATTGGACGGCGACGACGACATCTCGGTCCGAGACCCGGCGATCGCTGCCGAAGGCGAGGACGAGCTGATCGCCGCCATGAAACGCGAAGCGGCCGCCGA
>Ga0102938_10003809_pt1 | contig 11181 bp, 9 predicted proteins | sample SalPonR2_B_D2_MG_FD_84516 | JGI IMG/M metagenome (GOLD analysis project Ga0102938, IMG submission 84516) | Salt pond soil microbial communities from South San Francisco under conditions of wetland restoration - Salt Pond MetaG R2_B_D2_MG | ecosystem: Environmental > Aquatic > Marine > Intertidal... | reverse complement strand
GCCCCCGTCACGCGGCACCTGTGCGTCACGGCGCAGGCACGCGGCCCGGCCTTTCGCTATCGGTGCCCTGTTGTCCATGTCGCGCGTCACCTTCTCCTCCGGGTGTCCATAATGACGAAAGCCGCGCCACGATCCACCGGTTTCTGCCCCGGTCCGCCCGCTGCCGGGCGTGACACCACGACCACACCTGCGACACCGGCGAATCAAAGCGCTTTTCTCCGGCGCGCGACTCGGTCTAGAAGGTCTCACTTCGGTCCGGGTGGCTTGCCGCCCGGTGAAAAGGGAACAACGGTGCGGCATCGCCTGATGCCAAGTCCGTGACTGCCCCCGCAACTGTAGGCGGAGAGCGAAGCCGGAACATGCCACTGCTGCGCCATGCGCGGTGGGAAGGCACGGCCAAGCAATGACCCGCAAGTCAGGAGACCTGCCGAGGCGATCACCCTGTCCGGACGCGGGGCGCGTCATGGACAACGGAACCTTCCGTGAGTGGTGGCATCCATCGCCGTCTGCCGGGAAGGGCCTGTCCTTCCTCATGACATCACGACTTGATCTGGCCTTATCGGCCAACGGAGGGACATGAGAATGCACCGTTCGATCTTTGCCTGCCTGCTGGCAGGCACAGCCCTGACCACCCAGGCCGCGCTTGCGCAGGACTCCATCACACTCGACCCGATCATCGTCTCGGGCGGGCTGACACCCGTGGCCGCCGCGCAATATGGCCGCGCCGCCAGCGTCGTCACCGCCGACGAGATTCAGTCGCGCTCGATCCAGTATGTTTCGGACGCGCTGCGCCTTGTGCCCGGTGTCTCGGTGTCGCGCACGGGGTCCTTTGGCGGCACCACCGCCGTCCGCCTGCGCGGCCACGAGGCCAATCACACGCTCGTTCTGATCGACGGGGTCAAGGTCGCCTCGCCGGATACGGGCGCCTATGATTTCAGCGGGCTGCTGGCCGCCGATATCGACCGCATCGAGGTCATTCGCGGCCCGCAATCGGCGCTTTACGGCTCGCAGGCGATGGGCGGCGTGATCTCGATCACCACCAAACGGGCCGAAGAACCGGGCCTCAGCGGCCGCGTCGGCGCCGAGGTCGGCTCGAACGGCACCCATCAGGTCGATCTGGCCCTGCGCGGCAAGGGCCCGCGCGGCGATATCAGCCTCTCGGGCACGCGCCGCCAATCCGGCGGCTTTGACGTGTCCGGCACGCCGGGCGGCGAGGACGATGGCAACCTCGATGGCAGCGTTGCGCTCAACGGGCGGTATTTCCTGACCGATGACATCACCATCGGGGGCAGCCTGCGCCATGTCGATCGCGCCACCGAAAACGACAATTTCAACTTCGCCGCGCCCACTGCCGACTTGCTCGTGACCGATTCCGTCGCCGCCAGCACCTCGCAGGAAACCTATGGCGCGCTTTATCTCGATGCGACCGCATGGGGCGGGCGGATGTCGAACCGGCTGACCTATTCCTTCGCCGATATCGACCGGCAAGGCCTTGACGGCACCGGCACCAAGGACGCCGACAACACCGGCACCCGGCGCAAGATCGCTTATCAGGGCACGCTCGCGCTTGATGCCGCCACCCTCTCCAGCGCCAGCCACACCCTGACCTTCGCCGCCGAATTCGAGCGCCTCACCTACCGCGAGAACGACCCGGACATCGTGTTCGGCCTTGGCCAGCTGACCAAACGCACGCGCGAACAGACGGCCTATGTGCTGGAATATCAGGGCGATTTCGGCAATGGCCTCGCGCTTCAGGCCAGCTTGCGACACGACGACAACGACGCGTTCGAGGATTTCACCACCTACGCGCTCGGCGTTTCCTATACCCTGCCCAACAACAGCACCCGCCTGCATGCCTCCTATGGCACCGGCGTGCAGAACCCCACTTTGATCGAGCAATTCGGCTTCTTCTCGGATTTCGCCGGCAACCCCGACCTCAAGCCCGAACAAAGCGAAGGCTGGGATATCGGCATCGAACAGCAATTCCTAAACGGGCGCGGCGTGTTCGACATCACCTATTTCGACGAGACCCTCGAGGACGAGATCGGCTCGGAATTCGACGTGGCGCTTGGCAAGACCGTCCCCGTCAACAACACCGGGCGCAGCGACCGGCGCGGGATCGAGGCCGCGGCACGCTATGACGTGAGCGACCGTCTGGGCGTCTCGCTGGCCTATACCTGGCTTGATGCGACCGAACCCGTCCCCGTCGCCACCGGCGGCACCCGCAGCGCCATCGAGGTGCGCCGCCCGGAACATGAACTCTCGCTCGGCGTGGACTACACCCTGCCCAATGACCGCACCCGCCTGCGGCTCGATGTGCAGCGCGTGGCGGGGCTTTACGATTCCGACTTCAAGACCGCCAGCTTCCTCAGCGGCAACCCCGATGACGATTTCGACCGCGTCCGGCTCAGCGACTACACGCTTGTGAATCTGGGCTTCTCCCATGACGTCACCGACAAAGTGCAGTTGACCGGACGCATCGCGAACCTTCTCAATGAAAGCTATGAGGAACTCGAAGGCTATGCCACGCCGGGCCGGACCATGTATCTTGGCCTCTCCGCGCGCTTCTGATCCGCGCCGCGGCCGCGGGCGGCGCAGCGTCGCCGCCCGTCTGGCGCCCGCCGCGCTGGCCATCTTGGCCGCGCTGAGCGCGCTGGCGCCCGCCGCCCGGGCCGATGCGCCGGGCCGTGTCGTGTCGATGAATCTCTGCACAGACCAGCTTGCCATGCTGATCGCGGGCGAAGACCAGCTTCATTCCGTCAGCCATGTCGCACTCGACCCGCGCGCCTCGGCCATGGCCGCGGAGGCCGCGCGCCACAGGATCAATCATGGCCGGGCCGAGGAAATCTACCTCATGCAGCCCGACCTTGTTGTGACAAGCACCCTTTCGGCGCGCCACAGCACCGCCATGCTCAGGCGGCTGGGGATTCCCGTCATCACCTTCGCGCCCGCCAATTCGCTTGAAGACGTGCATGACCGCATCCTCGAAATGGGCGCGGCACTGGGGCACGAGGATCGCGCCCGCGCCATCGCCGACGCCTTTGAGGAAAACCTCGCGCGCCTGCGCACCACCGCCGCCGCGCGCCCCTCGGCGGTGCTTTACTATGCCAATGGCTACACGCTGGGCGATCAGACGCTGGCGGGGCAGATCCTTCTGGCGGCGGGGTTTTCCAACGCCGCCAGCGCGGCAGGCTATAAGACCGGCACGCGGATGCCGCTTGAAGTGCTGGCCATGACCGCGCCCGATACCGTCGTCACCTCGCGCCGATATCCCGGCGCATCCCGCGCCGAGGAGATCATGGACCACCCCGTGGTACAGGCCCTGCGCGAGAACAGCACCGCCGCCGCCATCACCGATCACGACTGGCTATGCGGCACACCCCATGTGCTGCGTGCCATCGAAAAACTTGTCGAAACCCGCCGCGCCCTGCAGGGTGACGGATCATGAGCCGCCTTGCCATCGCCCTGTCCCTTCTGGTGGCCGCGCTTTTCGCCGCCTCGCTGCTGATCGGCCCGGCTGGCACCGCGCCGGGCGAAAGCCTTGCGGCGCTCTTCGCGGGGGATGGCGGGCCGCTCACGCTGGTAATGCGTGAAATCCGCCTGCCCCGCGCGATCCTTGCGCTGATGATCGGCGCCAGCCTCGGGTTGGCGGGCGCGGCGATGCAAGGCTACCTGCGCAACCCCTTGGCCGAACCGGGGCTGATTGGGGTCTCGGGATCGGCGGCTCTGGGGGCCGTGCTGTCGCTTCAGACCGGGCTTGCGGCGGCCTTTGCCCTCGCGCTGCCGCTTTCGGCGCTTCTGGGCGCGCTGATCGGGATGGGGCTCGTCATGGCGCTGGCGGGGCCGCGCGGCGGATCGCTCACGCTGATCCTTGCCGGAATCGCGGTTTCGGCACTGGCGGCGGCGCTCACGTCGCTGGTGCTGAACCTTTCGCCCAACCCCTTCGCGGCCAATGAAATCGTGTTCTGGATGATGGGCTCGCTGGCTGACCGCTCGTTTACGCATGTGCTGCTGGCGCTGCCGCTGATGGCGCTTGGTGCGCTGCTGCTGGCCTCCGTCGGGCGCGGGCTTGACGCGCTGACCTTGGGCGAAGACGCCGCCGGCGCGATGGGCATCGACATGCGCCGCCTGCGCCTCACCGTCGTCACCGGCACCGCCTGCGTCGTGGGGGCGGGCACGGCTGTTGCCGGGGCGATCGGCTTTGTCGGCCTTGTCGTGCCGCATGTGCTGCGCCCGCTTGTGGGCGCGCGCCCCTCGCGCCTGCTCTGGGCCTCGGCGCTTGGCGGCGCGGCGATGCTGCTGGCCGCCGATATCGCGGTGCGCGTGATCCTGCCCGCGCGCGACCTCAAGCTGGGGGTCGTCACCGCCCTTGTCGGCGCGCCGCTCTTTCTGCACCTTATCCTGAAACTGCGGACCGAGCGGATATGAGCCTTCTTTCCCTCTCCAACCTCTCCGTCACGCTGCGCAGCCGCGCGGTGATCCGCGACGTGTCGCTCGATATCGGGCCGGGCGAGTTCGTCGGGCTGATCGGTCCCAACGGCGCGGGCAAGACAACGCTGATGCGCGCCGCCCTTGGCCTCTTGCCCTTCAGCGGGCAAAGCTCCCTTACCGAACTGCCCCAGCATGAGCGCGCGCGCCTCGCCGCCTGGATGCCCCAATCGCGCGAGATCGCCTGGCCGATCAGCGTCGAAACCCTGGTGCTGCTGGGGCGCATTCCCCATCTTGGCGCATTCAGCGACCCCTCGCCCGAGGACCGCGCGCGGGTGGACGCCGCGCTTGACTGGATGGGGCTGGACGCGATGCGCCACCGCGCCGCCTCCCGCCTTTCGGGGGGCGAACAGGCGCGCGCCCTGATCGCGCGCGCATTGGCGCAGGACACGCCGCTTCTGATGGCCGATGAACCCATCGCCGGGCTTGACCCCGCGCACCAGATTTCCACCATGCGCACCTTCGCGCAACTGGCCGAGGCCGGAAAATCCGCGCTCGTGTCGCTGCATGACCTTGGCATGGCCGCGCGCCATTGCACCCGGCTCGTGATGCTGTCCGAAGGCCGCCTTGTCGCCGATGGCCCGCCCGCCGAGGTGCTGACTCCCCAGCGTCTGGCCGATGTGTTCGGGATCACCGCATGGTATCGGGACACCGACCAAGGCACGGTTTACCAGCCGCTTGAGGTGATCCGTTGACCGCCCCCCGCATCACCCTTGATCGCCCATGGCTGGACTTCGACCTTGGCCAGCCGATGCAGGTACTCAGCTGGGCGCTTGATCGCCCCGGCCTCGTGCGCGCGCGCCGCATCCTGTGGCGCGAGGTGCGCAATGCCGACCTGCCGCGGGATCTCGACGTGGGCGCATGGCTTGCAGGCGAACTCGCGGCGCGCGGCGTGCAGGATGCCGTGACCTTTCTAACCTCGCGCGATATCCGCGCCCATGACACCGCCAGTGCCCGCGCGGGGGCCGTGCATGCGCAGGCCGTCGCGACGGTTGGCCTCTCCAATGCCGAACGGGTCGGCCACCGGGTTGACCGCACCGGCCATGACTGGGGCACGATCAATATCGCGCTGCATGTGGATTGCGCCCTCAGCGAAGCCGCGCTTCTGGAACTTCTGTCCATCGCCGTGCAGGCCCGCACCGCCGCCGTGATGGATGTGAACCTGCCGCTTGCGCCGGGTCGCGCCACCGGCACCGGAACCGATTGCATCGCCGTCGCCGCACATGCCGGGGCGGGGCAATATGCCGGGCTTCACACCGACCCCGGCGAGGCCGCAGGCCGCGCCGTCTATGATGCGGTGCTGGCAGGCGCGCGCTGCTGGATGGAGACCGTCCGGCGCAGCGAGGAAAGCCCCCTTCGCGCCTGAACGCGCCTTACCCCACCCGGATCAGGTGATTGTCCCAGGCCCGGTCATATGATTGCGCCGGGCTGAGCCCCCCGCCCCGGATGCGCAGCACGCCGCCCATGCCATCCGTTACCATCAGGCCGCTACCTGCCGAGGCCACGCCGCAGACATCCGCACGTTTCAGGCTGGCGCGGAACTGCCCGTCCATGCCAAAGACATGCACCCGCCCGCCGCGCGGCGAGGTGATCGCGACCTGCCCGCCGCTCATCGCGACCGATCCGGCATAGCCTTCCATCGCCATCTGCTCGGCCATGTCTGCCGCGCACAGTACCGGCGCTTCACCGCGCCGATGCAGGCCCAGCAAGGGCGCGCTGTCGGGCAAGTCCCCCTGCCATTGCATCGCGAAACCCACCACGCCCTGCGCCTGCGCCAGATGCCGGATCGACGCCAGATGCAGATCACGCGCCAGTTCGACCTGCTCCTCGATTCCGCCGCGCAGCGTCAGGTAGCTCAGGTTCGGGCGCATGCTGTCCAGATTGAGCTTCTCTCGCCCCCGCTCCGGATGGGTGCGGATGCCGCCATTGGCCACCACCAGCACATCGCCATCCAGCCGCAAAATGTCATGCGGCCCGACGCCCCCCGACGGAACCTCGCCGATCCGCGCATAGCCCTCGTCGCGCGCCCAGAGGCCCAACCAGCCCTGACCGGTCGCGATGTCATTCTCCGGCGTCACCAGCACCGCACCATCCTCGACAAAAGCGCCATGCCCATAGAAATGCCGCCCCTCGGGGCTGTGCAGGCGATGCGTCTCGCGTCCGGCCACGCAGTCGATCACCAACGCGAACCGCCCCGGTCTGCGCGCGAATCCCACCGCCTCGGGCGCGCTTGGATGGGCTGTGGCGGCGTGGCCGCGCTCCGGCAGCGGGATGCGGAAAATATCCGCGCCATCCTCGCTGAGGCCATAAAGCGCATAAGCCCCATCCGCCTCGCGCGCCGCCGCCAGATAGGCCGGGCTGCCCGCATCGCCCCAGCCCAAGCGCGGCATCGCGGCGGAAAACACCATGCTCGACAGAAAGCTGCGCCGGTCCATGCCCTAATCCCCGTCCTGCGAATTGAATCCTGCCGTGACACCCAGCGCCACACCGATTTCCTGCGCCACCGCCTCTTCGATCCTGCGGATCTCCTGCGCCAGCACCTCGACCTTCAGCCGCCCCTGCGGCGTGGCGACACCGGCCAGAACCGGATCATCCAGCGCCTCTGCCGTCTCCAGCGCCTGCGCGAATGCCGCCTCGCTCTCAGCGATCGGCTGATCCGCCAGCCCCCGCGCCAGATCGCGCAGCGCCTCGAGCGACAGCACCACGTTGCGCTTTGAGCGCCCCGAGCGGCGCGCCTCGGCGCGGTTCGGGCGCGGGCGCTCGAAACTGCCCATCACCCGTCCAAGCCTCTGATCGCGGTTGAACTCCAGCCCCGACATCAGCGCCGTATAAAGCGCCTGATGCGCCTCTTCGGGCTTGAGAAACACGTCATTGCCCGGCGCCCCGGCACTGCGCAGCAGCCCGGCGAAATCGGGCCACTCGTCATCCATCTCACGCGCCATCCGCGCCAGATCGACGGCAATCGCCCTCGCCAGCCGGCATTCGTAATCCCCGGTGCCGTAGCCCGCCAATTCCGGCTCGTAAAGCAGCCGCTCCAGCGCCAACAGTCCGCGCCCCGCAACCGACACGCTGGCGAAGCCCTCGGCCGTGTCCACCACCGGGTCCTCATCCGCGACCAGCCCCGCCACCGTGCGCCCGACCATGCCGCGCGTATCGGGCCAGAACGTAATCGCCAGCGACCGACCGCCCTGTTCCAGCGGGCCCAGATGCAGATGGCTCACCCCCATCCAGGAATCATAAGCGGCGTGATAGGCGGGCTTCAGTGCCCCGGCGCGGCAATCCTCTTCGGCCTTGGCCGCCAATGCCGCACTGCTCTGGGCAAACGCCCCGAACCCCGGCAGCACATGGCGCGACAGAGCCTCGTCCACACCGGCCTTCGCCATGTCCGAAAACCCGCAGACCATGGCCAGCGTCACTGTCAGGCTTCGCATTGCAAGGGATATTCGCATCACAAACTCTCCAGAAACCGGATCAATGCGGCGCGCGCACCGGCGGGCATCGCGACCACCCGGTCGCGCGCCGCCTGCGCCTCGCCACCATGCCACAGGATCGCCTCCAGCAGCGAGCGCGCCCGCCCGTCATGCAAGAACCGCGTATGGCCGTTCACCTGTTCGGTCAGCCCGATCCCCCAAAGCGGCGGCGTGCGCCATTCCTGCCCGTCGGCCACCCCTTCGGGGCGCCCATCCGCCAGCCCCGGCCCCATGTCATGCAACAGGAAATCCGAATAGGGCCAGATCAGCTGAAAGCTCTGCTCGTCCTGCCCTTCAAGCCGATGGGTCACGTATTTCGGGCTGTGGCAGGCGATGCAGCCGCTCTCATAGAACACCTGCTTGCCGCGCAACACCTCGGGGTCATCCACATCGCGCCTTGCGGGCACGGCAAGGTTCTGACTGTAGAAGGTCACAAGGTCCAACCCCTCGCGGTCGATCTCGAAGACGCGCTCGTCGCCATCCCCATGCGGCCCCGCGATACAGACCTCCTGCGCCGGGGTACAATCACCCGCCGCGCCGGGGAAAAGCGGGTTGGAAATGCCGATATCCCCCGCAAAGGCGCTGGCGCTTTGCTCCTCGACGGTGGGGTTGCCCGCCTTCCAGCCAAAGCGCCCCATCATCGGGCGCTCATGCGCCCTTGACCACACGATCTGCGCGCGCCCTGAAATACCGTCGCCATCAAGGTCATCGGGATCGGCCTTGGCCAGAATATCCGCCGACGGGATCGCCTCGATCAGGCCCAGCCCGATCATCTGCGGCGCCACCCGCGGCGAAATCATGAGATCATCCGAAAGCGGCCCGTATCCGGGATCGGCGATGCGATAACTCGGCGCGTGCAAAGTGGCGCTCTCGCCATCCGACAAGGCAATCTGCACCTCTTCATAGGTGATGCGCATCTGCCCTTCGGCGGCGTGGCCCGTGACCGCCAGATCCTGCAACTGCCCACCATAAACCGGGTCCGGACGGCTGCGCGGCGTGTCGATGCCCTGCGCGGCAAGATAAGTTTCGATCTCGGTCATCGCGTTATCGGCGTGGGCAGGTACCGACAGGCGCAGGAACATCGACACGCGGCTGTCGTCGTCATCCTCGGGCGGATGCCCGCGCCCGTCCTTGAGATGACAGCGCTGGCAGGAACGCGCATTATAGACCGGCCCCAACCCGTCGGATGCCTTGGTCGATGCGGGCGAGGATACCCAGACCTTCTTGAAAAGCCCGTTGCCCACCTTGAAATCCATCTCGTGCCCGAATGAAATATTCCCCGAGGGCAGCGAGAACGCATCCGCGTCCTTGCGTGCCCGCACCGTCGCCGCGCCTGCGGGGTTGGTCTCAAAGGGTTCGGGCGCATCGAACTCTGTCGTCGGGGCCGTCACCTTCCTGATGCGTTCGGCCTCGGATTCGCTGCGCGGCACCACATCCAGATGCACATCCTCCAACGCCTCGGCCCCCGCGCCGCTGATCGGCGCGGCACTGAACATACCGGCGGCAAGCACGATGCAAACGCTGCGGGACAGGAACGCGAATCCGGGTCTGAACCGGGGGCTTGCGGGATTGGTCTTGGGTCTGATGAGATGAGGCATAATCTTGATATCTTCGGGCGGACAAAAACGAGGGCGCCGCAGTATCGCGCCCGGCAGGATCGCGGCCCTACCGGGGCCGCGATCCGGGGTCTTTCCCGGCTTATTGGAAAACCGCGTCCGGGTTATCAAGGCTGTCGGACCCCTCGAAACCGATCTGCGCGACACCCAGCGCCGCCACCGCGCGCTCGATCGAACGTGTCTGCTTCACCAGCGCATCGACCGCGTCCATAATCAGCGCCTCGCCATCTTCATTGCCGCGCGCCAGCATCTGGTCATAGCTCAATCCAGCCTCGGCCGCCGCCTTGATCTGCCCCAGCTCGATCATCGTCGCATTGAGGTCCGTGCGCAGCGTGGCATCCACCGATTCATCCGATTGAGCCACCAGCGACGACAGGCTTTCGCCCGACACGACGCTGCCGTCGATGCGGACATATTCGCCCATATAGACGTTGCGCACGCCCAACCCGTCATAGAAATGGCTGTTATGCGTGTTGTCCGAAAAGCAATCATGCTCTTCTTCGGGATCATTCAGCATCACGCCCAGCTTCATGCGCTCACCGGCCTGTTCACCATAAGACAGGCTGCCCATTCCGGTCAGCATGGCAACGATCCCGGCATCCTCGTCCGCCGTTACCGCCGCGCGCGCAGCGCCACCTTCGGCCCATTGCGCCGTCATCCATTCAAGGTCCGAAATCAGCAGATCGGTCGCCGCCGTCAGGTAGGCGCCGCGCCGGTCGCAATTGCCGCCGGTGCAGGCGTCACCGCTGGCGTAATCCGTCCAGGGCCGCTCGCCCGCGCCCGGCCCGGTGCCGTTGAGGTCCTGCCCCCAAAGCAGGAACTCGATGGCGTGATAGCCGGTCGCGACATTCGCCTCGACCGCATCCGCCTCGTGCAGCCTGTCGGCCAGCAATTCGGGGGTGATCTCGCTGGCGTCGATGTCTTCGCCCGACAGGGTGAATGTCGGGTTGGCGACGACATTCAGCGCCGCAAGCTGGTTTTCGTCCGTCGCCCCGCCATAGGCGGTGTCCACGTAATCGATCAGCCCCTCATCCAGCGGCCAGGCATTCACCTTGCCCTCCCAGTCATCGACAATCGGATTGCCGAAGCGGTAAACCTCGGTCTGCTGATAGGGCACGCGCGCCTCGATCCAGATGGCGCGTGCCTTGTTCAGTGCCTCGGGCGAGGGATCGGCCAGCAACGTCTCGATCGCCGCCTGCAATTCACGCGCCTTCAACAGGCTGTCCTCATAGCCCGCATGGGCGATATCGGCATAGGTCTCCAGCACCTCGGCCTTGCCCGCCATGGCAGGCGCGCCAAAGCCCAGCACCAGCGCCATCGCTGTCAGGGAAGTCTTCATGATGTTCGGTCCTTTTTCGTTTCCGCCACGCGCGCACAGGGCCGCAGCTTATGGTCTGCCCGCTCCGGCGCATGAGAATTCCACCTGCCAAGCAGCAGGCCCCATTTGGTTGACAGAAAGAGTCGGGATCGTCAATTCCGATTATTTAAGTCGGGATTTATACATCTCTTACTCCAAACAAAAACCCCCGCAGGCGGCGCGGCCTGCGGGGGAAGTTTCACGATATTACAACGCCTTATCGCATAGCGCCCAGGCAGGGGCGCATCCG
>Ga0102938_10003808_pt1 | contig 11182 bp, 8 predicted proteins | sample SalPonR2_B_D2_MG_FD_84516 | JGI IMG/M metagenome (GOLD analysis project Ga0102938, IMG submission 84516) | Salt pond soil microbial communities from South San Francisco under conditions of wetland restoration - Salt Pond MetaG R2_B_D2_MG | ecosystem: Environmental > Aquatic > Marine > Intertidal... | reverse complement strand
TCCACTCGTCGCGTACGGTGTGAAGGTCAGAATGGCAGACGCCGCAAAAGAGGATATCGATCTGCACATCGTGCGACGTTGGCTCGCGGCGGGCAATGGTGGTGACGGTAAGGGGGGATGTGGCACGATCAGCGGCGTAGGCTTTGGTGTTGTTCATGATTTGCTCCTGACTGGGTTTTGTAAATAGCAAGATTTTTTTGCTGATCCATGTATTAAGGACTTTCACCATTCTACGGCTCAATCGATTGCGGCACAACCACCCCTAGAGAGACTGTCAGAATACTGAGTCTTCTGCAGGACTACTGTTACGCCTTGACCCGCGGGCTGGATACCTCTTCTGTGGCGATTCTTTCCCAGCAGTCGACATTGGCGGATGACACCAAACAGCAGCTCATCGCGACCGCACAGCAGAAGGATTTTGTTACCAACGAGCTGATTTTGGTTGAGCAGAAAGCAGCAGGAGTGAAAGAGGGGATGAGGTAGAAATAAAAAACCCGTCATGCCGGAGGGGGGGTGGCACGACGGGTTTACGGAAGCTTTACAGCCCCCTTGAAAAGCAAGTTACTCTATCTGCGGGAGGCAGGCAAGAGAATTTTCAACAAAAATTGACTCGGGATTAATAGTTGACTGATAGCGACATTAGTGTATTCTTAAACACTGTTGTGGAATTTAATTTCACTGGAATTTACCCATTTCAGAATGACAGAAACCAGAACTGCATTCTTTAACAATAAAGAGCTATGAAACGAGATAAAACCCGCATCATGATTGTAGAGGATGATCCGTCGCATGCCAGTTTGATCAGACGCAATCTGCTGGCGAGCGGTGATTCGGTTGAGGTTGCTGTTGTTGACAGTCTTGAACTATGTCGCGACCGGATTGATTGCTTTGAGCCCGATATCCTCCTTCTCGATTTAAACCTGCCCGATGGTCACGCCATCGATTACTTAAAAGAGTCACCGGAACCACGTCCCTATCCGATTCTGATTATGACCGCCCAGGGCAGCGAAGTTTTTGCCGTTGGCGCGATGAAGGCCGGTGCCCTCGATTATATCGTTAAAACCGCGGAAAGTTTTGTCGCCATGCCACGCATTGTTGAACGTTCTCTGCGTGAATGGACGATCCTGCAGGAACGTGAACAGGCACGCAAGGATCTGATTATTACCAACCGGAAGCTCGAAGCTGCTGCTGCCCATGCCAACGAAATGACCCTCAAGGCGGAAGCTGCCAATGTTGCCAAAAGCGAGTTTCTGGCCAACATGAGCCATGAGATCCGAACCCCACTGAACGGCATTATCGGTATGACCGACCTGCTTCTGGATACCTCCCTTGATGACGAACAGCGGCGGTACCTGAAGGCCCTGCACTCAAGTGGCGAGGCTCTGCTCGACATTGTCAATGATATTCTTGATTTTTCAAAAATTGAGGCCGGTCGTCTGGAGTTGCAGTATGAGGATTTTAACCTGCCACGCTTACTTAGCGACTTAAGTGCTGCTCTGAAACAACCCCTTGAGAAAAAGAATTTGCACTTTGCCCGCAGCCTGGATGTTGATGTGCCGGTGTTGCTCACCGGCGATCCCGGTCGCTTGCGCCAGGTATTGACAAATCTGATTGGTAACAGCATCAAGTTCACTGATCATGGTGGGGTAACGGTGCGGGTATTGCCGATCACACGGCAAGAACAAGAGGTCGTTTTGCGTTTTGAAGTCAGTGATACCGGTATCGGGATTGCACCCGATCAAGTTGATCAGTTGTTTCAGAAGTTCAGTCAGTTAGATGCATCAACGACACGAAAATATGGAGGTACCGGCCTCGGGCTGGCGATATCGAAACGTCTCGTTAACCTGATGGGTGGGGATATTGGAGTCACGAGCCAAACAGGGCAGGGTTCAACCTTCTGGTTTACGGCAAGATTTGGCTGTCCGCAGCAGCCATATCAACACAGCGAGCCGTTAACGCCAACGCCGCGTCTGCAGCATCACAAAAATTGTTATGCTGACTTCAACTTCAGGGTATTGCTGGTCGAAGATAATATCACCAACCAGTTTTATGCCCGGAGTCTGCTGGAAAAGCTCGGCCTGCGGGTAGATAGTGTTGACAACGGACGACAGGCCCTGGACGCATTAAAAGCCGGCGATTATGACCTGGTCCTGATGGATTGCCAGATGCCTGAGCTTGATGGCTATCAGGCCACACAGCAGATTCGGCAACCGCACACTGAGGTGCGTAATCCTCAGATTCCGATTGTTGCCCTGACGGCCAATGCCCTCGCCCAGGATCGGGAAAAATGTCTGCAAGCCGGCATGGATGACTATCTGTGTAAACCGGTCACCCTGCCGCTGATGGTGGAAGTCCTCGATAAGTGGTTGTTGAAACAACCGCAGCCGCAAGTTTTTCAGAACCATCATGTTGACACGGCGGTGAGCCCTGCTGCAGACTCAGCGATTTTTGATCACTTCAGCCTGCTTGCTCTGGTTGATGGTGACCGGGCGTTGGCAACCGCACTGGTGAATGGTTTTCTCACCGATATGCCGGAGCGCATCACCGAATTGGAGGAAACCTTTGCCGCTGGCGATTATCCGGCGGCCGCTCTGCTCGCTCACAGTATCAAAGGGGCCGCAGCGACCATCGCTGCCGGGGCGTTAAAAGAAGTTGCTGCCGCGACAGAACATCAGCTCCGTGACGGCGACCTTGAAGAAGCCTCCAGCGGGGTGAAAAAAATGCTCCAGCAATTGCAACTGCTACGTAACAACATTGAACCCTTTTAAGTGCTAACAACGAACAGAAGGAAACTACACCATGAGAACACTGATTGTCGAAGACGATTTCACCTGTCGTTTACTGCTGCTGGAAATCCTCAAGGTCTACAGTGAGGTCCATATTGCCACCAACGGCACCGAAGCCGTTACCATGGTGCGCATGGCTCTCGATGCCGGAGAACCCTACGATCTGATCTGCCTTGATATCATGATGCCGGAAATGGATGGACAGGAGGCCTTGCGTCTGATTCGCGAGCAGGAGCAAGAGCGCGGAATCCGTTCAACTCAAGGGGCCAGAATTGTAATGATGACCGCGCTTGATGATGTTCGTAATGTGGTTGATGCCTTCAGCAAGCTGTGTGACGGCTACCTGACCAAGCCGATTAAAAAAACGGCACTGCTGGATAAACTCAAAACCCTGGGGCTGATCAGCTGATGCTGTCTGTTTGCATCCTTGTCGTTGTCGTTTAAGCTGGGAGTCCACCCATGAAATTATCCTTGTGGCCTGAGTCGATTAAAGCCCGAGTGACGTTAAGCGCTCTGGGCGTTTTTCTGCTCAGTTTGTGGGTGCTTGCCTTTCTGACGACACAAATACTCGAACGGGATATCAGTCAACTGGTGGCGAACGCCCAGACCTCCGCCGCTATTCAGATGGCTTCACGGATCGACACAGAACTGCAAAGCCGGGTGGCGGCGCTGGAGCACAAAGCCTCGCTGATTGATGATGACTTGATGGCAGACCCACTGGCCTTGCAGCAGGATCTCGAACAAACACCATTGCTGAAAAGCTTTTTCAACGTCAGTGTGCTGGCGGTCAACGCAGAAGGCATCGCCATTGCCGATACCCCCTATCTGGCGGAACGGATCGGGCTCAATTACCGTGATCGGGTCGATGCCTTTGCTGCAGTTCTGGATCAGGGACGTGCCACTGTTGGCAGCCCGCTGATCGGTCAGTCTACCGGCCAACCGCTGATTCCTCTGGCGGTACCAATTCGAAATGAAGGTGGTGAAGTAATCGGCGCCCTTGGTGGCGCCATCGATTTGAGCAAACCGAACTTTTTTGACGATCTGACTGAAATGGGATATGGCCAAACCGGCCACTATTCGGTTGTCTCAGCGAGCAAGCGGATGATTGTGACATCCTCAAATGCCGATCTGATCATGGCCGATCTGCCGGAGCCGGGCATCAATCCGGTGCTGGACCGCGCCATCCTGAATGATGAAGGCAGTACGTACTATTATACCACGGTGCAGGGGATTGACACCTTGGCCACCACCAGAAGTCTGGAAACAACGGACTGGCTGGTTGCGGTGATGACACCGGTTACTGAGGCATTTGCCCCTATCCATGACATGCAGCGGCGTATGACCCTGATCACCCTCGCAGTCACCCTGCTGGTCGGCATCGTCCTCTGGTGGGTGATGCGTCGTCAGTTGGCGCCGATTGTGACCACGGTAGACGCCCTGGGCAAGATGAGGGTGCCTGATCACTCATTGTCTGCTCTGGCAGAGACCGGAAGCAAGGAGGTCGACAGCCTGATCGGTGCTTTTAACCAATTGCTCCAAACCCTGGACGAGCGCGAAGAGGAAAACAGAAGATTCAAAATCATTGCCGACAATGCTGCTTACGGTAAAGCGATCGCCGACATGGAAGGGAAACTGGTGTACATCAACAGGTTCTTTGCCAATCTTCACGGCTATCAGCCCCGAGAGCTGATTGGCCGTAATATTAGTATTCTTCACAAACCCGACACGCTAAAGACAAACATTGATGAAGTATTGGAGAAAGGCAACTTTGCGTCCAAAGAGGTATGGCGACTCCATCGCGATGGCAGTGAATTTCCCGTGCTGATGACTGGCATACTGCTTAAGGATGACCAGGGCAAGCCTCAATATCTGGCGGCGACAGCGGTAGATATTGCTGAACGTAAAGCAGCTGAAGTTGCTCTCAAGCAGAAAAACGATGAACTCGAGCAGTTCGTTTACATTGTTTCCCACGATCTGAAAAGTCCATTGATTACCATCAATACGTTCCTGGGGATGTTGCAGGAAGATATCGCCGGCAACCATACTGAAGAAATCACAGAGGACATCGATTTTATCAAACAGGCGACCGCTAAAATGGAAGCTCTGCTCAATGCCTTGCTGCGCCTGTCGCGTATCGGGCGGATTGATGCTGTCGCGCAGACGCAACCGGTGAAAAGGATGGTCGAGGATTGCCTGAAGGTCCTTGGCGGTACATTGCAACAGCATCAGGTTGAGGTCGTGGTCGCCGAGATGACCAGTCAATGGCACGGCGACCCGACCCACTTCGGCCAGATCTGGCAGAACCTGATTGAAAATGCCGTCAAATACATGGGCGACCAACCCCATCCGCGCATTGACATCGGCGCTGAAGAGCGGACCGATGGACAAGTTTTTTACGTGCGCGACAATGGTATCGGCATTGTCCCCGAGCATCACGAACGGGTCTTCAATATGTTTGCCCAGCTAGACCCCAACAGTGAAGGTACCGGGCTGGGCCTGGCTCTGGTCAAGAAGATTGTCACAACCTATCAAGGGCGCATCTGGGTCGAATCAGCCGGTAAAGGGCAGGGGAGTTGTTTCTGCTTTACCCTGCCGCAGGCGGTCGATTCCAGCCTGAGGCAGGGTTCTGAGCTGGGGGAGGGAGTCACATGAGCAGGATAATGTTGGCGCTGGTCTGTGGCCTATGGCTGTTCGGTTGTGCCGGGGGTGCTCTGGCGGGTTCAGCTTCTGCTGCGGACTTGCGTGGGGCCAGCTTTCGGGTGGCAGTATTGCGCGACTTTCCTCCCCTCTACACGGAAGACAGTCAAGGGCGCCCAACGGGGTTCGCTATCGAGCTGCTCGAGACCCTGGCCGCTGAAGGTGGATTTACCATCGAGTATGTATCAACCGAGAACTGGGGAACAGCGGCGCAACTGGTACGGGACAAAAAAGCTGACTTTGTTCCCGGGTTCGGAATCAACGACTATCGTCTGGCCGAATTTGATTTCAGCGTACCGATAGAGAGCATTCCGGTACGCGCGTTTGTTAAAAAAAATGACCGACGCATCCGTTCTATCGCTGACCTGGCTGGTAGTAGATTCGTCACCGCAGTGATTGATGAAGGTGCCGCTCATGTTGAACTACGGCGCCGCGGCGGCTTTCGCCTGGCATCTAAAAGCAGTGTCGATGAGGGGCTTAATGCCCTGTTGGCGGGTAGTGTTGACGCATTTGTTTTTCCCGAACCAGTGTTGTTACAGAAGTTGCGCGCGATGAAGCTGGAGGGTTTTGTTGAGGCGGTGGATGAGCCGTTACTTACGTTAAAGCGAGGGTATCTTTTCCGCCCGGGTGATCCACATCTGCAGAGTTTTAACCAGTTGCTCGAGGGGTTGGTTCAGTCTAGTCTTTATACCGACTTGCTGAATCAATGGTATGGCGAACCCGAACCTTTCTGGACGATCAGAAGGGTAGTAGTGTACATGCTGATCCTGGCAATGCTGGTGACTGCCGCGCTGGTGGTCTGGAAAAATTATTCTGTTGGTCGTGTCAATAGAAGCCTCCGGCGCAGCGAGAAACATCTGGCCGCAAGAAACCGCGAGCTTGAACAGTTGGTGTATGTCGCTTCCCATGATCTGCGTTCACCGTTGGTCAATGTCGACGGTTTCAGCCGTGAACTGGAATATTCCCTCAAGGATATCGGTGTCCTGCTCAAAGCTGATGCTCGCGACCCTGTTGCTCTTGAACAATTGGTTCGCGATGAACTGCCGGAGATGGAGCAGTCCCTGGAACGCATCCGCAAGAGTACCCGCCAGATGGATCTGCTGATCAAGGGGCTGCTCAAGCTCTCCCGCTCGGTCCGTGGTGCGCTGCAGGTCCAACCCATCGACATGAACGGGTTGATGCGGGATCTTGCCGGTTCCTGCGCTTTTCAGACCAACGAGCAGGGCATTGAACTGACGATTGACAATCTGCCGCCCTGTCGGGGTGATCTCTCTCAGCTGAACCAGGTGTTTGCCAACCTGATCGATAACGCCATCAAATATCGTGACCAGAGTCGCCAGACCAGAATTCATATCAGTGGTGAGGTTAACAGGGAATCAGCCCTCTATCGGGTCACAGATAATGGTATCGGCATTGCCGATAATCATCAGGCCAATATTTTTGAACTGTTTCACCGCCTCAACCCTGCCGATGCAGAGGGTGAAGGGCTTGGACTGACAGCGGTCAAACAGATTCTTGCCCGCCTCGATGGCGATATTCACGTTGAATCACAGTTGGGCAGCGGCAGTGTTTTTATTGTTGCTTTGCCGGCAGTTACTAAGCGCTATGTCAAAGGGTGACAACTCATGAGTGGAGATGACAAGATGAATCAGGAAGTGATTATTCTAATTGCCGAGGACGACGAGGGGCATGCCCTGTTGATCCGTAAAAATCTGGCCAGAGCAGGTGTCACCAACCGCATTGTTCATTTTAAGGATGGACAGGAGGTAGTGGACTTCCTCTTCTGCCGTGGCGCTGGGCCGCAGCGTAAGTCCGGTGAGGCCTATGTGCTGCTCCTCGACATCCGTATGCCGAAACTCGATGGTACCGATGTCCTCGAGCAGGTCAAGGCGGATCCGGAGCTGCGCAAGATTCCGGTGGTGATGATAACCACCACCGACGATCCCCGCGAGATTGATCGCTGCCACCAGTTAGGCTGCAGCAACTACATCACCAAGCCGGTCGAGTATGAAGGATTTGTCAATGCTATCCGCCAGCTCGGGTTATTTCTGGCCGTGGTACAGGTGCCCTGTATCAACGGGAAACATTGACGGCACCACAAACGACGAAAAGGAGGGGGAGCTCCCATCAGATTGCGACATCGTAACTATTCAGAACCCAAAGTGGGAGCGGCTATAACCGCGATCGTGCCTGAAGGCAACTTCTACAGAGGCATTTTTTTGTGATGCCGGTCTGGGTTGAATTATCTCAAGAATTACATTTTTATCAATTAAAGTTGATGTTCTTCAGCTTTTGTTGATCCAGCCTAAAATATCAATAATATCAATAATATAAATCATTTCTGGAGAGATTAGCATCAACTTTTGTTGATGCTTGCTTTCAGGTCTTTATCGCACCTCAGAGCTGGATCTTCAGGAAAAACAGCCAGTTGCGCGTTTTCATGAGTTTGGCATTAACATTGCTAAGTGAGGTACTGTGTCTTTTTTTTAACAAAGGTAAGCAGACCACCATGGAAAAAAGCCTGTTGGTATATGAGCCTTGTCGCAGCAATCTTCCTTATGTGGCTTTTATTCTTACGCTCAATAACGTTCGGTGTACCCACGCTCGCACGCCGGAAGAAGCCCAAAATTGGTTGGTTGCAGCCCAGCACAAGGTTGTGCGTTTTGATCTGGTGCTGATCAGTTCCCTGTGTTATCGCGCGGCTGAAGATGATTTTTTTAGTGAGGTTGCAGAATTGAGACTCCCACTGGTGTTGGTTCAGCGTGACGATGATGGAGAGATGCCGAGGCTGGTACCGCAGCAGATCCTGTGTTCTGCGGATAAGCTGCTGGATTTGTTACGCAGCTACCTCGAACTCGAAGATGATTGATCGCTTAAAAAAAGGAAGTCAGATGACAAACCGGAACGCACCAATGACGACAATCGCTGCTCCCGATCAGGAACAGACGCTGGGTCATGTCTGCACGGCACTGACCCGTGTGGTGGCGTCTTCTGAAGACGATTTTATGGCTCTGGGCATGAATTTGCAGCGGGTGCAGACGATGTCGTCAGCATCGCGCAAGAAAATTGCTGCAGCGATGGCGCTGTTCAAAGGAGAAGGGGACGAGGATGTGCTGGCCCGGATCACCGATTATGTCCAGGGCAGTCAGGAACAGACAACAACAGCTCAGCAGACAGCGGTTGATCTGTGCGAGCGCCTTGCCGGGATGCTGGTGCTGATTGATGCGATTGCCGGCAAAAGTCGGGTATTGGAGAAGTCCGGGTTGTTTCTGCGGGTTGTCGGTATCAATACCGGAATCGAATGTGCCCGCTACAGTGAGTTGGAAAGTACTTTCAAGGTGGTTGCTGAAGAAACAGTTCATCTTTCAGAGCAGGTAGCGGCTGCCACCGAGGTGCTGCAGGATAAAGCTGCCGGTGCCCGCCAGGAGCAGACCCGTACCCTGGAGCAGGCCCGTGGCAGCATCAGCGGATTAGAGCAACTGGTGGCCGGAACCGGCACCGTTACCCAGACCGCGCTGGCCAAGGTGGCTGAGCTGATCGACTATTCGGTGGCGGTCGTTAACAAGGCTGAGCAGACGGCGGCTGCCGTGACTGCGGAGATCAACCAGGTGGTGATGGGGATTCAGTTTCACGATAACCTGCGCCAGCGCATCGAGCATGTCACCGAGGCCCTGGAAGAAATTGAGGATCCGGCAACCCTGACCGAAGAGCGCCAGCTGGGGCAGGCCTGTTTAATGATGGAACTGCAAAAATCCCAGCTCGATAATCTGGTCGTCGAACTGGATGAGCTCTATTCAACCCAGACCCGGGCGTTGGGTAATATTATTGACGAAGTTGCTCATTTAAAAGCCCGCCTGCAGGATGTCGCTGCCGAGCAATCATCAGGCCGGCAGGAAGATACTCCCCTTGTCGCCCTCCAGCAGGGAATCAGTGCCCTGCAAGAACTCAATCACGACAGCGCCACGCTGGGCACTACCATCCGTGCCAGTGCTGCGCGTGCCGAACAGGTGGTTGATGACATGCAGGAGGCCATCCGCAACACCTATACCGTGACCATTCACATCAAGATGAACGCCCTGAATGCGATCATCAAAGCGGCCCAATCCGGACAATCGGGCATGGCTCTGCAGGTGTTGGCACAGAGTATGGTGGCGGTTTCCAACGACACCAGGGAGCTGGTAACTGCTTTTGAAGAACTGATTGTCAAGTTACAGCAGCTGGCCCAGGGTCATGCCGACAATGCTGCCTCACAGCAGCTGGAAACCCCTGCCGGCGGTGGGTTTGACAGTGATCAGATGGAGCAGGTGTTCGTCGCTTTTAACGGCCAGTTACAGCAGGTCAAAAGCGACTGCGCAGAACTCGAACAGGCGCTGGCGCGTGAGCAACAGAAACTGGCATTTATTCAGCGTCTCAAGGACGCACTGCAGCAGGCAACTGACCTGCTCAGCGAACAGATAGAATCTCTGCCGGAAGTGGATGCGGATCTGATGTTGACCCTGCGCCAGGATTTTGGTCGCGATATCCAGGCGCGCTATACCATGGAAAAAGAGCGCACCATCTATCACCAGGTCAAGCAGGGAACCAGGACTGCCACGCCAGCCGGCGACACCGGCGCGACCGGGTCGATGGAGCCCGACGTCGCTGTCGATCTATGGGATGAGACCCCATCCGGCGCTGCTTCGAGCATGCCGGATAACAGTGAGCTGTGGGGCGCGGATACTGATCCTGATCCTGCGGGAGGCGATAGCGAATTGTGGGGGACGGACACCGCTGCCACAGCGGATAATGCCGAGTTGTGGGACAGTGCTCCGGCTGCCTCGGACAGCCCAGCAACTGCTGATGCTGACGGCGTCGACCTCTGGGATGATGTTGCTCCGGCACCAACAGCGGATGGCCTGTCGGCGGACGAAGGAATTGACCTCTGGGATGGTGAGCCCGCCGTCCAACCCAGAGAAGACTCCTCAGCCGCTGATGGAGTGGAACTCTGGGACGATGCTCCTGCCGATGGTGTTGATGAGTCGGACGAGGGCAAGCAAGGGACGAAAAAGATCAAAAAGGATCAGGATTTTGGCGACAATGTTGAGTTGTTTTAGACATTTGGCAGTAACGGGAGGTGTGTTATGGCAACAATTTTGACGGTGGACGATTCAAAAAGTATCCGCCAGATGGTTTCTTTTACCCTGCAGCAGGCGGGCTACGATGTCATCGAGGCAGAGGACGGGCAGGACGCCCTGACCAAGCTGACCGCAGAGGTCAAGCTAGTGCTGACCGACTTGAATATGCCCAACATGAACGGCATTGAGTTGATCAAGGCGATCCGTGCCAACGGCGCTTACAAGTTTCTGCCGGTGATCATGCTGACCACCGAAAGTCAGGATGATATCAAACAGCAAGGCCGCGCCGCCGGTGCGACCGGCTGGATCGTTAAACCTTTTAATCCCGACCAGCTTCTGGGTGTCGTTGGTAAGGTGCTCAAATAGCCGTTGTCTCGCCGCTGTAGATGCAGCGGCAGCTGAAAGGATGAACCCATGCTTGATCTGCAAAAGACCATCAGCGAAGACGGGGCCCTGGTTATCCGCCTGGTCGGTAGCGCTACCATTGAGCAGGCTGAACCTCTGCGCCGCTTGTTACTTGATGCGGTAGAGCAGGGGGAACAGGAGCAAAAAGCCGTCCGCATCAACTGCGCGCAGGTCACCGAG
>Ga0102938_10003807_pt1 | contig 11183 bp, 7 predicted proteins | sample SalPonR2_B_D2_MG_FD_84516 | JGI IMG/M metagenome (GOLD analysis project Ga0102938, IMG submission 84516) | Salt pond soil microbial communities from South San Francisco under conditions of wetland restoration - Salt Pond MetaG R2_B_D2_MG | ecosystem: Environmental > Aquatic > Marine > Intertidal... | reverse complement strand
TCGTCGATCTGCAGTTCGCCGAAGAACTGGGCCGAGGTGACATCGCCGCTGCGACCCTGGAACTCCGTGTCCGCATCCGTCTGGACGGTCACCCCGAGCATCGTGAAACTCGGTGCGGCGATCCCGCTGACGAAAGCCGTCAGGTCCACCCCGCTGTCGTCATCGTCCTCGCGCTCGACCCTGGTGGCGAGAACGTCGGCGACGGCCGAGTCGATCGGCCGGGCCGCGATATACAGGCGGTCGCCCACCTGGATGTCTTCCGGGCGGAAGGGGAATGCCATCGCGCTGCTGAAATCTTCCAGGCTGGCCTGCGCATCCAGCCGGACCCGGATACCCAACAGGGTGATCACACTGTTGGCCCCGTCAACTTCCGAAACGCTGGCCTTGATCTCGATGGGGCTGTCGTCGTCATCGAACTCGATCTTCAGGGCCGTGAGCGTGCCGTCCGCTGCCACCACGCCGAAGACCTCCACCTTGCGGTCGAGCGCCAGGTCGGCGGCGGTGCCGTCCTCGTAAACCGTGTCGGCGTCGGTCACCACACGGACGCCGCCGACATCAAAGTCGGCCGCGGACGCGAACCTGGAGATGTAGCCCTCCACTTCGACGCCGCAATCGTCGTCGTCATCGCTGCAGAAGCGGCGCAGGAAATTGCCCTCGAAATCGACTTCGTCGGCCTGCAGCACGCCATTCTGGAATACGTCGCCCTCGGCTTCCACCAGGTCCCCGTCGCTGAGTCCAGCAGCGGGGAAATCCTCGCGCTGGGCCGCGCTGTAATCGACGCGCAGCTCGTTGATCCGGAAGGTCGAGGCCACCGGGTCGAGATCCGCCACGAGTCCCCGGACCTCGAAATCGCTGTCGTCTTCGTCGCGCTCGATCCGGGTCGCCTGGATGCGCCCGTCTGCACTGATCAGCCCGTCGACCTCGACGCGCATGCCGACCGCCACGCCTTCCAGGGTGCGGGGAACGAATTCGTCGTCGAACGAGGTGGTAGTGCTGACGTCGATGGTCTGGCCCAGCACGACGAGCACGCCGGCCTCCAGGTCGATCGACTCCACCGGTCCCTCGACGACGCTGTCCGTGCGTATGCTGAGTGCGGTGCCGTTGACGCCATCCTCGTCGAGCTCGCCTTCGAGCTCCACCACGTCGCCGACACGCAGGTCGCTCTCCGACGCAGGCACACCCGCGACGAGGATCTCTGCGGATGTCGTGTCATAGCGAATACCGTTGACGACGACACTGCCGAAGGACGTGATCACGCCGTAAGCGAGGCCGCCGGCATCGATGCCGAACACGGGCGAACCACCGCCCGAGCCACCGCCGGCCCCACCGCCGGTGCCGCCACCGGAACCGCCGCCCGTGCCGCCGCCCCCGGTTCCGCCGCCTGCCGCCCCGGACGAGTCACTGCCTCCACCGCAGGCTGCCAGCAGCAGCCCGAGCGCGGAGATGCTCAGTATTTCTCTCAGTTTCATTTCGAATCCTCTCGATCTTTCGAACTGTTTTCATGAATCCTGAAAACGCCGATGCCCATTCGGACGGCAGGCTCGTCGCCAGTGGCCTGGTGATGGGTAAGCCATCCGTCGATTTCTTCCAGGAACGCCATGGCGCGTTCCCGGACAAACAGGTCGAACGCGGCGGCCTGGTCGGCGCGCACGGCGTCATTGGTCGCCCGCGCTTCGAAGCGGGTCCGGCCCTTCGGGCGGTTTCTCAGGTTGAAGGTGACCGTTTCGCCGAGATCCTCGATCACGCTGCCGGCGCGCAGCACCGATTCGGCGTCGAGCGCGGACGGCATGTAGTAGCGCGTCAAGGCGCGCACACGTTCATCCTCGATCCGGACGGCGCCGGCACGAACCAGTTCCTTCAACATCGTCGTTTCCGGAATGTCGCAGCCGCACTGTCGATGCAGCGCCTCGAAAGAGGGCGCCGGCCCTTTCAGCGGCATTTCGAGCGCCTTGCCGTCGGTGCCGACATAGGTGTTGTCCTGGTGCCAGGTTCCCAGCAGGCGGGTGGCGCCGGTGGTGGTGCGTGGATTGGCGTCGGTGGCCTTTTCGGCTTCGGATAGTTCCCGTAACCTGCGTACTTCCTTGCGGGCGATCCCGGTCAACAGCGACACGCGCGATACGTTGGTCGGCCGCCCGTTCACGCCGAACTCGGCCGTGGCGACGGCGACGAACTCCTGTTTGACGTGCTCGGCGAACTCCCGCCAGGGCACGCCGGCATACAGCATCAGCCGCGCGATGGGGCGGATCAGTTGCCGTAGCGCAGCAATAACTGCAGTCTTGAAGTTATCGTTATCCATGGCACCCGTCGCTTCGTCTCAAATCTTGTATTTGGGGTGTTTTGCCCCATTTACAGCGCAGGGCCATTATGCCTATCTGAAATGAAAGCGCAAGGGGGCGCGCCGTGAGCACACCAGACCCGGAACCCGCACGCGGGGAGGGGCGCCCGGAGGAACACGTCGTGCGCGGCATGCTGGCGGCGCTGGGCGGATTCTTCATGTTCACCGTCATGAACGTCTTCGCGAAACTCCTGAGCGAAAACCATTCTGTCGTCGAGATCGCCTTTTACCGGAACCTGATCGCCAGCCTGCCGTTTCTCTTCATGGTATTCGTGCTGGGGCGGCGCGAAATCCTGGTGATCCGCAGCAAGCCCTCGCTGGTGGGCCTGCGCGCCGTACTCGGCGCCGGCTCCCTGGTCATGACCTTCGCCGCGTTTTCGCTCATGCCCATGGCGGAAACCACGGTGCTGCTTTTCACCGCTTCCTTGTTCATCCCCGTGCTGGGGGTGTTCTTCCTCGGTGAGCGCGTCGGGCCCTGGCGCTGGTCCGCCGTGGTGATCGGGTTTGCCGGGGTAGTCGTGATGGCGGCACCTGCGGGGCAGGCCAACATGCTGGGCGTGACCGTGGCGCTGAGCGCCGCGTTGATGCACGCCACGCTGCAGATCATCCTGCGCTACCTGGGCCGCTTCGAGAGTCCCGAGACGGTCACCTTCTATTTCATGGTGATCGGCACGCTGGTGATGGCACTGCCCTTGCCGTTCGTCGCCGTCACGCCCACCCTGGCCGAGGTGCCGCTGCTGTTCGGCGTCGGCTTGTCTGGCGCGCTGGCGCAGTGGCTGCTGTCCACCGCGTTTCGCAACGCGCCCGCGGCGATCGTCACGGTGTTCAACTACAGCGGCATCGTCTGGGCGACCCTGTTCGGCTGGCTGATCTGGAACGACTGGCCGCTGCCCTCGGTGCTGGCGGGCGCCGCCATCGTGATCGCCTCGAATGCCCTGATCATCTGGCGTGAAAGCCGCCGCCGCGCGCTCACCGGCGCACGCGTCCGGGCGAAATTCTGACCGCATCGGAGTCCATCGACATGTTCCCGATTCCATCGCTGCGACGCCGCTCCCTCCTGCTGCAAGCCTGGTGCGTCGCGGCACTCCTGGTGCCGATGACGGCAAGTTCGGAGCCGGCTGCCCTGAGCTGGGAGAACATCTGCCGCACCGTCGTCTGCCGGGCGACGGGCCACGACGGCGTGATGGATGCACGCATATCACCCGACGGGGCATACGTCGCCGTCGCGGTGGATACGCCGGACAGGCAGGGCATTCACCTGCTGTCCCGTGACACGGGGCACCTGTCGCCGTGGGTGAAAGGCGCGTCTCCGTGCTGGTTCGCTGACGGCCGGCGCATCGCCTACGTGAGCGACGGCGACCTCTGGGTCGCCGGCATCGCCGGGGACAAGCCCATGCGCCTGACGAATGATGCGCATGACGTCAGGGCCCCGCGACCCTCTCCCGACGGCAGGCACATCGCTTTCTATAGCGCCCGTTCGGGCCACCAGGACCTCTGGCTGGTCGCCAGCGACGGCTCGGTGGGGCCCCGGCAGCTGACCCGGGAGTCCATGGCACCCGAGGAGATCCGGCTGGGACACGCCTGGTCGCCGGACGGCAAGACGATCGCCTACTACTCCAACAAGGCCGATTACTGGAGCGATGATCTCTGGATCGTGGACGTGGCATCTGGTGAAACGCGCCAACTGAGCCATCAAGTTATGGGTAGCGGCACGCCGGCCTGGTCGCCCGACGGCCACCATATCGCTGTTTTCGGCATCGCCAGGGACGAGTTCTGGTATGGGGACCTGTCTGACCTGTACGTGATCGACGCCGCCTCCGGCGACGAGCGCCGGGTCGAAATGCAGGTTCATGCGATGGACATCGACCAGCCGCGGTGGTCCGGTGACGGCGCGGAACTGTTCTTCCCGCGTCACGCGCGCGGCGAGGTAGACCTTTGGCGGGTGCCCGCAGCCGGCGGCGTGGCGACCCGGATGAGCAACATGGGCGGCCTGATCAACGGCTTCGACGCCACGCCGGATGCCGGGGAGTTCATCTTCGTACGCTCCACGCCGACGCGCGGTCGCGAAGTGGACTGGCTGCCGCAGGCCGGCGGCGGCGCCGCGCAGCTGACGTCGGTCGCCACCGACTGGGCGGGCGTGAAAGCGCCCGAGGTGATCAGCTATCGCAGCCGCGACGGACACTACATCCAGGCCTTCGTGTTCACTCCGCCGGGCTTTTCGCCCGACGCCGAGTATCCCGCCCTCGTGCAGGTCCACGGCGGCGGCACCAATTCCTATTACAACGGCCTGAACCTGGCCGAGCAGCGCCTGGCGCAGCAGGGCTACGTCGTCATGGCCATCAACTACCGCGGCGGCTCGGGCTTCGGCCGGGCCTTCCAGGACATGGCTGTCCGCGACTGGGCCAACGGTCAGGCGCAGGATGCGGCGGCGGCCGCTGACTTCATCCGCGCGCAGCCCTGGTCCACCGGCAAGGTCGGCATCTACGGCTACAGCTACGGCGGCATCATGAGCCTGGCGGCTGTCACCCGCGCGCCGGCGGCCTTCGACGCGGCCGTGCCCATGGCAGGCATCTATGACTGGGCCGACGCCTACGAGACGGCCGACCGGCTGGGCCGGATATTCACCCGCGCCGGCCACGGCGGTTCGCCCGAGGAACGCCCCGAAGCCTATGGCCGCAGCAATTCGCTAGCGCGCATCAGCCAGGTCGAGACGCCGATCCTGCTGATGCACGGTGAAGCGGACGCGCGTGCTCCCTTTCGCCAGTTCGAACTGGTGGTCGAGGCACTGGCCCACCATGACAAGGTGTTCGAAAGCCGCAGCTTCCCGGAGCAGCCGCACCGCTTCAGGGATCCCGCATCGCGCGTGGAACTCTACTCGCGGCTGGAGGCGTGGATGGATCGCTGGTTGAAGTGACGGCCCCGTTCCGTGCGATCAGGTCTCGATCCGTAAGGGATCGGCAGCCCCTACAGGGCGCACCATCCCCTCGTTCGCGGGCGTATACGATTGACTCAAAGGACGCTCATTTCTTCATCCCGAAGCGCAGCTTCCAGGCATTGTCACTGAACCCGACGGTGACCGCTCCATCGACCGTAACCAGCACCGGCCGCTTCACCAGCGCAGGATATTCCTTGATCAGGAGTGTCCACTCCGGATCACTTCCGGGCGACTTGCGCGCTTCGGGCAACTGGCGCCAGGTGGTCGAGGCGCGGTTGATCAGCTTGTCCCAGCCGCCCAGTCGCGCAGCCCAGTCCTTGAGGGTTTCCGGCGCCACCGGGTTGGCGCGGTAGTCCACGAACTCGTGCCTGATGTCGAAGCGCTTGAGCCAGTTGCGCGCCTTGCGACAGGTGTCGCAGGTGTCCAGTCCGTAGACGAGGACGACATCGGGCGCGGTCATGTGGCGCCGCCGGGCGGTAGCTGCCCTGAGCTGCGTCCCTGCGATTCCAGGCCTGCGAGACGGGCGCGCACCGCCGCGGCATCGGCGAGCACCAGCATGACCAGCAGGTCGCCAGGCTTCGCCCAGGCCAGCGCGCTGTCCAGCGCCTCCGGCTCGGTATCGACGTGGAGGAGGGCTTCGGGCGGGCAGCCGCAGCGGATGAGTTCGTCGCGCAGGATGTCGTAGACCTCGCCGAGTGGGCGGCCGCGGGCGTACTTGGCCAGTTCGGAGATGATGACACGGTCGGGCGCGAGCGCCCAGCCGCTGCGTGCGAACTCGCGCAGCAATTCGTCGGTACGATCTCCCGCCTGGGCGAAGGCGAGCAGCCGTCGTTCTGCCGGCAGGGCCGCGACCAGCGCGGCGATGGCGGCCATGGCGTGCGGGTTGTGGGCGAAATCCACGATCACCCGGGCGCCGTTGACGGTGTAGAAGTTGCCACGTCCCGGATTGTCTTCATGGCGCATGCGGGTGAGGCCCGCGGCGATGGACTCGGCGCCGATGCCGAGCTGGCTGCAGACCGCGGCGGCGGCCAGGGCGTTGGCGACGTTGTGGCGGGCGGCGCCGCCCAGGGTCAGCGGAATCTCATCGATCCTGCATAGCCGCTCCCGGCGGCCGTCGCGTTCGCGAACAAGCCACCCGGCGTCCGGCCTGAACTCGATGTCCCGCCGCTCAGGGTCCAGGCTGAACCAGGCGGTCCGTCCCGCATAGTCGCGAGCGTGCGCGACCAGCCGGGCGTCGTCGGCGTTCAGGACCAGGGTGCCGCCGCGGCGCACCGCGCGGCTGATGATCCACTTGATCTGGAGCAGTTCTTCGAGGCTGCGGGAGCCGAAATCACCCAGGTGGTCCGCGGCGATGTTGGTGATCAGGGCGACGTCGGCCTCCTCGACGGCCAGGCCGCGCCGCAGCAGGCCGCCGCGGGCCGTCTCCAGCACGGCGCCGCTGGCCTCGGGATGCCGCAGGATGGCCCGCGCGCCCCCGGGCCCCGCGTAGTCGCCCTTGTCCAGGACCTGCTCGTCGATCCAGATGCCTTCGGTAGAACACGAGCCCGCCCTGTGACCGGCCGCCCGGAGAATATGGGCACACATGCGCGCGGTGGTGGTCTTGCCGTTGGTGCCGGTGACCAGGGCGATCGGGATGCGGCCTGCCGCCGTCCAATCGACCTGGCTCACTTGGGGCAGGCTCCGCGATGGCCACGTCGTGGCGGAAGACCCGAAACCGATCGACACCGCGTCGTCGTCCCAGAGGAACGGCGCCTGGTGCTTGCTTGCTGCGGCCCGCAGGGCCAGCAATGCCGGATTGCTCTCCTCCACGGCGCGTTCGCGAATGGCAGCGATCGTGTCATCAAACGCGTGATCGACCACCTGATCGGTCGCGTCCTCGGCCGCGTGTCCGAGGGAGTCCGCGGCACCGGTGCAGCGCTGCCAGGCGGCATCGGCCAGGGCGATGCCTGCATACAAGCGATCGATCGGCCCGTCGAAGGCAAGGCTGAGGCCACCGATCCTGGCCCGGGAGCTGAAGTCGCATGCGCGCCAGCCCAGGCGCTGGTGCAAAGACAGGATCTCGGCCTCCAGCTTCTCACGGATCTCCAGGGCCTCGCCGGGTTCACAGGCGATGTCCATCACCACCGAAGGACGGTCCCAGAGCAGGTTGGGCCCGGTGAGGCGCCGGCAGTCCAACAGTTCCATGGCCACGGCTGCCGCTTAGTCCGCGTCTTCCCTGGCGATACGCACTCCGCGTTCGTCGCTGACCAGGGCGATGTTTGCGTCGAGGCTGAAGCCTTCGATGTCGGGCACCACGATGGTCTCGGGCCGCCCGACGGCGGGCGCATGACCCATGTGCGGTTTGAACTGGACGATCTGCTTCCAGCTGCGCTTGACCTTGTCGGCCAGCACCAGCACCAGGTCGCCCGGCGCTGCCATGTTCAGCGCATGCTCGATGGACGCCGATTCATCCGGGATAACGTCGATCCGGTCTGCGCTGACGCCCTTTTCCATCAACCTGGCCTCGAGCATCCGGGCCACTTCGTCCGCGCCCCGCCCGCGGCGATGGTCGTCGCAACGACAGATGAAGTGATCGAAATGGCCGGCGGCAGCGTCGGCGATCTCCAGGATGTCCTGGTCGCGGCGGTCGCCCGGCGCACTCAATACCACCAGGCGCCGCCCCTCGACCTCGAAATGGTCGACCACGCTGCACATGGCACGCACCGCGGCCGGGTTGTGGGCGTAGTCCATGATCACCTTGAACGGATGATCATCGAACACGTTCATGCGGCCCGGCGCCTGGAAGTAAGTAGCGTCGAAGGTGCGCAGGCCCTGGCGGATATCGTCCAGGCTGAGGTGTAGGTTGTAGGCCAGCGCCGCGGCAAACATTGCGTTCTGCACGTTGTGCAGGGCGCGGCCCTGCAGGGTGGCCGGGATCAGGTGCGTCCACAGCAGGGGCATGTGCTTGCCCTGGTCGTAGATGGTGATCATGTGGCCGTTCATGCCTTCCTCGAGCACGAAGGCCTGCCCGCCGGCGCGCACATGCTCCTTCACCAGCGGATGCCCCGGTTTCATGGTGACGTAGCAAAGCCGGCTGGCCTCGGTGTAGTCGGCCATCCCGAGGCACAGGCGGTCGTCGGCGTTGAGCACGGCCGCGTCGGTGGCCGCTTCGATCGGGATGCGCTTGATCTCGGCCAGCTGCTCGAGGGTGTCGATACCGCCGAGGCCGAGGTGGTCACCGGACACGTTCAGGCAGCAGGCGACGTTGCAGGACCTGACGCCCATGCCGCTGCGCACCAGCCCGCCGCGCGCGGTTTCCAGCACGGCGGCATCGACGGACGGGTCGCGCAGGATCATGCGCGCCGATACCGGCCCGGTCATATCGCCAGCCACGGTCAGCTGGCCGTCGATGTAGATGCCGTCGGTGGACGTGAGCCCGACCGTGTAGCCGCGCATCTTGAGGATGTGGCCCAGCATGCGGGCGGTCGTGGTCTTGCCGTTGGTGCCGGTGATGGCCGCGATGGGAATGGTGCGGGGCGCGTCATCCGGAAACAGCATGTCGATCACGGGGCCCGCGACGTCGCGGGGCTCGCCCTCGCTCGGCGCGACATGCATGCGAAAGCCCGGACCGGCATTGATCTCGCATATGCCGCCGCCCACTTCGCGATAGGAGCCGGTGATGTCGGACGTCAGGAAATCGACGCCCCCGATGTCCAGGCCGATGGCCTGAATCGCGCGGATCGCCATATCACGGTTGTCGGGGTGGATCTCGTCGGTCACGTCGATCGCCGTGCCGCCGGTCGACAGGTTCGCGGTGGCGCGCAGGTAGACGATTTCGCCATCCGGCGGCACGGTGCCGAAGTCGTAACCCTTGCGGGCCAGCATGCGTTCGGCCTGAGCGTCGAGCTCGATGCGTGTCAGCACCTTTTCGTGGCCGATGCCGCGCCGGGGATCCTGGTTAGCGATGTCCACCAACTCGGCGACGGTATGCCGGCCGTCGCCGACGACGTGGCCGGGGATGCGCTTCGCTGCCGCGATCAGCTCGCCGTTGATCACCAGCAGGCGGTGATCGAAGCCTTCGATGTAGCTTTCCACTACCACGTTGCGCCCGTACTCCGCCGCCTTGGCAAACCCCGCCTCCACCTCTTCGTCGGTCGTCAGCCCGATCGAGACGCCGCGGCCGTGATTCCCGGCCAGCGGTTTCAGGACGACGGGGAAACCAATACCACGCGCTGCCCTCAAGGCATCTCGGGCACCCTGGACCAGGCGCTGCCGGGGCACCGGCAGGCCCAGGTCGCGGAGGATCTGGTTGGTTTCCTCCTTGTCCGAGGCCAGTTCGACCGCGATGTTGCTGGTCAGGGTGGTGGTGGTGGCCTGGATGCGCTGCTGGACGCGGCCATGGCCGAACTGGACCAGGCTTTGGCGATTCAGGCGTATCCAGGGAATCCCGCGTTCCTCGGCGGCACGCACCAGCGAGGCCGTGCTCGGACCGAAGGCGCGGCGCTGAGCGTCACGGATGAAGCGGTCGCGCGCCTCCTCGAAATCCCAGTCCGGCCCCGGCGCATCCGCGGGTCGCAGCGCCTCCGGGAGCAGGCTGTAAAGCAGCTCGAGGCCGAGCGCGCCGGCCGCGCAGCCGACGGCCTCGTCCTCGTATTCGAACACCATCGTGTAGTGGCCAGGCTTGCCCTCGATCGAGCGGGTCTTGCCGAAACTCACATCGGCACCGGCGATGTTCTGCAACTCCAGCACCACGTGTTCCAGCACGTGCCCGAGCCAGGTGCCCTCGTCCTCGCGCAAGCGACGCACGAACCCGCCGGGCTCCCGATACGAACAGCCGTGCTCGTCGAGGCCGGGCAGGCGTTCGCGCAGGCCGTCGATAAAAGCGTCACCGAGCCGGACGGAGGGCCAGTGCTCCAGCTCGCCCAGGTCGAGGATGTAGCGGATGACTGGGAAGTTGGCGTAAAGGTTCGGGCCGACGTAAATGTTGGTGCTAATGATTTTCATCAGGTCATTCCGCTTGCGCCGTCCGCGTCAGGATTTCGAAACGACCCCCGGCGATGAGGATATGCAGCTTGACGCCGACCAGGCTGACCGGCTCGCCGGCGCGGGCGCGATCCATGGAGGAATAACTGAGCTCGCTGGGATCGACCAGGGTGATGCCGCCGCTGCCGACGACCTCGAGGTCGTCGCCGGGACGGATGAACGCGGCCGTGTCCTCGTCCAGGCCGATGCCGACGGCGAATGGGTTGTAGGCCAGGGCGGTCAGCAGGCGCCCGAGGCGGTCGCGCTGGCGGAAGTGCTGGTCGATGATGAAGCTGTTGGTCAGTCCCAGCCCCGGCGCCAGGGTGACCTTGTTCGGCGTCGGCGTCGAGCCCTCGCGGCCACCGGCGATCATGTGTTCCGGCATGAAGGCGGCGCCCGCGGAGGTCCCGGCTACGTGCATGCCGGCGGCATTGCGGCGCCGGATGGCGATGGCCGTCTCGGTGCCCCCCAGCGTCGTCGAAAGGCGCAGCTGGTTCCCGCCGGTCATGAACACCCCGTCGGACTTGTTGATGTAGGCGATGTGCTCGGGGTCGTTGGCGTCCTGGCGAGTGACGATCGGCAGCACGGCCGCGTGCTTGATGCCGATCTTGCGGAACAGCTTCTCGTAGGTCGGGCCGGTGTCAGGGAGCTCGGAGGCAGTCGGGATGATGGCGATACGCGCCGTCTTGCCGCCGCACTCGCTGATAAAGCGATCCAGGATCTCCGGGTTGTGAAACTTATCCTCGGCGCCACCGATCGGGATGATGTAGCCGCGATTAGTGTTGTTGCGTTCTCCTGACGGGCACATCAGCGGGGGGTTCTCCAGGTTCCATGGCTCATGACACTGTCGATGCCATGCGCGTCGTTGAGCACGACCAGGTCGGCGGCCGCGCCGACCTCGATGCGTCCACG
>Ga0102938_10003806_pt1 | contig 11185 bp, 8 predicted proteins | sample SalPonR2_B_D2_MG_FD_84516 | JGI IMG/M metagenome (GOLD analysis project Ga0102938, IMG submission 84516) | Salt pond soil microbial communities from South San Francisco under conditions of wetland restoration - Salt Pond MetaG R2_B_D2_MG | ecosystem: Environmental > Aquatic > Marine > Intertidal... | reverse complement strand
TTCTCCGCCGGCGCCGATCACATCGTGGTCGGCCGCCCGATTCGCGACGCCGACGATCCGGCGGCGGCTGCCGGCGCGATGCAGGCCGAGATAGAATCCCTGTTTAAACAATAAAAACAGCAGCTTGCGCGACTTAACAAAGGTATTGCATTAGGTTAGTGAATCAGGTTATTATTTTTGCTGGTTCGATCTTCGCTGTGATCGAGCCCTGGTGACAAGAAAGCCCGGAGCGTCGCCATGATCGTTTCGGGAAACACCTCCGGCCTCGGCCGGTTTGCGGGCAGAGCCACGACTGGCTCTGCCCTTTTTATTCGTGGCCTGCGGTCTGGGTCCGTGATTCAAGAGCGTGACACGAAGGACACGAAGAAGAGCTTTTGTTCGCCTGCAAGCAGGCTCCTACAAAGTTTTCCCCCTTCCGGGACCTTCGGATACATCAAGCAGGTTGAAAAAAGACGCTGGTGGTAAACTCCGGCTCCGCTCTATGGAAGTTTCTCCGACCCGCTCACCATGTCTTCGCTGCCCTTTCACCGCCGATTCCCGGGCTACCTGCTGCATTCGCTGAAGCTCAGGTGGGTTTCGCTGTGGCGCGCCGTGCTGCACTGGTGGGTGCGCGCGACGGTGTTGCCGGAGGACCTGGACGAGCTCAGGATCGGCACCGGCGCGCCGGTGTTCTACGTGCTGGACACCAACGCCTATACCTCGCTTCTGATTCTGGAGCAGATCTGTCGCGACAATGACTGGCGCCGGCCCTCGGCGGCCTTCCAGCAAGACGACGTCGACCTGCCGCGCGCTTACGGGGCAAGCAGGCGCTACCAGGGGCTGTTCGTCCGGCGTCCGAAGAAGCGGCGCAATTCGGAAATGGTCAGGCAGCTGGTCGCCGCGGTGCACGACGGTCGCCTGGAGGACGTGCGGATCGTGCCGGTCACGGTGCTGATCGGACGCGCGCCGGACAAGGAGCAATCGATCGCCAAGATCCTGTTCTCCGAAAACTGGGATCTGGGTGGGCGGTTCCGCCGTTTCCTGACCACCTTGTTCAACGGTCGCGCAACGTTCGTGCAGTTCGGCAAGCCGGTCTCGCTGGCCGAAGTGGCGGCCGAAGGCCAGGGAGAAGAAAAGGATCTGCGCCGCATCAGCCGCTTGCTGCGGGTGCATTTCAAGCGCGTTCGCACCGCGGCCATAGGGCCGGACCGTTCGCACCGGCGCACCCTGGTCGACCGGATCGTGCATTCCGATTCGGTGCGACAGGCGGTCGGCGCCAAGGCCCGGCGCGACAAGATCGAGATCTACGAGGCCGAAGCCCAGGCGAGAAAATACGCGCGCGAAATCGCCGCCGACTATTCCTATTCGTTCATCCGGATCGCCGAGATTCTGCTGAGCTGGTTCTGGAATCGCATCTACCGCGGCATCCAGGTCTTCCACTTCAGCGAGTTCCGCGAAGCCCAGCAGGGCCACGAGATCGTCTACGTGCCCTGCCACCGCAGCCACATCGACTACATGCTGTTGTCGTTTCTGCTGTATCGCCGCGGCTTCGTGCCGCCGCATATCGCTGCCGGCATCAACCTCAACCTGCCAGTCGTCGGGCGCCTGCTGCGCTACGGCGGCGCGTTCTACCTGCGGCGCAGTTTTCGCGCCCAGCCGCTTTATTCGGCGGTGTTCAACGAATACGTAAGAACCATCATCGACAAGGGCGTGGCGCTGGAGTATTTCGTCGAGGGCACGCGCTCTCGAACCGGCCGTTCGCTGCCACCGCGCGCCGGCATGCTGTCGATTACCGTGCGCGCGTTCCTGCGCGACCGTAAGCGGCCGCTGATGTTCCAGCCGGTTTATATCGGCTATGAGCGCCTGGCCGAGGGCAACTCCTATATTTCCGAGCTGTCCGGCCGCCAGAAGAAGACCGAATCGCTGTCGGATTTTCGCAACGTGATCAATATCGTGCGCAAGAACTACGGCCAGGTCGCGGTGAGCTTCGGCGAGCCGATACGGCTCAATCCGCTGCTCGACGAGTACGCGCCCGACTGGGCCGAGCAGTCGCTGGATCCACAGGCCAAGCCGGAATGGCTGGTGCCCATGGTCAACGACCTGGCCCAGCGCATCGTGGTCAACATCAACGCCGCGACGCACTGCAACCCGGTCAACCTGCTGGCCGCGGCACTGCTGGCCACGCGCAAGCAGGCGCTGGACGAGGAAGACCTCGAGGCGATGATCGGCCTGTACCAGCGATTGATAAGAATGACCGCGTATTCTGACCGAATCACGATTACCGACCTGACGCCGGGCCAGGTCATCGAATACGGCCTCGACCTGGGGATCATCCAGCGCCAGGCGCACGCGCTTGGCGACATCATCCACGTCGACCAGAAAAACGCGGTGCTGCTGACGTATTTCCGCAACAACATTTCGCACCTGCTGGCCATGCCGGCCTGGATCGCCTGCTGTTTTCTCAACAACCAGCGCGTTCGCAAGTCGCGCGTCAGGCGCCTGACCGAAACCATCTATCCGTTCTTGAAGAAGGAGCTGTTCCTTCCGTGGGAACCGGAGGAAGTGCCGGTCATCATCCAGCGCTGTACCGACGCACTGGTGCGCCTCGGACTGCTGGGCATGACCAACGAGTACTTGCAGCGAACGCCCGGCGGTTCCGACCAGACCTATTATCTGCGGCTGCTCGGCAATGCGATGCTGCAGACCTTCGAGCGCTATTACATCACCATCGCGGTGCTGGCCAAGAACGGCTCGGGGCAACTCAGCCGCCAGCGGCTCGAGCAGCTGTGCATCCAGAGTGCGCAGCGCATTTCGCTGTTGCACGAATTCGAGGCGCCGGAGTTTTCAGATCGTACGCTGTTCAAGCAGTTCATCGAATCGCTGCAGGAAATCGACGTGCTCGACCGCAACGACGAAGGCAACCTGACTTTCGACCGCCGGCTGGAAGTATTCGCCCGCGACGCCAAGCTGGTGCTGGACAAGGAAGTACGCCACACCATCATCCAGATCACGCCGCGGGTGCGCGACCTCAAGCCCGAGGCCGAATGATGACCGGCAACGCGTCCGCGGGCGCGTCGGCGACTGTTACAATTCGTTGAATGAGCGCCGTACCGCCAGCCGTACCCACAACCGCCGCAAGCGAGGAAAAATCCACTCTTTCGGCGTCTGACTGGGAACAGGCCGCGCTGGACCTGATCGCCGAAAAGGGCGTTTCTTCGCTCGCCGTCGAGCCCCTGGCCAGGCGCCTGGGCATCACCAAGGGCAGTTTCTACTGGCATTTCGCCAGCCGTGACGAACTGCTGGAACAGGCGCTGAAACGCTGGGAGCGTCGAGACTTCGAGCACCTGGCCCGTTCGCTTGATTCGGACCAGCCGGCCGCCGAGCGACTGGCCGAGTTCATTCTTCGCACCAGCCGCCAGAACCGCAGCCACCAGATCCATGCCGCCCTGTGCGCGGCCAGCGACCATCCGCGCGTCAAGCCTTACATCGAAAGAATCACGCATCGCCGGCTGGAGTATCTGACCAAGGCGTTCCGCGAGCTGGGCATGGACGACGATGCTGCGCGCCATCGCGCGCGGCTGACCTATACCAGCTACGTGGGCTATATACAGCTGCAGATTCGCGGTATGGCGCCCGAGCGCGGCAGCGACGAATTCGAGTCCTACGTCAGGCACGCCATCGAGACGTTGATCAATCCGGCAACCGACTGAATCCCGCTTGCCGGAAGGCCCGGGCGCGCGATCCGTTCATTTCCTTGCCGAGCCCCGGCCTTTCAGTGCACGTCGTTCGGATTCTTCGTGCCGGCGGCCGGATCGGTGACGCGTTCTGCCGGACAATAGAAAGGCGGCTTGTCGTCCGCGCCGTGGTAGTGGTGCAGCGCGCCGTCGGCGCGCAGGCGAATTCGGTAACCGGGCACCAGCGCCTGGGTGTACATCATGTCGGATTCCGGACAGCCGAGCGCGCTGCTCGGCCAGGTGACGAACCCGGCGTCGATCACGGTGATTTCCGCCGCCTCGATCTCGATCCGGCGGGCCAGGTCGCTGCGTGCCTGCGACACGAACGTTTCGAGTCGCGGATCGATGCTCATGTTCAGTTCCTCCTCGGCACCTGAAGTTTCGCCGGCGTCTTCCGGCGCGCCGGCATTGCAGCCGGCCAGGCCCAGTGCAAGAATCGCGATCAGCTGCGTTGAATATCTCATATCGGTTTTCTTATATGGGCTTGAATAACGCCAGCCACGCGATCGACAGGAATGCCGCCAGCGCGGCAAGAAACACCAGGACCGCCTTGCCCTGGTGGCGAGTGCGGAATGCGGCGATCCCGAGTGCGATGTAGACCACGATCATCAGCAGCTTGACGCCGAACCATCCGACGCTCAGCGGCGATAGCCCGAGAATCATCCACAGGGCAATCCCGGAGGCCAGCAGCAGCGTATCGACCAGGTGCGGTCCGAAGCGCACCAGCGGGTGCGCCAGCGGCTTGTTCAGGACCAGCCGGACAAAGCCGCGCAGCGCGAAACCCAGCCCGCTGATCAGGGCGAGGGCGATATGCAGCGTCTTCAGCAGTTCGTAGATGCTCATGGACGAAATTCGAGACCGCTCTGAAGTTCCTGCGCCCGATTCTACCGTACGCGCCGGGTTACCAGCCGTGCATCCGGGGCCAGAAGCGGCCGGCGGAAAGGTCTTCCCCCACCAGCCAGTAGCCGCCGTGCTGGGCAGCCGTGGCGCAGGCATGGTTGGGCAGAATGCGCAGGCGCTGACCCACCTCGAAGCGGTCCGGTTCGGTGGCCTTGCCGTCCCGACGGGCCAGGATGCCGTGTTCCTGGCTGGTCGAGCGCACGATGACGTCGTCGATGAGTTCGCCGGATTCGCTGCAGACCAGGCCGTAGCCGCAGTCGACGTCCTGCGAGGCCGTGCCGCGGTCTCGCGACAGCGCCATCCAGCCGGCGTCGACCAGCCATTCGCCGGCGTGCGGACGATAACCGATGACTTCGGTGAGCACCGAGATCGCGATGTCGCCGATCCTGCATACACCCAGCCCGGCCATGACCAGGTCCATGAACACGTGGGTACCGGCGCGTACCTCGGACACGCCGTCCAGGTTGAGCGCGAACGAGGCCGTGGGCGTGGAGCCCACGCTGACCACCGGGGCCTCGAAGCCCGCCCGGCGCAGGCGCTCGGCCGCGGTCACCACGGCCAGCCGCTCGTGTTCCGCGGCGCGTTCCAGGCACGCGGCGTCGCGGCAATCGTAGGAAGCGCCCATGTGGGTCATCACGCCCAGAACGTGGCAGCCTGCATCGACCAGTTCAGCGGCGGTCTCGAGCAGGCCGGGGTCGTCGGGCCGGAAGCCGCCGCGTTGTCCGTCCGCGTCGATCTCCAGCAGCAGCGAGAAAGCGCAGTCCAGGCGCGCGGCCGCTTCGGCCACTCGTCTTGCCGAGCCGGAATTGTCCAGGGTCAGTTTTAGCGGAAGGCCGTTCCGGTAGAGTCGGGCTATGCGGTCCAGCTTGCCGGGGGCGATGCCCACGGCGTATAGCTGGTCCTCGATGCCGTGAGCGAAGAAATACTCGGCTTCGGCCAGCGTCGAGACCGTGATGCCGGGCGAATTCGAGGCCATCATGCGACGCGCGATTTCGATGCTCTTGCAGGTCTTGACGTGCGGACGCAACGGCACGCCCAGGCGCGCAAGCTGCGCTTCGAGGGTCTGGATGTTGCGCGTCATGCGGTCTACATCGAGCAGGAGGCAGGGTGTTCCTTTATCATCGAAAGTGGTTGGAGACATTCGAATCGGCTTCCGGTTGTCCTGGAAAGAACTTATGGCGGATCAATCATTCTCGCACGGATTTCGCGGTGAAATCCGGATCGACTGGAGCGTTCGGACGTGACCGACCAAGCAAATCTGCAAACACAATTCGATGATGTCGTCGACCGTGTCATTGACGAGGTCGGCCACCATATCGTCGTCGGGCTGCCGCTGGGCCTGGGCAAGCCCAACCGCCTGATCAACGCGCTCTACCGTCGCGCCGTGGCCGATCCGGAAATCGACCTGGAGATCGTCACGGCGCTGTCGCTGGACATTCCGAAGCCGAGCCACTGGCTGGAGGGCCGGCTGATGGAGCCGATCGTGGAGCGGCTGTTCGGCGCCGACTACCCGCGCCTGGAATACCTGGTGGATCTCAAGAAAAACGCGTTGCCGGACAACGTTCGCGTCACCGAATTCTATTTTCAGTCGGGGGCCGCATTGGGTAATTCGGGCATGCAGCGCCACTACGTGTCGTCGAACTACACCCATGTCGCGCGCGACCTGATCGATCGCGGCGTCAACCTGATGTTCCAGCTGGTCGCACGCGACGACCAGGGACGGATAAGTCTCTCGTGCAACCCGGACGTGACGCTGGACCTGGTTCGGCGTGCAGGCAACGAGCCGGGTTACTCGCTCTACAGCGTCGCCCACGTACATCCGGACCTCCCGTTCATGCACGGCGATGCCGTGGTCGAAGCGGACTATTTCGACGAGGTCCTGGACTTCGATCCGGACCAGCGACTGTTCGCCCTGCCCCGCCAGCCGATCTCGATTCAGGATTACGCGGTCGGCTTCCATGCCGGCCAGCTGATCGCCGACGGCGGCACCCTGCAGATCGGCATCGGCTCGCTCAGCGATGCGCTGGTGCATTCGCTTGTGCTGCGGCATCGCGATAACCCCGGCTATCGAAAAGCGACCGCGGCCCTGCGCTGCCCGGTGCCGGCGGGCATCGGCGACGAGGGTCCGTTCGAGGAAGGCCTGTACGGCGCCAGCGAGATGTTCATGGACGGCTTCATGCACCTCTACACCGCCGGCATTCTCAAGCGCGAGGTGTTCGAGGACATCACCGTGATGCGCCGGGCCAACGCCGGCATGAGCGTGGAAGATTCAGGTTCAGGGGCGGTGATGGACGGCGGGTTCTTTCTCGGGACGCGGCCGTTCTATGACTTCCTCAACGGTCTGGACGAGCGCGAGCGGCCCCGATTCCGAATGCACGGCGTCGGGCGCATCAACCAGCTCTACGGCGGCCGCGAGGCGCTGGAAATCGAGCAGCGGCGGCACGCCCGCTTCGTCAATACCTGCATGATGATGACGCTGGCCGGCGCGGCCGTCTCCGACGGGCTGGAGAACTACCAGGTGGTCTCCGGGGTGGGCGGCCAGTACAACTTCGTCGCGATGGCCCACGCGATGGACGACGGGCGCTCGGTCCTGATGCTGCGCGCCACGCGCGAGAGCAGCGACGGCAGCGCGTCGTCGAACATCGTCTGGCAGTATCCGCACAACACCATTCCGCGCCACCTGCGCGACCTGGTCGTCACCGAATACGGCGTGGCCGATCTGAGGGGCCGCACCGACGAGGAGTGCATCAAGGCGATGATCGAAATTGCCGACGCCCGTTTCCAGGAAGAGCTCGCCGAGCAGGCCAGGCAAGCCGGCAAGCTGGATCCGCGCTGGCAGATTCCCGAGTCGGCGCGCGCCAACACGCCCGACGCGCTGGCGCGCAATCTGTCCTCGTTCGTCGAAAGCGGCATGTTTCCCGACTACCCGTTCGGCAGCGATTTCACCGAGGTCGAGCAGCGCGTCATTCCGGCGCTACAGAAGCTCAAGGCGCTGAGCAACAAGAAGCTCGCGCTGATAAAAGCCGCGATTTCCGGGCGGCCCGCCGACTTTCCGGAAGAGCTGGCCCGGCTCGGCCTCGACGCCCCCGCCGGTCTTTCCGAGAAGCTTTACGCCAGGATGATAGCCGCCGCGCTTCGCATGTGATCGGCGGCGGCTTGCAGCGGCGGTCTCGAATTGCAATGGTAGGCCCCCGGTGCCTTGGCTGAAACAAGCGCCGATTGACACAAATGCCGGAGACGTTCGACGATGTGCCGATTCACCTGTTACCTGGGCGACGAAATCAGCGTGGCCGACCTGGTGACCCGACCCGAGAACTCGCTGATCCACCAGAGCACCCACGCAAGGGAGCGGCCGGAGCCGCTGAACGGCGACGGTTTCGGGCTGGTCTGGTATGTGCCCGACGATCCGAACCCGGCGCGCTTCCGCTCGCTGACGCCGGCGTGGAACAACGCCAATCTGGCCGAGCTGGCACGGGTCACCCGCAGCCGTTGCGTCATGGCGCACGTACGTGCCGCCACCAGCGGCAAGTTCGAAGTGGCCGAGGACAACTGCCACCCGTTCCGCTGCGGGCCGTTTGCGTTCATGCACAACGGAGACATCCCGGCATTTTCGAAAATCCGCCGGCCGCTGATGGCGCGTCTGTCCGACGCGGGGTTTTCAAGCGTCAGGGGCAACACCGACAGCGAGCACATGTTTGCGCTGGCGCTGGAGCATCTGCGCGGGCGCGAGCACGACAGCAGCTGCGAATTGCTGGCCGAGGCATTGCACTCGACCGTCGATGCTGTACTCGATCTCCTCGACGAGCATGCGCCCGGCACGCACGCCTATCTCAACCTGGTGCTGACCGACGGCAAGAGCGCGGCGGCCTGCCGTTTCAGCACCAATCCCGACTATATCGACAGCCTTTACGTCAACCAGGGCTCGCGCTATCGATGCGATGGCGATGTGTGCTGGATGGCCGAGCCCGACGACTCATCGCGCGCCGTGCTGATCAGCTCCGAGCCGCTCAACAAGGGCCCGCGCTGGAACGCCATACCGCGCAATCACGTCGCGCTGGTGTCTTCGGATCGTTCGGTTTCGTTTCGCGAACTGTCGGCCTGCGCGGCCGGCTGACCGGGCGTCTCGTCGCTTTCGGGCGCGAAGTAAAGAACCTGCCACTCCTGCTCGGGTTCGAACGGCAACTCGTCGGAATACAGCCTGGGCCGGCCCTCGGGCGAGACCGCGCCCAGCAGCAGCCAGTCGGTGCCGGGCTCGCCCAGCTTGCCGGTGGCCTCTTCCATCGAAAAGGCTTCCGAGATGCGGGTTCGCTGAATCACCCAGCCGTCGTCCAGGCGCTGTTGCAGCCATTCATAGCAGCAATCCTCGCCGAACGCCAGGTGGCCGCGCTGGTCGGCGGTCAGACGTCTGGACTCCTTGCTGGCTTCCTCGGCGGTGGGCAGCTGAAACGAACGGTGACGCCCGAATTCGGGCCCCAGCGCATTGCACACCAGCGCGTTGTAGAAATCGTTGGGTGTGGCGCACAGCAGGTGGCCCAGGTGATGGGTTTCCAGCGTATGTTCGGCGTGCTCGGAAAGAATCTCGCCGTAGTAGACGTCGATGCCCTCCATGCGGGCCGGCTTGAGCCGGCGGTAAACGCCATCGACCAGCAACACTTCCACTTCCAGCGCCTTGAATGCCTTGGCCAGTTCAAGCGACCACGGCGACGCGCCGACGATGAGCACGCCGTTGTCGTCCTGGGCGGCCAGCCCGAGTCTGCGTCCCAGCGCGCCCAGGGTGACGCCGTGCAGTACCACGGTGACGATGATGACGGCGAATACCAGCGGCAGCATGATCCGCGCGTCGTCGTAGCCGGCGGCCACCATGGCCGGCCCGAACAGCCCGGCGGTGGCCGCCGCAACAATCCCGCGCGGCGCAACCCAGCCCAGCAGAATGCGATCGGCACCACGCATTTTTGCGCCGATGGTCGACAGTGCGACCGCCACCGGCCGCACCAGGAAAAGCACGGCCGCGATCAGGACCATGGCGGGCGCATCGAGTAGCAGCAACTGATCGAAATCCAGGCGCGCGGTGATGACGATGAACAGCACCGAGACCAGCACGATGGTGAGGTTTTCCTTGAACCGCTGCAGGTCTTCCCGGCCCGAAAGCTTCATGTTGCCCAGCACCGTGCCCATGATGGTGACGCTGAGCAGACCGGCCTCGTGCTGGACCTGGTTGCTGAGCGTATAGACCACCAGCACCAGCACCATCAGCATCGGCGGCTTCAGGTGCTCCGGCACGCCGCCGCGCTGGTAAAGCTTGCCGATCAGCCAGCCGCCGCCGCCACCGAGTGCAATGCCCGCGGCAATCGCGCTGCCCAGCGCGATCGCGGTGTCGCCGAACCCGTCGCCGGCGATGGTGAAATACTGAAACGTGAGAACCGCAAGCAGCACCCCGATGGGATCGTTGACGATGCCTTCCCACTTCAGCAGCGAGGCCGACTGGTCGTTCAGCCGGGCGTAGCGCAGAATCGGCTGGATCACGGTTGGACCGGTCACCACCAGGATCGCGCCGAGCACCAGCGAGACCGGCCAGCTCAGGCCGACGATAAAGTGGGCCGCCGCCGAGGTCAGGACCCAGGTGATGGGCACGCCGAGAAAGACCAGTCGGCCGACGCCGCGCCCGGCCTTTTTCAGCTCGCCGAGCCTCAGATCCATGCCGCCTTCGAAAAGGATGATCGCAACGCCCAGCCCGATCAGCTCGGTGAGCTGTTCGGACGGCGTTTGCGGATCAAGCAGGCCGGTAATCGGGCCCAGCACAAGGCCGGTCGCGATCAGTATGACGATGCCGGGCAGCCGAAGCAGCCAGGCGACCCACTGGCTCGCCAGACCGGCGGCCAGGATCATTAGAACAATGGTTGCCGCATGCATGGTTGTTGTCGCCTTCCCGTTTTGTGGTGTACGTCACGCTTTCGTGGCCCGATCAGGCGTTTGAGCCTAGTTCGCACCCCTGGGTCACCGTTGCGCGACAGCCCGGATCGCTTAGAATCATACAGTTATCGCAAAGGTGAAAAAACCATGCCAAGAATTCTGTCCGTTACGCCCGTCGCTTTTCTGATCGTCGCCTTCCTGGCCGGTTGCGGCGGCGAGCAGCCCGCCGACGGTTCCGCAGCCGAATCCCGGGCGAATGCGTCCGACGCGCACATCGAAGCGCCCGAGGCGACCACCCCGCCGCCGCCGGAACTGCTGATCGACCGCGACCGGCTGTCGATATATCACCCGGTTGAACTGAACCCCGACCTTGGCGGGCTCTCGGAGCAGCAGCGTGAAATGCTCCGTCTTCTGATCGATGCCGGTAAGATCATGGACGATCTTTTCTGGCGCCAGTCGTACGGCGATCCGGCGCCGCTGCTGTCGTCCATCGACGATGCGGAAGTGCGCGCGTTCGTCGAGCTCAACTACGGCCCGTGGGACCGGTTGAACGGCAACGAGCCGTTTCTGGCAGGTTACGTCGCCAAGCCACCGGGTGCGCAGTTCTACCCGGAGGACATGACGCGCGAAGAGTTCGAAGCCTGGAACAACCCGGACAAGCG
>Ga0102938_10003800_pt1 | contig 11191 bp, 6 predicted proteins | sample SalPonR2_B_D2_MG_FD_84516 | JGI IMG/M metagenome (GOLD analysis project Ga0102938, IMG submission 84516) | Salt pond soil microbial communities from South San Francisco under conditions of wetland restoration - Salt Pond MetaG R2_B_D2_MG | ecosystem: Environmental > Aquatic > Marine > Intertidal... | reverse complement strand
CTTTCTTATATACGGGTCAGACCTTGAAAAACTGGATCACATGAGCAAAGATGCTGAAAGACTTTTGCGTTCCATACCCGGAGCTTCATCGGTACAGCCCTCGATGCAGGGAAAAACACCTCTGCTGAAAATAACGCCCCGGATGGATGTCATTAATCGCCTGGGAATAGAAAAAAAGAACGTGCTTGAGACTGTCCGCATTGCCCTGGGAGGGACACAGGCCGGACACCTGTACGAGGGTGTACGTAAGTTCCCCATCATGGTGCGCCTTTCTGACAAGTACAGGGATAACATTGAAGCACTTGGCACAATACCTGTGGGTATATCTGAAAACTTCACCGTCCCACTCTCAGATGTTGCCAGGCTTAGTATTGACGAGCTGTATATCCAGGTAAACAGGGAAGAGACCAGGCGCCGAACGGCGGTACTCATCAACATGAGCGGTGAACGTGACACAAAAAGTTATGTTGCGCAGGCAAAGAAGCTGCTGGATGAGAAACTGGAGCTTCCCAGCGGCTACTACACCCGCTGGGAAGGATACTTCCAGAATTACGAAACAGCGGGGAAAAGGCTTGCCATGGTTGCCCCAATCGCCCTGCTTCTTATCTTCATGCTCATATACTCGGTGTTCAAGAATACCATGCAGTCACTGATCATATTTCTGGGTGTGCCCTTCGCCATAGCGGGCGGGGTTATCAACCTGTCCCTGATGAGGCTGCCTTTCAGTATTTCCGCCGGTATAGGGTTTATCGCGGTATCAGGGATTGCGGTGCTGAACGGGGTGGTGCTTATTAGTTATTACAACACGCTGCGCACCGAGGGACAAACGGGGATTGAACTTGTTAAAAACGGCGCCCACCTGAGACTGCGGGCGGTGCTCATGACAGCCCTTACCGACATCTTCGGTTTTCTCCCCATGATGCTTGCCAGTGGTACGGGTGCAGAAGTTCAAAAGCCCCTTGCGGTGGTTGTGGTTGGGGGTATTACCACCTCTACCCTGCTCACCCTCCTGGTGATGCCCATACTGTACCAGCTATGGGAGGAGAGGACGGCTAAGACCACCTAGGAATCACAACAGGGATTGTCAATACAACACGGTGGCTTTGTAATCCCCTTTAACCCGGGATTATAAAGCCGCTGGCTTCACTTAAACGTGGAATACTTTCTGCGATAATCCAGTAATGCTTCTTTGATTTTCTCTTCACTGATGAACCCAAGGTTTATCAGCGAAAGACCGATTAACTCTCCCGTTTCTTTCTGCCTGGAAAGCCCTTCCTGCAACTGTTCACCTGATATGTAATTTTCATTTATAAGGTATTCACCTATGCGTACCATTGCACCTCCGTGCGTAATAGTCGTGTTACCGGGAAACCACGGCTGTAATTTAAAATATATCAACAGTTGCAGGAAATAAACACATTTTACGCGGGAATAATGATGGTAAAAGTCGCGCCCTTATCGCTTTCAACAGTGATAACAGCATTCAACTGTTTTATCAGCGCTCTTACCAGCTGAAAACCCATTGATACTGAATCTTCAATATAAACATTCTCGGGAAACCCGCACCCGTCATCAGCTATCCTGAGCAGGTAGCTGTCAGTGTCAGCATTTTGAAAAAGTATATCGATATGTCCTTCTTGTGAGTGGTGAAATGCATGCTTGAGGGAATTGGTTATCAACTCGTTAATGATCAAGCCGCAGGGTATGGCCTCGTCTATACTCAATTTAACGTCTTCAACCACAACGTTAAACGTAACCTTATGTGATACATTTTCATATGATTTTCTGTATTCATTTATAAGTCCCTTTATATAATCTGCAAAATCAATAATGGCGAGATTATCCGACTGGTACAGCTTTTCATGGACAAGTGCCATGGCGTATATCCTTTCCTGGCTTTCCCTGAAAAGCTCCCTGTCACCGGCGTCATTCATGTTACGCATCTGCAGGCCAAGAAGGCTGGTAATGATCTGCATGTTATTCTTTACCCGGTGATGGATCTCCTTGAGCAGTACTTCCTTTTCCTGTAATGACATTTTCAACCTGTCTTCCACCTGCTGCCGTTGTTCAATTTCGTGCTGCAGTTCACGTATTTTCTCCGTAAGATCATCTGCAAATTTTGTTAAGAGAGTATCCCGTTCCCGGTAATAGTCAATTCTTCGCTTTAAATCTTCAGGGCTTAACCTCAAATTCGCGATAACCTCCCCGTAATACCGTGAAAGCTCTTCCAACTCCTGATCTGTATACAGGTCAGTGTTACTCATTACCCTGTGTGCAGTAGCCGAACCCACCAGACCTGCAAGCACTGACTCGATTTCAGTACATATCCTGGAGAATTCCTCAACAGAGATCAGCTTGCGAAAGTTTATTCCATGTGAATTTAGAACATTACGTACATGCTCTTCTGCTTCAGAGGTTTTACAATAATCTGACAACAGTTGCACAAGAATGGGTTTTTTCATATCTATGTCAATGAGGAGACATGCCGGAGCATTGATGAAATTTTCTACGGAATATACATCATCACCCCTGCCGGAAAAATCCACTGCGGTGCGCTTCTCGTATTCGTCCCGGCGGGGAAAAAGGGAACAAATTACAAACAAACCCGCGTTCACCAGCAATGACCAGAATACGGCATGGGGCAATTTCCCCAGGGCATCAAGCCCGAGAAAGGCAACGGGCCGAAGAAGTTGTATTCCAAAAGGTCCATCGGTAACCAGGGACATAGATATGACTCCACTTTCAGCCATAGTGGGTAAAAGCAGCATGTAGATCCACACAAGAAAACCGCCGGCAATGCCCATACGGGCCCCTTTCTTTGTCCCCCCTCCCCAGATTACACCACCTGCCACGGCAGGTACAAACTGGAATATGGCGGCAAATGATACAATACCAATATCCACCAACATGTACGATTGGCCCACCAGATCCGCGAACAGGTATCCGGAATAAATAAACAGTGCCACCACCCCCCACCTGATTTTCAGCAGCTGACGTTTAAACATATCAAAACCGCGAATCCTGTTCACCACGGGCAATACCAGGTGATTGGTTATCATAATACTCATGGCAAGGCTTGAAATGATAATCATACTGATGGCAGCAGAAAACCCGCCGATAAACACCATGAATTCAAGCCACAGCATATTCGCGTCACCCGGCAGGATCAGCAGAAACATGTCCGCCATTGATGAAGGATAGCCCTCAAGCAGGCCTGTCATGGCCACCGGAAGTACCAGCAGGTTTATGGCAAGAAGGTAAAGGGGAAAAAGCCATAAGGCTGTTTTGAAGTGCCGCTGTTTACTGTTTTCAACGATGGTCACATGAAACTGCCTTGGCAGCAACACTATGGCTGACATGGAAAGAAGAAGATACGTCATCCACTGAAGATAATAGCCGGGAGCCTGCATCCTGTTTTGTAACTCGACCGCCTCCTGGCTGTCTCTGAAGTTACGCAGAACGTTCATAAAGCCGTCACCGATCACACATACAATGAAGGTGCCGGCTGTTATAAATATTACAAGCTTAACCACCGCGTCAACTGAAATGGCTGCGATCAATCCCGGATGCCTGCGGGTGGGGTCAAGTTTTTGAGAACCAACAAGTATGGTAAAACCCACAAGTATGCAAACGAGAATAAGGTCAAGATTCACGTTGACATATCCATAATCACTGGCGGTAAGCACATCAAAACTGCTCACAACCGCTTTTAACTGCAGGGCAATATAGGGTACAATTCCCGCTAAAGCCACAATTGTAACAATTGCTGCAAGGGAAGCAGATTTACCATATTGTATTGATATCAGGTCGGCAATGCTGGTAATGTGATCACGCTCTTTCAACCTGAAAAGGCGGCGATGAAAACGGGGTAACAGTAACAAGGCAAGGGTTGGGCCGATGTAAATCGCCAGGAATAAAATACCCGAATTTGCTGCCAGGCCGATGCTTCCGTAGAACGTCCACGCCGTGCAATAGACACAAAGTGAAAGAGAATAGACCACCGGATTTTGAAATAAAGCAGCGATACGATTATTACGTTGTACTATTACTCCAAGAATAAGCAGAAATGCCGCGTAACCGCAGAGTGAAAGAAGTACTGTTATCGATGAGAACAATAAAAATCCCTCCTAACCTTTTCCATGCTCCGCTATCTCGTTGCGCGATATATAGACGAGGATTAGAATCAGCAATATCCATATTGCCACAAGGTATAAAAACAAAAAAAGTATTCCCCGTGCCACACAAATTGAAAGAATGGGCCAGTTAATAGCAAACAACGCCAGTACCAGTAGAAATAGTCTTATTTCTTTAATTTTTTCTGTTTTTTTCATTTAAATGGTACTTCATAATATATTTGTATTGAATCCCACTACCCTCTTTTATGAATAATAGAAGTATAGAATGTATGTTCTTCATATGCAAGCAAAATGTGTGGTGCAACAACCGCTATTTCTCCTTGACGAACATGCTCGATGCCTGCAAGAATACGTATAATCTTACATACAGGGATCATACTAAAAATGAATTCACCAAAAACGGCAATACTGATAGGGGCGGGGGACAGGGGACACATATACGCCTCATACGCGTTAGCTAACCCTGGTAAACTGAAAATTGTTGCAGTTGCAGACCCGGTGAAGGAACGCCGCCAACGAATAGCCGAAAGCCATGGCCTTGATAGATCAGGGGTCTTTCAAAGCTGGGAGGAGATACTTGCCCCTTCGAAAATGGCTGACGGCGCAATAATAGCCACCCAGGACACCATGCATGTTGATCCAGCGGTTTTGGCACTGGAAAAGGGATACCATGTGCTGCTGGAAAAACCGATGGCCCTCACCCTTGATCACTGCACCACTATCGTGGACGCATCAGAACGAACCGGAAAGACCCTGAACATCTGCCATGTACTGCGATATATTGACTTCTTCTGGAAAGTTAAGAAAATAATAGACAGCGGTATAATCGGGAATGTGCTCACCATATATCACGCGGAAAACGTTTCATATTATCACATGGCACATTCATACGTTCGGGGTAACTGGCATCGCAGTGATGTAGCATCACCAATGATACTTGCCAAGTGCTGTCACGATCTTGACCTCATTCAATGGTTCGCCGGAAGCCAGCCACGCTATATCAGCTCAATGGGAAATCTTTCACACTTCAAGCCGGACAATGCCCCCAAAGGGGCCCCGTCAAGATGTACCGATGGGTGTCCCGCTGCAAATACCTGCAAGTACGAATCGGTGAGCACCTATCTTTACGGAAAACACATGAAACTGGGGATAACAAAGACAGACGCGAAAATACTGCCCGTCCTTGCCAGGTTCATGCTGAAATTTCCAAACCTCTCCCGTTATATTCCCGGCCTGGCAGGCTACCATATATGGAAGATGTGGCCAACCAGCACTATCACAGAGAACCTTACAGAAGAAGGCATCATGAAGGCATTACGTGAAGGCCCCTACGGTAAATGCGTGTACCACAATGACAATGACCAGGTGGATCACCAGGAAACCATCATAGAATTTGACAGCGGTGCCACGGCGGTATTGAAGATGCACGGGCATTCTGAACAGGAAGGACGTACACTTAGAATTGACGGTTCCCTGGGCACCATTCGGGGCAAGTTCGGCGGAGGGGGACGTCTTGAAGCGCATATTCATGCCACTGGCGAAAAGATCACCTACCCTGTAAAAACCGACCTCATTGGCCACTCTGAAGGTGATTATGGTATAATGGAAAACTTTGTAAAGGTGCTCAATGGAGAAGAAGGTCTAACAGATGCCCATGAATCACTGCTAAGCCACCTGATGGCATTCGCGGCCCACGATGCCAGGGTTCATCACAGGGTAGTGAAACTCTAATGGGCGTTAATAAAAACAACCGTTCAATTGTACCAATAAACTGGATCGATGAAACCGAAAAGTTTATCGTGGTGCCCCGAATCGAGAAAGGCAGAATAGTTAAAAAAGTGAAACCCCTCAGAAAAGTGAAGGGCAACTGCTATTTTACCAGGGGGGTATCCTACAGCCTGATAGACTTCACTTACCGCGCGGTGAGGATGCTCAATCTTCATGATAGAAAACTCATCATCTCAAGAGGTTCAGTCAAGAAGAACGGTAAAAATGTCTACAACGCGGTAGCAGTATACGAACTGGAGTGGGACCTGGGCACATCTATTATTATTCCCCAGCGCCTGCGACATGACAAAATGGTAACGGTTGAAGTGGAAGGCGTCGATTATCCCGCCAGGTTGATGGAACTGGTAACTTTGATCGCGCTATTACGCCTTGCCTTTACAGGAAAAACCAACTCATGGTATAATTCGTATTCTGCAAAAATACTTGTTCATGGATGGAAATCATTCACGGAAGAAACATTATAATCCGGCCTGTCTACCTGCTAAGAACCTCACCAAGTTTTTCTGACAACTGTTGTATTGAATATGGTTTTGCCACAAATCCATCAGCACCCTCTTTCATGGCTTTTTCCACACGTTCATCCATGGCATACCCTGAAGATAAAATTATTGGCACCCACGGGTTGACATTCTTCATTTCATGAATTAATTCCGCTGCTGATACTTCCGGCATTGACATGTCCAACAACACAATGTCAATATCCTTATAATTCCTAATGAAGACATCCAGACCATTCTCTCCTCCATTTGCGGTCATTACCTGGTACCCGCTGTGTCGAAGCATACCTTCGGCAATACGAAGAATGGCAGGCTCATCATCAACCACCAGGACGGTTCCGCTTCCTTTCTTAATATCTTCTGTAATATCATTCTTCTCTGAAGTCACCCCATCCTCCTTTAGCTCAGGAATATAAATGCTGAACACTGACCCTTTTCCCTGAACTGACTCAACATTAATAAAACCACTATGCTGGTTAACAATACTGTATACCATGGAAAGCCCCAATCCTGTACCTTCATCTTTTTTCTTTGTTGTAAAGAATGGCTCAAACACTCTTTTATACGTTTCCCCGTCCATCCCGACTCCATTATCCCGAACAGTTACATACACATACTGTTTATCCCGAATTGCACCGGGATTTTTCGTGGCAAAAGAATCATCAACCAGAACCTGACCCGTTTCTACCGTAAGTTCTCCTCCCTCCCGTTCATTTTCACCACGCATGATCGTCATGGCATGTGACGCGTTCACGCACAGGTTAAGCACAGCCTGCTCAATCTGCGTTGGGTCAGCATTTACTCTCAATGGAGTATCCAGCATCTTAAAATTTAATAATACTGACTTTGGAAAACTGTTCTGACATATATTTTGCACATGTTTTAATGAAAGATTGATATCAACCGGCGCGAACTGCAAATCCTGTTTTCTGGAAAGTGTCAGCAGTTGTTTAATCATATCAGCTGCACGCATGGATAAATCAAATGCCGTTTCCAGGTAACGATCGATCACGTCCTGCTGTTTAAGAGACTCTTTCTCAAAAAGGATCTGCATCATGTTCAGGCTTCCCATAATACCGCCAAGAACATTATTGAAATCATGCGCAAGTCCACCTGCAAGTGTCCCCACCGCTTCCATCTTCTGGGCATGCATGAGCTGTGACTGGAATATGTCTTTTTCCTGCTCAGCCTTTTTACGGTCACTAATATCTCTCACCGTTGCCTGCAACAAGTTCTGCTTTCTAAATACGAAAGCGGTAAGAATGACCTCGGCATGGAATTCTTCTCCATCAATTCGTTTATGTACCCATTCAAACTTGTTGTTGCCTTCCCTGTAAGCCTGCTCTATCATTTCCCCGGCTTTCTCAAGTGAAAATCTGCCATCGGGCTGTTTCTCCGGAGAAAGGTCAACAGGATGCAAGCTGGTAAATTCATGCCTCGATGAAATATTAAATATCTCCAGGGTAGCCTTGTTGCAATCGATAAAACCTTCACGGGTAAGCAGCATTATGGCATCAGGTGAAGCCTGGTAAATTGTGTGATAGCGCTCTTCACTTTCACGTAACGCGGCCACAGCTTTTTCACGTTCAGTAATATCCCGTCCCATTGAGATAATACCAATAACAGTTCCATCTTCATCACATATCCTCTTATTATGCCATGAAATGGTCCTTGCACTGTTATCACTTGTATTGATATGGGTCTCGAAATTCTCAATTATCCGGTCTTCATGTATAACTTCGGACATGATATCCATTAACTCGTCCCTGTAGGCCTTATCAGGATAGAGCATTTCCCACACTTCATTACTGCCCAGCACCTCTTCCTGGCTGTAACCGGTTATTATTTCAGCCGCACTATTCCAGAGTATTACTTCCATCTCTTTATTAAGAACGCTTATCCACACGTTTGCATTGTCAATTACCCCCTCCTGGAACTTGAGGAGCAACCTTCTTTCGTTGTCAACCTGCTTGAACTCGGTTATATCAAATACAATGGCCTCAAGGGCCAGGGGATTGCCAGAATCATCTTTCAACAGAACGTTACGTTGACGAAACCAGCGGGCTTCCCCGTCCTTTCGATATGCCATGTATTCGTACTGGTCTGGCACTTCGCCACGCAAAAGATTTTCCCATTGATCTTCCAGGTAATTTCTGAAATCAGGATGTATAAAATCATAGATAATTTTAGGTCTATGATAGAAATCTTCAGGGGTAAACCCGGTAATCTCAACCGACTTTGGACTCACGTATTCGTAATTTCCATCCGGTATAGACATGCGATAGATTAAGGCCGGGGCATTCTCAGCAAGCAGGCGGTATTTCTCTTCAAGGGATTCAAGTTCTTTTACCGTAAGCTTAAGACGATTCTCAATATCAAACTTGTAAAGTGCCAGTTCAACAACACTGATCAGTTCATTGTTATTTATGGGCTTAAGCACGTATCCATATGGACCCGTTTTATTTGCCCGTTTGAAGGTATTATAATCGGAATGTGCGGTTACGTATACTACCGGTATTGTAAAGTTTTCACTTATCTTTTCATACAGGTCTATGCCATCCATTCTGCCCTGTAGTATAACATCCATCAGGATCAGGTCAGGTGTATGTTCGTTAACCAGGCGAAGCGCATCATCACTTTTCCTGGCAGGACCAATGACATTATACCCTCGTGAAGAAAGAGTATTTTTTATGTCAAGACCAATTATTGCCTCATCCTCAACAAGGAGGATGGTTTTCTGGCCCATACGAACTCTCCCTCTGGACTAGTATACCCACACATAGTATATATAATTCGCTATGGAGTAAACAACAAATATCAAGTATCATGGTCATCTTTTGCCCTTGATCTTTTATACCAGTCCTGCTTACCATACAATTCTTTCTCACAATCAGGACATAATCCGTGGGTGAATTCAGCCTCAGAGTGATTCCGAACATATACCTCAACCTGCTCCCAGAAACCCGAATCATTTCTCACTTTTTTGCAATGCGCACAGATAGGGAGTATCCCCCGAAGGGTCTTGATCTCTTCCCTGGCATTTTTTAATTCAAGGTGCGTTTTCACCCTGGCCAGGAGTTCCGCAGAATTAAAGGGTTTTGTTACGTAATCCACACCACCTGCTTCGAATCCACGAACAATATCATCGGTATCTGACTTTGCTGTGAGGAATATAACAGGTATGGATGCGGTACCTTTTTTCTTTCTTAAGCGTTCACATACCTGGTAGCCGTCCATGCCCGGCATCATAATGTCAAGCAGCACCAGGTCGGGTATTTCGCCGGCAACAAATTCCAGTGCCTGCTCACCGCTGGTGGCAAATGCTACATCGTAACCATTCTTTTCAAGCATGGGGCCAAGAACCTGCAGGTTTTGTGGATTATCATCAACTACCAGCACCAGGTCTTTTTTGTCACTCATGAGAAGCCTCCATTTCCCTCAAGAGGGATTGTAGCAAATCCTGGAATTTTTTCAGGTCTTGCCTGATCTTTTCCACGTCGAAGTTGTCGGCATCATCCACAAGCTTCTCTCCTTCCGCAGCCAGGAATTCCAGTGAAAACTTCTCACCGGTTTCCTTTATCTCTGTACCAAGCTGACGTATATCGGCCATCTTAAAAGCACCATCAAAAGCAGTAACACGGGGCTGCAGGGTTTTCTTTATATATCTTTTCAGTTCAGCTCTTTTCTTTGCAGTCTTTATTCCATTAATCGAAATATTATTACCTCTACCTTCCGGTATGTCTTCTTTCCGTGAAGTACCATCAACCTTATGGTATGGCAGGTACTTCATAAGTACCTGCACCAGGTGATATACACTCAGGGGCTTGTAGAGAAAATCATCAAATAATAACTCGCTGTTCTCGTCCTCGATCTCCTGCCGGGTGGATGCCGTCAATGCTACCACCGGAACATGTGCCGTCAGCCTGTCATTCTTTATGCGCCAGGCAGCTTCAATGCCGTCCATTACAGGCATGCGTATATCCATGATCACCAGGTCTGGTTTTAACTCACGCACCAGCATAAGTGCAGTACTGCCATTTTCAGCCTCGTATGGCTGCAGGCCGGAACGCCGTAACACCTCTACGATCAACTCTCGGTTGGAATCCACGTCATCCACCACCAGCACTGTCCCCATGGTAAACTGCAGGTTGTCTATTTCTGCCATGTTTATCTCTGGCTCGGGTTTAAATGACGAAACCGGCACATCATACAGGGTAATAATAAAGGTGCTCCCTTTACCCGGTTCACTCTCAACGGTAATATCACCGTTCATCATCCGGGTAAGCCGTTTACTTATGGTAAGCCCCAGGCCGGTGCCCTCGTAACGGTTTTGCTCGTAATTACTCTGCTGCCTGAATGAATCAAAAATAATATCGATATCACCCGCATGGATCCCGATACCGGTATCTTCTACACGTATTGTGAGATCAAGGGTACTCTGGTCTTCCCTGGTGAACACCTTGTGCGCGGCTAATTTCACATATCCCCTGTGAGTGAATTTCACGGCATTACCCACCAGGTTCAACAGTATCTGCCGCAGCCGGGTCTCGTCCATGATAAGACTTTCAGGAAGATCTTTGTCGATTTCAACATGAAACTGCAATCCCCTCTCCCGCACTTTGGCCTGAAATATCTGCTGGATCTCGTTGAGTATTATTCTCGGGTTAACCGCCGAATAACGTATATCCATCATGCCGGCCTCGATCTTTGAAAGATCAAGTATGTCATTTATCAATGTCAGCAGGCTTTTCCCCGATGTTTTTATTGATT
>Ga0102938_10003798_pt1 | contig 11191 bp, 13 predicted proteins | sample SalPonR2_B_D2_MG_FD_84516 | JGI IMG/M metagenome (GOLD analysis project Ga0102938, IMG submission 84516) | Salt pond soil microbial communities from South San Francisco under conditions of wetland restoration - Salt Pond MetaG R2_B_D2_MG | ecosystem: Environmental > Aquatic > Marine >... | reverse complement strand
CACACGATCATCGGTCGGTCGGCAAGCAGTTTCACCAGCGACGCCTTGCGGGCTTCACTGCGGACGGCGTAGACGACCTCGCCGCCGGCCTGTTCGATCAACAGGGCGATCCGGTAGGCGACGCTTTTTTTGTTCGCCACGCCCATCACCAAGATCGTCTTGCCGGACAGACCCAAGAAATCAAAGACGGGTTCGCCGGTCGAATCACGTCCGCCGGTCGGTTCGGGTCTATCGGCCAACGTCGGCCTCACGCGGCTTCGTCACGCTGCAGGCGAAGTCCAGCCGGGCGGTCGTCTTGCCGTCGCAGGTCATTTTTCCGGTCAAGAAAAACGCGTTGCTGAGCTGTTCTTTCAACGTGACTTCGACTTCGACGGTGTCGCCGGGACGAACCATGTTCTTGAATTTGACGTTGTCCATGCGGGTCGCGACCGGAACGACGTCGTCGCCTTCGGGCGTGAATTTCTGCAGCAGGATCGCCCCCGCCTGCAGACAGCATTCGCACTGGATCACGCCTGGGACCAACGGATAATTCGGAAAATGACCTTGGACGAAAAAGTCGTCCGGGCCGAACGTCTTGCGGCAAACGATTCTCTTTTCGTCTTCGCTAACGATTTCGTCCAGCAGCCGCATCGGCAGGCGATGGGGGATCCGTTTTTCGATTTCTTGGGCACTCATCGGATTATCAGAAATCCCCGCTCGGGCCTCGTCAACCCTGCCGCGGAACGTAGACTGCTAACATGACCACTCACTACGCCGTCGGTTCGCCGACCACTTCCTTGACCAGCGATGACCTCCGCGACGCGTTGGCCGAGGTCTTTGCCAAAATCGGCAGGCCACGCAAGGCCTTGCTGTTGCCGCCCGACGCGACGCGACTGTTCAGCCGTGCCGGGGAAATCACCGCGCTCACGCACCAGCTGCTGGGCGACGCCGTCACCGACATCATGCCCGCGCTAGGGACGCATTCGGCGATGAAGCCTGCGGCGCTGGATCACATGTTCCCCGGCGTCCCGCACGACTTGTTTCGTGTCCATCGATGGCGTGACGACGTCCGCACGTTGGGCGAAGTCCCCGCGGATTACGTGAGCGACGTGACCGAAGGGATCTACACGAAACCTTGGCCGGCCCAGGTCAATAACCTGCTGGTCGACGGCGGACATGATTTGATCTTTTCGATCGGCCAAGTCGTTCCGCACGAAGTCATCGGCATGGCGAATTACAACAAGAACGTCTTCGTCGGCACCGGCGGTGTCGCGGGAATCAACGAAAGTCATTTTCTTAGCGCCGTTTACGGCATCGAAAGGACACTGGGCCGAGCCGACACGCCGCTGCGTCGGATCCTGAACTACGCCCAAGATCATTTTTGTCAATCGATGCCGTTGCTGTACGCGTTGACCGTCATCCAGCAGATGAAAGACGGCACGCTTCACACCCGAGGCCTGTTCATCGGTGACGATCACGACACGTTCTTTCAGGCGTCGGATTTGGCCGCCCGCGTCAACATCACGATGCTGGATCGACCCCCGCGTCACGTCGTCGCCTACCTGGATCCGGACGAATTCAAGAGCACGTGGTTGGGCAACAAATCGATCTACCGGACCCGTCTGGCCATCGCCACCGGCGGTCGCTTGACGGTGCTCGGGCCGGCCGTGGAAGAATTCGGCGAAGACAAAAACATCGACGCTTTGATCCGAAAATACGGCTACCGCCCCAAAGAAGACGTGTTGCAAATGACGCGGGACAACAAAGACTTGGCAGCCGATCCGTCGGCCGCGGCGCACCTGATCCATGGGTCACCGGAAAACCGATTCGAAGTCGTTTACGCCGCCGGCGGGTTGACGGACCAAGAAATCCTTGACGTCGGTTACACTCCCGGCGACTTGCCCGCGTTGATGGAGCGTTATCGTCACGGCAAACTCGAAGACGGCTGGCACACCGACACCGACGGCAGTGAGTTCTACTTCATCCAAAATCCGGCCCTCGGTTTGTGGAGCGCCGACGGGAATGACTCCACGGCCCGCGGCGGTTCGTGATCGCGTCATGGCGATGATTCGGTCGACACCTCCGTGTTGGTTCGAAGCTGCGCCTCGGGCACGACCGCGCGTCCGGTGATCGCGACATCGTCCAGGCCGCTGAACACGTTTCCCACCACCACGACGGCCTCGTCGGTCTCAAGGACCAATCCGCCGGCCGCGTCGGGGGCGGCTTCCCGCGTCGTGGAAACTCGGTCCCGCTTGTTGACGCCGCCGATGTAGGAATCGCCGAAGCTGTTTCCGGTCACGGCGATTCGTCCGGAACCCTCGGCAATTCTCAGCCCCACGTTTTTCACGATCGTGAACGTGTTGCCGGTCACCGCGCAGCCGTGGGCGTCCCGCAAGTCGATGCCTCCGGTGAATTCGTGCGCAATCACGTTCGCGCTGATCGTGATGCCGTAACAGTCTCGATCCAGAATGATTCCCCAACCTTGGCATTCCTCGATCATGTTCCCACTCAAGACCGAACCGTACGTGTTCTCGATGATGACGCCGTCACCCAAATGGTCGTCCAGATTGTTTCCGGTCATGGTCAGATTGAAACTGTCCAAACAACGCAGGCCCGTGCGGTTCTCCTCGAATTGATTCGCCGAAACCACGATGTCATGAGCACCCCGCAAGTGGACACCGTCGGCGGCGTTGTAGGTGATCAGGCTGTTGCTGATTCGCGGATCCTCGTAGCATTCGTCCAGTTCGATACCGTGTCCCCCGTGGTAAGAAACCGTCACGCCCTGGACGAAAATCTCGTTGATCTGATGCGCGACGATTCCCGATCCGCTGGCCTCGTTTCCGGTCACGCGAAAGTCGCTCAATTGAACCCGCCACAACTGACGTCCGGAAGGTGTTTTCGTACCGTCGTGGTCGTCGTGAGCGATCACGACCGCCGGCCGTCCGTCTCGGTTGACGTTCTCAAGATGCGTCGAAGGACCGCTGCCGCGAATCAAGGTGTCGCCGGTGGTGATCCGCAGCGGCTGTTCGAGTTTGAAATGGCCCGGTGGAATCGTGACCAAACCTCCCGCCTCGGGAACCGCGTCCACAGCCGCTTGCAAAGACGGATACTGCTCCGCTCGAATCACGACCGGCGTTTCCGCGCTCCCGATCGACGGCGGCGGTTCCTCGGACACCTGGGCGGAAAGCGAGGCGATCGGAACGACAAAGACACCTAAAAAAACGACAGCTCGCATCGGGATTTCCCACCAGTCAAAGAAAGTCCTTGAGTCTTGCCGACCTGAAGGAAAAGTGCTTCCGGAAGCAAAATCTCCACGTCACGATGATACCAAGCGACCGCGGACCTTTCGGTGCGAATGGTCAGGATCCGCCCACGTTTCTCAGGCACCGATGTGGGACACCGATCTGGGGCACTGGGCAAAGTCGGACACCGATCCGACGACGATCGAGGCCTCAGTCCGGCGACTCGGTCGATTCGGCGGCTTCCTCAGCGAGCGCGCGACGGTCGAACGTTTTGGGAGATTTCTTTTGGAGCATCACGAGTTGATGCCTCAGCGCCGGCCGGACGCGGTCGTTGACTCTGACCCGTCGCGTGCCGTCCGGCGTCCCGATCCAACCTTCGGTCAGCTCCATCGGAATTCGAATCACCGGAACACGTTTGCCGGTCGGATCGGCCAGCTCCAACGTGAATCGAATCGCCTTGTCGCCGCCCGCCGCTCCGACCGTTCCGCTTTGCAAGGTGTCCCACTGATAATGCCGTTCATCCAACAATGCGCGGCGTAGATGCCCCAAGCCCGGCGTCCCGGTCAGTTCGACGGGTTCGAAATCTTGGCCTTCTCCGGGCAACAAATGCACCTGATCGGCCAACTGCAACGCCGTGATCGTGTCGTCACCGAAAACCTCGCGGGTCTTCTCCAAACGCGTTCGACGGGCGTAAATACTGGCCACCGCGAAAAAGGCCGCGAACAGAAGCACCCCGAGGCCGAGCAGGATGCCGCAACCGGTGATCGCCGGCTCGGCCGGCGGGACGGACATCGGTGGCATGGAAAGATCATCGGCCGGCGGAGACGGATTCGGCGGGTTCACCGTGGTGGGCATCGGGCTAAGCTTTGAAGCGATCGAAAACAGAAACACAGAAAACAGAAACACGGAACGGAACGGTCGAAGACCGAAAAGCGGACGAGACATGGTATCGAAACCACAAGCCCCGGCATCATCCCCTCCAGGCGGCGACACCACGACGGACGTTTTGGTGCCGCTGGGATCACGCAGCTACCCGATCCGAATCAGCAGCGGCGCTTGGGACGCTTCACGCATCACCTCGATGGTCGGCGAGACGACCCATTGGTTGGTCGTCGGTGACGAAGCGGTCCGGGAACGCTGGACAGATCCCTTGACGGGTCAGCTCGCCGCGGCCGGGGGCAGAGTCGATTCGCTGACGATCGCTTCGGGTGAAACCAGTAAGTCGATCGGCAGTCTCGATCGCGTCTGGGAATGGATGCTCGACTGCGGTGCCGACCGTCAGAGCGTTCTGGTCGCCGTCGGCGGCGGCGTCGTCGGTGACTTGGCCGGTTTCGCGGCGGCCACGTTCGCCAGGGGAATCCGCTTCGTCCAAGTCCCCACGACCTTGCTGGCGATGGTCGACAGTAGCGTCGGCGGCAAGACTGGTATCAATTTGCCGCGAGCCAAAAACATGGTCGGCTCGTTTTGGCAACCCGAGTGCGTGATGATCGATACCGAAGTTCTGTCGACGCTGCCGGATCGAATCTATCGGTCGGGGCTGGCCGAAGTCATCAAGTACGGCGTCATCGACGACGCGGAATTTTTCGTCTGGTTGGAAGGAAACGCTTCGGCGCTGGTCGGCCGCGACGCCGCGGCGGTCCGCCATGCCGTCGTCGAGAGTTGTCGATCCAAATCCCGTGTGGTTCAAGAAGACGAACGCGAAACGTCGGGGCGACGGGCGATCCTGAACTACGGCCACACTTTCGCGCACGCGATCGAGGCGACAGCAGGCTACGGCACCTTGCTGCACGGTGAGGCCGTTGCGATCGGCATGCAGATGGCCGCACGGCTCGCGATCGACATGGAATTGGTCGGCGACGATCTGTTGACACGCCAGACCGCATTGGTCCGAGCCTGCCAATTGCCGACGGAATATCCGGACGCCGACGTCGAAGCCATGCTGGATGTCATGCGCCGCGACAAAAAAGTGGCCCACGGAAAACTACGCTTCGTCTTGCCCACCGCCATCGGCAGCGTCCGACTTGTCGGCGACGTGCAGCAAGATAAGGTCCGCGAAGCTATCCGGGGCGGACGATCGTGAACCGGCTGACGGTCAGGCGTCCGTCGCTGAACTGATGTTGGCCGCTTTCGCCGACTTTTTGTCTTGAGGAGATCGAGACTCCCATTGGGCAAGCGTGTGAAGCTTCTGGCTGAGCTTGGCCGTGATCGAGGACAAGGCTCCGCCACGATGCATGGCAGGCTCGCCACAGCGATCTTTAACGCGCTTTTCAATTTCCACCGGCAACGACGATCCTGCTTTTCGCGTGTAACCGCTCATCAACAGCGTTTTCAATAGACCGTCTGTTCGCTCGTTCAAGTCTTGGCTGTCATTGCGAAAAGTCTCGCAAACAAGATCTGCCAAGTCATCTAGTGCCGATTCAATTTGCGGATTCGTGTCGTCCATGGTTTCACCTTTCGAGGCCAAGAAGAAAGCCGAGAAGTCTGACGTTCCGCCGAAAGACGGGCCGTCCGACGCGTGTCGCAACATCGCAATCAGGCCACCGGTCCACGCCGGCCCATCAAAAGCCCGATCACGAACAGTACCAAGAAAACGAAGAACAGAATTTTTGCGATGGTCGCGGCCGTTCCGGCGACGACGCCGAAACCTAAGACGCCGGCAATCAAAGCAATGATTAGGAAAGTGATGGCCCAGCCCAACATAGGAATTCTCCAAAAGTGAAAAACGGTTTGTTCGTAGCTGTGAGGGTACGACCTGCCGAGCGAATGCTCGTCATGAGATCCGCTCAACCGCGAAGCAACCGCGAATACTGTGCCAAGTGGGATGCGAACACGTTAGCAAGGTTCGGTCAGGCCTACGGCAGGCCGAAATCGCGATCCCGGTCGATGCAAGTCGCTTTGCACGGAACACCGTGTGTCCAAGAATCACTCACGATGACCGGAAAGCGAACGATTCATCCGCGTTCCGAACGCTTTGGCGACGGCGAACGGGGGGCCGGGTTCTCGACAAGAAGCTTCGCACAGTCGTCTTCTTCAATTCCCCCGATGATGTTCGCTTCTCGTCCGAAGAAAGGAAAGATTTTTTCGCATCCGCTGCCGAGTTGTCCATAACCAGCGATTTCGATGGTTTCTTTCGCCGCCCCGAAAGCGATGTGCCTGATGCCCACGCTAGCTGCCGTCGCGGCGCACATCGGGCACGGTTCGCCGCTGGTGACCAACCAATCGCCGTCGCGCAACTCAAAACCGCCGATCGCCAAACACGCCTTGTCGATCGCCATCACTTCGGCATGATGCGACGGTCGACCCGTTCGTCGTACCTCATTGAATTCCAGCGACAGTTGCTTCCCGTCGGCGGCGTACACCGCCGCGGCGAACGGGTTTTGCCCTTGTGCGACGCCGCGTCGGCAATGATCGATCACCACGCGCATCCAGCGACAAAGTGTCGGGCGGTCGATAAGGTCCGATTTCGCGTGGAGCTGGAGGAGGCGAGAGGTCATTCGTGCTTCGATTCGTGGCAACATTCGGCGTCGATGGAGGAGGCTTGGTTGTTGGCCTCCAAACGCTCGGCGGTTTCTTGACGATACTGCTGGGGCGGGGGAGGTTCGCTAGAGTCCGCTTCTTCCGGCGTCGCGGGGGGGACAATGACCGGGTGCGATTGGCCGTGAACGGTTTGGACGTTGAGATTGATTGTCATGTCGATCTTGAAAGATGGAAAGTGAGAAATGACGTCTATACCGACTCTGTGTGCAGACGGTGTGCCGTTTGCCAAACGTGTCGAAAGTTGCTTACGGGTTCATGACAGAAGTCGCGGTCCAAGACGCTTTACTTTTTACTTTTTTCCGGAAAAGTTCCGGCGAACCGGTCGTCGATTCTGGCACAAGGATTGCCCTCCTCCGCTTCCGCCGAATCGTGACGGCGAAATGCTGTTCGGTTCAATCATCGAAAAATGGAAAAGACTCATGGACTTCGTGCGACTACTACTCGTGTTTTTGCTCCCACCGGCGGCGGTGTACATGCAATTCGGTTCGGATCATCATTTTTGGATCAGTTGTGTTTTGACACTCTTCGGGTTCATTCCAGGAGTCATTTACTCCTTGTACATCATGGCCACTCGTCCGCCAGGCCTTTCACGACTCCAGTGATTGCACGGATCACACTGATCGCATGTTGGACACCGTTGACTTCGACAATTTGAAAATCATCTCGATCGCCGCCGCTTGTGGCGGTGTGTTGGGTCTCGAACGCGAGTTTGCGGGGAAACCCGCGGGGATGCGGACTCACGTCTTTGTCTGTGCGGGGTCCGCCTTGCTGATGATCTTGGGCCAAGAAATCGTGGGCCAGTTTCAACGGAGCGAAAATGCTTCCCTGATGCAAGCCGATCCGATTCGCGTTCTGCAAGCCATCGTGGTCGGTATCAGTTTTTTGGGGGCGGGCACGATCGTCCATCAGAAAGACGCGGGCGTCGAAGGACTGACGACCGCCGCGACGATTTATATGACCGCCGGCATCGGCGTGGCCAACGCAGTGGACCGCGTCGCGTTGGCGGTGATGCTCACGCTTCTTGCGACGGTCGTGCTTTTCGTCTTCGGCTATATCGAGCACTGGATCGCGAGACGCCTTCAACGCAAAAGAAAGTCGTAGCGAATTCGGGCGAACGCGATCGTGATCCGGAAGCATTCTCGCCGATTTTCCGGCACGCCTGTTGCGTGATCGTCAACTAGGTTCGTTTCGCGTTCGAAATCACGACACGCTCGCGTGAAAGAGGTCGTCATGCAGTCCCTTGGTCGGCCACCGCCCAGACGGTGGGCCGCAAAACAAACACCCCACAAATCTGTCCCCAATGTCTCTAACCACTAGGAACAAGCTCATGCAACTTAGTATCAAGTCCCGACTGGCCGGCCTCGCCGTCCTCGTCGCTCTCGCGTCCCTGACGTTTGGCACGCCGCATTCGGTGTCGGCAGACGAGTATGAATGGGATCCCACCTACGGTTACCACGAAGAAGAATGGTACGACCCCAGTGACTGGTTCGATCCCGATGACGGAGTCGACTACGAAGCCGACTACTACGGCGACTACTACGACGACTACGACGATGACTACGTTTACGGCGAAGACGACGTGACGTGGTACGGCGACAACTACTACAGCGACGATTGGTATGAAGACGACGCTGATTTTGATAGTTGGTACGAAAGCGATGATGCCATCGACGAACCCGTCGGTATCGAAGAGTACAACGAGTGATCACCGTTCGTTGAGACTTATTCAAACGAAACAAATACATATAACAACCAGGAAAAAATCATGAGACTCTATCACCATTTTCTTGCAGCCTGTCTCGCAGCGTCTTGCGTTGGCGGTGCTGCTCTTGCCGACAACGGAGATTCGCAGTCCGAATCCGGCTCCCAGTCTTCCCAGTCTTCCCAGAAAGCCAAGGATTCCGGTTCCCAGTCTTCCCAGCAAGGTAAGCAGTCCGGTTCCCAGGCTTCCGAGCAAGACCGGCAAGCGGACAAAAAGCAGGGCGGACAATCGCAGAGTCGCCGACAATCGGACGTCCCCGGATACAACATTTCACCGAGCGGTTGGATTCGAATGGCGGTCGACTATGACAACGACGGCCGCTTCGACGCCGTCGAAACGATTTACACGTACGATCTGGAGAAGGCTCGGAAAAGCAGTCGGGATCGGGCAAACCGTGAGGCTCGCAGTGCGTCCGACCGGCAGCGCGCCCGCGACCGGCGAGGCTCCGATGACAGTCGGTCCGCGACCAAGCAGCAAGAAAAGATCAGCGGCGAAATCATGCAGCTTCGGACCGAGAAATTGTTCGGGATGAACGAGCCGTGCTTGATCGCACGCATTCGCACCGAAGCCGACGGGCCGGCGAAAGCCGTGCTCGGACCGAAGTCGAAATTGAGCAAACTCAAGCTGGCCGAGGGTGATCAGGTAACCGTTTCGGGCCGCAAAGGTCGGGTCAATGACAAGGCGATGTTGCTGGCCGGCAGCGTTTCGAGCGGCGACCAAAAGGTATCCGTCGACATGCCATCGAGTCGCAACGCGAAACGCATGAAGGCGGAACTGCTGAGCAAACGAACAGCCAAGTTCCGCAACCACGACGGTCAGTTTGTGATCGCAAAGGTGAAACGCGACAGCGGTAAAGAGGCGACGGTCAATCTCGGTCCGAAATCGAAAGTGGATTCGCTGGACTTGGCAAAAGGTGACGAGCTGAAAATGATCGTTCGCCCCGCCAAGGTGAACGGAAAACCGGCCATGGTGGCCGACGAAATCATGGCCAACGGAAAAACGATCGACGTCTCGCCGCCGAAACAGGTGACCAAGGTGGACCGCAACCGCGATCGACAGGCCCGTTCGCAATCGCGTTCGCAAGCCGATCGGCAGTCCTCGGATTCGCAGGGTTCCGGTTCGCAGCGTTCCGGTCGGAGCGATTCCTCGCAACAGCAGCAGGCCGCGCTGGGCATCGCCGTCGCTGAAACCGACGAAGGCGTCGTGATCCTCGGTGTTCATCCGCAAAGCCCTGCCGCTAGCAATGATTTACAGGTCGGCGACACGATCGTTTCAATCGATGGGAAGTCGATCGATTCACCGCAAGCTTTGGTGGACAAAATTCGCGGCATGGAACCTGACGAGAATGTCAAATTAAAGATCCGTCGGGAGGGCGACGAACAATCGCTCCAAGTCAAGTTGACAAGCCGCAACAGCTTGATGGCTAGCTTGCGATAGTCTCCGGCAACGCCGAGCCTTGACCTATCGAAGGTCCGGCCGCTGTAGAGCGGTCGGGCCTTTTTTCGATTTCGCCGACCACGCCGCGGAACAAAGTTTGCTTCTTTGCCCGGGTTGAATCCGAGAATTCTCGATTTTTTGGCTCCAACCATGGCGGAAACGGGACGATGACGACAAGCACCGGGCGACGCCCCGACGTCAAGACCGGGCCGAAATACGAGATCACGTCCGAACGTACTCGACGTCCCCCGGCGTCGACGGATCGTCCCGCATCGGTATCTCCCTGGGTGGTCAGCATCGCGGTGCTGATGTTTTTGGGGATGTTGTACGTCGCTAGTCATCTGTGGGTGCCGTTGGCCATTTCTTTGATTGCTTATTTGACACTGCGACCGGTTGTCGTTCGTTTGTGTCATCTCGGGTTGGGTCACACTTTGGCCGCGGCGATCGTCATCTTCGCTTGTTTTTCGATCATCGCCACCGTTGCCGCTTTGCTGTACGACCCCCTGCAGATTTGGCTGGCCGGTGCGCCTGAGAGTGTTGACAAACTCCGGGAAAAATTCGACCAAGTTGCCGGACCGTTGACCACAATGGACCGTGCCGAGCGACAAATCGAGCTTGCCACCGGGAGTGCCGCCAACCCCCAAGTCACCGTCGAACTTGCCAAGCCGAGTGTCATTGACTCTCAATATTTGATCAACACGACGGGACACATCATCGCGTTTGTCGGTGCGATCGGAGTGCTGACCTTCTTCACCTTGACCAGCGGCGACGACGTGCTGAACCGAGTTTTGAACGTGATCCCCGATGACGGTCGGCGGCAGAGAGTTCTCGCGACCATCGGTGAGATCCAGGACAACGTCGGTCGATACTTGGGGCAAATCACGATGATCAATATCGCCTTGGGTTTGGCTGTGACCTTGGTGATGTGGGCGGTCGGAATGCCGACGCCTTACCTGTGGGGCGCGATGGCGACGTTGTTCAATTTCGTGCCTTATCTGGGGCCGATCGGGGGTACGGCCATCGTTTTTATCGCCGCGGGAACGGTGTTCGATACGATCGGTCGCGCGGCCGCGGTGGCCGTCTCGTTTTGGTTGGTCACTGCGGTCGAAGGCCAATTCATAACGCCGGCGATTCTCGGAAAAACGTTGAAAGTCGGTTCTTTGGTCGTCTTGCTCGCCGTCGCCTTTTGGGGATTCCTATGGGGATTGCCCGGCGTGTTTCTCTCGGTGCCGTT
>Ga0102938_10003797_pt1 | contig 11192 bp, 13 predicted proteins | sample SalPonR2_B_D2_MG_FD_84516 | JGI IMG/M metagenome (GOLD analysis project Ga0102938, IMG submission 84516) | Salt pond soil microbial communities from South San Francisco under conditions of wetland restoration - Salt Pond MetaG R2_B_D2_MG | ecosystem: Environmental > Aquatic > Marine >... | reverse complement strand
CGACTTCCGACTTCCGACTTCCGACTTCCGACTTCCGACTTCCGACTTCCGACTTCCGACTTCCGACCTTCGGCTCTGCCTTTGACTTTCCGGAAACCGGAAACCCGAACCCGCCTTGTCATCAACCAGCCACCAGCTTCGGTCGTGCCATAATTCACGCGTTCCCGCACGATCGCCAACATGCTGAAAACCCTGCTAACCCTCGGCCTGATCGGCCTTCTGGCCGCCGCGCTGCTTTCGGGCGTTCACCTGGCCACGCGCGACAGGATCGCCAGCGAGCAGCAGCGGCAAGCGCTCGCCACGCTGAACCAGCTGGTGCCGGAATCCGGGTACGACAACGAACTCATCGAAGACAGTTTCAGCGCCTGGATCCCCGGCCTGTCGGCACCCTCGACCATCTACCGGGCACGCATGGATAGCGAACCGGTCGCGCTGCTGGCCGACGTGACCACTCCGGACGGATACAGCGGCGACATCCGGCTGCTTGTCGGGCTGGCGCCGGACGGCGAAGTGATCGGGGTGCGGGTTCTCGAGCATCGCGAGACGCCGGGGCTGGGCGACCAGATCGAATTGAAGCGCTCGGACTGGATCGGGCAATTCGCGGGCAATTCGCTGGGGAATCCGCCGGCGCCGGCCTGGGCCGCAGACAGGCGCGGCGGGGCGTTCGATACGCTTTCCAGCGCGACGATCACGTCATCGGCGGTGATCGAGGCCGTCCGGAATGTACTTGCCTGGTATTCGGCCAACCGCGACAATGCGTTCGAGATCAAGGCCGAATCGAACCACCGGTCGAACCCCGGATCTGGAGATAGCGGCAACCCATGAAAGCAGACAGCATAGAAATCTGGCGGCAGGGACTCTGGGACAACAATCCGGGCCTGGTGCAACTTCTCGGGTTGTGCCCGTTGCTGGCCGTAACCGGCACCGCGGTCAATGGTCTCGGCCTGGGCCTGGCGACGTTGTTCGTGCTCGTGATGAGCAACCTGGCGGTGTCGGCGATGCGCGCCGTGATCAAGCCCGAAATCCGGATTCCGGTTTTCGTACTCGTCATCGCCACGCTGGTCACGGTAGTCGACCTGGTGATGCAGGCGTGGTTTTCGAGTCTGAGCGCAACGCTGGGCATTTTCATCCCGCTGATCGTCACCAACTGCACCATTCTTGGCCGGGCCGAAGCGTTTGCTTCGCGCCGGCCCATCGGCGACGCACTGATCGACGGGCTGGCCCAGGGAACGGGCTTTGCCGCCGTATTGATCGTACTGGGCGCGGCCCGGGAGATCATCGGCCGCGGAACGTTGATGGCCGACGCCCACCTGCTGTTCGGCGATTGGGCGCGCGCGCTGGAGATCACGTTCCTGCCGCAGCAGACAGGATTGCTGCTCGCCGTGCTTCCGCCCGGCGCTTTCATCGGGCTGGGACTCATGGTGGCTGCCAGGAACCGGATAATCCGCGCCCGCGCAGAGCGAAGCCAAACCGCCGATCAAACGCATCCGCAAGCCGCATGAGCCGCCCGATGAACGCGCAGAAGCGCGCGGAGCTCTTTCGCCGACTTCAGGAGCTCGATCCCGAGCCAACCACCGAGCTGGAATACGATTCGACCTTCGAGCTTCTGATCGCCGTGATCCTGTCGGCGCAGGCTACCGACGTGGGCGTCAACAAGGCTACCCGACGGCTGTTTCCTGTCGCCAATACCCCCGAAGAGATTCTCGAGCTGGGCGAGGAAGGCCTCAAGAAGCACATCCGCACGATCGGCTTGTTCAACAGCAAGGCGAAGAACATCATGGCCACCTGCAAGGCGCTGGTGGAAAACCACGCCGGTGAAGTGCCGCATGATCGCAATGGGCTGGAAGCACTGCCCGGCGTCGGCCGAAAGACCGCAAATGTCGTGCTCAACACCGCCTTCGGCGAGCCGACCATGGCCGTCGACACGCATATCTTCCGCGTCGCCAACCGCACCGGCCTCGCGCCGGGCAAGACGCCGCTATCGGTCGAGAAGGCGCTGATCAAGCGCACGCCCGCTGAATACCTCAGACATGCACATCATTGGCTGATCCTGCACGGACGCTATACCTGCAAGGCGCGAAAACCGATGTGCGGCATCTGTCCGGTATTCGACCTCTGCAATTTTGCCGACAAGAAACGCTTCGCAAGCTGAGCGACCGTCCGTGGCTAGCGTCACGTTTGCCGACGGCGGTTGTAATTCACGCGGCTCCTGTGGTATCAAGCATGCCCTGGTTGCCGGACGGGCGAAAGAAATCGATTCACCTCCCGGTCCAATCGGACAAGCGCGCTTGCCGCGCGCCGAAAAATGGGCCATGCGGCCCGATATACATTTTCTCAATGCTGTTGGAGGCTATTGAAATGCTTAAGAAAACGCAACTCGTTACTGCAATCGGCGCCGTCGCAGGCGCATCGTTCGCTACCGCCGCCATCGCGGCCGACCAGACCGCCAACCCGTTCCAGGCCAACGATCTGGAAGCCGGCTCGCTGTCCCAGAACCTGGGTCTGGGCGACGAAGACAAGGAAGGTTCCTGCGGTGAAGGCTCTTGTGGAGAAGACAAGGACAAGGGCGAAGACAAGGAAGGTTCCTGCGGCGAAGGCAGCTGCGGTGAAGGCGAAGGCGACGACTCCGAAGGTTCCTGCGGCGAAGGCAGCTGCGGTGAAGGCGAAGGGGACGACTCCGAAGGCTCCTGCGGCGAAGGCAGCTGCGGTGAAGGTTCCTGCGGCGTAGCTTGATCCGCATAAGGACCTGAAGAAATGAGTACCGCAACATTCCCTGGATTCCCGATCTCGGGCGCGGGACTCGGTCTCAGGCGGGCCCTCCTGGGCCCGCTTGAGCAGGCCGACCTGTCGCCGCTGGGCTTCATGGAAGCCGCTCCGGAGAACTGGATCGGCGTCGGCGGCATCCGCGGCCGCAAATTCAGGCAGTGGACCGAACGCATGCCGTTCGTCTGCCACGGGCTTTCCCTGTCACTGGGCGCGCCCGAACCGCTGGACGAGACCTTCCTGCGGCGCACGCGCAGGTTTCTGGACGAGCACGACATCAAGGTCTATTCCGAACACCTCAGTTACTGTTCGGAGCACGGGCATCTTTACGACCTGATGCCGATCCCGTTCACCGAAGAAGCGGTGGACTGGGTGGCCGGGCGGATCCGTCAGGCGCAGGATCTGGTCGGCCGTCGGATGGCGGTCGAAAACATCTCGTATTACGCATCGCCCGGCAGCGAGCTGAGCGAACTCGAATTCATCAACGCGGTGCTCGAACGCGCCGACTGCGACCTGCTGCTGGACGTCAATAACATCTACGTCAACAGCGTCAATCATCGCTATGACGCGATGCAGTTCCTCGAAGGGCTGCCGCCCGAGCGCGTGGCCTACATCCACGTCGCCGGTCACTACAACGAGGCCGAGGACCTGATCATCGACACCCATGGCGCCGACGTGATCGACCCGGTGTGGAAGCTGCTGGACGCCGCTTACCGGCGATTGGGACCCGTGCCCACGCTGTTGGAGCGCGATTTCAATTTTCCGCCGGTCGAAGAACTGATGGGAGAGGTCCGTACCATCAATCGCATGCAGGCAGGCTATCAAAACACACCGATCCGGTATGCCCACGCCTCCTGAAGCGCTCGCGGCGCTGCAAAAGCAATTCGCCGATCATATCCGCGACCCTGAAAACAACCCGGCGCCGGACGGCATCGAGGACAGGCGGCTGGCCATTTATCGTCGTCTTTTTCTGAACAACCTCTCAAGCCTGTTCGGCAAGAATTTTCCGATCGCCCGCAAGACCGTGCCCGATGAGCGCTGGCGCGCAATCATTCGGGCATTCATGGTGGAGCACCGACCCACCACCCCGTTGTTTCCCGAAATCGGCCGCGAATTCGTGCGTTTTCTGGCCGATCATCCGGAGCTTTATCCGGAGTGGCCGTGGCTGGCGGAAATATGTCACTGGCAGTTTCTGGCCACCAGCGTGCGCAACGACGAAGCCGAACCGGCCGAGGTTTCTGCCGACCCGGCCGGCGATCTGCTCGCGGGTCGTCCGATCGTCAATCCGACGCTGAGGCTCGCGCAGTACCAGTGGCCCGTACACCTGGTTCGGGTCGGCAAGCCGCCGACAGAATCAGAACAGGTCGTGCTGGCCATATTCCGCAAGCCCGATGACCGGCTCGGCCGGATGCAGATCAATGCGGTGACCGGTCGGTTGCTCGAAATGCTGCAAGAAAATTCCGGAACCAGCGGTCAGCTATGCCTGGAACGACTGGCCGGAGAAATCGGCCACGCGGATCCGGCAGCGATGATCGATCACGGCGCACGGATTCTGGAATCGCTTGTGCGCAAATCGGCGCTGCTCGGAACCGCTTCGGAACAGGCGACAGCCTGACATTGCACTGCCGGTGCACCAACTCGAACAAGAAAAACGGAGCCTCAATCCATGAACAGTTTGACCGAACTCTACGATCGTCTCACCGACCGACTGCGCGCTGCCGGCGACTGGCTGGCCCCGCTCGGGCTTCGCCTGCTGCTGGCGTACGAGTTCTACAGCGCCGGAACGATGAAGGCCGGTATAGACGGCACACCGGGCTGGTTCGCCAACAAGGCCTTTCCGGCACCATTCGACTGGTTCCCGGCCGGCATGAACTGGACCATGGTGACCTGGACAGAAATCCTGGCCGGCCTGGCGCTGATGCTGGGCCTGTTCACCCGTTTCTTCGCCTTTTCTCTGGTCGTCGTGACCACTATTGCGATCGTGTCCACGCACTGGCCGGAATCCTGGGCCAGCCTGGGACAGCTCTGGGAGGGTTATTCGGTCTCGCGAGTCGAAGGCGACGATGGCTCTTTCCGCGGCAATTTCAGGATTCCGATGCTGTTTCTGGCGATGCTGCTGCCGCTGTTGTTCATGGGCGGCGGAAAACTCAGCCTCGACCACCTGATTCTCAAGCTGACCCAGCGAAGCGACCTGATCCATGACCGCAACGGCGACTTCCTTGCGCTGTCGCTCGCGCTTCTGGTTCCCGGAATCGTGTTGCTGTACCTGATCCCGCTGTGGGGCATCGTTCTGCTGCTGGCTGCAGCGGCCGCCGCGGTCTATCAGAAGGTCGCCGCCTGACCGCCGATCGATTCTCGGCTACTTAACCTCAGTAGATCGCCTCCACCCGGTTCCCCTGTTCCCTGAGCAGGGTGACCAACCCCTTCTCTCCGGGCAGATGCAAGGCTCCCACCGCGATCAAGGCGCGCCCCTGGTCCAGCAGGGGCTGTGCTCGACGCGCCATCTCGATGTTGCGCATCGTGATCCCCTGCACGCGAAAATTCTGCTGGACCGATTCCGGCAGCCGAGAAAGCTGGCGCCTGGCCTGATGCTGCAGCTGCTCCAGGTCCGCCTCCAGATATGAGGCCAACAACGCTTCAAAGTCCTCCAGGCCGCGTTCACGATCCTCTACGGCCTGCCGCAAAAGGGCTACGTGCGCTTGTTCACCCAGTCCGGTGAAGAATGCCAGTTGCTCGTCAACCGTTTCCAGCGCCACCGATTTCGCGCCATGCTCGGCTGCCGTGCGCGCCAGCACCAGATCCATGAAGCGGCCGGTTCGAACAGGGGGCTGCGCGAGCGTCATGGCCGCCGCCCAGGGCCTCAGCCGATCCACGCTGTCGGGGTTCATTCCATAGTCGCTCAAGGCCGCCCTGACTCTTTCGTAAAGTATCTCGTCCAGACGGTCGGAAAGTTTCTGCCCCTCCGGCAGGCGCATCGCCTCGGCCAGCCGCTGGAGCATTTCCCGGTCCGGTACGAGCTCGAGCCCGACAGTCTCGGCCTGCTTCAGCGCCTGCTCCAGCACCGGCGGAAATGCGAGCACGCGCTCGTCCTCTGAATGGATGGTGCCAAGCAGCCAGTTCTGACCCCCCTCGGGCGAAACCACCGAATAGAAGACCTGTGCGCGACACGCTTGCGTCGCGAAAACGGCGAGCAAGGCCGCGACAAGCAGTGGCGCAAGCGAGATTCTTTTCATATAGAGCGAGAATTGTAAATTCAATTCCGGTATGCCCCGGTGTATACGCACAAGTCGAATAAATCAGGCGGCAGCATCGGCGTGTCGCGACCGCGCCAAATCTGGTAGCTTAACGACTCTTCTTCATGCTGTGACCCGATGATCGAAATCAAGAACCGGTTCCGCGGTTTTCTCCCCGTTGTCGTCGACGTTGAAACCGGTGGATTCAACGCCGCCACCGATGCATTGCTGGAAATCGCCGCATGCGTGATTGAAATGGACGAGGACGGCAAGCTGGCGCCCGGCGACATGATCTCCCGCCACGTCGAACCGTTCGAGGGCGCCAACCTGGAGCCCGCGGCACTCGAGTTCAACGGCATTCGGCCCGATCATCCCCTGCGCCTGGCCGTGCCCGAAAGCGAGGCGCTGCGAGAAATCTTCCAGCCGATTCGGCACCGCCTTCGCGAAACCGGGTGCAAACGCGCGATCCTGGTCGGGCACAACCCGTTCTTCGACCTGTCGTTTCTGAACGCTGCCATTGCCCGAATCAACTTCAAGCGCAGCCCGTTTCACCCTTTTTCCAGTTTCGATACCGCGACGATAGGCGGACTGGCTTATGGACAGACCGTGCTGGCAAGAGCGGTACAGGCCGCAGGCCTGGAATGGGACCAGTCCGAGGCGCATTCGGCGCGCTACGATACCGAGCGCACCGCTCAGCTTTTCTGCGCGGTGGTCAATCGTTGGGACGAACTCGGCGGGCTGAATCCGGCGACGCTGGCGAAAGGATGACGGCTTCCGTAAGCACGGTAGTCAGAGGTCGGTAGTCAGTGGTCGGAAAAAGCGACCGACTTCCGACTACCGAATACCGACTTCCAGGATCCCGGCTCCGGCAACCCGAAACCGGAAACCGTCGCTCCCTCCTGTATCCTTGAAAGCAAGCCCGCACTCAAGGACCGGACGTATGCAGCTGCCAGCAAGCGAGAGGATCGCAAGTTTCGATGTGGATTCCCAGCGTACTTTCACTCCGCTGTGCCCGGACGAACTCCCAGCCGAAGGCGGCGACGAGATAGGACCCGAACTCAACCGGCAAGCCGGGTTGGCTCGCTGGCGGCTCGGCTCCAAGGACTCGCACAGTCCGAAGGCGGTCTGGGTTACCGACGATCCGGATCAGGTCGGGAAGCCGGGGGTGGAAGGCGACAACGTCGAAGAGCACTGGCCCGTGCATGCCGTTCCAGGCACGGAGGGATTCGAGCTCGTGCCCGGTCTGCCGCGGCCGGCCGACTACGACTTCTTCGTCTGGAAGGGCGTTGAGCTGGACATGCATCCTTACGGGGCCTGCTATCACGACATGGCCGAAAAGATGAGTACCGGCGTGATCGAATGGCTGCACGCTCGCGACGTCAGCCACGTGCTGGTCGGCGGGCTGGCCACGGACTACTGCGTCAAGGCCACCGCGCTTCAGTTACAGGCCGCCGGCTTTCAGGTGCTGCTCAACCTGGCCGCCTGCCGCGGCATCGACGACGAAAGCATCGCAGACGCGCTGGAGGAAATGCGCGAAGCCGGGATCGAGACTTTCGAGGGCACCGACGCCCTGGAATCGACTGGATGATCATCGAGTCGCTGCTCGATACCGACATCTACAAGTACTCCATGATGCAGGCGGTGCTGCATCAGTTTCCCGGCGCAGAGGTCGAATATAGCTTCCGATGCCGCACGCCCGAACTTGACCTCAGGCCGCTGCGACAGGGACTGGAACTGGAGATCGAGCACCTTTGCACGTTGATGCTCGCCCCCGAAGAGCTCGATTTCCTGGCGGCCCAACGCTATTTCAAGCCCGATTTCATCGAATTTCTTCGCCTGTTCCGCCTGCAGTCGCGTTTCATCGAAGTCGGCGAAGAAGACGGCCAGCTGGCCGTCACCATACGTGGGCCGTGGCTGCATACCATTCTGTTCGAGGTGCCTTTGCTGGCCATCATCAGCGAACTGTACACACGGCAGCATCAGCCGGGCATCGACTTCAGCGAAGGGCGACGCCGGCTCGACGAAAAGATCGGGCAAGTCAGGGCGCTGGACCGGCCGGACGGCTTCGTGTTCGCCGATTTCGGTACCCGCCGGCGCTTCTCGCGCCTGTGGCACGACGAGGTGGTCGAGACACTGGCCCGGGAGATTCCCGACAGCCTCCGCGGCACCAGCAACGTGCGCCTTGCGAAAGACCTGGACCTGGTCCCCATTGGCACCATGGCTCATGAGTTCATCCAGGCCGCCCAGGCGCTGGGGCCACGGCTGGCCGAAACCCAGCGCTTCGCCTTCGAGGTATGGGCGCGCGAGTACCGCGGCGATTTGGGCATCGCGTTATCCGACACCTACAGCCTCAACGCATTCCTGCGCGATTTCGACATGTTCTTCTGCAAGCTGTTCGACGGCGCGCGCCAGGACTCAGGCGACCCGATGGCGTGGGGCGACGCGATGATCGAACATTACGAACGAAACCGGGTGGACCCGAAAACCCGCAACCTGGTCTTCTCCGATTCGCTGACCATTCCGCGCGCCGCCGAGATCTGGCAGCGCTTTCGCGACCGCATCCATGTGTCGTTCGGCATCGGCACCAACCTTACCCATGACACGGGCACCGACCCGATCAACATAGTGATCAAGATGACCGAGTGCAACGGCCAGCCGGTGGTCAAGCTTTCCGATTCGCCAGGCAAGATCGTGTCCACCGATCAGCACTACCTGGCCTGGGTGCGCCAGGCGTTCGGCGTGCCGGAGTAAAACCCAGTTTAAGGGTTAGGGTTTAGGGTTTAGGTAAAATCCATCGGGTCATCAGGATAGGCAGATGCATCCCGGCCTGGGCCGCTACAGAACCCGGACCGCTTTTCCCTTAACCCTTAACCCTTAACCCTTAAACCTTAAACCTAAAGCCCCTAACCCGGCCCCCAGCGGGAACCTGGGGTAGTATTCTGTAATCATGCCGAACGACCGATCGAATGAATCGCGCACCGTCTCGCTGGTCCTCGGCTCCGGCGGGGCGCGCGGGCTGGCACACATCGGGGCCATCCGGGCGCTGGAGGAAAACGACGTTACCATCGAATCCATCGCCGGCAGCTCCATGGGGGCAGTGGTCGGCGCGATGCGCGCGGCCGGAAAGCTTGAAGACTATGCGCATTGGGTCACGCAACTCGAGCAGTCCGATGTCTTCAGGCTGGTCGACTGGACGCTGTCCGGCGCCGGGCTGATTCGGGGCGACAAGATCATCAAGCGATTGAAAGACATGGTCGGCGACGCTCTTATCGAGGACCTTCCGATTGATTTCACTGCAGTCGCCGTCGACATCGAGCAGGGTCGGGAGATCTGGTTGAGCGAGGGTTCACTGTTCGACGCCATACGCGGCTCCATCGCGATCCCGGGACTGTTCACGCCGCACCGCTACCACGGCAGGCTGCTGGTCGATGGCGGTATCCTGAACCCTGTGCCGGTTGCGCCGACGTTGCGCTCCCTGACCGATCTGACGATCGTGATCAACGTCAACGGGCCTATCCGGGTGAAGGGGCACCGGCAGGAACGGGGCGAGCCGGCGGAGGAAAACGGCGACAAACCGGAAGACGGCGGCTTCACTGAACGCATTCGCAACTTCTTCAACGACCTGATCGAGCGCGATTCCCCGAAACTCGAGGACAGCCAGCCTGGACTGGCCGCGATGCTGATTAAATCGCTGGAAACCATGCAGGCCGTAATTACCCGTCAGCACCTGGCCGTCTTCCAGCCGGATCTGGTCGTGGAGATACCCAAGGATGCCTGCATGATTCACGAATTCCACCGCGCCGAGGAACTGATCGATCTGGGCTACCGGCGTACAATCGAGGCTCTTGACGGTTTCCGGAATCACTCCGATGAATGACAACGACATACTGTTCGACGATGCGGCCGATCAGGCCGTCGATCTCGGGAACCAGATCGCGGACGCCAATCCCGAGGGAGACCTGTGGGCAATCGCCGACGGTCTGATCGCGGGCGCTGTACATTTCTGGCTATATGCGCATCAGCCGGACGAGCAGGCCGATGAAGAGGAAATGGAAGGAATGATGACGGCCTCGGCGCGCATCGACGCGCTTGTCGGCCTGCTGCGCGAATCGGCCATCGACAGCGAATACTTGCACTCGCCCAACGACCGTGACGCTGGACGGGCCTGAACGCCGGTCCAGTCAACTCTCGCTTTCGACCTCCACCCGGCTGCGGCCTTCGTGCTTGGCCCTGTACATCAACCGATCGGCGCGCTTGACCAGTTCGGATGCCGATTCGTCTCCGCAGTAATCCACGACCCCGAAACTGGCCGAGATCGCGTTACCGTCCGGTGTTCGGATGTCCTGCATTTTTTCCAACAGCTCGGAGGCAAAAGTGCGGCCGCCTTCCCGATCTGTAGACGGCAGGATGATTGCGAACTCCTCACCACCCCAACGCGAGGCAACATCCGTTTTTCGTAGCCTCGAACGCAACAGCTCCGCGACATCTGCCAGCACCTTGTCTCCTACATCGTGTCCGAAGCGGTCGTTGACCTGCTTGAAATGATCGATGTCGAGGAGAATCAGCCCGAACGAGCCACCCGTTCGTTTCGCCCTGTCGATTTCCCGCCGCAGGACCTCGGTACCGTGTCTCCGGTTGAACAAGCCGGTCAGCTCGTCCGTCGTTGCCAGTTCGTTGAGCCGCGCTTCCAGCGCCTTGCGCTCGCTGATGTCGATAAGCATTCCCGTCACTCGAACGGGACCCCCGTTCTTGTCCCGTTCGGTGACGCGTCCACGAATGTTGCTCCAGACATAGGCACCCGATTTTTGACGCATCCGGACATCGGTCTCGAAAAATGTGCGGGTACCTGCCAGGTGCGCTTCCATCTCGTCGACCAGCGTGTTCTCTTCGTCCGGGTGGACCAGCGCGCGCACCGATCTTATGTTCGATGCGACTTCATTCTCCTGATAGCCGAGCAGGCGTTCGGCAATAGCGTTGAAGCTCAGCTTGCGCGTATCCAGATGCCAGTCCCACATGCCGAGCTTCGCGCCGTCCACTGCCAGCGTCAGTCGCTCCTCGCTCTCGCGCAACGCACGCTCGGTGCGAGTCCGCGCCGTTATGTCGGAAAACGTGGCGACAACTGCAAGAAGCTCATCGGTGCCTTCGGCGCGCACCGGCTCGGTGCTGATCTCGATCCAGACCTCCTGTCCATCCGGG
>Ga0102938_10003796_pt1 | contig 11193 bp, 12 predicted proteins | sample SalPonR2_B_D2_MG_FD_84516 | JGI IMG/M metagenome (GOLD analysis project Ga0102938, IMG submission 84516) | Salt pond soil microbial communities from South San Francisco under conditions of wetland restoration - Salt Pond MetaG R2_B_D2_MG | ecosystem: Environmental > Aquatic > Marine >... | reverse complement strand
TATTTTTATTGAGCGGGCTGTAAGTAGATGTTATAATAACCACAATAAGTAAATAATTATAAATTATGTCCGAAAATATAGAAGAAAAAATAGAAGAAACTAATAGAAAAATTGACGACCTAGAAGAAAAGATTAGCGACATTGAAAGAGATATAAGAAACATAGAAGATAATAGTAAAGACATCTCCCGAACCTTAGAAAACATCTATAATGTTGCCAAAGAGATAAACATAGAAGCCGAAAAAATTTCCGATATACTATCTCGAAATTAACTTAATAAGAAAATAATTAAAGTAGCCCCGACGGGATTCGAACCCGTGTTACATGGATGAGAACCATGCATCCTAAACCACTAGATGACAGGGCCGTTAGTTAGTTTAATTATAACGAAAGTATCTTAACAATCAAGGAGTAATTTGATATTGTTGAGCAATATATTGAGCTAATTTAGAAAAAATAGGGGCCGCGGATTGAGAAGAGTTAATGCTCTCGGGATTGTCTAATTTAACTAAAATAGTAAATTGTGGGTCTAAAGCTGGCCCAAAACCAATAAAACTTTGAGTGGTTTTTTCGGAATAACCTTCTTTGCCAATATAAGAAATTTGTGCGGTTCCTGTTTTTCCGCAAACAGATAGTCCGGGCACCGCCGCTGGTTTCCCATAACCATTATCAACAACTGATTTTAACATTAAAGTAATTTGTGAAGCCGTCGACGGCGAAATAACTTGTTGAATTACTTGCGGTTGAGTCTCTTCTACTTCTCCTTTACTATCAACTATTTTTTTTACAACGTAAGGTCGCATTAATTGACCATCATTCGCTAAAGCGGAAAAAGCGGTCATTAATTGAAGAGGGGTAATATTTATTCCTTGCCCGAAAGAAGCGGCCGCTAAATCTCGCTTATAACCACGTTGTAACAAGGAGTTATTAGAAGCTACTTCTCCGGCTAAATCAACACCCGTTTTCTTCATTAAGCCAAAGTTTTTTAAATAATCTAAGAATAAACTCCCGCCAATTTTCTGTTGAGCAAAAACTGCCCCCGTATTAATAGATTTTTCTAAAACATTTGTCATTGTTTGTTCGCCCCAAACTCGCTCACGATAATTACGAATTGGTTTTCCGCCCAATTCAACAAGACCAGTATCTTCATAAGTAGTCTCCGGAGAAACTTTTTCTTCTTCAATAGCCGCGGCCATTGTTAAGGGTTTTAAAACTGATCCTGGTTCATATAATTCTTGAATAAAAGGGTTTTTAAAGGACGCGAGAGGCGATTTTTGATATTGATTAGGGTTATAACCAGGATAACTAGCCATCGCGATAATTTGACCGTTTTGTGGGTTAATAACGCCAATCTGAGCCCGGTCAAAGTGTAAATTTTCGTAAGCTTCTTTTAATAATTGACTAGCTTTAAATTGAATATTATAATCGATAGTTAAATAAAGATCGTTGCCTCGTTCCGGTAATTCATATTTTCCCGGTTCAGCTACGTATTGATAAGGATTACGAGAAATATTTTTAAAACCTGATTCTCCTTGTAGAATCGCTTGATATTTTTGTTCTAAACCGTACTGTCCTTTTTGATTTCCTCCGACAAAACCAATTACGTGTGAAGCTAATTGTTTATGAGGATAATAACGAACCAGTCGTTCTTCAAAGCGAATATGTTCGGAGTCAAGATTTTTTAAATATGAAAAATCTTCTTTCGAGACAACACGTTTTAAAATTTCTTTATCATTCGTCGTTATTTCTTCATTAAGAATAGAAGAAAGTTCAGACCAATTCTTAACCTCTTCTTCTTTTAAATTTTGAGGCCAAAAATAAATAATATATTGCTTCTTGTTGGTAACAAGAGTTTCTTGGTTATTAAAAAAAACCCGCCCTCGATGGCCGTCTATTTCTTGAAGAGATTCGCTTTGTCCCTGTACTAAGGCTTCGTAATAAGCACCTTTGTTTATCTGTAGATCATAAAGGCGTCCACCTAGATACAAGGTAATCAAAGCAACACAACTAATAAATACAATGAATCGTCCTTTTGACATTTTTATTTATTAACCACAACTTGCCCGGAACTTAGTTCAATATAACTAACTTGCTCCACTTCTTGTAAATTAAGTTGACTGATTTGTGGTAAAAGTTGATCCAAAGAATTAACTTTTGTGTATTGACTTCGAAGACTTTCTAGTTGCTGAGAAAGAATTTGTTTTTCTTCCGTGTACTCGCCTTGTTGGTGGGCATTAGAAATCATCGCTTGGATTTGAAAAACATAAAGAGAGACTAATAAAACAATAGCGATAATACTTATTTTTTTTATTTTATTAAAAGTAGTTTTATCCATTTTTTTATAATATTTAATTAAAAGTTAATTATTTTTTGACACGCTCTTAACTTTGCGGACCGGGCGCGTGGATTGTTTTGAACTTCTTCATCATGAGGTGAAATTGGTTTGGGGGTTAACACTGATATTACCCCTAGCTCCTCTTGTTCTTTAAAAAACCTCTTAACGCGTTGATCTTCTAAGCTATGAAAAGAAATTATAACTAATCGCCCTCCTTTCTTTAATAAAGCCATGGCTTGTGGTAAAACCTCCTCTAAATTTTGAAGTTCTTTATTGACCGCAATACGCAAGGCCTGAAAAACTTTTGTTGCCGGATGAAATCGTCTTTTTTGATAATATTCGGGAACCGCTCGTTTAATTATACTTACTAATTGATCCGTTGTTTTAATGGGATCTTTTTGCCGAGCCTTAATTATTTCTTCGACAATCTTCGCGGTGTGTTTTTCTTCACCAAATTTAAAGAACAACTCTTCAAGCTCGGGTTTTGTCTTTTTGTTAATAATTTCCGCAGCGGTTAATTTTTGTTCTGGGTTATAGCGCATATCTAAACGCTGATCTTTTTCAAAACTAAACCCCCGCTCAATCTCTTCTAGGTGATTTGAAGAAAAACCTAAGTCTAACAAGATTCCGTGAACTGGGTAAAAATCATTTCGATAAGCAATTTCTGTTAGTTGATTATAATTACCTTGAACGAGCTTTAAATTATCCCAATTCTCTTTATCTTTTTTCTTTTTTAATTGTTCGATAAATTCCGGAGTTAAGTCAATCCCGAGTAAAGATCCTTTCGAGCCAGTACGTTCTAAAATAGCTTGAGCATGACCACCGCCGTTAATCGTACAATCAATAAATTGTCGACCCGGTTCGGGATCAATATATTTCAGAACTTCACTTTTTAAAACTGGAATGTGCATTATTTAAATACCTAATTCTTTGAGACGTTCGGCCATGTCCCCGACCTCATCACTGGTTTTGTTTTTGTATTTTTCCCAGGTTTCCTGATCCCAAATTTCAATTCGATTATATAAACCAGCTAAAACTACCTTCTTTTCTAAATTAGCCGCTTTTGTTAAGTAATCTGGAATAAGAATGCGACCGGATTTATCTAGCTCTACTTTCATTGCTGCCGCTAGCATTAAACGAGAAAAACCGCGCGCGTCTGATTGTGAAATTGGTAATTGGCTTAATTTTTCAGCAATTTTATTCCACTCTTTTTCGGGGTATAAAAAAAGCGCCCCATCTAATCCTTGTGTTATTACCGCTGTTTTCCCGAGTTCTTCACGAAAACTGGCCGGAACGGCTAGTCGTCGCTTAGAATCTATACTATGTGTATATTCACCAATAAACATAAATTAATATAAAAAGTTTTCCACAGTTTCTCTTAGTTATTCCCACTTCTTTCCACATCTCCCTACTTGTCTTCAGATTATCCCATTATATGGTTTTTGTCAACCATTAAAAAAAACCCTATAAAATCAGGGTTTTTATAAAGATATTAACATTTTTTCCACAGAAAAAGGTCTTCTAACAAAGATTATTACCCCCACTTCCGCCAAAAAAACTAATTATTAAACAAATTATTTTGATTTAAAGCCCCTAAACCTAAAAATTCACTCCAGTTTTGCGGACTTTGCGGTTTAGTAATAGTAAAAGAAGCTTCGCGATTATTTTTTTGATTATAAAGAATAAAGAAAGGTCGATCGGCAACCCCAACATCTATTAATTCATTAGAATCACCAAATTTAATTCCCAGTAAAGAATAATCTTTTTTACTAATCCAAACTTCTCCTTTTAAATCCGGATGAGCTTCTAAAATCAAACTTACTTCTTTTTCAATTTTACCCCGGTAAGATTTTATAAAACTAGAAAAAGAATTTGTTTTTATTTGACTAGAAAGTTGATCAAAAAAACTATCGAGAGTAACCAATAAATTATCTTTATTAATTCCTACTTCATAATGATAAGCTACTTCTCCATTATATCTTTCCTTTGAAAGAATGTTCTTCAATTGAAAAGGAGGATTTTCTTTAAATGTCAATAAGAGGTTATTACTAATATTTTTATCAAGTGTTTCTTTGTTTGGAAATATGAACCAACGATCTTCTACTTTTTCTCCGGCGATCATCTGAACGAAAGTTCCAATAAATGAAGAGTTTTGAAAACGAAAATAAGAGTCCTCTTTTATCTTTCTAAAATCACCTTCAAAATTTAAATTTATCGGTAATGATTTTCCGGAAGCATTAATTTTAAAACTTAAATTAAGTTTTTCTTTTTGAGAATTATTATTAATCACAAAACTTGTCTCAATTTTAGTTCCTTTAGTTTGACAAACGAGACCCTCGCAACTATTACAATTATCGCTAGTCGGATTATTTAAAACTAAGTTAACCTCTGTTCGGCGTTGCTTGTAAGTGTTTTCTGTTAAAAAACTCTTTTTTAAAATTTCTGCAGCGGAATCTTGAATAGGTTGCATCAAAACAATAATTAAAAAACTATTAATTAATAATAGTCCTCCAATTATTAAATACCACTTATTTTTCTTAAAAGAAAATTGCGAATTAATTTTTGATAAAAAGTTTTTCATATTTTTATTTTAACACAGATTAACAAGATAGTAATAAAAAACCGGGCTTTTAAACCCGGCTTAAATAATTACTTTTTAAAATTGTAGTAAACCTTCCTTTACACCGGAGAGATCATCACCACTTTGCAGCAATTCTTGTAAAGTTTTATAATCTTCGGGCGTCGTTATTTTAAAGTCTTCATTAATTTTATAATAATCTTGCGTAAAGAAAACTTTTACTATTTGTTCCCCAAGATCAATATTAACTAATTGATCTTCTTGTCCAAAATCTATTCGACGGATATTATTTGTCTTTTTACTAATCCAAATCTCAAAATTTAAATTCGGATTGTTAGTTGCAAAATTATTCCACTCTTCTTCAAATTTTTGTAAACCCTCTTCGGTCGAAGTAGCCACTTCTGTTTCTTGAGAAATAAAATCAACGGCTTTTAAAGCAACCTTTTTAAAGTTAACCATATCAACACCTACCTTGTAATGATGACAATCCGTTTCCATAATTTCTTCTGAATCAAGAGTTTTAATTACTTTAAAAGGCGGGTATTTATTTATTGTCGTTAACATTTCTTTTTGATACTCATCCATCTTTGTCAAAAAGGAATTATCTTTCGTCGATGTTGTGGTCTTTGTAACTTCGTCAAGAGGAATTTCAATCCATTGTCCCGTTAAATTATTGCTTGGTAAAAACATTTCAATTAAGGAAAGATTATCGGCCCGAACATATAAATTTTGATCAATAGCCTTAATCATTCCGGCCACCGTTACCGGTAAATTAGCTAACTTAATTTCGGTACTTAAAGAAACTTCACTTTTGTTTTTAGGCGGAATAGTTTTTATCTCTGCATTAATAGTAGTCCCGATAGAATTAGTGGGAAAATTTTGCGCTTGTTCCGCAGAAAGGCCTAATTCAAATTGACCTTCTAGATCACTTTGATAACTTTCATAATTAGCCATTTTTTGAAAGCTTTCTTCTAAAACTTCTTGCGGGGAAGGTTGGAAAGGTTTCCAATAACCAAACACTCCGTACGCTAAAGCGGCTAATAAAACAACAGCAATAACAATAACCCACCACTGAGGAATTTTTTTTCCGGAAGTTAATTTTTTAATATCTTTATCCGGAGAAGACGATGAATTTGATTGGAATTTATTATCCATATTTATTAAAAATTACTTAACTTAATGTTATCACCTTAAGAATTAGAGGTCAACTTACGAATTCCTTCCGAAAAAGAAGAAATTGTAATTCTATCCCCCGGTTTAATTTTATCTCCTAAAAGAGCCGTGGCAATTTTATCTTCGATTCGTTTTTGAATAACGCGGTCTAATTCACGAGCTCCAAAAGCCGGATTATAACCTTCGTCAACAATTTGTTTTTTTATTTTTTTATTAATTACAAAATCAATTCCTTTTTCGGCAATTCTATCTTGAACTTGTTGTAATTTTAATTCGGCAATGTCAAGAAGGTTTTCTTTACTTAAAGTTTTAAAAACAGCCACGGCGCTAAAACGATTAATAAATTCGGGCCGAAAAATATTTTTCTTTAAGAGGTGATCAATTAATTCTTGCTTTACAAGACTAAGCTTTTTGTCTTTTTCAATGTCCTGACGAATTTTTTCCGCTCCGGCGTTAGAAGTGCAAATTATAATAGTATCCGAAAAACGAACATCTTGCCCCCGACCATCAGTAATATAACCTTCGTCTAAAATAGTCAGGAAGAGATTTAAAATATTAGGATGCGCCTTCTCTATTTCATCGATCAAAACTAAAGAAAAAGGCTTTTCTTGGACTTGCGAAGTTAAAAGACCAGCCCTTTCTTTATCCCCAATTAAACGAGAAATATCTTCAATATTCTGAAATTCAGACATATCTAAGCGAATCATTCTTTTTTGAGAACCAAAATAAATATCGGCTAAGGTTTTGGCGGTTTCCGTTTTTCCAACCCCCGTTGGTCCTAAAAACAAGAAACTACCCATCGGTTGCTTTCTTTTAGTAGTAATCTGTGTTCGGGCGCGTCGTAAAGATGAAGACACTTCCTGAACGGCCTCTTCTTGATTAATAAGACGTTTGTGAATTAATTTTTCTAAATTAAGAAGGACTTCTTTTTCGTCGCGTTCTAAATTACCAACCGGAATTTTTGTTTTTTCGGCAACAACTTTATCAATATGTTCCGGTAAAACAATATCTTTTTTACTAAACCGCGAAACATATACTAAAACTTCGTCTAGTAACTCGAGAGCTTTTTGCGGAAAAGGTTTTTTTTGAAAATATCGAGCGCTATGCTCAACAATTTTCTTTAGACTTAAATAAGGAACAAAAACAGAATATTTTTCTTCGTAATAAGGAATTTTAAATTGTAAAATTTTAAAAGTTTGATCAATGTTAGGCGGAACTACCTCAACTTGAGTAAATAAACTTTTAAGAGAGCTGTGACGGTTAATTTGTTGATGAAACCCTTCGTAAGAAGTAATAGCAATTACCTGAAAACGCGACGATTCTAGATATTTAGTAAGAATATTAACAATATTTACCGTTCCGACTTCTCGCTTTCCTAAAAATTGATGAATATTATTCATAACAAGAATTACATTCCCGGCGGAAATAGCTTCTTGAAAACATTTATCTAACATAAACTCTATCTCTTGCGAAGAAGTATTTTTCGACACTAGTGAAGCGAGATTTAGCTCTAAAACCCTTTTATTGTTTAGATCAGGTAAACTAGTCTTCCAAAAAGATTTTGCCGCTAAAGACAACGTAATATCTTTTTGTCCGCTTCCTGGTTGACCAACTAATAAAACATTATTATGCCCCGAGCTTGCCAAGATATTTTCAATTTGCTCAATTTCTGATTCGTGACCTAGTATTTCGGGTCGTCCACCTCTTTCTTTAGCTTTTTCCGTCCAGTTAACTGAATACTGATCTAAAGTTAAAGTATAAGCCGCCGCCCAATTTTTAGCCAATGCTCCTCGACGAGCTAAATTTTCATAACGCCAAAATTGTTTTGCTTTTTTAACGCGGTGAGTCCAAAATTCGTACCAATCTACTAATCGTTCAATATCCTCAGCCCGAAGATTGAATTCTAATAAAGATGATCGCAAAAGAGGGCTTTTTTTCGCTAAAGCTACCAATAAATCCTCTTCTCCGATTAAAGGTTGTTCTTTTTGAGCCGCTCTTTTGGCCGCCGCGTAAAGAGTCTTTCCCGCCGGCAAAGAAGATTTTTTTTGATTTTTAATTTGTTCTTGAAAAGAATCTTTATCAATCAGTAAACGAGAAAATATAAAATTAATTAATTTTTTAGAGTCTAATAAATAAGAAACCAAAATATCAACGGGAATTTTATTAATATTGTTAGTTTTATTCGTCTTTTGAGCTTTGGACAATGTTTTCGCTAAAGAATATTCAGTATAAGAAGCGAGATTAATTGGCTCGGGTGACTCTAAGGCTTCCGATAAAGATTCTTTAACAGGTCGGTAATCTTTAATAAAGTTAAAAAAGGCTTCTGTTATCCAAGAAAAAATAGCTAAGCCCGTAAACAATAAAGCGCCTCCTTTTAGAGAACGTAATTGTGAAGAACTCAAAATAGTTCCAGAAAAATTATTATAAATAATTAAAGAAAAAGCGAAGAAAGTTAATACTAAAAAGATATTTTTAAATTTATCAGCTCGCTCTAGCCACCAACTTGTTTTACTAGAAGCCACTTTAAAAACAAAACTTTTTTTAGGTTGAAATCGGAAACTTCTCATAAAATTAATAAATTAAATAAATCCAACTTTGGTAAAAAACGAGAATAATCAAAAAAGGTAAAAACAACCAGAAAAACCACATTAAAATTCCGCCGACTAAAAAAACAACTTCGGTAATTACAAAAAGAATTATCAAGAAAAAACGAATAACGGCTCCAAAAGTCCGCGAAATAGTGTTTGTTGACCAGGCACTAAAAAAGTTCTTAATATTAAAACCACGGGCGTACTCTTCATAGTAACCACGCCACGGAGCAAAAAAAGTTTTTATTAAAAGAGGGAGGGAAAAATAACTTACTCCAAAATGTAAAAAGTTTTTAGTAATAAGAAAAATCTTTTTCGAACTTTCAATATAATACCATTTAAGAAAAAGAAACGGGTAATGAATTAAAAACATATAATTTTATTTAAAAGTGAGCATACATGGATTCGGACCATGGCCCTCCCGGATGTGAACCGAGCGCTCTAACCCCTGAGCTATATGCTCAAAGATAATAATTTCTTATATTTTATATTACCATATTTCCTTTGTTTTTCAAAAGAAAAAAACACCCTCCGAAAAGGGTGTTTCATCAGAAACAAACACGAAAGTTGTTTATTTGAGTTCAACTTCGGCACCCGCTTCTTCAAGTTCTTTCTGAAGTTCTTTTGCTTCTTCGGTTTTAACGTTTGATTTGACGACTTGTGGTTCGTCAGAAACGCCATCAACTAAAGCTTTTGAATCTTTCAAGCCTTCGCCCGTAATATTTCGGACGGCTTTAATAACTTGAATTTTCTTTTCTCCGACTCCTTTTAAGATAACGTCGTAAGCACTCTTTTCTCCTCCTCCATCTTCTTCTCCTCCGGCACTAGCGGCGGGAGCAGCAGCGACAGCGGCAGTAGCAGAAACATTGAATTTATCTTCTAAGACCTCAACTAATTCTGCTAAATCGGCGACACTCATTTCTTCAATCTTTTCCACTAAGTCCTTAAACTTTTTAGGAACTTCTACTTCTTTATCTTCTTTATCTTCTTTATCTTCTTTATCTTCTTTATCTTCTTTATCTTCTTTTTTATCTTCTTTTTTATCCTCTTTCTTTTCTTCTTTCTTTTCTTCTTCTTTCTTTTCTTCTTCTTTCTTTTCTTTTTTGTCCTTTTTTTTGTCTTCTTTTTTAGCCATGATATTATTTATTTTGTTTAATTTGATTTAAAGCAATTAATAGACCTTTAATATTATTATTTAAAACGCTCACAAAATTATTGATCGGCGCTTTAATACCAAACACCAAGCGAGCCATTAATTCTTCGTAGGAAGGAAGTTGTGCTAAAGTTTCAACTTTTTCAACTGGTTGAAATTCTTCATTCCACCATCCTCCAAGAATTTTAAACTCGGGATGTTCTTTCCCAAAGTTATAAATTATTTTGGATAATTTTATTTTTGATTCGGATGTAAAAACGGGGGCCACCGCTCCGTCGAAATCGTCAATGTAGTCGCTAGGAAGATCTTTTTCTTTTAAGGCAATTTTTAATAAAGTTTTCTTAACAACCTTCAGTTCGCAGCTATTTTCCTTTAATTCGTTTCTTAAAGTAAATAACGGATCCGCTGAAATCTTATGAAAATCAACAAAAACAATACCCTCTTGATTATCAAGATCCTCTTTTATTTCCGAAACAATTTTTTCTTTTTTTTCTCTAGTAATAGCCATAATTAAATAAAAAAATTTCTGTGAATCCACAGAAATCAGAATTAAAAATTTATTTTAATTCATCCTCAGTAGGACTTAACAACCTACCATCTGCGGATTACTAGTTATTAGTGTAAGTCTTTTTTTGTTTTTTGTCAAGAAAAGAAATGACTTGTTTTTTAAACCACGGTAAAGAACTTTTATTTTTAATAGTAATTAAATTATTATCTTTAATAAAGTCTTTATCAATGTATTCAGCCTCGCTCTCTTTAATTTCACGAACGAATGTTTTTTGAAGAATCTTTTTCCAAACCGTTATCTTTTTATTCGACGCTACTCCAGCTGCCGCTACTAATATCGGAGCATTTCCAAAAGCAGTTATAAGAACTTCTTTCGCGGCCGCTTTTTGTAAAAAAGAAAATAAGGATTTACTTTTCAATTTATGAACCTTTTGCCCGCTAATCATAACAATAATATCGCCATCTTCTACCGCAGTTTCTTTAAAATTATTAGTTACTAAAGCTTCTTGTCCTTCTTGTCCTAAAACTAGACCTTTTTTACGACCAGCAACCGTTTGTTCTATTCCTTGAGATTGAAAAAAACTTTTCAAAAGAAAATACTCCTCGTCGTCAAAACCCCCGGAAGGTAATATAAAAACAACTTTATTCATGATGATAGATAAAAACGTTTAGCTTCTAGATGTTGTTGAAAGGTTGCACTAAAAATTGTCTCTCCGCGGGGTGTTGAAAGATAAAACCAATAATCAGAACTTTCGGAATTTAAAACAGCTTTTAGACTTTCTAAAGTCGGATTGCAAATGGGCCCCGGAGGCAGACCTTTGTTCAAATAAGTATTATAAGGAGATTTAACTTTAATATC
>Ga0102938_10003794_pt1 | contig 11200 bp, 7 predicted proteins | sample SalPonR2_B_D2_MG_FD_84516 | JGI IMG/M metagenome (GOLD analysis project Ga0102938, IMG submission 84516) | Salt pond soil microbial communities from South San Francisco under conditions of wetland restoration - Salt Pond MetaG R2_B_D2_MG | ecosystem: Environmental > Aquatic > Marine > Intertidal... | reverse complement strand
GGGATTCATTCGGCGCGCCCACCGCCGGAGCAGCCGCTTGCCAGAACCGTGATTGATAGCGATTGTTGTTAAGACAAGTGACACCTTCAGGTCAATGCCGATTATCCGCCCACTGCCGTGGGAGGAGATCGCTTCCAGCTCAGGCCGCCCGCCGCTGCTCAGGCCGCCCGCCGCTGCGCGTTGATCGGCAAGCCATACTGTCGAGCATTGCCGCGCCGGCCGGCCGGCTCCACCGCCCCCGTTTCCCGCAGCACATAGGCAATGCGTTGCCCGACCCAGCGATCGACCCCGAGGGCCTCGGATAACTGAGCGGTATCAAACGTGGTGGGTAGCTTGGCGATCGGTAACAGGTCGAGCAGTTCGCTGCTATCGATAAAGCGATAGGTCTGCAGGACCTTGGTCAGTCGCACATCATGTACTCGATACTTCGCTTTGCGACGACGACGACGCGATGCCTGCGGTGGCAAACGCCATTCTTCGACCTCCACCATCGGGACCTCCAACACCAACCGCGAATGCGGAAAGACTTTGGTGAAATAAACCAGCTCGTCAAACAGCTCCAGAATGCCCCCGCGCATGGGACTGTATCGTCGACTCTTCACCGGACCATCGACCGTTAGTTGGCGAACAATTCGCTTGCGAGCGATAATCGGTTTCACAACGCGAACCCGATGCTGCTTCAGTAGTTGGGCGACTTTGCTGCGGATGGCGGTCAGCGAACCGTGCTGGACCTCGATCAATTCCCCATCGCGCACCGCATCGATGCGGTACGCTCCGATGGTGACTTCCACATCCGCAGCATCCTTGGCATAGGATTCCTTTAGCTGGCGATGCAGAGACGTTTCCATATTTTGACGCTTGACCTACTCGGGTTCGATCCCGAAGTCTCGAATCGTAAAGAGCGTCTGCAGCTTTAAGCCTCGGTCCGCGAACGCTTGCTCTCCACCGGCCAAGCGATCGATGATACCCAACACGCCGATCACTTCCAGGCCAAACGCCTGCACGGCGTCGACCGCTTTCAAGGCGCTGCCTCCACTGGTGATGACATCCTCGACGATCACCACCTGTTGCCCGGGCTGGACCGGACCTTCGACCTGGCGCCCCGTGCCGTGGTCTTTGGGCTCCTTACGAACCATGAAACCCCGCAGGGGCAAGTTCCGTTGGCCGGCCAACGTAATGATCGACGCAGTGATCGGATCGGCTCCGATCGCCATGCCACCGACGGCGTGCGGCAACGGACCGTTAGCATGCATCTGGTCCAACATTCCCGCGGCGATCAAGTTCGCACCTTGGGGATGGAGTGTCAAGTTTCGGCAATCCAAATAGTAGGAGGCCTGTTTGCCGCTCGCGAGGGTGAAGTCCCCAAATTTCAAAGCCTCACTGCGCATCAAGTCCATCAGCGCGGCGGAATCATAATCACTCATCCAACTATCCGAAAATCAAAGGGCGATGAGCATATGGCAGGCTGGCAGCCACACGCTCGAAAGGTCATTTTGCGACATTGTAGAACATTGTCGCAAAACACAATCTAGCGCCGGATGCTGATGGTGGAACCTTGCGACAGGATGCCATACACATCGTCAGCATCCTTGGCCTTCAACGCGATGCAGCCTTTGCCCAGCGTATCGCCGGTCGGCGAGCTACCGTGGATGCACATCTGCTGCCCCAAATCGAGCCAGACCGTTCCGAACGGATTACGAGGATCGCCGGGTGGAATGACCGCCCCGGTAGCATCGTAAAACGCTTTCGCGGTCTGTTTATCTTGCACCGTATAAGTGCCGGGTTGGGGCGCGGGATCTTGTCCCAACGTGATTGGAAACCGACCCGCGTACAGTTCGCCAAGCATCAACGTCATCTCGCCTCGTCGCATGTCGACTTCCGCACGAAAAGGCCCGCGGACCACTTTCAGTTCGGTCCCCGGCAGCACCACTACCGGATCTTCAATGCCGTTGATGCTGGCCAGCAATTGCCAAGGGACTTCATACTTGGCAGCGATCTCCATCAACGTCTCGTTCTGCTCAACGCGGTAAGGCTGTTCGAGCAAATGCAGACGCGAGTAAATCACTTCACCGGCCAGCGGATCGAGTCGACTGAGCAGTTGCGTCCGATCGGAGCCAGAGATGCCTGGCGCGTTATAGAACATGCTGAGCGTCGCCAGGGCATCCTTCATCCGGTCGGCTTCGACGTGTTGATCGGCGGCGAGGATGGCGTTCGCTAAGCCGACGTTGGCAGCTCCCGGAACCGCGGCATCGGGCTCGGCGGATTGCTCGGGCGCGGCGGATTGCTCGGGCGCGGCTGCCGGACGGGCCGGTGCGCGGCCGTCATCGCTGCCTAGGGAATCGATATCGGGCATCGCCAAACCGCCCGCTACGGGTTCATTACTAGCCAGTTCACCAGGCATCGCCAAACCTTCGACATCGGCTGGCAAATCGTTCATTTCAGGCGCCAGCGCGCTAGGGTCCGGCAATTGGAACGTCGCCGATCCAGTCGACTCGTAGGTGCGATTCCGATCGACGCTCGGCGGGACGCTGTCGGCGGTCGGTTTCGGCAGCGGTGTCGCATTGGGAGTCAGTCCAGCGTTATCGAGATCGCTGAAGGCCAACTCCTCGCCGGCATCGCTTAAACTTCCTACCACGCCTCCATCCTCGGCCCCCTGAATGCTTCCTTCCTGGTTGAAGGGATCAAGGTCCAATTCGCCGTCGCTGATCCCGAGGGCCTCGTAAGAACTTTCGGCCCCATCCGCAAAAGCCGGATCGGTTTCGATGATGTACGCAATTTCATCAGGCACGGATGTGGGCGGCGTCGTTAACGAGACGTACGCGCCGTACACCACCGTTAACATCAGGACGACAATCACAGCTGTCTTGAAAGTTTGCACCACGATCCTCCTTGACCTGCAGCAAATTGCTATCCGGTCGCAACCCTGCCGAGCGATACATTATCGCCGACAACCGTTAAATGGAATTGAAAATACCGCGCCGAAAAAGCGAGACTGAGGAACCATAGCCAGAAGGGGCACTACGATGCTAGGGCAATTCATGAGATGCCCCAGCACCTTCGATTAGCTCCGCAATCGAGGTCTCTTTTGCCAATTGCCGACGATGCTGATCGAGCTGCTCCAGGTACGACCACGCGGGTCCCTCCTTGGAGGCTTGGTGTCCGTAAGGGTTCAAAGTCAAAACGTCGTCAACCGTCATTTTTTCCAGCGGCAAGGCGGGTAGCAGCAGACTGCCTGAATCGTTATCGATTTGTCGCAGCAAGCCCCCGTCGACTAAAGCTTCGCAGAGTTGATGCACCGAACGCCCGGGCAGGCCTAACCGTTCCACCAATTTGCCCCGCGTCAGTTTCTCGCCACGGTCAAACGCGCAGCCGACCTCGACCATGACCGGCAGCATCCAGTCGGGGTCGCCCGATGCGGTCAACGCCGCATCGTCCTCTTCCTTGGTGGGGACACGACCGCGAACGGTCTGCACCGTGTAAGTCCAAACCAAACCAAACAGAAAAATCCACCACGTGATGTAAACCCAAAACAGAAACAGGGGGATCAATCCCAGCGAACCGTACAGCGCCGAATACGGGAGCGCAATCCGGACGTAGGCTTGAAAGCCGAACTTTGCCGCCTCCCACAACAGAGCGGCCACCAATGCGCCCACCATTGCCGCACGCATCGAGACCTTGGCGTTGGGCATCAAGGCATACAGCAAAAACAACAGCACCCAACTAGCGACAATGCCCGCGAGATGGTTTAAGTACACGCCGCTGCCTGCCCCCAAAGAGGTCCCCGATACGTAATCGACAAATTGACCGCTAAGGTACAAGCTGATGCCCAACAGCCCCGAACCGAGGGTGATCATCGACCAATGGATCGCCAACCGCAGGTGGATCGGTCGCCCGTCGGGGGCTTCAAAAATGGTATTAAAAATCTGCTCCACTGAATCGGTCAGCGATAAGGCAGCGTAGATGAACAGCAACAGACCAATCAGACCGATGCTGGCAAAGTCCAAGCTAGCTACCTTGTCGACCGTATCGGTTAACACACGTCGAATGCTCGCTTCGGCGTCTTCTTCCTCGCTCGGTTCCCCCGTCGGCGTATCGGCCGTCACATCTCCCGGGCTCGTATCGGTCAGCGAGGCCGTTGCGCCGGCTGTCTGATCAGAGGGTGTGGTATCCGCGGGAGGCTGATCGGCACCGGCGGATTGGTCTGCCGGCGATTCGGACGCGGCCCCTGGCGACTCCGCAGGCTGGTCGGTTTCCGGCGTCGCCACTTCGTACGCAATGTCAGGCACGCCAAAAAAGCTGTACAGCTGCGACTCCACACGATCACGGACCTCACTGACGCCGCCGACGACGTTGAACATCACCAATCCCAACACGGCCAGCGGGATCAACGCAAAGATGGTCCGGTAGGTCAGTTCGGCGGCCATCCCCTGCGCGCGGTGCCGATACAGCACGCGCCAACAGTGAGCCAGCAAATCCCAGGAATAGCGTAGCTGACGCTGTCGACGAGTCAGTTCTTCGCGCGGTCGACGGACCGTGTCGGCTAGATATCGAAAGGCTCGTCGGAGCATGTTCACTACGGTCGGGGTTAGGCTTGTACGGCAGCCATGTCTAGCGTGTCGGAAGAGACTTCCATGGGCTTCATCGGATCGGCTCCGATGGTGCCGATCAACTCATCGACATAACCTTCCGTACTAACTCGGGCCAGTTGCTCTGTGGCATAGTCTAACCGGCCGGTGATATTCATGGCTTGAATCGAATCGGCATGATGCGTGTTTTTGCAATACTCCTGCAGACTCTGCTGGCATCGCCGCCATCGCTCGATATCCCGCTGCTGTTTAGTGTGCAGGCGTGCGCGATACCAATCGCTTTGCAGCAGGTACTCGCGCGTGAACATCTGCCGCACGACCTGGCTGCGGACATCATGCCCTTCCCAGTGGCCAGTCGCCATGATGTGCAAAATAGCCTGCAGCGGCGGACATGCGGTTTGAACACTGCCATCCTCGATGTACCGGGCCGCCACCCGTTGCTGGGCTTCGGCGATGTGCAGTACTCCGTCGGCGAAAGATTCGGGATCTTGCAATTCAGGTCGCAAAATCTCACCGCTGAACACCTTGCCCGGATTATCGAATACCCGCGCTCCGTACTTGCGCACGAATCGATGGGTAATCCGGTACCCCAATCGGCTGGCGGGAATCACTTGCCCTTCATGCTCGTAATCCTCGACGGGCTCCAACATCCCTTCGCGAATCAACGCTTGGGGGTCGCGTTCATGAGGTCCCATCCGGCACCACAATTCGGGAATCAACAAACTGATGTCGTGCCCCACTTCAAAGTCGGGACCGACATGTCCGGCGGCGGTACTGAATCCTCCCAAGCCGGTCAAAACCATCCCCACCAAAGCGGCATTCAAATCGGCTGTCGGAACAAGTGCATTAAACGGCCCCTTCGTCAGCGCGCCTTCACTGCCGGCCCCCGTCGTACTGGGGCTTTTGCCGGTCAACGAGCAAATCCAGTCCATGCACAACTCCGGCAGTTCTTGGTAGTGCAACGGGTTGTAGACGGCCAGTGAGCGAAAGCCGAGCTCCTTGTCCGGCGGGTTATTCCGTCGTCCGGCCAAGACGGCACCCACCGGCCGATAGACCGCTTGATCGGCCGGGATGCGACGAAACAACCGCATGCCACGTTCGGCGACATAGGTTTCGCGAGCATGCACCAGGTCGGGCCGATCCTGCAGGTAACGTTGGTTTTTGGAGACGCGTCCATCGGGCATCACGCGCGGATGCGCACTGCTGACGACATAGCCATCTTCTTTCGCCGCAGCCGATTGCAGCAAATCCCGCATCGGCGCGGTGTACTGATCAAAGTCGATCACGTCCTTGACGATCTCGCGCGTCTCGCTGGCCGTAAGCGGCTGGAAATTACAGATGAAACTACCTGGCTGCGACAGATCGATTTCGGTTTGCTTATCCAATCCACGGTGGACCGCATCATCGGGACGCTGGAACAACCGGAATTCACAGTTCTCCAAAAACTTGTAACTTTCCGCCGCATGCACCCCCTGCCCCACCGAGCCGACACGGTGCGCCGGCACGATCGTGCTGGCACTGATGTCGTCTTCGCACTGCACCTTGGCGGCAGCTATAAAATCCTGACGCAATTTGAACGTTCGCCAACTGCCTTCCTTCAAACCGATCCGCAGATAGGTTCCAACCAGCGCGCGACGCCCCATCTTCAATTCGTGACCCGGAGCACCGTTGACGATGTCGACACCAAAATGCTCCCGCCAGTTCTGCTCCATGCCAGGCTTGGTAAAGCGTTTGATGATCAGGGCCAAGCTGTAAATATGATCCGGAATCGATTCCAACCACTCGTTGTACTCGTCACTAAACTCCGACGTCGGTGTCAGCAGTTGAATCACACTGCCAAGGCTTCGCTGAGGATCGAGCAGCGAGCGACTCGGCCGCTGCGAATAGTCCGGTTTGTCGTCGTAATCGCTCCGCCAGCGATTGTGATAGTCCTTCTGAAACAACTGATCCAACTGCTGAAAGTCCTGCTCCTGATTGGCAACAAAAATCGGGCCGTAGAGCATGTAATCGCGGAGGCTTTTGCTGATTTCGCTTTTCCCACCCCCACTAACGGTGCATGGCTTGTGACACAGCACGCCTTCGCCAACCGTTCCGACTAATCGCCAGGAAGGTGCTTCAGGGTGTTTTTCCAAACGGATCTGGTAACCGCTCGGCGCCATGTAGACGTTCTCAGGCGACAACGCGATCCGACGCTCCCGCTCTGCCTGTCGCCATTTCACGCACCGCTCGTCCAAAGAAACGATCGCGTCTTCGGGAATGTAGATCAGCGAGGGGAAGTGACGATCGATACCGTAACCTTCGGGCTGGACATCGATAAACGCCGGGTACTCCTTTGCCACTTCGGCAAAGGTCCCCTCGTTGTACCGACGACTGTTGACCCGGAACTCGTCGCCCAAAGAATAGGACGCAAACGCCAGCGCTCCGCCGGCGTGTTCCTCTTCCACTCCGCCCATCAGATTGGCTGCGTAGCTGATCTGCGTCTTGACCTCTTTCTTGCAGTAACCGTAGTAGTTGTCGGCGATCAAGGTCACCATCACGCCCGATTGATCGCGGCAGGTCAACTTGAAAGCTGAACCGTCGTTATACAGTTCATCTTCCTGTTCCCAGCACATTCGATCGAGCTTCTGTCGCTCGGTCGCTTGGCTGATGTGCGGCAAACCGAGATCTTTCTTCTTCAAACTCGTCAGATGCGTTGCCAGGATCACGCACCCGGTGTGCCCGCTCCAATGCCTTGCGTCCAGCCCCGCGTCGTGGTCAGGCACCAGAGGATCACCGGCATTGCCAAAGATTGACTCGACAAAATCAAGGTTGCTGATCAGGCTGGCCGGCACGAAGAATCGCGTTTCCATCGTCTTCTTCAAGCAGTAGCCGGGTACCTCCGGACAAACCAGCGGGCGCAACAACAACGACACCCAGGTATGCGTCGGCTGACTGGACTGCGACGTGTAAGGCAACAGCATCGAATCTTGCGGCGGGTTCATCGCCGCGCGAAACAAGGCTGCAAAGGTTGCTTTCGGAACCGCGCGTTTATCTCCTGGGATCGGCAAGCCTCCCTCGGCAACATGAAACGTCCCCGCCGTGGTGCGGCGATCATGCACCGGATTGTTGACCACGCCGTTGGCACAACGCGTCGACTCGACAAGCGGATTGATGAACCGATCACCTTCCGCCGGCAGGCTCAATTCACGTGCCATGCCGTGTCGGTCAAGGACCAAAGGGCGGGCGGGTAAGCGCAGGGGATCGCCCGCCACCTCGGACGCAAAGTACTCGTTCAGAAAGGCTTCGATCCGTTGATCCACCGGCGCACGATGCTCCGCCAGCAAGCGGTTCTTCTCCCGCAAATTTTCCAGCATCCCCCGAGAGAAAGCGGCCAAGGAACGATTGGAATTCCCCACGTCGGTTGGCAACAAACCTTCGGATGCTAATTGCAGAGCGATATAGCTGAGCAAATGCTGGCGTTCGGTGGGATCGATCCAAGCCAGCCGCTTCCAACCCAAGGCTCGCTGCAGTTCTTCATCGTCGTAGTCGGACAACATGGCTTTTCGCTCCCAGAAATCTAAAGTCAATCAAACACACGCGTTTGCGTAAACCGCACCGACACACACCACCGGACACCGCTGTCAGCACGGGTGGCTGTAAACTAACACAGTGTTCGCTCAAGAACCTGCCCCCATCCATCGGCCCGACCTCGCAGCGCTTCCCCAAGGCGAACGCGGCACCACTAAGGGCACCCTAAGGGCTCCGCCCGACACTAAAAAACCGCCAACCGCGACTCCACGGCCCGCCCCCAAGCAGGCAGCGGCGCCTGCAATTCGATCGGCTCGCCGGTCAACGGCGAGGGAAACGTCAACCGCCAAGCATGCAGTCCCATCGGCGGTTGTTCGACGTCCAACGTTTGCGTCTCGCCGAACTGTTGGTCAGGCAGGTAGATCGGATCGCCGACAACGGGAAAACCAAGATGCCACAGGTGTAGACGAATCTGATTGGTCCGCCCCGTCAGCGGTCGAGCTTCGAGCAACGCCGTGCCGTCGTCGAGCCGGAGCAGGGTTTCAAATTCGGTTCGCGCCGCCAAACCCGCGGGATCGACTGCTCGGCCGCCCGCGCGTGTGGCGCGACGTCCAATCGGAGCATCACAAGAGAAGGTCTGCTCGGAGGGCTGTCCATGACAATGCACCAAGTAGGTCTTCCGTACCGCCGCGGACTGGAAAGCGGGCTGGAGAACCCGCGCGACCTTTTGTGATCGCGACAGCACAACCATCCCGGTCGTGTTGGCGTCTAGCCGGTGTGCCGGCCGCAAAACCTCCGGTGCATAGAGCTGATTGAGCAGCGAAATCAGCGTGTTGCGATTGAACCGGCCACAGGGATGCATCGGCAGCGGCGCTGGCTTATGAACGGCAACGATCGCTTCGTCTTCATATAAAATCTTGATCGACGCGTCGACGGTGGGCTCGACGGTATCGGGAATCACATGCTGAAACTGCTCTCCTCCACGGACCATTCGCTCCGCGCGGGCTGGTACCGCGCCTTGTACGATTCGCTGCTGGTCGATCGCTGCTTGCCAGCTTTCCCGTGCAACATGCGGATGCATTGCCGACAGACAGTCGATTAAAGTCCGTCCGTCAAAACGTTCGGGAATGTTAATCGGTCGGCGATTCACATACGGCTTGCTGCCGGGTAACGGATCGATCAGCGAGCTTAATTCAGCGTGCCGTTTTTCGATCGTGCGCGCCAGCCGCTGCTGTGGAGGGACATAACAGCAAGGACACGATCGACCGACCACGTAAGTCGGCTGCTGCTGTTCCGCGGGCGTTAACACCGCCTGGCAAGCAAAACACTGAGCGGCTTCGGTGGGTTGCAGTTGAGGATCGACGGCGACACGTCCGTCGAAGACAAAACAGTCGCCGTCGTAGTGGGCTTGGCCACAGGTTTCGAAGTACTTCAAAATGCCGCCGTCGAGCTGAAAGATTTGCTGAAAGCCTTTGTCCTGCATCAACGGACCAGCTTTCTCACAGCGAATGCCGCCGGTGCAAAACATCACGATTGGCTTTTCTTTCAGCTCGCTGGGAAGCGCATCCACGGCTGCCGGGAAGTCACGAAAATGGTCGACGCCAATCGATAGGGCCGAGTCAAACGTTCCCAGCTTGACCTCATAGTCATTGCGGACATCCAACAAGGTCAGCTCCCGACCTTCATCAAGCCACTGCTTCAGTTCGCTAGCCGATAATTTTGGCGACGTCCGCTGCCGCGGATCGATCGACTCCACACCGAACGCGATGATCTCTTTTTTCAGTTTGACCAACATGCGATGAAACGGCTGCCGTTCGCAGAAACTCTCCTTGACTTCGATATCGTGGAATTCGTCGAAGCTGCGCAGCCAGGCCACCCACTCACGCAGCGGGCCAGGAGCTCCGGCGAGGAAGCAATTGATTCCTTCGGGCGTCAGCATCACGGTCCCCTTAAGCTCCAACGCAGCGCACTTTTGCCGCATCTCTTGGCGGCGCTCGGGCAAGCGATCAAGCGTGACGAACTTGTAGGCGGCGATATTCAGGAACATGCGACGGGGTTTCCACTCTCTGTGAACTGCGGCGGGCATCGGCGAACCTATTTGTTATCGCAAACCGGCCGTTGTTCGGAAAGGATGCCAGCGAGCGACAGAAACGCCGCACCCTCCAGAAGCAACTAGGCCCCCACAAAATCCTTGCTTGCGGCCAAGCAATGCATTAAGCTCGCCGCTTGGTGACTTTCAGCCCCATTACCTACAAGCAGGATTGCTTTTCATGAATTCCCTTCACGTGAAATATTTTTCTCTCATGAAGATTCGCTCTTCGCTCCGCCTTTGCTGCCTATTAACCAGTGTGGCGATGTTTGTCGGCTGCGGTGCCGACATGGGAACTTCACAACTAGGGGATGTCGATCCCAGTGAAGAACTGGTCGAGGAAGGTCAGCCGGGAGACCCAATCAAGCTTCCCCCTGGTGGTGAAGTCTAGCTCGAGGCGCGCCGGACAGATTCGTTCCAGAATTCAGCGGCGTTTTTTATTCGAAAACTCATTTGGTTTTTGTTCCGTCAGCGTTTGGCAGACGGCTTTCTTTTCTCATTGATTCGATAGGTGTTCTTATGAAACGCGCGGGTTTACTGCGGGCTGGCTTTACGCTGGTCGAGTTGCTGGTGGTGATTGCCATCATCGGTGTGTTGGTCGGACTGCTGCTGCCAGCAGTGCAAGCGGCGCGCGAAGCGGCGCGGCGAATGCAGTGCGGCAACAACATCAAGCAACTCGGACTGGCACTGCACAATTACCATTCCGCGTACCAGATGTTTCCGATGGGAAGCGGTGGCACAGGCAACGACTCCAACAACGGCAACTTACCGACGGCCAACGAATTTCGCTTGAGCGGCCTGATTGGCTTGCTGCCGTTTATGGAACAGCAACCACTCTGGGAGCAAATCAGCAATCCCTGGGGCAACTTCCCCGCCATGGGGCCGTGTCCTGGCCCTAGCACCTCCAGCTATGCGGCGCCATTTGGCGTCTACGAGCCGTTTCGTGAGCAAGTCAACACGCTGCGTTGCCCAAGTGATCCAGTCCGCCTGAACGGCATGGCACAGACTAACTACGCCT
>Ga0102938_10003792_pt1 | contig 11203 bp, 9 predicted proteins | sample SalPonR2_B_D2_MG_FD_84516 | JGI IMG/M metagenome (GOLD analysis project Ga0102938, IMG submission 84516) | Salt pond soil microbial communities from South San Francisco under conditions of wetland restoration - Salt Pond MetaG R2_B_D2_MG | ecosystem: Environmental > Aquatic > Marine > Intertidal... | reverse complement strand
CGATTTTCAGATAATTATTGAAGCGGACTTCATTGTCAACGCCTTCGAAAAAGGCCTTTCAAAAGAATCGATCTCAGAATTTGTTCAAAAACATTTTAAAACAGATACGGGCAAAAAGCTCATAAATACCATGTACCTGGACTAAAGGACATAGATACTGGAATTAACAGATCTGCTCAACCAGAGCCACGGATCTTCTCATATACTTACATTAAACTTCTAACGTTTTTAATCTGTTGATTGGGTAAGCCTCCTCGTATTGAGGAGGCTTTTTATTTTTTTCTGGTTTGACTAAGTAGACTTTTAGAAGTATTGTCTAATTATAGATAAACATAAGGAGGCTATATTGTGCAAAGACTTATTGATCCTTTCTGGAAAGCAAGAACCGAAGACATTAAAAAGGGATATGTCTTTAACGAAGATGATGATACCTTTGTCTGTCTTATATGTGGCAGGTCCTTTGAGAAGGGAGTGATATACGATTATGGGAAAGTATTGCTGGAGGCACAAAAAGCTGTATCCCGACATATAGAAGATGAACATGGTGGAGTGTTCAATTCCCTGATCAGAATGGGAAAGAAATACACGGGCTTATCAGAAATCCAGAGCACTATTCTGGAAGCCTACCGTAATGGCCAGGGAGATGCGGAAATTGCTTCCCAGGCGAATATCGAAAGGTCAACTGTCCGTAATCATCGGTTTAAATTGAGGGAAAAGGCAAAGCAAGCTCGTCTGTTCATTGCACTTATGGAGATCTCCGAGGCAAAAGTAGCGAATAGCGAACAACTTGTACCTCTTCACAGGAATGCCAGGATGGTGGACGAACGATATGTCATTACAGTAGAGGAGGAAAAAAAGATCCTGGGCAAGTATTTTCGTGAAGACGGCAGACTATACCGTTACCCCGTGAAAGCAAAGGATCAAATAGTCGTCCTTCGGAAAGCTGTAACCTTCTTTGAGCCCCACAGGTCCTATTCTGAAAAAGAAGTGAACAGCATCCTGGAAAGTATCTTCGATGATTATGCCATAATACGGAGAAACCTGATAGAACATGGCTTCATGGAGAGAAAACCTGATGGAAGTGAGTACAAGATAGCTCTTTAGGTACGACCGTCGGCAGGATAGCTTAATCCTCCCGACGATCGTTCACTCTTCCTTGAAATCTCCTCAAAAACGACTGAACAAGTCTAATTAATGGGCTCATCCAGCGAAACACGCAAAATCACCCAACCCTGCGAATTGTTCAAAAATAGGCCTTGCTCTTCATTCTAACCCGTATTCCACAAAATATTTTGGAAAAAGCTGTATTGCAAAAGCAAAGCGGAAATACCTGCCTCTCATTTTCTGCAAACAACATGACATAAGAAATGAAAGCTAAGATTGAAATAGAATTAAAGGATAGTACCCGTTTTTGATGGTAATTAAAGTCTGTACTATAACTTGCTATGCTAAAATCAAGATCGGATATTTTTTTATCATGAAAGGGAAAATTAAATGGAGTTTTTCAGTAAACCAATAAGGCTTCATTATAAAATAGTAATTTTGGCTTTATTGCTTGTCATGATCAGCCTGTTCATTTCAGGATTGCAAGTCCAAAGTACTATAATTAAACCTCTTCGAGAACAAACCGAAGAAAATGCAATGTTCACTGCAAAACTTCTGGCTTCTATCCCGGAAATAAGGTATAACCTGGGAAAAGAACAGGGTTCGGTTGTGATCCAGGCCCTTGCAGAGGTATACAGAGAACAGACAGGAGTTCTTGCTATTACAGTCATAGACATGGAAGGAGTCAGATATTCTCATCCCCTTCTTGAATATGTTAATAAACCTTTCAGGGGAGAAGGCCTGGAAGAAGCTCTGAAAGGTAAAAGTTTTGTTTCCGGTTTCAAAGGTCCCCTTGGTTACCAGGTCAGAGCCTTTGCTCCTGTTATCAGAGGTACCACCCAAATTGGGACAGTTGCGGTTTCAATTTTGGCAAATGATATCAGCAAATTACAGGCAATACTTTCCAGAAGGCTTTTTATTGCTCTTGTGATGGGTCTTATCCTGGGGGGTATTGGTGCCATTTTTCTCGCCGGAAACATAAAAAGATCAATAGCAGGGCTTGAACCCCACGAAATAGTACGACTTTTTAAGGAAAGGGAAGGTATTCTGGAATCTGTCAGGGAGGGAATAATAGCGATAGACGACAATGGGTCCATAAACCTTGTAAACCAGTCTGCCAGGAATATTCTGGATTTACATTCAGGGATCAAGGGAAAGTTTATCAGGGATATACTCCCTAATATGAAGCTAATGGAAGTCCTTGAAACAGGCAAAGCAGTATTTGACCTGGAACAAAATATTCTTAATAAAAGGATACTTACCAATCAGGTACCGATAGAGCTGAACGGGAAAAATATCGGTGCAATTGCGAGCTTTCGTGACATGACTGAAGTTACTGCTATGGCGGAAGAACTTACCGGCGTCAGGCGATACGTTGAAGCTCTCAGGGTCTATAATCATGAATTTATGAACAAACTCCATACTATTTCAGGACTTATACATATGGGAAGATCCTCCAAGGCTCTTGAATGTATTTCAGAATCTACAGAAACCTGGCAGAATACTATGACCTTCATAACAAAAAGAATAAAGAATCCTTCAGTAGGAGGGTTGCTTTTGGGTAAAATCGGGAGATGCAGGGAGCTTGGGATTACCCTTGAGATAGACGAAGCAAGCTATCTGGAGTTGTCCGGTAATATAGAGAGCAACTCTCTTGTCGTGATAATTGGTAACCTTCTTGAAAATGCGATCCATTCGGTAATTAATTCAGGTAAGAAACAAAAATTGATCAGGTTTTCCATTTTTGAACATCCTGGAATGATCCTTATCAGAGTATATGATGAAGGAAATGGCGTTGATCCAGAAAATATTGAAAAGATCTTCGAAAAGGGTTTTACTACAAAAAGTGGTAGTGGAGGATATGGTCTTTACAAGGTTAAGGAGATAGTGTCACTATATGAAGGAGAAATTGAGGTCAACACTGAAGAAGATGTGTACGTAGAATTTCTTGTAACACTTCCTTCTGACATGACTGGTAACAACGGAGGGTAGAATGGAGAAAATTCAGGTTTTAATTGTAGAAGATGACCCAATGGTTATGGAAATACACAGAAATTACATTATGTCCGTAAAGGATTTCTGTGTGATCGCTACAGCTTATGATGGCAGGGAAGCTCTGGATATTATCAAGAAAAATGTCCCTGACCTTGTAATACTAGATATTTTTATGCCAAGACAGGATGGAATAAGAACTCTTCACAAGATCAGAAAGCAGAAAAGTGATATTGATGTAATTGTAGTTACTGCCTCCAGAGAACCGGAAACAGTAGAAAAGATAATGCGCTTTGGAGCCTTTGACTACATAATAAAACCCTTTTCATTTGAACGTTTGAACTCTGCTCTTGAGTCTTATAAGAAGTATAAAGACCGATTAATGGAAAAAGAGCAGAACCTTACCCAGGAAGATATTGACGGACTGATAAGCAGGAACAGATATAGCAAAACTGTAAGCTCATTACCCAAAGGCTTGAATTGCGAAAGCATGAACAAGATAATGAAAGTCCTCGAAAACAGCGATACTGGAATGTCTACAGATGAGGTAGCAACAGAAGCCGGATTCTCCAGGGTAACAGCCTGGAGGTATCTCGAGTTTCTTTTGTCATCAGATTCAGTGATAGTCCACTATGTCCCTCACCCAAACGCAGGAAGACCCACCAAAAAATATTCATTGATATAAAAAAGTAGATAAAGTTTATTTTGAGAATCTTGTTGACACTTTTGATAAACCTGTCTTTCATTTTTCAGAAATATCTGTGAAAAGAATTGTACTTAATTGAAAGATATGGTCTAAATCAAGACGCCTCTCAAGGGAATATGTATACTCGATTTGCAATAGGGACTTTTTGAAAATTCAAAACAATTTAATTTTGGGGAGCGTGATTTGAGTGTTAAGGAAAAGGTTATTTTCGGTGATCATGGTATTGATAATTGGACTTGCTGTTAGCACTGTGTTCTTTCAGGGACCCGCATTTGCAAAAGATGAAGATGTAGTAGTTTTAAAACTTGGGCATGTGGCAGTTCCAGACAATCCATATGCACTTGGAGCAGCCAAATTTGCAGAGCTTGTAAACGAGAAAACCGATGGTAAGGTCGTGATAAAGCTTTTCCCCAATTCCCAGTTGGGAAACCAGGAAAAGCTAATAGAGGGCATTGCCCTTGGCACAATAGACTTTGCCCTTACCACAACAGCGGTTTTAGGTCAGTTTGAATCCAAGCTTCTTGTCTTTGGTTTCCCCTATATGATGAGAAACAGGGAACACGCATACAAAGCACTCGATACGATCGGCATGGAACTTGGGAAAAACCTTGAACCTAAGGGAATAAAGATCATGGGTTTCTATGAAAACGGAGTAAGGCATATGGTCAATGATGTCAAAAAACTTGAGAAGCCTGAAGATATGGAGGGTCTTAAAATGCGAGTCATGACCACTCCTGTTTATATTGAACTTATGAAGGCTCTTGGTGCTGACCCTACTCCAATGGCTTTCGGAGAAGTATATACTGCATGCCAGCAGGGTACCATCGATGGTCTGGAATGTCCGGCAGTTCATATTTACCAGAAGAAATTCTACGAAGTTAATAAATATGTAACAAAAACTTCCCATACCTATGAATCCGAGGTTCTAACCATGTCAATGAGAACCTGGAAAAAGCTTCCTGAAGATATTCAGGAAATTCTTGTAGAGTCAAACAGGGAAGCCCTCGAATACGCCAGAGCTCTTGCGGTTGAGCAGGAAGCTGGCTTCTTCAAGAAAATTTCTGAGAGCGGGATATGCAGCGTTGACGAAGTTGACATAGAACCTTTCAAAGAAAAAAGCAAGGCTGTATGGGTAACTTTGCAGGATACAGTTGGAGCAGATCTGATTGATCGAATCCAGGCAATAGAGTAAAGAAAATTATTATTTGAGATCATTTAGGGACCTTGAGATCATTTCAGGGTCCCTGCCTTTATAACTCAAATAATGGTGCAGAAGAGAGGTTTTTGAGAAATGAATAAATCCCTGCTTAGATTTATGACAAAAATACTGGATATGGTCGACAAAACAATTCACTGGTTATCAATTTTTGCGATGTCCTTCATGCTTTTTCTTACCTTCGCGAATGTTATCGGGAGATATGTTTTCAGTCATTCAATAATATTTTCGGAAGAAGTCTCCAGGATCCTTTTTGTATGGGTGGTTTTCCTGGGAGCAGCAATAATAATCAAAGACAATGGCCATGTATCAGTTGACCTGCTGTCTTCAAAACTAAAGGGAAAGGCAAGTGGTAAAGTTCTTGACATAATCATTGGCATAGCCGGTTTTCTCTTTATTGGGATAGTATTTATCGGAGGAATTGTCCTTGCAAATACTATGAACATGTATTCAAGCGCCACACTCGGGATACCAATGGGATATGTATACTGGGCTATTCCAATAGGTTCAAGCATTATGTTCATCCATCATTCCTTGAATTTCATAAAAATATTTGTACCTGACGAAGAAGGTGACAAAGCCTGATGGAATATCCTGCATTTTTTGCCCTGTTTTTCATGCTTATAGCTCTCGGGGTACCTATTGCATATTCTCTTGGCCTGTCCTCCGCCTATCTTATAATCTTTAAGCTTCAACTGCCAATTGTACTTGTCGCACAGCATATGTACGGAGCAGTAGACTCCTTTTCTTTTCTGGCAATTCCTTTTTTCATGCTTGCGGGAGCTTTCATGTCTTACGGTGGGGTAACGAAAAGGCTTATTAATTTTGCTTTTTCCCTCGTGGGGCCATTTAAGGGAGGACTTGCCCAGGTAGTTGCAGTTTCGGGAATGTTCTTCGGGGCAATTTCCGGTTCATCTGCTGCCACTACAGCTGCTATCGGAGCAATAATGATCGACGAGATGGAAGATAAGGGTTATGACAGGGAGTTTACAGCGGGTGTGGTCGCTGCAGGCGGTATGGTTGGTATTATTATTCCGCCAAGTATTACCCTTGTTGTATATGGTGTTACCGTAGGAGTTTCCATAGGAGATCTTTTCCTCGGAGGCTTTGGTCCGGGAATTCTGATGGGACTTTCCATGTGCCTGGTCAGTTATGTCATATGTGGTAAAAAAGGATGGGGAGGAGAAGGTACGTTCAGTCTTAAAAATGTTTTCAGATCCTTCCTTGACAGTTTCTGGGCACTTCTTACACCAGTAATAATTATTGGCGGTATTTATGGTGGAATTTTTACTCCGACAGAGGCTGCTGCTGTAGCTTCAGTATATGGGCTTTTCATAGGATTTTTTGTTTATAAAGAACTGAAGCTCAAAGATCTGCCCAACCTTATAGCAAAAGCTGTATACAGTACAACCGTCATCATGTTCATAATAGCCGCGGCAAAGATATTTGGCTGGATCCTCACCAATGCTGAGATCCCTCAACAGATCGCTGCATATGTCACCTCTATAGCACCTAATAAATATGTATTCCTTTTACTCATGAATGCATTGCTTCTTGTCCTGGGAACCATGATCAATCCATCTGCAGCCACAATTATAATTGCTCCAATAATGCTTCCGGTTGCTCTAAAATTCGGAATCGACCCGGTATTTTTCGGAGTACTGATGATAGTGAACCTTGCTATTGGAAATATTACTCCACCTGTAGGTCTTGACCTTTTCGTGGTTAGCGCAGTTACAAAGATCTCTATAAATCGGATAGCAAGGGCAATGGTTCCCTATCTCATGATATTACTTGTAGATCTTCTGATAGTAACATTTTTTCCTCAGATTATAATGTTTTTGCCTAATCTGTTAGGCATAGGAACAGGTTAGAAAAGAATCTCCTGAATTACCATTCATACAATTGGTCCAAAGATCAATAAATAACGGACGTGCATAAATCTTACCCCCCTTTTTAGATGGTAAGATTTATGCACGTCCTTTTTTCATCCCTGTTTCAAAAATTAATGCGATCCAGACAAATAAAAATCAGATCTACTATTCCAATCTTAGATAATTGTAACCTCCAGTCCTGATCAAAAACAGGGGTCGACAGCTTCTTACACCCTGTTCAACCCCTCTTAAGTTACATAATGTTATATTTTCTTTTTCAGATTCCCCATAGAAAAGACCTGCTGATAATGTTCAAACCTCAGCGGGAAACCAGTGTCGTGTGCTGTTTGATATTTTAACCAGGGTAAGCATGACCGGAACCTCAACAAGTACTCCCACCACCGTAGCCAGGGTAGCACCTGACGTTAACCCGAAAAGTGAGACCGCAACTGCCACTGCAAGCTCGAAAAAGTTGCTCGCTCCGATCATTGCAGCCGGTGATGCAATGTTATGGGGCAGCTTCCACGCCCGGGCCCATCCGTAAGAGAGGACGAAAATGAAGAAGGTCTGAAGGGTAAGCGGTATAGCTATAAGAAGTATGTGCAAAGGGTTACCGAGAATGACATCTCCCTGAAAAGTGAAAATGATGACCAGGGTGAGAAGCAGCCCTGTAATAGTTACGTGGTTAAACTTTTTGAGAAAGACCTTTTCAAAATATTCCAAACCCCTTGTAGCTATCACATGTCTGCGTGTCACGAAACCTGCAGCCAGAGGGATCACGATAAAAAGGACTACCTAAAGGATCAATGTGTCATATGGCACCATAACGTTGCTTACCCCAAGAAGGAACATGACTATCGGGGCGAAAGCAACGAGAAGGATAAGATCGTTCACTGCAACCTGTACAAGGGTGTAGGCAGGATTGCCCATCGTCAAATGGCTCCAGACAAAAACCATTGCCGTGCATGGAGCCGCTCCGAGCAGAACCATTCCGGCGATATATTCCGTTCCAAGATCATATGGAACAAGGGGAGAAAAGATAACCCTCATGAACAGCCATGCAAAGAAAAACATTGTAAAAGGCTTGATAAGCCAGTTGGTACAACAGGTTACACAAAGACCTTTTGGCATTTTCAGTGACTTCAGAATACTTGTGAAATCCACCTTAAGCATCATTGGGTAGATCATAAGCCATATCAGGACTGCCATCGGGATAGATACCTGGGCATATTCCATCCTGCCCAGAATTTCCGGAACCACTGGAAGCAACTGACCGATAGCCACTCCCAGAATTATGCATAGACCTACCCATAGTGTCAGATAAGTCTCGAAAAAACCAAGGCTGGAACTCTTTGGTGTTTTACTCTCATTCTCCACTCTTCAAACCACACTTTCATCATTATTTTATGACTATAAACTGACTTCTAAGCTTCTTTTGCAAGACTTTCACAACCGATGCCTATCTCTTTGCATCTTTTATACTTTTGAAGGTCCTTTTTCATTACTGGATCACTTTTAAAATTTTCTTCCAGGTAACTCACCAGTTGGAGATTATTTTCCAGAAATTGCGGATCTGCATGATAATGGATCCACTGGCCTTTTCTCCGGCAGCAGATCAGTTTTTCTAGTTTCAGCCTCGAGAGATGTCTTGAGACATTGGATTGACTCATATCAAGGATATGTTCTATCTCGCATACACACAACTCATTGCGCAGGACAAGGTTAAGTATTCTAAGCCGGTTCATGTCTCCCAGAACCTTGAAAAGTGATTCCATGTTATTTATTCATCTCCATATGAGTATATTTGAATATGATCATATATTATTTATAACTCCAGGAAATGTCAAATTCTGAGGTTTGCCATTTTATCTGCATTTTCTCTTTCTGGAACAAAAAAGGCTAAAGGCTGGAACAGATTTTAATTGTTAGTATTATAATAAAACTTGACAACAGCATCTAAGTGTTTCAGCAAAGAATATACTAAGTCTTCCAAAAACCAGAGAGTTTTCATAGCCCCTACAGCTTGATCCTGTAAAAGACCAGTATCACAGCCATGTTTCAAGTAAGTAACTGGAGGTGTTTGTTAATGATATTGAGAAAAAAACTGTTTTTTGTTTCACTGACAGCAATAATGATGTTGATCGTCCTGACCTCCACTCTTAGTGCAATACCCGCCTTTGCCCAGGACGCTTCTTCATTTATCAGCGAGAAAAATGCCCTGAAAATACCCCCACTTATGAAAGACGAAAATCCCCAAACCAGTGCAATGGATATAACACTCAGAGCAGGAAAAGGAAAAACTACCTTTTTTGGTGCGAAAAACGCCACCCAGACCCTTGGTTACAATGGACCCTACCTGGGACCTGCTATAAAGGTGAATAGGGGGCAGACTCTTCACGCCAGGGTTATCAATGAACTTGATGAAAACACAACTCTTCACTGGCACGGCATGAAAGTCGAGGGACAAATGGACGGAGGTCCCCACTATACTTTTGCACCCGGCGAGACATGGGAGGTCTCTTTCCCGGTCGATCAGCCCGCAGCTACACTCTGGTTCCATCCTCATCCTCACGGCCGGACAGGAAAGCAGGTATATATGGGACTTGCGGGGATACTTATTGTAGAGGATGACATATCCAGGAACCTCGATTTACCGAAGGACTACGGAAAAAACGATATTCCACTTGTGATCCAGGACAAGCGTTTCTCAAGGAATGGCGAACTGGTATATCTGACCCATATGATGGACACAATGCACGGAATGATGGGAGATGTCCCAATTGTGAACGGCACCTATAATCCCTACCTCGAAGTAGAAAGGGAAATGATACGTTTCAGGCTGGTCAACGGATCCAACGCAAGAGTTTTTGACCTTTTCTTCGAGGACAACCGGACATTCTGGCAGATAGCTTCTGACGGAGGACTTCTTTCAAGACCTGTTCAGACCAGGTCTTTAACTCTCGCTCCCGGAGAAAGGGCAGAGATCCTTGTAGATTTTTCCAGTAGCCAGTACGGGGACCGGGCGATCCTGCGGTCGCCGGAATTCGAAATCCTGGCCTGACTTGTAAACAATAATGAAGGAGCAGAACAAGGCTCCATACCCCGGGACCTTACGCAAATTGAACCAGTGGATACATCCAAAGCTGTCAGGAACCGAACCTTTGTTCTTTCGGGGATGGGCCCCATGGTAAGTATCAACAAAAGACAATTTGACCTGGATCGTATAGACGAGCTGGTAAAACTCAACGATACCGAGATATGGGAGATAAGAAACGAGATGTTCCAGGGCGGTCCAATGGGAGGCAACATGATGAGAAGAATGGGTAGAATGGGCGGAAGAGGAATGCCCATGGCCAGGGCTATGGCTCATCCTTTCCATATTCATGGAGTTCAATTCAGGGTCATAGAAAGGGATGGGTCTGCTCCACCGGTCAGCGAAAGAGGCTGGAAAGATACAGTACTTGTATATCCTTATGAGACTGTAAGGGTCCTGGTTCAATTCCAGAAAAAGGGGAAGTTCGTCTATCATTGCCACATTCTCGAGCATGATGACATGGGAATGATGGGGTCATTTGTTGTGGAATAAAGTTTAATACTCCTGATCTGGCCAATGAATAAGCAGATCGCTTGCTCTCTGCGGGACGACAACGAGGGGAAGTTGATCTTGTCCAGAGACTCTGTTCCAGGTACTTTCTATCTTCTAACATACATAGGCAACTGATCGTTAGGATAAGATATCCTCCCGATCAGGATTGCTAACTCTTCCTCGAAACCTACTCTAAAACGACTGAAGGACACAAAGCAGACTGTCCCGGGAAATCTGTCTAAGATGAACCTTGAGCTCTGTCCGCTCCTCCTGATAGAATACCCGATAGTAAAGATTTTTAGTACAAAAGTGAACCGGAAAACCCCGGCACCGTTTTTGAAATCATGCTATCGGGTCTTGAAAGTCGGGTATTCCCCCTTACCGTCAAGTCTTTTCTATTTCTGTGATAGAATTTCGACAAATAAAGCTTTAAAAGGGGTCTGGTCTTTATGGAACGCCAATCAGTATATGCTATCTTCATATGGCATGCGTTTTTTCTCGCTTTGACCCTTTCTATGCTCAATTTCGGGACGGTCCTTCCTGCACTGATCGATGAGCTTACAAGTTCAAAAACTGTTTTCGGGCTGCTCTATTCCATTCTCCTTGCAGGTCCATACCTGTTCAACGTTATCTTTGGACATTTCCTGTCTTCCTTCCGGTACAGGCGAAAATTCCTTATACTGGGAATATATGCAAGGTGTGCATCCTTTCTTGGAATGGCAGTG
>Ga0102938_10003791_pt1 | contig 11205 bp, 8 predicted proteins | sample SalPonR2_B_D2_MG_FD_84516 | JGI IMG/M metagenome (GOLD analysis project Ga0102938, IMG submission 84516) | Salt pond soil microbial communities from South San Francisco under conditions of wetland restoration - Salt Pond MetaG R2_B_D2_MG | ecosystem: Environmental > Aquatic > Marine > Intertidal... | reverse complement strand
CGCCCGTCGCACCCACGTCGTCTCGCGGTTCGCCGAGCTGCACGAGAAGCTGCGCCAGGACGCCGACCGTCGCGCTGCAGAGGTCGTGTTGCGTCTCGTGAATCGCTGGCCGGTCGCTCCGGAGGGCGGGCGTCTGTGAGCGGGGAGTTCATCCACCTTCGCGTGCACACGGAATATTCGCTGGCCGACAGCGTGATCCGGGTGGGGCAGCTGCTGGACCGCGTGGCCGAACTCGGCATGCCGGCCGTGGCGGTGACCGACCAGGTCAACCTGTTCGCCATGGTGAAGTTCTATCGCGGTGCGTTGCAGCGGGGTATCAAGCCGCTGGTCGGCGCGGACCTGTGGATTGACGAGCCGGGCGACCCGCGTCATCCGACCCGGCTCGCGGTGCTGTGCCGGGACAACGCGGGTTACCGGAACCTCTGTCGGCTGCTGACGCGGGCCTACCTCGAGGGCCGCCGCCTCGGGCAGGTCCTGCTGTCGCGGGAGTGGCTGACGCCGGAAGCCTGCAGCGGGCTCATCGCCCTGTCCGCCGCACGGGAGGGCGACATCGGGCGCGCGCTCGTGTCGGGACGACGCGACACGGCGGCGGAGTGCCTGGCCTTCTGGCGCGCGAGGTTTCCCGACAGCTTCTACCTCGAGCTCCAGCGCACCGGGCGCGAGGGAGACGAGTTCCATGTCGCCGAGGCCGTGGCGCTGGCCGCGGAGAGCGGCACCCCGGTGGTCGCCAGCAACGATGCGCGCTTCCTCGACAGCAACGACTTCGACGCCCACGAGGCGCGTGTCTGCATCCACCAGGGCCACATGCTGAGCGATCCGCGGCGTCCCCGGGATTACAGCGAGGCGCAATATCTCAAGCCGCCGGCGGAGATGGCGACGTTGTTCTCCGACCTGCCGGAGGCGCTGGAAAACAGCGTGGAGATCGCGCGGCGCTGCAATCTCGAACTGGAGCTCGGCGAGACCTTCCTGCCGGACTTCCCGGTACCGGCCGGCGAGACGGCGGCCAGCCACCTGCGGGCACTGGCCGGGACCGCCCTGGCGGAGCGGCTGCCGACATTGCTGGCAGCCGTGCCCGGTCATACGCCGGACGATTACGAGGCGCGGCTCGCGCGCGAACTCGACGTCATCTGCGACATGGGCTTCCCGGGCTACTTCCTCATCGTCGCCGACTTCATTCGCTGGGCGAAGGAGAACGACATTCCCGTGGGGCCGGGTCGCGGTTCCGGCGCGGGCTCCCTGGTCGCCTTCGTGCTCGGAATAACTGATTTAGATCCATTGCGTTACGATCTTCTCTTCGAGCGATTTCTCAATCCTGAACGAGTCTCGATGCCGGATTTCGACATCGACTTCTGCATCAACGGCCGCGACCGCGTGATCGACTACGTGGCGCAGCGCTACGGCCGCGACAGCGTGGCTCAGATCATCACCTACGGCAGCATGGCGGCGAAGGCCGTGGTGCGCGACGTGGGCCGGGTGCTCGGGCATCCCTACGGATTCACGGACCGGATCGCGAAGCTGATTCCCTTCGAGGTGGGGATGACGCTCGACAAGGCGCTCGGCCAGGAGCCCGAGTTGAAGCGCCTCTACGAGACCGAGGACGAGGTGCGCGGCCTGCTCGAGTTGGCAAGTTCCCTCGAGGGGCTGGCGCGCAACGCCGGGCGTCACGCCGGCGGGGTGGTGATCGCGCCCACCGTGCTGACCGATTTCACCCCGCTGTACTGCGAAGAGGGCGGCGAGGCCCCGGTCACCCAGTTCGACAAGGACGACGTGGAGGCCGCCGGGCTCGTCAAGTTCGACTTCCTCGGCCTCCGGACGCTGACGATCATCGACCGCGCCGTCAAGAAGGTGAACGGGCTGCGCGCCGCCGCCGGCGAAGCGCCGCTGGACATGGCCGCGCTGCCGCTCGACGACGGGGCGACGTTCGAGCTGCTGCGGGCCTGCCGCACGACGGCGGTCTTCCAGCTCGAGTCCCGCGGCATGAAGGACCTCGTCAAGCGCCTGCAGCCCGACAGCTTCGACGACATCGTCGCGCTGGTGGCGCTGTTCCGCCCCGGCCCGCTGCAGTCGGGCATGGTGGACGACTACATCAACCGCAAGCACGGCCGCCAGGACGGCCCGATCGATTATTTCCATCCCGAGCTGGCGCCGGTTTTGAAGCCAACCTACGGCGTGATCCTCTACCAGGAACAGGTGATGCAGATCGCTCAGGTGCTGGCCGGCTACAGCCTCGGCGCCGCCGACTTGTTGCGCCGGGCCATGGGCAAGAAAAAGCCCGAGGAGATGGCCAAGCAGCGGTCTATCTTCGTCGACGGTGCCGTCGCGCGCGACGTAGATCGCGGCACCGCGACCCACATCTTCGACCTCATGGAAAAATTCGCGGGCTACGGCTTCAACAAGAGCCACTCGGCCGCCTACGCCATGTTGTCCTACCAGACGGCCTGGCTTAAGGCGCACTACCCGGAGGCCTTCATGGCCTCGGTGTTGTCCACCGACATGGATCACACCGACAAGATCGTCACCCTGATCGACGAATGCCAGCACATGGACCTCGCCGTCGAGCCGCCGGACGTCAACGAGTCGGGGCATGCTTTCGACGTGGCCGGAAAAGGCCGCCTGCGTTACGGCCTGGGAGCGATCAAGGGCGTCGGCCAGGGGGCCGTGGAGGCAATCATCAGCGAGCGGCAGAGTGGCGGGCGCTTCGATTCGCTTGCGGCGTTCTGCTCGCGCATCGACCTGCAGCGGGTCAATCGCCGCACCATCGAGGCGCTCATCCGTGCGGGAGCGCTGGACAGCATTGGCCCCAACCGCGCGACGCTCGCCCACCGGCTGCCCGGCGCGCTCGGTCGCGCCGAGCAGAGCGCGCGGGCCGCCGCCGCGGGACAGGACGACCTGTTCGGCATGGCGGCGACACCGGGCCCTGCGGCCGCCGCGCCGGTCGACGAGGGGGACGCGTTGCCCGAGTGGAGCTCGGCGGAACGGCTGGCGGGTGAGCGTGACACCCTGGGCCTGTTCCTGACCGGCCACCCGATCGACGAGGTCGAGGCGGACCTCAAGGCGCTGACCAGTGCGCGGATCGCCGATCTCGCCGCGGACCGGCCCGCGGAGGGCGAGCGCGGCTACGGCATGGGACGGCGCGAGGCCGTGGTCGGCGGGCTGATCGTGGACATCCGGCGGCGCGGCAATCGCGTGACCGTGGTGCTGGACGATCGCAGCGGGCGGCTCGAAGTGACGATGTTCGAGGAAACCTACCAGCAGTGCCGGCACGTCATCGCCAAGGACACCATCGTAATCGCCGAGGGCCAGCTGCGCTTCGACGATTTCATCGACGACTGGCGCCTCACCGCCAAGCGCGTGATCGATCTCGATACCGCCATGCAGGAACGCGGCCGGCGCCTCCTGTTGCGCTGCGAGGAACTCGGCGGCGCGCAGTTCGTCACCGAGTTGCGGCACGTCCTCGAGCCGTTTTGTGGCGGGCGCTGCCCGGTGATCGTGGTGTACACGGGGTCGCAGGCCGCCGCGCGCCTGCACCTCGGCGAGACCTGGCGAGTGCGGCCGAGCCTCGAGCTCGTCCACCGGCTCGGCGCGCTGGTCGGCGGCGCGAACGTGCGCCTTGAGTACGGCCTGGGCGCTGATGGTTCCGCGGGAGTGTGTTAGCTTTGGCGCCTTGGCCGGCTGCTTTCCGACCCCTATGAACCTGAATTTCCTGGATTTCGAACAGCCCATCGCCGAGCTCGAGGCGAAGATCGACGAGTTGCGCTTCGTAGGCGACGACTCGCAGGTGAACCTGTCGGCCGAGATCAAGCGGCTCAAGACGAAAAGCGAGACGCTGACGCGCAACATTTTCGCCAGCCTCAGCAGCTGGCAGGTGGCGCAGGTGGCGCGCCATCCGCAGCGTCCTTACACGCTCGACTACATCGAGCGGCTCTGCACCGACTTCCAGGAATTGCACGGTGATCGCAGTTATGCGGACGACCCGGCCATCGTCGGCGGGCTGGCGCGGCTTGACGGGCGGCCGGTGGTCATCATCGGACAGCAGAAAGGCCGAGATACGAAAGCCAAGGTGCACCGCAACTTCGGCATGCCACGGCCCGAGGGATACCGCAAAGCCCTGCGGCTGATGCACCTCGCGGAGAAGTTCGGCCTGCCCGTGATCACGCTCATCGACACCCCCGGCGCCTATCCGGGCGTCGGCGCCGAGGAGCGCGGCCAGAGCGAGGCGATCGCGCGCAACCTGCTCGAGATGTCCGGCCTCAAGACGCCGATCGTCGCCGTGGTGATCGGCGAGGGCGGTTCCGGGGGGGCGCTGGCGATCGGTGTGGCGGATCACGTGCTGATGCTCCAGTACAGCATCTACTCGGTGATCTCGCCCGAGGGCTGCGCCTCCATACTGTGGAAAAGCGCGGAGAAATCGGCGGACGCCGCAGAGGCGATGGGGATCACGGCCGACAAGCTGCACGACCTCGGCCTGGTGGACGAAGTCGTCCGGGAACCGCTGGGCGGCGCGCATCGCGATTTCGATGCGATGGCGGAGACACTGCGTGGGGCGATCAATCGCTACCTGGTGCGACTGGACAGTCTGCCGCTGGATGAGCTTCTGACGACGCGCTATCAGAGGCTGGTCAGCACCGGGGTATTCCGCGAAGGCTGAAGCGCTGTCATGGCGGGCGCCGCGCGACGCGCTGCGGTGGCAGAATGGCGGGCGTGCGCACGCTTGCAACCGACACCCTCTGGACCGAGCTGTCTGCGATCGACCCGCAGGTCGGTAAGCGGCGCCTGCGCGTCGCACTGAGCGGCGGGCTCGACTCCACCGTGCTGCTCGAGGGCCTGTGCCGGCTGCGTGAGAAACTGCCGCCGGACGGCCTGCGGGCCGTCCACGTGCATCATGGACTGCACCCGGACGCCGATGCCTGGGCCCGCCACTGCGAAGCGCTCTGCGCGCGCCTGGACGTGCCGCTGGAGGTGCTCGAGGCCGACGCGAGGCCGGCTCCCGGCGAAAGTCCCGAGGCGAAAGCGCGGGCCGTTCGCTACGCGGCGCTGGCAACGGCGCTGTTGCCCGGCGAGGCGCTGCTCACGGCACATCATGCCGACGACCAGCTCGAGACCGTGCTGATCCAGCTGCTGCGGGGAGGCGGGGTGGCCGGGTTGGCCGCGATGCCCGCGGTCGCGACATTCGGTCCCGGCCTCCACCTGCGCCCCCTGCTCGCATTCACGCGGGCCGATCTGGCCGACTGGGCGGCGCGCGAAGGGCTCTCGGGCTGGCTCCGTGATCCTGCCAACGAGGAGCTGCGCTACGCGCGGAACCACCTGCGCAGCGAGGTGCTGCCGGCGGTGCGCACGCACTGGCCGGGGGCGGCGGCCGCGGTCGCGCGCAGCGCGCGCCATTGCGCCGAGGCTGCCGGCCTGCTGGAGGAGCTGGCGGCGCTGGATGCGGTAACGGGCGTGGCGGGCACGGCGATTCGCATCCCGGCGCTGCGCAGCCTGTCGCCGGCCCGGCGCCGCAACCTGGTGCGCTGGCAGGCGCGCCGGCTGGGCCTGGCGGTGCCGGACGAAAGCCGGTTGACGACCCTGCTGGAGCAGGTGCTGGAAGCGGCGCCCGATGCCCGGCCGCAGGTCGAGTGGGGCGAGGTCGTCGCCCTGCGCCACGACGAGCTTCTCTGGCTCGCGCCAGCCTCGTCCTTGCCGCTGCCTGCCAAAGACATCGACTGGCCGGACCCTCGCGCGCCGCTGGTGCTCGGTGCGGGCCTCGGGCATCTCGCGCTGGTGCCGAGCGAATGGGGCGGACTGGGGGAGGCGGCGCTGGCCGCGGGACCATGGCGGGTGGTGCGCCGGCGCGGTGGAGAGCGCCTGGCCCTGCCGGGTCGGCCAGGACACCGCGCGCTGAAGAAACTGCTGCAGCAACAGGGCATGCCGCCGTGGATCCGGGCGCGCCTGCCGCTGGTGGAGATCGGCGGACGCCTGGCCGCAGCGGGCGGCCTCTGGGTGGACACGGCTTTCTGGGCGCCGCCGGGCGAGCCCGCCTGGAGACTCGAATGGACCGGTTCCGCCCTGCCGGGGCACGAGACTTTCATTGTCGGCGAGCGGGGCTTCTGCTAGTCTGACTTCCCGTCGTTTCCACGCGCCGACGGCGCGCCATTCTTCCCTGAACGGCGGTATTTTTGATGACTCGTTACGTCTTCGTCACCGGTGGTGTCGTTTCCTCCCTTGGGAAAGGCATCGCCTCCGCGTCCCTCGGCGCAATCCTCGAGGCGCGTGGCCTCAAGGTCAGCATGATCAAGCTGGATCCCTACATCAACGTGGATCCCGGCACCATGAGCCCGTTCCAGCACGGCGAGGTGTTCGTCACCCAGGACGGCACCGAGACCGACCTGGATCTCGGCCATTACGAGCGTTTCGTGCGCACCACCACGTCTCGGCACAGCAACTACACCACCGGGCGGATCTACCAGAACGTCATCGGCAAGGAGCGGCGCGGCGAGTACCTCGGTGCGACCGTGCAGGTCATCCCGCATATCACCGACGAGATCAAGCGCAGCGTGCGCGCGGGGGCCGGCGACGCCGACGTGTGCATGGTGGAGATCGGCGGCACCGTCGGCGACATCGAGTCGCTGCCCTTTCTCGAGGCGATCCGCCAGATGGGCTCGGAGCTGGGGCGCGACCGGGTCGCCTACATGCACCTGACGCTCGTGCCGTACATCGCCACCTCCGGCGAGATCAAGACGAAGCCGACCCAGCATTCGGTGAAAGAGTTGCGCAGCATCGGCATCCAGCCCGACGTGCTGTTGTGTCGCGCCGACCGACCCCTGCCGGCTGACCAGCGCCGTAAGATTGCCCTGTTCACCAATGTGGAAGAGAAGGCCGTCATCTCGGCGGTAGACGCCGACGACATCTACAAGATCCCGTTGCTGCTGAAAGCCGAGCATCTCGACCAGATCATCTGCGACAAGCTGCGCATCGAGGCGCCCGAGGCGGACCTGTCGGAATGGCAGGCGGTGGTGAGCGCGAAGGCCGACCCGCTGCACCATGTCGACATCGCCATGGTCGGAAAGTACGTCGATTTCCAGGATTCTTACCTGTCGTTGAACGAGGCGCTGATCCACGCGGGCATTCATACGCGCACGAAGGTCAAGATCCATTTCGTCGAGGCCGAGCAGATCGAACGCGACGGCGACACCCGGTGTCTCGAAGGCATGGACGCAATCCTGGTGCCGGGGGGATTCGGCGATCGCGGCATCGAGGGCAAGATCGCGGCGGCCCGCTATGCCCGCGAGCACGGCGTACCGTATCTCGGCATCTGCCTCGGCCTGCAGATCGCCGTGATCGAATACGCGCGTCACGTGGCAGGCCTCGATGGCGCCCACAGCACGGAGTTCCACCGCGATACCCCGCACCCGGTGATCGCGCTGATCACGGAATGGATGGACCGCAGCGGCGAAGTCGAGAAGCGCGACGAGGCTTCCGATCTGGGCGGCTCGATGCGTCTCGGCGGCCAGGAGTGCATGCTCACGCCGGGCAGCCGTGTGGCCGAGGTCTACGGAGCGGGGAAGGTCGTCGAACGCCATCGTCACCGCTACGAATTCAACAACAACTACCGCGCCGCGCTGGAGGAGGCGGGCCTGGTGATGTCCGGCTGGTCGCTCGACGGGCTGTGCGAGATGATCGAATTGCCGGATCACCCGTGGTTCATCGCCTGCCAGTTCCACCCGGAGTTCACCTCCAACCCGCGTGACGGGCATCCCCTGTTCACGGGCTTCGTCGCGGCCGCGCACGCGCGCCGCCAGTACACCGGCTACGAGGTGGCACGGGCATGAAGCTGTGCGGCTTCGAGGCGGGGATCGACCAGCCGTTGTTCCTCATCGCCGGACCCTGCGTGATCGAGAGCCGCGAGCTCGCGATGGAGACCGCGGGGCGGCTGCAGGAGATCACCGGGCGGCTCGGCGTGCCGTTCATCTACAAGTCCTCTTTCGACAAGGCCAACCGCTCCTCGATCGGCAGCTTCCGCGGCCCCGGCGTGGCGGAGGGCCTGAAGATCCTGGAGGCGGTGAAGCAGCAGCTGGGCGTGCCCGTCCTGACCGACGTACACGAGGACACGCCGCTGGAGGAGGTCGCGGCCGTCGTCGACGTGCTGCAGACGCCCGCCTTCCTCTGCCGGCAGACCAACTTCATCGTCGCCGCCTGTTCGCAGGGCCGGCCCGTCAACATCAAGAAAGGCCAGTTCCTTTCTCCTTGGGAGATGGGCAACGTGGTAGACAAGGCACGCTCCACCGGTAACGGGCAGATCATGGTCTGCGAGCGCGGCTTCACCTTCGGTTACAACAACCTGGTGTCGGACATGCGCGCGCTCGCCGTGATGCGCGACACGGGCGCGCCGGTGGTGTTCGACGCCACGCATTCGGTGCAGCTGCCCGGCGGCAAGGGCTCGGCCTCAGGCGGGCAGCGCGAGTTCATTCCCGTGCTGGCGCGTGCGGCGGTGGCCGCGGGAGTGGCCGGGCTGTTTATGGAGACGCACCCGGACCCGGCGCACGCGCTGTCCGACGGCCCGAATGCATGGCCGCTGGACAAGCTCGAGGGCCTGCTCGAAACGCTGCGACAACTGGACGAGGCCGTGAAGTCGCGGCCCTTCGACGAGACTGACATCAGCTGAACGCCGGCCGGCGTGGGCCCTTCGGACCGCCGCCCGACGCATCCCCCGGAGACAAGGAAGACATGGCGAAAATCACCGAAGTACGCGCCCGCGAGATCCTCGATTCCCGCGGCAATCCCACCGTGGAGGCCGACGTGACGCTCGAGGGCGGTTACATGGGGCGCGCGGGCGTCCCCTCGGGTGCCTCCACCGGCGTGCGCGAGGCGGTCGAGCTGCGCGACGGCGACAAGTCGCGTTATCTTGGCAAGGGCGTGCGCAAGGCGGTGTCCAACGTCAACGTCGAGATTCGCGAGGCCGTGCTGGGCATGGATGCTGCAGACCAGGTGGCCCTCGACCACCGGCTGATCGAGCTTGACGGCACCGAGAACAAGCACCGCCTCGGTGCCAACGCGCTGTTGGCCGTGTCGCTGGCCGCCGCCCGCGCCGCGGCGATCGCGAGCGGTCAGTCGCTGTTTCGTTATCTGCACGACGACGGCGATTTCTCGATGCCCGTACCGATGATGAACATCATCAACGGCGGCTCGCACGCCGATAACAACGTCGACATCCAGGAATTCATGATCATGCCGGTCGGCGCACCGAGCTTCTCGGAGGCGCTGCGTCACGGGGCAGAGATCTTTCATGCCCTGAAGGCGGTCCTGCATGGTCGCGGCCTGGCCACCGCGGTCGGCGACGAAGGCGGGTTCGCGCCGGACCTGCCGTCGAACGAGGCAGCGCTGGAGACCATACTGGTTGCGATCGAGCAGGCGGGATTCAAGGCCGGCGCCGACATCGTGCTGGCGCTGGACGTGGCCAGCTCCGAGTTTCATGCGGACGGCGTCTACCGGCTCGCTTCCGAGAACCGGGAGTTCGCCGCGGCCGGGTTCTGCGACTACCTCGAGGGACTGGTGGCCAGCTACCCGATCGTGTCGATCGAGGACGGCATGGCCGAGGACGACTGGGACGGCTGGAAGCTGCTCACGGAGCGCCTGGGCAAGCGCGTGCAGCTCGTCGGCGACGACCTGTTCGTCACCAACACGAAAATCCTCGCGCGCGGCCTGGAGGAGGGCGTCGCCAATTCCATCCTCATCAAGGTGAACCAGATCGGCACGCTGACCGAGACTCTCGAAGCGATCCGCATGGCCGAGCAGGGCGGCTTCAGCGCGGTCGTGTCGCATCGCTCGGGCGAAACCGAGGACAGCACGATCGCCGACATCGCCGTCGCGACCACGGCGACGCAGATCAAGACCGGCTCCCTGTCACGCTCCGACCGGGTGGCGAAGTACAACCAGCTGCTCAGGATCGAGGAAGAACTCGGCGCCTCGGCGCGCTACCCCGGCCGCGCGGCCCTGCCGCTCAGTTCGGGCTGAGCGGCACGCGAGGTCGCGCGTGCGGGTCGTGCTGCTCCTGTTGTTGCTGTTGCTGGCGGTGCTGCAGGCCCGACTCTGGATCGCCGACGACGGTTATCGCGCCGCCTGGCGGCTGTCGGACCAGGTCGCGGCCCAGGCACGCGAGAACGCAATGCTCGTCGAGCGCAACCGTGCACTGAAAGCCGAAGTGGCCGATCTCAAGATCGGCCTGGACGCAGTCGAGGAGATCGCGCGCAGCGAACTCGGCATGATCCGCGAGGGCGAGACGCTCTACCAGGTGGTCGAGCCCGACACGAACGCGTCCGCGGAGCGCGATTGATGGCGCGCGCCTGGGCGGTGGTCCCGGCCGCCGGCAGCGGGCGCAGGATGGGCGCCGACGTAGCCAAGCAATACCTGCCTTTGTGCGGCCGGCCGGTGCTGGCACATGCTATTGCGCCTTTGTCCGCCTGCGAACGGATTGCCGCGGTCGTGCTGGTGGTAGCGCCCGGCGATGAGCGCTGGGCCGGGATCGTCAGCCCGGGCGAGCGGATGATCATCGCCGCCGGCGGGGCCGAGCGGTGTCATTCCGTGCTCGGCGGGCTGGAGGCGCTGGTCGGCCGCGCCGCGAAAGACGACTGGGTGCTGGTGCACGATGCGGCACGGCCGTGCCTGTCGGGAGAAGAACTCGGGCGGCTTTTCGATGCGCTGGAAGACGATGCCGTGGGCGGGCTCCTCGCGACGCCGCTGGCTGACACCCTGAAGACGGCGGACGCGGCGGGCCGGGTGGCGAAAACATTGCCGCGCGAGGGTTTGTGGCGTGCGCTGACACCGCAGATGTTTCGCTTCGGCCTGTTGCACGAGGCGCTCGCAGCGGCCGTCGCCGCCGGCTTGCTGGTGACGGACGAAGCGGCGGCGATGGAACATGCGGGGTATCAGCCGGCGCTCGTGGCCGGGCATGCCGCGAATATCAAGATCACCGGTCCTGAGGACCTGGCGCTGGCCGCCGCGGTGTTGCGCGGCCGCGAGGAGGAGCGATGCGCATAGGCCATGGTTTCGACGTGCATGCCTTCGGGCCCGGCGACCACGTCATGATCGGCGGGGTGCGGATCGCGCACGAGCGGGGCGTCGTGGCGCACTCGGACGGTGACGTCGCTTTGCACGCCCTGTGCGACGCCTTGCTGGGTGCGGCCGGACTCGGCGACATCGGCGGCATGTTCCCCGAGACCGACCCGCGCT
>Ga0102938_10003789_pt1 | contig 11207 bp, 9 predicted proteins | sample SalPonR2_B_D2_MG_FD_84516 | JGI IMG/M metagenome (GOLD analysis project Ga0102938, IMG submission 84516) | Salt pond soil microbial communities from South San Francisco under conditions of wetland restoration - Salt Pond MetaG R2_B_D2_MG | ecosystem: Environmental > Aquatic > Marine > Intertidal... | reverse complement strand
GATCTTCAACTTCAACGGAGAGGTCGACGTGATCGCCGACATCTCGGGCTACTACACGCCCAGCAGCTTGACCGAAATCAGCCAACGTCTCACGGCGCTCGAGGCCGAAGGGCCCGCGGAGACCATCGTGGAAGCCGACTCGGCCGTCGACGAGGTGGAACTACCGCTCGCAAGTGTGTCGGTGCCCGAACTCATCGTCGACCCCGCCAGCGAGCAGCTGTCGGTGACGATCAACGCCCCGAGCGCCGGCAAGGTGGCCGTCATCGCCAACGCCACAGCCAAGGGCGGAGAAGCCGGCCGCCTGGTCTGCCAGATCACGGATGACCCAGCAGCGACGACGATCGATGCGGGCACCGATGTGCTCGGGATCGCATCACCGGTCACGGGCTCGGCGCAGCCGAGCCTCGGCACCAACCGGGTGTTCGACGTTGCTGCAGGACCGAACACGTTCGATCTGATGTGCGCAGCGACCGAAGCTCCGATCACCATCCACTACCGGTCGATGACTGCCACCTTCACCGCCGACTGATTCAACACTGTCATTGCGGCTTCCGGCCGGGGTTTCGGACAACAGCGTCCGAAATCCCGGCCGGTTGCGCGTCCCGGCCCGCCCGGCCACCGGTCAGTGCATCGCCGAACGAGGGTTCCGTCCCAGCGCACGATCTGCGCCCCCTCCGTCCCAACGCACGATCTGCGCCCCCTCCGTCCCAGCGCACGATCTGCGCCCCCTCCGTCCCGGAAAGCGGGTTTCACCGGGCGCAGATGGTGCGGACGCGGCATCACCGGCGGGCCGGAGACTCGGGTGGGTGGGCGAGATGTCAGGCCAGGGCGCCGGCTCGTTGCCAGCGGTGGTCGCGTAGTTCGTCGCCCCACGTCGACAGCTGCAGCGCTGCGAGGCGGTCGTCGAGTTCGCAGCGCATGTGGTCGTTGCACGGAATCACGAGGAACATGCGGGCGCTGCCGTGTGAGGCCCGCACCGCTGCCACCGGCTCGACGCCGAGCGATTCGCGGATGTCGGCCATCAGCGACCACGCCTGCTCCTCCACCCGCTCCGATCGGTCGGCGTGGTGATAGGCCACCACGCTCTGGCCGCGTTCGAGCAGGCGTTGCACCTCGGACAGGTAGACGTGTTTCTCCGCGAGGTTGCGGTGCGCGGGCACCGGGTGGTCGTCGCGTCGCATGCCGTTGTCGGGGTCGACGAACACGAGCGAACACGAGTTCACCGCCACCATGGCTTCGTGGAACCAGCGCTCGCGACGGACGATGCGTCCGACACGGTCGGACGGCGAAAGGTCGGCGAAGCTCAACACGTTGTCGTAGTAGCGGGTGGTGCTGGGCAACACGCCGCTCGCTGCGAGCGACGCCACCGACCGTTTTCCGGTGGCCATCATCACCCGGAGGTGGTCGTAGAGATCGGGGTCGAGTGGCCGGAGGTCCTGGCCCGCGGTGCTCGACGGGTCGAGGTAGCGGACGTGTTCGCCGTCGGCGTCGTGCTCCTCGTCGGGGACGCGATACCAGATCACGCCCAACTGGTGCTGCGGAGCGAACGGGGTGGGGGCCACCAGCCAGCGGAGCAGGCCGAGCTTCAGGAAGTCGCCGACATCTCCGGCGTAACGATCTTGCACATGAGGGCATCGGCACACCACGACGGGAACTGAACCCAACCGGCAAGGAGGCGGCCGTGAGCGGCGATCAGGCGAACCGGCGTGTGGGTGACGATCGCGCCGCAGCCCGCCATGGGGGCCGACCCCGGTCTGTGTGGACCTGGTTGCGGATGGCCGGGGCGGACCGGCACGGACCGCGGACAGGGGTGCCAGGTGGTGGAGGGTGACCGGCCGGTAGTGTCCCGCCGGATGCAGGGCAGGGTCGGCTGATGGCGAGAACGCACCGGGTGGACGAACGACCCGTCCTCACCGTTGCCGGTGTCGCCGGAATCGTCGCGGCGCTGTCGGACGCTTCGCCGACGGGTGCCACCGTCGTCGACGCCCTGCTCACGTTCGCGGCGATCGCGTTCGTGGTCTGGTGTGCCGCGTCGGCGCCGTGGTGGGTGCTGGCGATCATCGCGACGGCGGCGATGGCGATGGCCGGCGACCTCGTGCTGCTCGGGGTCGGCGCCGTGGCGTTCGCCGGCGCGCTCTGGATCGGTCTGCGGCGCCGCGACCTCGCGATCGAGCGTGCCGTGGTGGCCGCGATCGCGTTCAACGTGCTGGTCCGCGCCGAGGTGAACCCGGTGCTCGGCGTCAGCGCCCTGGTCGGCGTCGGGTGTGCGGTGCTCGTGGTGGTCTTCGGCGTCCGGCGGCGTGGCCGCCAGGCGGTCCGGTGGGTGAGGGTGGCCGGCGTGGCGACGGGTGCCATCGCGGTCGTCGCGGTGGCCGGTGCAGCCGTTGCGGTGGGGTCGGCGACGACCGACCTGCGCGCCGGGAACGTGAGCGGGCGCGCCGCCGTGTCGCAGCTGAGCGACGGCGACTACCAGAACGCGGCGGGGAGCTTCGCCGAGGCGGCAGCGCAGTTCGGTTCGGCGGGCTCCACGTTGGATGCCCCGTGGGCCTGGCCGGCGATGCTGATCCCCGCGGTCGCCCAGAACCGGGCGGCGGCGCTCGACCTCGCCACGGCCGCCACCGACGCGTCCGCCGCCATCGCGGACGCCTCCGCGGTGATCGACGTCGAGCAGCTCACCTTGCGCAACGGCCGCTTCGACGTCGACGCGATCAGGCTGCTCGGTGATCCGCTCGCCGCCGTGGAGACGTCGATCGACTCGCTGTCGGCAACGATCGACGACGTCGACTCCCCGTGGCTCGCCGCGCCGTTGAGCGAGCGCCTCGACGACCTCGAGGCCGACCTCGTCGGGTATCGCCCGCAGCTCGCGAACGCCGTGCAGGCGATCGAGCGGGTGCCGGCACTGCTGGGCTCCGACGACACACGCCGCTATTTCGTGGCGTTCACCACGCCGGCGGAGACCCGCGGGTTGGGTGGGTTCATGGGCAACTGGACCGAGTTCAGCGCCGAGGACGGACGCATCCGGGTGTCCGCGTCGGGCCGCACCGGAGAGCTGAACCGCGCCGGCGACGGCAACCGAGTCGTCACCGGCCCCGACGACTGGCTGGAGTCGTGGGGGCAGTACGGATTCGACAACGGCCCGGGGGGCACGACCGGCGAGGTGCCGTGGTCGAACATCACGATCTCGCCGCAGTTCCCGTCGACCGGCCAGGTGATGGCCGAGCTGTATCCGCAGAGTGGTGGCCGCGTCGTCGACGGCGTGTTCGCGCTGGACCCGTACGCCGTTGCCGGGTTGCTGCGCTTCACGGGGCCGATCAGCGTGGACGGCGTCGACAAGGTGCTGACGGCGCAGAACGTCGTCGAGTTCCTGCTGGTCGAGCAGTACGAGACCGAGAACGACGAACGCATCGACCTGCTCGAGGAGGTGTCGAGGGAGACGATCTCGCTGTTGCTCACCGGTGCCCTGCCGGGGCCGGTGAAGGTGGCCGACACCCTCGGCCCGCTCGTCGACGAGGGGCGCATCGTCGGCTGGGCCGCCGACCCCGGCGAGCAGCAGTACTTCGCCGACCTCGGCCTCACCGGCGCGATGCCCACCCTCGCGGGCAACGACGGATTGGCGGTGGTGTTCAACAACGCGGGCGCCAACAAGCTCGACGTGTATCTCGAGCGCGAGGTCGACTACGACGCCACCGTCGACGCCGCCACCGGTGCAACGACGGCGACGGCCACCGTCACCCTCACCAACAATGCACCGTCGTCGGGTCTGCCCGGCGGGGTGATCGGCAACTACACCGGCGACGCACCGGGCACGAATCGGGTGTTGGTGTCGCTCTACTCGGCGCTGCCGGTGACGTCGGCGGCGGCGCGAACTCCCGACGGTGACCTCACCGAGTTCCGGGTGGAGGTGGGCGCCGAGGCCGGCTGGGCGACCGGATCGGCGTTCGTCGTCGTCCCGCCCGGCGAGTCGATCACGCTCGTCTACGAACTGGCCGGCGCGTTGGTGCTCGACGACGGCTATTCGCTCGCCGTTCGTCCCCAGCCGATGGTGATCGACGAACAGTTGGCGGTGTCGGTGGTCGACACCGAGGGCCGGATGCTCGCCGGCCACGACGGCCCATCGACCCAGCCGCGGGTGCTCGGCCGGTAGTTTCGCCATCGATGCGACACGGAACGACACTGCACTCGACCCTCGCGCTCGCCGTGTCCGCCTGCCGGACGCCCGCTCGCCATGGGTGACGTCGAGCGGATCCTGCTGAGTTCGCCCGATGTCGGGCCGCTCGAACGCGAGGCGTTGCTGCGCGCGTTCGACAGCGGCTGGGTGGCACCGGTCGGCCCGGAACTCGACGCGTTCGAGGCCGATCTCGCCACGTTCACGGGGTGGTCGGGCACCGTGGCGATGTCGAGCGGAACGGCCGCGCTGCACCTGGCGCTGTCGACGCACGGCGTCGGCCCGGGCGACGAGGTGCTCGTGTCGTCGTTCACATTCGCTGCGACGGCGAACGCGGTGACCTACACGGGCGCCACACCGAAGTTCCTCGACAGCGAACCGGTGTCGTGGAACATCGACCCGCAACTGCTCTCCGACGAGCTGGCGGCCGCCGACGCAGCGGGCCGGCTGCCGGCAGCCGTGGTGGCGGTCGACCTGTACGGCCAGTGCGCTGACTACGACGCCATCGCGCCGTTGTGCGCGCGGTACGGCGTGGTGTTGGTGGAGGACGCCGCCGAGGCGCTCGGCTCGACGCACGGGGGGCGGGCGGCCGGCACCCTGGGCGATGTCGGGATCCTGTCGTTCAACGGCAACAAGATCATCACCACCTCCGGCGGCGGTGCGCTCCTGTCACCGGACACCGCGGTCGCCGATCGGGTGCGCTATCTGGCCACGCAGGCCCGTCAGCCGGCTGCCCACTACGAGCACACCGACATCGGCTTCAACTACCGCCTGAGCAATCTGCTGGCGGCGATGGGCCGGGCGCAGCTCGAGCGGTTGCCGGACATGTCGGCGCGGCGGTTGGCGATCAACGAGCACTACCGACGTGAGCTGGCCGACGTGAGCGGCCTCGAGTTCATGCCGATCGCGCCGTGGTCCACCGCCGACGGTGGTGGCCACTGGAACGGCTGGCTCACGTGCGTGACCTTCGACGAGCCGACGCATCGCGACCGGGTGCAGGCCGCGTTGTCGGCCGCCGAGGTCGAGAGTCGGCCGTTGTGGAAGCCGATGCATCTGCAGCCGGTGTTCGCGTCGGCGCCGGCCCGGGTGAACGGCACGAGTGAGCGCCTGTTCGACCACGGCCTGTGCCTGCCGAGCGGCAGCGTGCTCACCGACGCCCAGGTCGACCGGGTCGTGTCGGTCATCCGCACCGCCTGAGGTATCGCGACCTCACGGCTCGAGCGGGTGGCGTCAGTCGGCGAGGGTCGTCCCGGTTGTCGTCGAGCGCGAGCCACCGTCCGACGCCCTCGTCGGCGCAGTCGGAGATGTTGTCGTCGATGTTGTCGTCGATGTGGTCGTCGGCGTCGTTGACGTCGTCGGCGTGGTGGTGGTGCTGGTCGAGGTCGACGAGCTGGTGGTGGTCTGCTGGGGGGTGGTGGTCGACGTTGCCGGGTCCGCCGGGTCCGTCGGGTCCCTCGGGTCCGTCGGGTCCGTCGGGTCCGTCGGGTCCGCCGATGATTGCGCGGCGTCCGGGTGGGGTTGTTCGGCGAGCACGTCGATGGGCTGTCGTTCCGGTGCGCCGTCGATCAGCGCCTGGAGTTCGGACGGGACCGGCGCGATGCCGGGCACCATCATCAGGCTGTCGCTGCGCATCGCCGCGACGCGCAGCGGCGCAGCGTCGCACAGCGGCAGGTCCGGAAAGGCACTGTTGCCGTTGGCGGTCGCCAGCGGAAACGTCGTGGCGACGCTGCCAAACGCCGCAGGCATGTCGAAGGTGCCGCTGGCGAACCGGCAGCGGACCGTGGTGCCCGACGGCCCGGTGCAGGTGATGCGTACCCCCGCCGACACGGTGAACGAGCCGCCGGCCGCCCCCCACAGGTTGACGAACGACAGGCTCGCGGAGTTCGTTGCGCTCCAGGCTCCGGAGCTGGCGGTGGCGAGCGGCGTCGACAGGTGGAACGCATATTGGATGCTCGCGACCGCACCGCACGGGCAGGATCCCGGCACCGATCCGATCGAGAGGGTCACGAAGTCGCCGAAGAACGTGGTGTTGAACGCCGAGATGGTGACGACGGGTGAGCCGCTGAAGTCGAACAGGCAGGCGTCGCTGCCGACGTCTGCGTGAGCGGGTCCGGAGACGATCAGCGATCCGCCGGCGACGGCGCCGGTGGAGGCTGCGAGCAGACGCAACGCGTCGCGACGTCGGATCCGCTGGGGGCCGCGGGGAGCTGGCTCGACCACGGCAAAACGGTACTGAGGGTCACATCGCGGGTGGGGGATCCCCTATCACATCGGCCGTGAGCGGGGCGAGTTCGCCGAGTGCGGCGTGCAGGTCGGTGTAGAGCAGTTCGTGGCCCGGCACGGCGCGCACGAGCCGTTCGAGGATGCGGAACACGTCGGCGCTGACGGGGGTCGAGATCTCTCCGAGCGTGCACTGCATCAGGCGTTCGAGCGTCTCGGCGGGGCTGAGCGGGGCGAAGCGGTGAGGCCCGTCGGCGTCGTAGCGCGGGAACACGATGGCGCAGATCTCGACCGGCAGCGCGTCCACCCCACCGGCGCGGGCCGTTGCGCCGTCGGTGGTGGTGGTGGTAGCGGTGGCGGTTGCCGGCGCGAGTTCGGACGGGGGGACGAAGCGTTCGTCGATCTCGAAGCGGCTGCCGGCGCGTCGGAGCCGGGCGATGGTCGGTGCGAGCAGTTCCACCGATGCCGACCGCAGGGCCACCGGCTTGCCGTAGGGCGCGATGGTGAGCCGGTCGGGGTCGAGACGACTGACCTCGTCGGCGACGAATCGGTGTCCGGACGCGGCGAGGGCGGTGGTGATCGTGGTCTTGCCGGAGTGCGACGCCCCCGGCAGCACGATGGCACCGAAGGCGCCTGCCACCGTTCCGGCGTGCAGCGGGACCGTGGCGTCGTTGCGGCAGGCAGCGGCCGCCCGTGCGTTGACGTCCATCAGGAGGTGCGACACCAGCGAGCCCTCGAGCAGCGAGGTGTACACGACCTCGTCGTCGGCGGTCACCCGGTACCAGCGGTGGTCGGTGTCGTCGAGCTTCGTCGCTTCCACCGCGAAGCGGATCGGCGGCGGGTCCTGCGAGGGTGCGCCCGGTGCGAAGTCGACGAGCAGGTCGTCGAACGCGGCGACCACGTCGGTGTCGGGCGACGAGATGGTGAAGGTCACGCCGTGGGCGTCGAAGGTGTCGGTGTCCACGGTGGGTTTCGGGTTCAGCCGGTCGTGCCGTCGGCGACGAGGAGTCGGCGGGTCTGTTCGGCGGCGACGGCGCGGTCGGTGCTCGCGTGGACGCGTCCGTTCTCGACGAGGTGCTCGACGGTGTGGAACCACTCGCCCGACGGATGCCGCGCCGCGAAGCGGGCGAGCAGCGCGCCGGGGTTGATCGGATGGTGCACCGCCTGGTGGTCGGCGTGCTGTTCGGCGTCGAGTTCGCCGGCGTCGGCGTCGTGTTCGCCTGCGTCGGTGGCGGCGGGGTGGCTGCACGCGTCGAGGCCGACGAGCCCCACCAAGGCGAAGGCAGAGTCCGCACCCGCGTCAGGGCCCGCCGAAGTGGCGGTGAGCGGCGGTGGGACGTGCACGGTGTCGCCGTCGACGGCCACGCTCCAGGTGGGCAGTTCAGTGACCTTGGCGCGGGTGAGGCGAGGGTCGGCGGTGAGCGCCGGCGGGGTGGCGTCGACGAGCACGGCGCGGCCGCCGGCGACGAAGGTGCGCAGGCCGAGCCAGCGGCGGGTGTCGTCCTGGCGGGCGAGCACGCCGCCGAGCACGTGGTCGAGTGCGTCCATCACGTCGTCGGGTCGGCGCGATCGGGCGAGCAGGCGGCGCCCGATGCGCAGTTGCGGCACGGCCCTGGGGCCCCGTCCGCTGCTGTCGGCGTGGAGGCGCACGCTGAACGCCCATGGAATCGGCTCATCGGGCGCGCCCTGCTCCCCCGGCAACGACGCGGCGGCATCGACCCACGCGCCGAACATCGTCCGGATGGTGGCGGCGGTGGCGTCGCTGTCGGCGCGCAGCCCGACGAGCTGGTCGCCGACGCGCAGGGTCACGGTGTCCGCCCACACGGAGCGGTCGTCGGGGGTGCCTCAAGGGTCGGGCGGTGCGACGAGGATCGGGGTGCCGTCGGCGGCCCGTCGGGGCTCGGGCACGAGCGGCATGTGGATCGGTGCGTCCTCGCCGACGAGCAGACCGGCGGCGGCGAGACCGTCGAGGGCGTCGCCGATCGAGTCGACGAGGTCGGCGGCGGGCACCGCGAACACCTCGGCGAGTTCGTCGGGCATCGAGGCGACGGTGGTCTCGCCGTCGCACAGCAGCCAGACAGCGCCGGCGACGGCGTTGAGGCGGTGGACCATCGACGCGCCTTCGTGGAACAGCACCGCTTCGCCGTCGAACACGGCGGTCTCGACCCCGTCGACGCCGAGCGGGGTGTCACTCGGGGCAAATCCGGGCTCGGTCACTGCGCCAGGATGCCCGGCCGGGTCGGCGACGTCAACGACCCTCGCTCCGGACGTGACGGCGATGAGCGAAACCCCCGGATGCCGGGGTTTCGCTCATCGCCCGGGTTCGTCGCCGAGGAACTCGTACATCGTCACGTGGTCGATCGCGTTGACGCCGCCGCCGGTCAGCACCGCGCGCACGGTGAGGCCGATGATCTGCAGGTCGACACGGGGCGAGGCGTGGTCGACGTACCAGACGTCGTAGCCGAGCTTGGTGGGCCAGTCGAGGGCGTTGCGGCCGTGCACCTGGGCCCAGCCGGTGATGCCGGGGACCGCGTCGAGGCGTCGGCGCTGCTCGGCGCTGTACCGGTCGACGTAGGCGAGCGGCAGCGGGCGGGGGCCGATCAGGCTCATGTCGCCGCGCACCACGTTCCACAGCTGCGGCAGTTCGTCGAGGCTGCTGGAGCGCAGGAGCCGCCCGAACCGCGTCAGCCGCTGGTCGTCGGGCAGCAGTTCGCCGTCGGAGTCGCGGGCGTCGGTCATGCTGCGGAACTTGACGATCTCGATCGGCTGTCCGTCGAGGCCGGCACGAGCCTGGCGGAACAGCACCGGCGCGCCGAGCCGCACCCGCACGGCGATCGCCGTCGCCACGATCAGGGGGCTGGCGATCGCCAGCACGACCGCCGCGAGAGTGGCGTCGACGGCCCGCTTCACCGGGGAGCGCAGCCATCGGGCGGGGGTCATCGGCCCGAGCGTAGGTCGAGCGATAACGTCTCGGCCGTGACCGACCCGCTGCGCCTGGTGATCGTGGGCGCCGGCGGCTTCGGTCGTGAGGTGCACCACGTCGTCGAGACGATCGTCGCTGCCGGTGTGGCGCTCGAGCTCGTCGGCTACGTCGACGACCAGGGATCGTCCGACGAGCTGCTCGCCCGCCTCGGCACCCGGCGCCTCGGCGGCATCGACGTGCTGTGCAACGGCGACGACGGTCCGGTCGGCGACGACGGTCCGGTCGGCGACGACGGTCCGGTCGGTGGCGGTGGTCCGGTCGGCGACGACGGTCCGGTCGGTGGCGGTGGTCCGGTCGGCGACGATGGTCCTGGCGGCGACGATGGTCCAGTCGGTGGCGGTGGTGGTCAGGTCGGCGCCGAGGTCGGCTACGTGATCGCCATCGGTGCCGGTGGGGTGCGCCGCACGATCGACGAGCGGCTCACCGCGGCCGGGCGCCGGGCGCTCACCCTCGTGCATCCGATGGCGACCGTGGGAGGCGACAACCGCCTCGCCGAGGGATGCATCGTCGCCGCGGGCGCCAGGGTCACGACGAACATCACGTTGGGGCGCCACACGCAACTGCACGTGAACTCCACGATCGGGCACGATTCGGTGCTCGACGATTTCGTCAGCGTGTACCCGGGGGCGACGGTGAGCGGCAACGTGCACCTGGCCGACTGCGTCACGGTCGGCACCGGCGCCAACGTGTTGCCGGGTGTCACGGTCGGTGCCGGCGCCTTCGTCGGTGCCGGCGCGGTGGTGACCGCCGACGTCGAGCCGGGCGTGACGGTGGTCGGCGTCCCGGCCCGCCCGATCGAACAGTGAGTGCAGTGAGAGCAGTGAGAGCAATGACCGCCGACGACACGACAACCAGCAATTCAGGAGCACGATGAACGCCAGCGAGGCAATCCAGAAGATCGACGACCGCACTGCGAAAGTGGTGGTGGTCGGGCAGGGCTACGTGGGGCTGCCGGTGGCGATGCGGGCCGTCGAGGTCGGCTTCACGGTGGTCGGCTTCGAGGCGTCGGTCGCCCGGGTGGAGGCGTTGCTCGCCGGCGAGAGCTACGTCGGCGACATCTCCGACGAGGAACTCACGCGGGCGCTCCACGCGGGCTACACCCCCACCGCCGATCCTGCCGGCCTGGAGGGTTTCGACGTGGCGGTGATCAGCGTGCCCACTCCCCTGCGCGACGGCCTGCCCGACCTGTCGTACATCGAGCATGCAGGGCGCGACCTCGCCCAGCACCTCCGCCCGGGCTGCTGTGTGATCCTCGAGAGCACCACCTATCCGGGCACGACCACCGAGCTGCTCGCCCCGATCCTCGCGGAGGGCTCGGGGCTGGCGGAGGACGAGTTCTTCGTCGGCTACTCCCCCGAACGGATCGACCCGGGCAACGCGACCCATGGTCTGGTGAACACCCCGAAGGTGGTCAGCGGGTCGACGCCCGACGGCCTCGCGGTGGTCGACGCGTTCTTCTCGGCGCTCGTCGACCAGACCGTTCCGGTCGGCTCGTGCGCGGAGGCCGAGATGGTGAAGCTGCTCGAGAACACGTTCCGCCACGTCAACATCGCGCTGGTCAACGAGCTGGCGATGTTCGCCCGCGACCTCGGTGTCGACGTGTGGCGGGCGATCGACGCCGCAGCGACGAAGCCGTTCGGCTACATGAAGTTCACACCGGGGCCCGGGGTGGGCGGCCACTGTCTGCCGATCGATCCGAGCTATCTGGCCTGGCGGGTGAAGCAGCACCTGGGCCACACGTTCCGGTTCGTCGAGTTGGCCAACGACGTCAACGAGCACATGCCCGACTACGTGCACGACCGGGTGACAGCGATGCTGAACCGCGAGCGCAAGGCGGTC
>Ga0102938_10003785_pt1 | contig 11212 bp, 10 predicted proteins | sample SalPonR2_B_D2_MG_FD_84516 | JGI IMG/M metagenome (GOLD analysis project Ga0102938, IMG submission 84516) | Salt pond soil microbial communities from South San Francisco under conditions of wetland restoration - Salt Pond MetaG R2_B_D2_MG | ecosystem: Environmental > Aquatic > Marine >... | reverse complement strand
TGATCGGTCATGGCGTCTCCTCCCGGAGCAGTCGGTCGAGGGCTCGGTTCATCTCCGCCAGGAAGACCGAGCCGGTGAGCCCGTCGGTGGCGCGGTGGTCGCCGGAGAGCGACGCCCGCACGGTGCGGGCGACGCGAACGGAATCGCCGTCGGCCCACACGTCGTCGCGGACGGCGCCGAGGCCGACCAGCGCCACCTGCGGCGGATGGATCACCCCGAACACGGCGTCGGCGCCCTGGTCGCCGAGGTTGGTGACGGTGATGCTGGCCTCGGCCAGGTCGGACCCGCGCAGGCGACCCCGGCGCGCTCGTTCGACCACCTCGCGCAGCCGGCCCATCATCGCGTCGACGTCGAGCTCGTCGGCGTTGGCGATGGTGGGCACGATCACGCCGCCCGACCTCAGGGAGAGCACGACGCCGATGTCGACGTGGTCGGCAGCGTGGAAGCGGTCGTCGCGCCACCAGCCGTTGCACTCGGGCACGCGCCGCGCTGCGGCAGCGACGCCGGCCAGTAGCACTGCCGCGGGAAGCACGCGGTCGGCCACCGAGCGCTGCTCGTTCAGGGTGCGCAGCCGATCGAGCAGGCCGCCGACGTCGAGACGACGTTCGAGGTGGTAGTGGGGGATCTCAGGCCACGAGCGCGCCATCAGTTCGGCGATGCGTCGACGCATCGGGTCGGGGGGCGGTGGACCGGGTTCGTCGGCGCCCGCATCGAGCACGTCGGCGCCCGTGACGGGCCGCCCGTGCGCGACCCCGTGCGCGACTGTCTCGGCGAGCCGCTCGGCCGAGATGCCGGCCGTCTCGGCGAGCCGCCGCGCCCTCGGGGTGACGCGTGCGCGGCCTCCCGGTGCGGGTGCCGGTGTCGACGCGGGCGCCGACGCCGACGCGGCACGTTCGACGTCGCTGCGCGTGACCCGTCCGCCAGGGCCGGTGCCGTGCAGGTGGGCGATGTCGACCTGGCGCTGCTCGGCGAGGTGACGCACCAGTGGCGATGTCACGTGCATCGCGTGCGGTGCCGGGGAGTCCTGATCGGCGGTGGCGTCGTCTGCCGGCTGCGGCTGCGTTGCCTCGTCGGCATCGGCCGGGGGCTGCTCCGCGTCGGCGTCGGCCGGCGGCTCCTCGGGTCGGCCTGCGGGAGCCGCTGCCCGCAGTTCGGCGATGGGCGTCCCCACCGGCACCACTTCACCGGGCTCGACGAGGAACCGACCGATGGTGGCCGCCTGGAACACCTCGATCTCGATGTCGGCCTTGTCGGTCTCCACCACGGCGACGATCTCGCCGCGCTCGACGCTGTCGCCCGGCTCGACCAGCCATTCCACGATCCGACCCTCGGTCATGTCGGCACCGAGTGCGGGCATCCGCAGTTCCACCGCCGAGGTGTGCGCGGTGGTCGAGCTGGTCGAGGTGCGCGATGCGGCGGTGTCGGTCATCACCGCCGCCCAGGGATCGCCATCCGCGCCACGTCGCCCTGCATGGCCGCTCGTGCCGCCTCCACCACGCCGTCGACGCTCGGCAGTGCCGCCTGCTCGAGGTGCCGGGGATAGGGGAGCGGTGCCTCGGCGCTGGCGACCCGGCCGACCGGCGCATCCAGCTCGTAGAACACCTGCTCGACGATGCGGGCGGCAACCTCCCCGGAGAGGCCCACCGAGCGCCAACCCTCGTCGACCACGATCGCCCGATGCGTGCGGGCCACCGATTCCATGATCGTGGCGTCGTCGAGCGGGCGCAGCGACCGGAGGTCGATCACCTCGGCGTCGATGCCCTCCGTGGCCAACGACTCGGCGGCCGAGAGACAGGTCGGCAGCGTGCCGCCGAACGTGACGATCGTGAGGTCCGTGCCCGAGCGCCGCACCAGGGCACGGTCGAGCGGGATCCCCGGATCGGTGTCGGGCACGTCGCCCTCGGCTCCGTACAGGCCGCCGTGCTCGAAGATGATCACGGGATCGGGGTCGGCGAGCGCCGGGCCCAGCATCCAGCGGAAGTCGGCGATCGTGCCGGGAGCGAGGATCTTGAGGCCCGGGATGTGGGCGTACCAGCCGTCGAAGCTGTGGCTGTGCTGAGCGGCGAGCTGACGGCCACCACCGGTGGTGGTGCGGATCACGAGCGGCACACCGCACTGTCCGGCCGACATGTGCCGCAACGTGGCGGCGTTGTTGACGATCTGGTCGAGCGCGAGGAGGCTGAAGTTGGCGGTCATGATCTCCACGATCGGGCGCATGCCGCCCATCGCCGCCCCGATGCCGGCTCCGACGAACGCCGACTCCGACAGCGGTGTGTCGCGGATCCGCTCGGGTCCGAACTCGTCGAGCAGGCCGGTGGAGACAGCGAAGCAGCCCCCGTACCGGCCGACGTCCTCGCCCATCAGGAACACCCGCTCGTCGGCCTGCAGCGCCGCCTGCAGCGCGGCGCGCATCGCCTGCCGGCCCGTCATCGTCGTCATCGTGTTCCTCCGTCGGGCGAGACGTCGGGCGAGACGTCGGGGGAGACGTCGGGGGAGACGTCGGCATAGACGTGGGTCAGGAGCTCGTCGGGATCCTCCCACGGCGACGCATCGGCGAATGCGACGGCCGCATCGATCTCGGCGTCGACCTCGGCCTCCACCTGTGCCCGCACGTCGGGATCGGCCTGCCCGGCCTCGACCATCCGCTCGACCAGCAGGTCGATCGGATCGCGGCCGCGCCACGTGGCGACCTCGGACTTGTCACGGTAGAGCTCGGGGTCGTACATCGAATGGGCCCGGAAGCGGTAGGTCCGGAACTCGAGGAATGCCGGTCCGCCGCTGTTGCGGACATAGGCGACGGCGCGCTCTGCCGTGGCCGCCACCGCCTCCACGTCCATCCCGTCGACCGGCCACGCCGGCATGCCGTAGGAGGCCGCCCGCAGCGAGAGGTCGGTGTTGGCCTCCGAGCGGTCGAGTGCGGTGCCCATCGCATAGAGGTTGTTCTCACAGCAGAACAACACCGGGAGGTTCCACAGCGCAGCGAGGTTCATCGACTCGTGGAACTCTCCTTCGGCCACCGCTCCCTCGCCGAAGAAGCAGGCGGTGATCGCCGGCCGATCCTTCATCCGGTCGGCGAGCGCCAGGCCGACGGCGAGCGGGAGCCCACCGCCGACGATGGCGTTCCCGCCGTAGAAGTGCCGTGCCGTGTCGAACAGGTGCATCGAACCACCTCGGCCACCGGAACAGCCGTCCACCCGGCCGAACATCTCGGCCATCACCGCCGTGGCAGGCACTCCGCGCAACAGTGCGTGGCCGTGCTCGCGGTACGTGCCGACCACGTTGTCGGCGGTGTCGAGCGCCGCCATCGTGCCGGCGGCGACGGCCTCCTCGCCCACGTACAGGTGCAAGAAGCCGTGGATCCGTGTCTCCTGGTAGAGCTGGGCGCACCGCTCCTCGAAGCGGCGCACCAGCACCATCGCGCGGAGAGCCTCGGTGCGGGTCTCGGCGGTCGGACGGGTCACGACTGCCCCCCTTCCAGGGTCGACAGGTCGCCCTCGGGCAGGCCCAGTTCACGCGCCCGCAGGAGCCGACGCATCACCTTCCCGCTCCGGGTGGTGGGCAGGCTGTCGACGGCCACGATCTCGCGCGGTGCCAGCGCCGGCCCGAGGCGGCGACGGGCGTGGGCCATCACCCCGGTGAGGGTCTCCTCGGTCGGCTCCACCCCCTCGCGGAGCACGACACGTGCGTGCACCACGGCGCCGGCGACCGGGTCGGGCACGCCGTACACGCCCGAGCCGGTGACGTCGTCGTGGTCGTTCAACACCTGCTCGACCTCGAACGGGCCGATCAGGTGTCCTGCGGTCTTGATGACGTCGTCGCCGCGACCGACGAACCAGAAGTCGCCGTCGGCGTCGCGTCGAGCCAGGTCGCCCGACAGGTACCAGCCGTCGCAGAAGGCACGTCGGTACCGTTCCTCGTTGTTCAGGTAGGTGCGGAACATCGACGGCCATCCGGGTCGCAGTGCGATCATGCCGATCGTCTCGGGGTCGGTGATCTCCTCGACGTGCCCCCCGTCGTCGACCACCACCTCGCCCTCGTCGTCGGTGCGCAGCACGGTGGCCTCGATGCCGTCGACGGCGGCGCCGATCGCTCCCTCCCTGATCGGCGCATCCCACGTCGTGGCGATCATGATCGCCCCCGTCTCGGTCTGCCACCACGTGTCGCGAAACGGTGTCCCGAGGTGCTCTGCACCCCAGCGTGCGGCGTCGGTGCCGAGTGGCTCGCCGACGCTGAATGCCGACCGCAGGTGTGACAGGTCGAACCGGCGGGGGAGTTCGGTGCCGGAGCGCATCAGCATCCGGATCGCCGTCGGGGCGGTGTACCACACGTCGACCTGGTGGTGATCGAGGATGCCGTACCAGCGCTCGGCGTCGTACTCGGCCTCGTCGACGACCATCGTGGCGCCCGCCGACAGCGGGCCGATCACCCCGTAGCTCGTACCCGTCACCCATCCCGGATCGGCCGTGCACCAGTAGACGTCGCCGTCGCGGACACCGAGGACGTCGCGGGTCGTGGCACGGTGCATCTCGAGTGCGCCGTGGACGTGCACGGCGCCCTTGGGAGTGCCGGTGGTGCCCGACGTGAAGTGCAGGAGGGCGGGGTCCTCGGCGCCGGTCGACGGCTCGAATCGGGTGGACGGCGCCTCGTTCATGATCCTCGAGTAGGCGACGACTCCCTCGGACGAGTCGGTGCCGGCGGCATCGTCGGCGTCGAGGAGGATCACGTGCCGCACACCGAGCTGGTCACGGATCGGGGCGATCTTGCGCCGGTGGAGGGCTCGGGTCGTGACGAGCGCCGCTGCATCGCCCAGCTCCATCCGTTGCCGGATCGGTTCGGGACCGAACGCCGAGAACAGCGGGCACACGAGCAGCCCGGCCTCGAGCGCACCGAGCAGTGCGACGTACAACTCCGGCGTGCGGGTGCCGAGCAGGAACAGCGTCTCGCCCTTGCGCAGCCCGAGTCGCTGGACGGCATGCGCGAACCGGTCGGTGAGAGCCGCCAGCTCGGCGTAGGTGAGCACACCACTGTCGGCGTCGGGTGGGTCGTTGCGGGCGAGCGAGCGGATGGCCGCGCGGTCGCCCGACCCGGACAGCACGTGCCGATGGACGATCTCGGTCGCGATGTTGAGGAGATCGTGCGAGCCGTGCTCCGTCGGCGGGGGAGCCGGTGCGGTTGGGGTGGGGCGGGTCATCGGCCGTCCTCCTCGCTGGTCGGCGCGAGAGTTCGTCTGCGACTCCGACGGTACGAGCCTGTCACCTGCGGTGACAGTGCCGAACGTCCCGATGCACGCCGGTGACCGAAGCCTCTTCTGCGCCGGGTGGCGACCGTGGTTGGATGCGGGACATGGACGGAGCCCTACCGCGCGACGTCGACCTGCCGGGCGGGGAGCGGCTGCGGTTCCGAGAGATACGACCCGACGACGCCGGGGCGATCGAGGCGCTCTTCGCCGGGCTCGACGCCGAGAGCCGGTACCGGCGTTTCTTCACCGCTGCCGGCCCGTCGCCGGACTACTGCGTTCGGTTGTCGCACATCGCCGAACGCGGCGGTGTCGGTGTGGTGGCGATCGACATGTCCCGCGAGACGATCGTCGCCGAAGCCGATGCGGAACCCCTCGCCAACGGCAACGCCGAGATCGCCGTCACCGTGAACCGGGCGTGGCGGGGCTGGTTGGGGCCGTACCTGCTGAGCCTGCTGCGCCAGCAGGCGGCCCGGCGCGGGCTGGACAACCTCGAAGCGGAGATCCTCGCCTGCAACCGGCCGATGCGTGCGCTCACCCGGAGTTGTGGGGAAGCTCTCCTCCCGCAGCCCGACTGGCAGACCGTGAGGGTCGTGGTCGCCAGCGACGGCACCGTGCCGTCGTGGCCGTCGACGGAGAAGCCCACCGTGCTCGTCGAGTTGCGCACCACGAGCGTGGAGGCTCTGGCGCAGCTGGTCGACGCCGGGTACGAGGTGCTGGCGTGTTCGGGCCGCACCCGTGGCGGCCCCCCGTGCCCCATGCTCGCGAACGACGGCGACTGCCCGCTCGCAGCCACGGCCGACGTCGTCGTGGTCGCCGTTCCCGACGAGGACGATCGGGAGCGTCTCGTCGACCTGCATCGACGTCGCCACCCGCATGTGCCGGTGGTCCCCGTCGAGGTGGGGCCGGGCCATCCGATGAACGGAGCGTCGCTGATCGCGGCCGCCGAACGCGGTCTCGTCGAACGCGGCCTCGCCGAACGCCCGTCTGCCGGCCGACGCCGCTGAGTTCCGGCTGCGGCGTTTGCCGACCCGCAGTGCCGGGTAGGCGTCGCGGCACGATCCGACAGAACCGGGTTCACGAGGAGGTGAGACTGGTGCGGCCGACGCTGATGGTTCTCATCGCCGCGGTGAGCTTGCTCGGCTGCTCGCAGGATTCCGACTCGGCGCTCTCGCCCGCGCTGTCCGCAGAGGCGGCGGCGCCTCCGACCACTGACGAGGCCGCCGACACCGTCGCGGTGACCGGTGTGGGTTCCGTCGAGGTGGCTCCCGACGTCGCACGGATCACCCTCGGCGTGGAGGTGGAGGCCGACGACGTGGCGACTGCGTTCGAGGATGCCACCGCGCAAGCGGAGGCGGTGGTGGCGGCACTGCGCGATGCCGGCGTCGACGACGAACGGATCCAGACCGCCCGTTTCGAGGTGCGTCCCGTCCGTGGCGAGCCGGGGCCCGACCGCGAGGTCCCCGAGGTCCCCGACGTCCCCGACGTCACCGGCTACGCGGTGACGAACGTCGTGCGCGTCACGCTGGCGGACATCGGTTCCGTCGGTGACGTCCTCGCCGCAGCCGTCGATGCGGCCGGCGACGCCGCGCGGGTCGAGGGGATCGAGTTCGGTGTCGAGGACGCGACCGCCGCACAGGAACGGGCGCGGGAGGCGGCATGGGAGGATGCCCGACGACGCGCCCGGCAGTACGCCGAGCTCGCGGGCCGCGAACTCGGAGAACTCCGATCGGTCGACGAGACCGTCGGATCCGGGCCACGACCGCTGGTGACCGAGGACGTCCCCGCCGCCGCCGCCCCGCCGGTGTTCGCCGGAACGGACACCGTGGACGTCACGGTCCGAGCAGTCTGGAGGTTGACATGAGCACCCGTTCCGATGAAGCAGCGCAGCGGCGAGCCGCCGACATGGCACTCCCGCTGCGGACACCGGCCGATCTCGACCCGTTGCTGGAGCGGATCGGCGACGCCCGACTCGTGCTGATCGGCGAGGCGTCGCACGGCACCGCCGAGTACTACCGCTGGCGTGCCGAGCTGAGCCGGCGGCTCATCGCCGAGCGAGGGTTCTCGTTCGTGGCCGTCGAGGGTGACTGGCCCGACTGCCACCGCGTGAACGGCTGGGTGCGCGGGCGCAACGGGGGGATGTCGGCGCACGAGGTGTTGCGATCCTTCGATCGGTGGCCCACGTGGATGTGGGCGAACGAGGAGGTCGCCGACTTCGTCACGTGGCTGCGTGACTTCAACCGGCAGAACGGCCGGCAGGTCGGCTTCCACGGACTCGACGTCTATTCGCTCTGGGAGTCGATGGAGCGCGTCGTCGAGTACGTGCGCGACAACGCCCCCGAAGCTCTGGAGAACGCCGTCGCCGCGGTGCGCTGCTTCGAACCGTTCGCCGAGGACCCGCAGCGGTATGCGCGGTCGCTGCGGATGGTGCCGACCGGTTGCGAGGACGAGACCGTGACCCTCCTGAGCGATCTGCGGCGTTTGGTGCAACGTCAGGGCGACGGCGAGGAGGACGACTTCGACGCCCTGCAGAACAGCGAGGTGGTCGCCGGCGCCGAGCGGTACTACCGGACCATGGTGCACGCCGACGGCGACTCGTGGAACGTGCGCGACGAGCACATGGCCGACACCCTCGATCGGCTGCTCGAGCACACCGGCAGCCGGTCGAAGGCCATCGTGTGGGCCCACAACACCCATGTGGGCGATGCGCGCGCCACCGACATGGCGGGAGCCGGCCTCACCAACATCGGGCAGATCGCCCGGGAGCGCCACGGTGCCGACGCCGTCGTGCTCGTCGGCCTGGGCGGCTACGCCGGTCACGTGATCGCCGGCCGGCAGTGGGGTGACCCGTGGCAGCGGATGACCGTGCCTCCGGCGCAACCCGGCAGCCACGAGGACGTGATGCATCGACTCGGGGCGGGACGCGGCCTGCTGGTGTTCGGTGACGACGGCGATCGCAGCGCGTGGCCCCACGAGCGGCGCGGCCATCGAGCGATCGGTGTCGTCTACGACCCGGATCGCGATGCGTGGGGCAACTGGGTGCCCACGGTGCTGGCCGCTCGCTACGACGCCTTCATGTGGTTCGACCACACCGAGGCGCTCCACCCGCTCCACGTCGAACGCCGGGCGACGGCGCGCGAGTACGAGACGGCGCCCTGGGGAACGTGACGCAGAACGTACGGGTTCGGCGCTGAGGCGTTGATGCCGTCGGCACGGAGGACCCCTCGAAATCCGGTCCTGGCAGCTAGGGTGTCAGACGACGAGTGAGCAGTCGATCGTGGATCGGTTACTGCTGTCCCCAGACCCCGGACTGTCCGTCGCTTCCACCGAGGAGCCGGCATTCGCACCAAATGTGGATCCGGATGCCGGGGAGGTACTCGACGTGGTCGAGATGGACAAGATGCTCGAGCTGATGCACCGCTTCGCGGCGACGATGGCGGAGACCTACGAGGTCAGTGACGTGCTCTACGAACTGGGCGACAGTGCGGTCACGATCCTCGAGGCCGACGGCGCCGGCGTGTCGGTCGTGGGATCCAGCGGACGCCTCGAGTTCGTGACCGCCACCGACCAGTCGCTGCTCGATCTGGAGAGAGTGCAGGAGAAGTATCAGGCCGGTCCCTGCGTGGAGGCCTTCCAACGGGGCGAACCGGTGATCGTGGGCAACATCGCCGACGTCGTCGCCGACTGGCCCGCCTACAAGGAGACCGCCGAGCGCACCAACTTCGGCGCCGTGGTGGGCATGCCGCTGATGGCCGGCACGCGGCGGGTCGGCTCGCTCAACATCTACCAGCGTCGGGTCCGTGAATGGTCAGACGACGACGTCAACGCCGTGCGGTCGATGGCCGACATCGCCACGGCGTACATCGTGCGCGCCGGCGAACTCGCCCAGGCACGGGTGCTCGCGGGCCAACTCGAGCATGCTCTCGGCAGCAGGGTCGTGATCGAGCAGGCCAAAGGGGTGCTGAGCCGCGACCACGGTGTGTCCGTCGATGCGGCGTTCGACCTGCTGCGCTCGTACTCCCGCCGCGAGCAGCGGTCACTTCGTGAGATCGCCCACGACGTGGTGCACGACGGGCTCAGAATCGACTGAACGACACCTCGTCGAGCCGGAGGATGTTCGGGTACATCCACGACGCCGGTGTCCTGGCGCCGGTCCTCGGCGCCCGCATGCTGGAGTCGCGAGCAGAGCCCGACCGGCCGCCGGCGCCGGACGTGACCGGTTGGGCTGCCGCTTCGTCGCAGGGCGGAGCCGACGCGGCGTTGCGGAGACCGGTCGCGGCCTCGGCGTCGGCGACGAGCTGCATCACCTTGCGCACGTGGGGTCGGGGCTCGTGGAGCCTGACGAACCCGCCGCGGGCCAGTTGGAACTGCGACACCTCCTCGAGGAGCTCGACCCCGGCACTGTCGACGAAGCGCAGGGCGCGCAGGTCGACCACCAGCTCGCCCGCATACGCGGCGAAGTCGAACAACGGATCGCGCAGCAGCGACGACGAGAAGGCGTCGAGGTCACCCTCGAGCGCCACCCAGCCCGTGTGGGCCGACCGTTCACCGGGCGCTGCGCAACAGCCGACCCAGGCCGACAGCAGCGCAGATCCGTCGCCGCTACCGGGCATGGCGACCTGGTAGAGAAGGCGTGGCTCACCCGACGGGCGGAAGGTGTCGTCGTGCATCGTGGTCCTCTCTGGCGGCGGAGTCACCGGGGACCTGGGCGACGATGTGTACACCGTTGAACCTATCGCCTCACCTCGATGGTGTCCAGGGCCGTTCGTCGGGCGAGGCCCTCGACCAGGTTGCGGATCGCATCGCACGTCTCGAGTTCTGCGGAGTTCGGTTCGGCGCGCAGCACGAACTGCCAGCGCACGTCGATGCGGGCGTCCTGCAGGGGCACCACGGCGAGATCGGTGAGCGGCGCATCGTGCAGTGCGAGGCGTGGCTGCACCGTGATGCCGCCGTAGGCGCGGATCAGCCGGAGCACCATCGCCAGCGACTCCACCTTGCGCAGCCGGTACGGGCGCACCCCGGCAGGTTCGAAGAACTGGTGGTGCTCGAAGCCGTGCCGCGGCCGGTCGCCGGCAGTGGCGTAGGTGGTCTCCGCGATGTCGGCGGGTTCCAGCGCGCCGCGTCGGGCGGCCGGATGGTCGTGGCGGACGACAGCGGCGAGTTGGTCGTCGGCGAGCACGTGCTCGGGGTGCTCGTCGGCGGGGACCACGATCACCGCCACGTCGACGCGGTGGCGCAGCACCGACTCGACCGAGGCGTCGTAGGGGATCCGCACGGCGTCGAGGTTGCTCGCGGCCTCGTGGGTGCCGAGCAGGCGCTCGAACCAGGGAGCGGTGTCGTAGAAGTCGAGCGCGAGCCGCACGGTCGGGCGGTCGGCCGAGCTCATCCATCGGGCGGTCTCCTCGGCGGAGCGCATCGACGACTGCACGGTCTCGGCCACCTCGGCGAGATGGATCGCCGCCGGCGTGAGGCGGATCGACCGGCCGTCGGTGGCGGTGAGGGCCACGCCGAGACGCCGCTCGGCCTCCTTCAGGCGGTGGCTCGCCGCCGAGGGGCTGATCGACAGCTGGGACGCGGCCCGCGCGAGGTGGCCGGTGTGGCGGAGAGCGATCAGCAGATCGGTGTGCCGGGTGTCGAGTGACTCATGCATGAAACGGTGGAGAACCCACCATACAACGCGCTGGATGAAACGAACACACTCCTGCACACTGATCGGGCCATGCCACCACTGCATCCCGACAGCCGCGACCTGAACATCCACGAACTCGGTTCCTGTGACCTCGGTACCCCGGAACTCTGGGCTCACCCGCCGACCGAACGCAGCGAACCGAACGCACCGGTGGTCGTCGGCAACGCCGGCAACGTCGGCAACATCGGCAACATCGGCAATGTCGGCGGCCCGCGTGTCATGGCGGCGTTCCGGAGCTGGGGTCCGACGTCGCGTACGGCGGTCGTGGCAGTCGCCGGGGTCTCGGT
>Ga0102938_10003782_pt1 | contig 11221 bp, 7 predicted proteins | sample SalPonR2_B_D2_MG_FD_84516 | JGI IMG/M metagenome (GOLD analysis project Ga0102938, IMG submission 84516) | Salt pond soil microbial communities from South San Francisco under conditions of wetland restoration - Salt Pond MetaG R2_B_D2_MG | ecosystem: Environmental > Aquatic > Marine > Intertidal... | reverse complement strand
GATCGAGCATTCATCGCCCTTGTCTATATTATCCGTATCGGTGAGAAAATCCATATTACAGGCTGTTAAAAATAGGGCGGCAACGATGAAAAGTGCTATTATCTTGGTGGTGTGTATCTTCATATTCTCCATTGATTCTCCCTTCGAATCGCTTTCTTTCAAACCGGCTCTCTTGTATACTGATGCTTATAATGTACCATAATAGCGTGTGCTTTTCAAAGTTTCGGAGAAAAAGGACGGAGAAAAGGTGAAAAAACTCCTTCCCCTTGTGTGTACAGTACTTCTATCGCTGTATTTTCTGCTAGGAGCACAGCCGTGGCTGTGGGGACAGGTTGAAGTAGAGATAACCCCGCCAAAGCTTGAGGAGGGAATGGCGCAGATCGAGGGAATGGTTACCACCGAAATACAATCCGCCGCTGCTGAAATTGCCGAGCTTGCCGATTCACTACTCACCAAACCGAGTTTATACACCGCCCTTGGTGACGCCGGTGCTGCGGCCGCTTCCCTCTATCCCTTTGCTCCACAATTACACGGGGGCGGCTATTATGTGGGCATCGGCAGTTCCGCCGGGATAGCTACGGAGCGGTATAATTATAAAGAGATGAAAGAGAAAGTTGAGAATGTGAGGGAAACCGACGATTTTTACCTCGGCGCCGGGTTAAAGCCGTTGGAGCTGAATTTCGCGGTGCCCGGGGATTTTATTTTCCCCCAACTCGGCCTTATGGGGTCCTTTGCGTACGTAAGCGGGAGCGCCCAAGAGTACACCCTCAATAGTATCGGCGCTACACTCTCCGCTGGGTATCCTCTTTTACCTGCCTGTGAATTGGGCCCCTATGTTACGTATTCCGGGGTCCAAGGGAGCGCGGGGGTGTCGGTTTTGCGAAATACCCTTTCCACACACTTCTATCCCGGGATAGTTCGCGAAACTGTAGATTTTGACCCCCTGGGAGAGGATGCCCCGCTATTTACCCAGAGTGTAACAATAGAGGTTGAGCCGGATATTGTCGTCGATGTGGAAAGCACCGTGTATGCCCTCTCCCTTGAGCTGGCCGGCGGTTTTAAGGTGATTGAGTTTTTGCACTTCACTTTAGGGGCTTCGGGGGAGCTTGTGTTTGGAAATACCTCCGTCGGCCTTGCAGTGGATGAGGAAATACAGATAATCGGCTACCTCTCCGAGCTTGTAGATGAGCCAAGCAGATTAGTTGTTTCGGGGAGCACCGAGCCTATCGCCCCTTCAACAGTGCAGTTTTCCCTATTTACTTCCCTTTCCTGGCAGGTGGGTACCTACGTGTGTACACTCCCGGTTTCGTGGAGAAGCAACGGCTTGAGGGGAGGCCGGGGCGGATTCGCGGCGGGGCTTTTTCTAGGGGTACACTTATGAGAGGAAGCGTATGAGAGGAAGGGGCCGGTTTCTCATCTTGAGCCTGGTGTTCGCCCTGAGCTTCGGGGCAGTTCCCGCCGTTTTTGGGGATGAACAAAGCCCTTTGGTTAGCGAAACGGGGCCTGTGTATCCCTGGCATACCCGCTTTTTTACCCCCTATTTTCGTTCGTCCCTCATAACCCCTTTTCAGGACGGAGGGGGTGAGCTGGCCGGGGGCTTGATGCTCTCTCCGATTAAACGTACCCCCGGCCTTGCAGATGTGACCGGAGGCTATCGCTTTTATGGTGGGGACCTAGTAACGCCCTATGTGGGGATAGGCGGGGGATACCATTTTTCTCTCTTCGATAAAATTGGGCTTATCCCGAAGGGGGGAATACATTTCACCTTTCCCATAGAAGAGAAATCCACACGCTTTTCCCTGGAACTTTATGCGGAAACGCATTTTCAGGTACATCTGCATTCCCGAAGCTTTTTATTTTTACAGGTGGGAGTGACAGTCCCCTTCGCTTCGCCGGCGCCTCCGGCATTTTCATTCGGCCTTGGAATACAAAAGAGCCATCCTGTAATGGTCCCCTTGAAAAGATTACGCCCTGAGCTGGAGATTACCCCCGATCGCTTTTCACCTGATGGAGACGGTGAGCAGGATACCCTTTATGTACATGTGAAAAGCGGAAACGATGAAGCCGTGGCTGCGTGGACCCTGCGGATATACGACCCTCGGGAGAATCTCTTTTATAACGAGACGGGAACAGGGGCGCCGCCGCAGCCGATAGACTGGAACGGGCGATCTGGAAAGGGAGAGCTGGTGTCCTCGGCAAGCACCTACACAGTTGAACTTACTTTGATCGATGTGCTGGGCCGAAGCGTGCGGCGGAGGGGGGAAGTGCTTGTCGACATTCTCCTTATACGCGAAAGGGGCAAGTTAAAGATACGGATACCGAATATCACCTTTCCGCCGAACTCTGCGGATTTTTCGCTGCTCTCCAAGGAAGAGGTAATTGAAAAGAACCGGGAGGTGCTCCAGAGACTGACGGAAATTTTCGCACGGTTTCCCGAGTACTCCATAGTGATAGAGGGCCATGCAAATATGGAGCATTATGAAGATAGTGAAAGGGCCCGCCGGGAACAGGAGCAGGACCTGATTCCCCTCTCCCTGAAGCGGGCGCAGGCGGTAAAGGAAGTGTTGATTAGTCTTGGCATGAATCCGGACCGGCTTTCCACCGTCGGCCTCGGTGCAAAGTACCCTCTGGTCCCTTTTTCTGATGAACAAAACCGATGGAAGAACCGCCGGGTTGAGTTTATTCTCGAGAAGCCCGATGCCCAGAAGTGACCTGCTCCTCGGAACGGGGAGGCTCCTCGGAGCGGGTGTGTTTTTCAGCGGGGGTAGAAGAGCGGGCCTCCCCAGAGCGGGCCCACTGAATCAAAACAGCGGACAAGGAGGAGATAAGCATTCCGGAACCCCACCGGTGTATGCCCTTTTGCATCTCCTTCGAGAAAAAGCCCTGGTCTACCGAGTTCGCCGTCTGGGAAACTCCAAAAACCGATATCGCGATTCCCGCAGCGACCCCAAGGGCACCAATTGTCCCTGATGCAACGGCCGGACTCAACAGACTACTTGCCTGGCCCCTTCTTTGGCCCCGGTCAAGGTCCCAGTCCTGGCTGTGGCCCCGGTCAAGGTCCCGGCCTCGGCTGCGTGCCCCCTGAGGGTTTTCCCGGTCCCACTCTTTGAAGATCGGCGCTTCTTTTTCAGGGGGAGGTACATATCCTTCGGTGGGGTTCTCCGGGGAATCTGCGAAGAGAGGGCCTGTGAAAATCAGTACAAAAAGAATATACAAAGTCGGCGTGAAACCCGGCTTCAAGCCACGTGGCGATACATATTTCTGGCCGCGTTGTGGGTTTTGGTGTGGGTTATGGTGTGGGCCGCGTTGTGGGCACCCACCCTCTGTAACAGAAAAGTCAGCTCTACTGCTATCCAATTTATGCTCCTCTTTAATTATTCCTGAGCCGGCGCTTCCTGTCAACGAGCCCTGTCAATGATCTCTGTACGGGAGAACAATAAATGTGTATTCTAATTGGGATTAATATGGAAAGGAGTTAGCACATGAACACCACCAGAATAGCTGTTACAGGAATCGGTATATACTCGGCAATTGGGAATAACCCTAGGGATTTCTGGAATGCCCTTGTGGAGGGAAAGTCCGGGGCCGACACAATTAAATCCTTTGATGCGAGTAATTATAAAAGCAGAGTAGCGGCGGAGGTAAAGGGTTTTGCGCCGGAGGAGTATCTATCAAAAAAAAGAATCAGGAGAATGTCCCGATTTTCTCAGCTGGCGACTTGCGCGGCCCTTCAGGCTGTTCAGGAGGCCGGGGTAGAAGTTGATAAAATGGACCCAATGCGGGTGGGAACGGTAATCGGGACCGCTGCGGGGGATTATACAAATTTAGAAGCACAGCACAAAGGCCTGTTGGAACGGGGCCCTGGGTTTGGGCATCCTCTGGCCGTTCCGATGATCATCCCCAATATGTCTTCAGCCAATATCGGTATCGATTTGAACATTACGGGGCCCAATATGGGGGTTGCCACCGCCTGTGCTTCCGGGGCCCATGCCATTGCAACGGCGGCGCTTCTTTTAAGAGGTGGAAGTGCTGATGTTATGCTTGCCGGAGGGGCGGAGGCGGCCATTTCTCCTTTAACGGTAAACGCCTACGGCTGTATGGGGGTTCTTACTTCCCGTAACGATGATCCAAAAACCGCCTCAAGGCCCTTTGACGCCGAACGGGACGGCTTTCTTATAGGTGAAGGAGCGGCGGTGTTGGTTCTGGAAACCGAGGAGCATGCAAAAAAGCGGGGGGCCGAGATATTGGGGTATTACCTCGGAGCGGGAATGACTGCAGATGCCTACAGTGTGGCAATACCCGAGCCTGAGGGTAAATGGGCGGCGAAGGCTGCCGAAATGGCCATGGGGGAATCCGGTTTACGGAGGGAGGACATAGGCTATATCAACGCCCACGGTACCTCCACCCAGGCAAATGATAAAATAGAAACAATCGCTATGAAACTGGCCTTTGGTGATTCAGCCTATAAGATTCCCATAAGCTCCTCAAAATCGATGGTCGGGCATACTTTAGGGGCCGCCGGGGCGATTGAAGCTGCGGTTACCGTGCTTGCTATTAAAGAGGGAGTTTTGCCGCCGACTAGTAACTATCGGACTAAAGACCCGGAGTGTGATCTTGATTATGTTCCACACACCGCACGCCCCGCACCAATAAAAGCGGCCCTATCAAACTCCTTTGGCTTCGGGGGACAAAACTGTGTCCTGGCCTTCTCACACAGGGATTAGAACCAGGGCCTCACCATGGGGTATCACCACGGGCCTCATCCCAGGAATGTGCGAGATTTTAGCACTTATGTGTACTCACGTGTATTCACGATAGATGGAAAGGTTTATCATGATGGTATATCGGCCCGGAACCGACAAATACTTGCGGCCCAACCTGTGGCTCCCTGCAGCTCCCTGCAGGGGCTTTCCACAAAGCCGATAAAGGAGTTTATTATGACCGAGTTTACATATGAGTACTTTTTGTCTCTCATTAAATCAATTAAGATCAAATTACCGAAATTTGAGATGCCGAAGCTGAAAATCCAGGACCTCACCGCCCGGCTGCCGATAGTCCAGGGGGGAATGGGAGTTGGAATATCCCTCTCGGGGCTTGCTTCCGCGGTTGCCGAGAGCGGAGGAATCGGGCTGATTGCCGCCAATGGGATAGGTTTGACCGAAGCGGATTATTTTAAAGACGGCCGGGCTGCGAATATCCGGGCGCTGCGAAGGGAAATTAGAGAAGCCAGGGCCCGCACCGATGGAATTATCGGGGTAAATATCATGGTGGCCCTCAATGATTTTCATGAATTGCTTGATACTGCCATTGAAGAGCGGGTTGATCTGATTGTTATAGGGGCCGGCCTGCCGATTAAGAATATTCCGGTAGAAAAAATCAGAGAAAATAACGTTAAAATTGCCCCAATTGTAAGTACCGAACGTGCGGCGAATCTTATCTTTAAGATGTGGAAGCGTATCTACAATGATGTTCCCGATGCGGTAATAGTAGAGGGCCCGGAGGCGGGGGGACATCTTGGAGTGCCTGAGGATGAGATAGAATCTCCCGCATACAAATTAGAGAAGGTGATACCGGAGGTAGTTGAGTCTATACACGCCTTCGAAAAAGAGTGTAATAAAGAGATTCCCGTTATTGCGGCGGGGGGAATATTTACCGGGAATGATATCTACAAAATTATGAACCTCGGCGCACGGGCGGTCCAGATGGGAACCCGCTTTGTCGCAACCGATGAATGCGATGCGGACCCGAAATTCAAGGAAGCCTATGTGAGTGCACGGCAAGAGGATATTGGGATTATAAAAAGCCCTGTAGGATTGCCGGGGAGGGCAATTGTCAACGGCTTTTTGAAAAAAGCGGCGACCGAGAAACAGCCCTTCAAGTGCCCCTGGAGGTGTCTTGCCGGCTGCCAGGCGGATGATGCGAATTACTGCATCTCAATCGCCCTGAATAATGCCAGAAAGGGGCGGCTCGAAAGGGGTTTTGCCTTTGTCGGTACGAATGCCTACCGGGTAGAGAAGGTAGTACCGGTGTCCGCTTTAATGGGAGTGCTGGAGACAGGGTATGTAAAGGCCCTCTTTGCAGATATGCGAGTAAAGGCTGCAGACGTCATTGAACGTGTAAAGGCCCTCAAAGAAGAATACCGCATTGCTGAAAAAAGACTTGGCGAGTTAAAAGCGGAGTACGAATACAGTTTATCGGAAAAATTTCGAAATATGAGGGAAGGAAGCGCCTCTCTTCGACAGGAGTATAAAAAAACAGCGGCCCGGCTTGCCGAACTTCGTCTAAAATTGACCGAGCAGATATTTGAAACCTATGCTATTATTATGAACGGATAAATTACCCTTTTTTTAACAACAATAGTGGACGCACAAGGAGAAGAGTAGTAATGAGCAGCCGGGGAATTGAAGTGAGACCGTTATCTGGAAGTACCGCCGAAGAAAGGGCCTTTATTGATTTTCCTAAAAAGCTCTATCGCAGCAGTGAATATTATGTACCTATGTTCGATATGGATATGCGTTTTCTTATTAGAAAGCGCCATCCCTTTTTTCTTCATTCCGAGGGAGAGTGGTTACTGGTGAGAAGGGGAGAGGAGCTTGTCGGCCGCTGCCTGATCACTGAAAACCGGCGTTACAACGAGTTCCACAAGACAAATTTCGCCTTTTTTGATTACTTCGACATGAAGGATGATCAGGAGGCGGCGAAGGCGCTTTTTGCGTATCTTCTTGACTGGGCTGCGAAAAGGGGGCTTGAGGGAGTGGTCGGGCCGATGCTCTCGGGGGGAGCGAGCGGGGCCGGGGTTTTGATTGAAGGCTTCGATTGTCAGCCGGCGATGACGATGATGCGTTATAATTACCCCTATTACCGGACACTACTTGAACAGGCGGGCTTTACCAAGTATGTGGATCTCAACTCATTTACTATTCCACCGGAGAATTTTGTATTGCCCGAGCGGATTTCCCGTTTAGCGGAGACGGTACTCAAACGCGGCCGTTTTGGGGTGATGCGTTTTAAATCGAAAAGAGAAATACGCAGGGTAGTGGATGAAATCAAAGACCTGTACGCAAAGACCTTGAACCACCATCTTGAGGATTATCCCCTGAGCCCGGAGGAACTGGAACAGGTAAAAAAGGATTTGTTAACTGTTATTGATCCGGACCTTATTTCCCTGCTTACCTACGACGGACGGATTATCGGATACGCCTTCGGTTTTTCCGATATTACACGTACCCTGCAGCGTAACGCCGGCCGGCTGGGCCCCTTAGCCATCCTTCGTATACTCCTCGATGTAAAGAACACACAAAAAATCCTCTTTAACGGCATCGGTATTCTTCCGGAATATCAGGGGCTGGGGGGAAATGCCGTACTGTACCGGGAACTGGAACGGATGGTTCATAATCGTGGTTTTACCAAAGTAGAACTTGTACAGATTTCGGAAAGGACCGAATTGATGTTAAGTGATGCCGGCAGCCTCGGTGCCGCCCCCGCGAAGGTGCATCGACTTTATACAAAATCAATTTGAGGATTTTACCGGGAATCTAATGGTAAAAACGGGGTTTGGACTTTTTTGCAGATCCATTGTGCCGTCTATCTGTGTGACCAGTAGTGTAATCAATCTCAAACCAAGGGTATTCGGATTGTTAAGGTCGATGTCTTCGGGAAAGGGATACCCGTTATTGGAGATGGTAAGAACATATTCCTGACTCTCCGAGTCTTGTACCATGGAAATCGAAAAGTGTGCCGACTGCTGTGGTTTAAAACCGTATTTGATGGTGTTAGTGGCTATTTCATTTATTATAAGGCCTAGGGGTATTGAGGTTCGTGTAGTAAGGGTTTCAATTGCTATATTGGTTTCAATGGTGACTGAAAATTGGTAGAACGAGAAAATCGTTGAGAGAAGTTCCTCCACATAATCCTTAAAATTGATGTGAGTTATGCTATCGCTCTTATAGAGTTTTTCATGGATAATACGGATCGCATCAATTTGGTGGGTAATATCCGATAAATCTATAGTACCTCCCGCCGAGCCTTCTTTCAGATTAATGAGACTGTTGATCATTATGAGGTTGTTCTTTACCCGATGGTTTAGTTCTTTCATAAGAATGTCTTTCTCTTCGATCGTCTGTTCTAAACGCTGTTCCAGCTGCTTTTGTTCAGTTATATCCCTGTTGCTTGCCCTTCTGCCGACATACTGGTCCTCATCATTGTAGACTGCCTGACAATAGTGGCCCAGCCATTTTACTTCTCCCCCCTTCGTGAGGATACGAAAACTGAGCTTCTCCTCTTTTTTAAGGGCACTTTCCTCCCGGGGCTGCAGATGGTCTTGGAATTTTTCTTTATCCTCCGGGTGTACCAGGGTGTCCAAAATATCCCCACCGGTAGGGAAGGAGTCCTTGGAATACCCGCTTATCTGTGTTACCGATGGAGAGTTGTATAAAATTTTCCCTTCGGGGTCGATCCAATACTCCCAATCTACAGTATAATTTGCGATAATCCTGAACCGGGTTTCACTTCTGCTCAGTTCTTCAAGTCTGCGGGCGACCTCACTCTCCAGATGCTGAGTCCGCACGCGCAAAAACCAGATGATAAACAGCAGAAGGATAAGAAAGCCCCCGCCGAGAGCAAGAATAAGGAGCCTGGAAAAGGAGGGTGGAGGGGCCTTGTAGTTTTTATAGGCGAGCCTCAGCTTCCATTCTGTATCCGCAAAGGAGACGGTCCTTTCTACAAAGGGAGCATCCTCGGGCAATTCATGATAGAAGGTGTTTCCTTCAGAATCGGTAAGGCTCAATAGATAGTTAGATTCCGTTATCCCGTAAAAGGCTTCTTCAATAAGTACCGGCACATCTAAAACGGCTATGGCAAGTCCGATACACCGATTAGAAAGAAAAATTGGATTTCGGGCAACCATCCCGATTCCCCCTTGCCTTAGTTTGAAGGGTGGCTGGATCGTCATTCTCTGCTCTTCAATTGCCTTTTTTACATATGTACCCCTAAGAGGATCTTCTATAAGCACCATTGGTTCGGAAATTGTAATTTCATTTCCCTTGGTGGGATACACATATATCACTTGAGTATCTTCATCGGCCAGCTGGAGCGCTCTTACAGAAGGGTTATACTCCATAAGACTTTCGGCGAAGGACCTAAATTCTTCTTCATCTGTATCAGGGTGGAGTGAAATGAGGGATGCCAGATATTGTGTGGTATTGATTCTTGATTGTAAAGCGTTTTGAAGGCGAATTTGTGTGAGGTGTGCCTCCTTGGTGAGTTGAAAATTACGACCCTCTTGCCATCTGACTATCTGATATCTATCGAGAAATATAAGAAGGAGGATGCCGAGAAGTGCTATAAGCAAAAGTGCAATTCGCTTCATGATACTCCCTTTATTACTTTTATCATAATATGTGAATTACATCTATTTTAGCACGGATTTGTTTTTTTTACATTGAGGTGCATTAAAAAAAAACGGAGCACCACGGCAGGACTTGTGCTTTACAAAGCAGCTGCTGATTACGATAATTTAGTAACAGAAATATGAAGAAAACAGTATTTATTGTAGAGGATGAAATGATCCTCAACGAACAGCTAAGGCGGGTCCTCAATAAAAACGGGTACTCCGTGGAAATGTTTGCCCACGGAGAGCCGTGTTTAGAAAGGCTGGATTCAGGGACGGTCCCCGACCTAATTCTCATGGACATAAACCTCGGAATAGATAGGTTGACCGGGCCGGAGGTGACCAAGAGGATTTATGAGAGGTACGATATCCCGGTGGTACTGCATTCCGCCTATACAGACAAGGCTACTTTGGATACGACTAAGGATATGATCAAGTACGGGTATGTCCAGAAGGTGCCCGGAAATGAACAGTTCATTCTCGCGACCCTTGAGATGGCCATAAAGCTTCACTCCACCGAAATAGAATTAAGAAAACGGGAAAATCTGTATCGGGAACTCTTTGATAACACCAACGATGCAGTATATCTGCACCGCTTGGAGAAGAATGGAAAAACTGGACATTTTATCGAGGTGAACAGGATTGCCTGCCGGCGGCTCGGATACACGAAAGAAGAGCTTCTAGAAATGTCCCCCGCCGATTTGGATGTGGGGGAAAGGAGGAAGGACGAGGCGGAGGTGGTCAGGGAATTGCAGAACACAGGGGTAAGTGTATTTGAGGTGAACCACAGGGCAAAAAATGGTACTTCTATACCGGTAGAAATAAGTGCCCACCTTTTTAAGATCGATGGAGAGCCTTTTGTTCTTTCCGCAGTTCGGGATATTTCTAAGCGTAAAGCAGCGGAGGAGCAATTAAAAAGTTCCGAAGAGTTTCACCGAACTACCCTCAGCAGTATATCCGATACGGTGCTGCTGACCGATGAGGAAGGAAGATTTATCTATGTATGTCCCAATGTAGATGTAATTTTTGGGTATTCTCCAGCGGAGGTCGAAGCATTTTCTCATATTTCGAACATTTTTGGTGACTCCATAGTTACTTCCGGGGAGTTGGATGGGGAAGGTGAAATTTACAATATTAAAAGGACAGTTGAGGATAAAGATAAGCGCAGACATGTTCTTTTAATTAATGTGAAGAGAGTTACTATTATCGGCGGAAGCCGGCTGTACACCTTCCGGGACATTACCGAACTTTCTAAAAAAGAGGAAGAGCTCAAACGGAGTGAACAAATGTACAGGGAGCTGTCTACACACCTGCAGAATATCCGGGAAGAGCAGAATGCGGAACTCTCCCGGGAGATACATGACGACCTGGGACAATCTTTGACCGCCCTCAAAATGAATATTACTTTCTTAGACCAAAGCCTTGAGGAGCACAATCCGGATAAAGAAAGCCTGAAAAAAACAGTGCAGGATATGGAACGAATTATTGGGGCTACTGTAAAAAAGGTAAGAAAAATATCCACCGAATTGAGGCCAAGTGTAATTGATGCCGAAGGAATCATAGAAGCATTGGAGTGGCAAGTTGATGAGTTCAAAAAGAACTTCAATATATCAGTGGAGTTGTCTACGGTGAGGCAGGATATTGAACTTGGAGAGAAGAACTCACTTCATGTGTTTAGGATTGTACAAGAATCTCTCACAAATTGTGTGCGACACAGCGGGGCCACGGAGGTCCATATCTCAACCGATATTAAAAACAGTTTCCTATTCATCACGGTGAAGGATAATGGTCACGGGTTTGATATCGACTCCATAGAAGAGAACGGCAGTTTCG
>Ga0102938_10003781_pt1 | contig 11222 bp, 7 predicted proteins | sample SalPonR2_B_D2_MG_FD_84516 | JGI IMG/M metagenome (GOLD analysis project Ga0102938, IMG submission 84516) | Salt pond soil microbial communities from South San Francisco under conditions of wetland restoration - Salt Pond MetaG R2_B_D2_MG | ecosystem: Environmental > Aquatic > Marine > Intertidal... | reverse complement strand
GCGCCCCGCACTCCGTCGCCTGCGCCTGGGCCGGCGCCGCCGCCAGTCCGAAGCCGAGCGCCAGGGCCGTGCCCGCGCCCCATGCCAGAGCCTTCATGCGATCCTCCCGGTGTGTCTTCGGCGGGCGCCGCCGCGGCCCCGCCGCCGAGCCGCCCCGACCGCGCCCGCCGAAGCTCCGCGCGGCGCCGGGCGAAGCGGCGCATCGCCGCAGCCTAGCGGAACGGGCGCCCGCCCGCCACCGTGGTCCCGGTCTGGGCGGAGCGCTTCTCCGCTCCGGCCTTCACCCTTCCGAAACCGCTTCGCGGCAGCCTTCTCGGCCGCGCCCCTGTCGGGTGGCGTCCGACCCCGTCGGCGCGAAAGCCCGACGGGCGCGGCATCGAAGCCCGACGAAGGGCGCATGAAAGGCCGACGGGCGCCCGACGAAAGGCCGACGAAAGGCATACACATGGCATGCGACGGCGCTACGCTGTCGGCACGTCCGCCGCACGAACGCGGCGCCGATGCGGCACGCGGTCCGCGGCGGATCGTGCGTCCCCGGCGCCGCGGTCCGCGGCGGGTCGTCGCTCGACGTCGCCGGTCCCGAACCTCGCCGCGGCGCCGTCGTTCATGCGCGAAAGCCCTGCGGGCGCCCCGGCCCGCCCCCCGACTCGGAGGATCGACATTGTCCTGGTCCGTCAGACTGTTCGACATCGCCGGCACCACGCTGCGACTGCACCTCACCTTCTTCCTGCTGCTGATCTGGGTCGCCGCGGCGAGCTGGCCGCAAGGCGGCGCGCCGGCGGCGCTCAGCGGCATCGTGCTGGTGATCCTCGTCTTCGTCTGCGTGATCCTGCACGAGTTCGGGCACATCTTCGCCGCCAAACGCTACGGCATCCGCACGCCCGACATCACGATCCTGCCCATCGGCGGCCTCGCGCGGCTCGAGAAGATGCCCGACAAGCCCGGCCAGGAGCTGATCGTCGCCATCGCGGGCCCCCTCGTGAACGTGGTCATCGCCGCGGTGCTCTTCGGCATCCTCGGCGCCCGGATCGACCTGACCGACATGGCCGAACTCGAGCAGGCGCGCGGCTCGCTCCTCGTCCAGCTCGCCGCGATCAACGTCGTGATCGTGGCGTTCAACCTGATCCCGGCCTTCCCCCTCGACGGCGGGCGGATGCTGCGCGCCCTCCTCGCCTACCGCTTCGACCGCGCGACGGCGACCTTCTACGCCGCCCGCGTCGGGCAGACCTTCGCCGTGGCGCTCGCCGTCTTCGGGCTGTTCTACAACCCGTTCCTCGCGCTGATCGCGATCTTCATCCTGTTCGCCGCCGAATCCGAAAGCCGCTTCGAGACCCAGCGCGCCAGCCTCTCCGGCCGCTCGGCCCGCGACGCGATGGTCGAGCGCTACGAGAGCCTCGCCCCCGACGACACCGCCGAGCGGGCAGGCGAGCTGCTGCTCCAGACCACCCAGCAGGAGTTCCCGGTCCTCGACGGGAGCGGCAGGGTCGCCGGCATGGTCACCCGCTCGGGCCTGATACAGGCGATCTCCTCCAGCGGCGCGGAGACGGCGGTGAAGGACTTCATGGAGACCGAGGTGCAGACCGTCGAGCCCGACGCGCCGCTCGAGGACGTGATGAACAAGATCTACAACAGCCCGGTCCGCGCGGTTCTGGTCGTCGCCTCCGGCGGCGGCCTCTCGGGCTACGTCAGCGCCGAGAACGCGACCGAGCTGTTCATGCTAGACAGCGCCCGCGGCCGCAGCGCGGCCTGAGCCGCGCGGACGGGCTCAGCCCGCCCCGCTCTCCGCCGCCGCCGCCGCCTCGGCGGCGAGGCGCGCGCGAAGCTCCGTCTTCAGGATCTTTCCGTAGGCGTTCTTCGGCAGCTCCGGCAGCGCGCGCCACAGCTTCGGGCGCTTGAACCGCGCGATCCGCTCGAGGCACCAGGCGTCGAGGGTGCGCGGATCGAACCGCGCCCCCGGACGCATCGTCACGAAGGCGACGATCTCCTCGCCCCACTCCGCGCTCGCGCGCCCGATCACGCTCGCCTCGAGCACGTCCTGATGCTCGAGGATCGCCTCCTCCACCTCCCGCGGATAGACGTTGGAACCTCCGGTGACGATCATGTCCTTCGACCGGTCCGTCAGCCACAGGAACCCGTCGGCGTCCATCCGCCCCACGTCGCCCGTCCGCAGCCAGCCGTCCTGCAGCGTCGCCGCCGTGGCCTCCGCCTTCCCCCAATAGCCCCGCATCACCTGCGGGCCGCGCACCATGATCTCCCCGGTCTCGCCGAGCGGCCGCTCGCGCCCCGTCTCGTCGCCGATCCTCACCTCCGCGCAGCTCTGCGCCACGCCGACCGAGGCCAGCCGCTCCCGCCACGCCGGATGGCTCCGGTCCGTCACCAGCCCCCGGGGCAGCGCGGAGATGCACATCGGCGCCTCCCCCTGCCCGTCGATCTGCACGAAGCGCGGCCCCATCGCCTCGATCGCGTCGAGAAGATCCGCGACGTACATCGGGCCGCCGCCGTAGACGATCGTCCGGATCCCCTCGCCCCGCACGCCCCCGGCCCGCGCCGCGTCGGTCAGCCGGCGCACCATGGTCGGCGCCGCGAAGAAGCTGACGGAATCGCGCCCCGGCCCGCTCAGCGCCGGCGCCAGCTCCAGGATCTCGCCGGCATCGAAGCCCCCGCTCTCCGGAAAGCAATGCCGCTGCCCGGCCCGCACATGAACATGCGCGTAGAACCCCGCCCCGTGGCTGGCCGGCGCCGCGTAGAGCGCGCAGTCCCCCTCGCGGATCTCGTCGACGTCGAGCGGATAGCAGAGCGAAGCCGCCACCACGTTGCCGTGGCTCAGCATCACCCCCTTCGGCCGCCCCGTGGTGCCGGAGGTGTAGAACAGCCAGGCCAGCGCGTCGCCGTCCAAGGGCACGGGCCGCGCCGGACCCTGCCCCGCCCGCAGCCGCGCCCAGTCGGGCGAATCCGCGCTGAGGCACGCGATACCGGCCTCCGCCTCCAGCGGCGCGCCCGGATCGTCGGAGATCAGCGCCAGCCGCGCTCCGGCGTCGCCGCAGATCCACGCCGCCTCCTTCGGGTGCAGCTTGACGTTGATCGGCACCGCGCAGACGCCGGCCCAGAAGCAGCCGTAGAGCGCCTCGAGATACTCGGTGCGGTTGGCCATGAAGATCGCCACGCGCTCGCCCGGCGCGATCCCCCGCGCCGTCAGCGCCCCGGCGATCCCTGACGCCCGCGCCGCGAAGGTCGCGTAATCCGCCTCGATCCGAAGACCGTCCAGCAAGGCCGGCGCCTCCGGGCGCAGCTTCGCCGTCCGCAGCAGCCATTCCGCGAGATTCACTCCGCGCCTCCCTGCGCCGCACCCATCGCGCTCTCCCTCCGCTCCGCCTCGTTCCCGGCGCATGACGCGGCGCCCCGCCCGCGCCGTCAACAGCCCGCCGGCTCAGCGCGCCCGCAGCGCGCCGCCGCCCCAAGGGCCCCGGCCCGGCGCCGTCAGGCCCAGCGCCTCCTCCACCGCCGCGGCGTAGAGATCGGGCTGCGAGACGTAGGGGAAATGCCCGCCCTTGCGGAACCGCCAGACCGTTCCCGGCACGAGCCGCGTCCGCACCGCGGCGCGCACCGGCTCCGGGATCAGCGGATCGTCCTCCGATTCGATCACGTGCACCCGCTCCGGCGGCGCCGCGATCGCCGGCACGGGCGGCGCCAGCTTCAACGCCGCGATGCGGGCGCGCAGATGCCGCCCCGGGATCCGCCCCTCGGCGTCCTGCAGGAGCAGCGCCATCAGCTCCGCGGCGTCCGGCTCGGCCTCGGCATAGGCGCGCAGGCCCCGCGCGAAGCCCTCGCGCAGCGCGGCGAGCGGCGTGCGCGCGACGTCCCCGGCGTAAGGCGGCCGGTCCGCCAGCGGCCCGACGTCCGAGAGCGTGTTGGCCGCGACGAGCGCCTCCACCCGCTCGCCGTGACGCCCCGCGACGACCTGCGCCAGATAACCGCCGAGCGAGGAGCCCAGCACCGTCGTCCGCCCGATCCCGCGCCGGTCGAGCAGGCGCGCGAGATCGTCGGCCCAGACCCCGAGGTCGTGCGAGGCCGGATAGGTGACCGCCAGCATCCGGGCCCGGCCCCGAAGGCGCGCCATCAGCCGCCAGAACACGTCGCCCCGGCCGAGCGTGCCCGGACAGAGCAGCAGCGCCGGCCCCTCCCCCGGCAGGTCGAGCACGCCCCAGCGTCGACCGCCGATGACTTCGACCCGCTCGGGATGCGCCGCCGCGAAGGCGTCGCGCTCGGCCGCGAGGGCGCTCACGCCCCGTCCACGGCTCCGGCAGGCGCCCGGAGCCTCCCGCCGCCGCGCGGCCGAGACGTCGATCCGCCGCTCGAACCCGCGATCACGCCTCCTCCTCGGTCAGTTCGGCCGCCATCTCCCGGATCCGCCGTGTGGCGTCGTCGAGCGCCGAGAGCGCGGCGGCCTCCGCCGCCTCCGCGTCCGCCAGGCGCGATTCCAGCTCGGCGATGCGCGCCGTCTGCGCCGGGTCCTCGAACAGCGCCGTCCGCATCGGCTCGCCCGGCGCCTCCCCGGCTCCGGGAGCCGGGCCGGCATCCGCCGCCTCCGCCGCCGCGGCGGCGCGCGCCTTGTCCGCCACCATCAGCCCGGCCAGCAGCAGCACCCGGCTCTCGGGCAGCGCGGCGAAGCGGGCGCCGAAGCGGTCGCGCAGCACCTCCGCCTCGGCGGCGATCAGCGCGCCGGCCTCGGCCAGCGCGGCCTCCTGTCCGTCCTCCACCGCGACACGGTAGTTGCGGCCGGCCACGTTCAGATCCAGATCGCCCATGCCGTCCTCCTCAGACCGCCGCCTTGAGTTCGCTCAGCGCGGCCTCGATCAGTTCCGCGTCCTCGGCGCGCGCACGGCGCATCGTCTCGATCGCCTCGGCCGCGGCCCGCGCCTCGGCCTGCGCCGCCGCGAGTTCGGCGCGCAGCGCCGCGGCCTCGGCCTTCGCGGCGCCGGCCTCGTCGCGCGCCGCCTCGGCGGCCGCGGCCGCCTCGTCGCGCGCACTCTCCGCCTCGGCCCGGGCCGTCTCGGCCGCCGCCAGCCGTTCCGCGAAGGCCTCGGCCTCGCCGTCCGTCGGCGCGCCGGGCGCGCCGTCTCGCGCGGCGGCCATCTCGACGGCCGCCGCCAGCTCGCCCAGCGCCGCCGAAAGCGCCCGCTTCGCCCCGCCGATGCCGCCCGCCGATCCCGACATGCCGTCTCCCCGCCTCACGCGCGCCGCGCCGTCCTTCCGCGCGCCGGATCGGACCACCGGCGCCCGCCGCCGTCAAGCGGCCCCGCCGCCGTCGCGGGCGTCCCGTCGCGCCGCGAGTCCCGCCGGCCACGCCGCCCGCCGCGGCGACCGTCGCCCGACACCCGGCGCACCCCGCCCGCACCCCGGCACGGGCCGTGTCCGGAAGGCCCGCTTGACCCCCGCGATCCGCTGTGCGACCCGACCGACCGTCCCCGCGCGCCCGCGCCCGCCGGCGCCGCTGCGCGCCTATACCCGCCCCGGCCCCTCGCCGGAGAAGGACAGTCCCGTGACCGCCTCCACGCCCCTCGCTCCCGCGACCCCGATCGACCTCTCCGCCCTCCGCGAGAAACACCCCGACCACTTCCGCCGGGCCGACGCGCTGCGCATCCTCGCGATGGACGCCGTCGAGGCCGCGAAATCCGGGCATCCCGGCATGCCGATGGGCATGGCCGACGTCGCCGCCGTGCTCTTCGAGCGGCACCTGAAGTTCGACGCCCGCAAGCCCGACTGGCCGGACCGGGACCGCTTCGTGCTCTCGGCCGGGCACGGCTCGATGCTGCTCTACGGGCTGCTGCATCTCTGCGGCTATCCGGGCATGGCGCTCGACGCGCTCCGCAACTTCCGCCAGCTCGGCCATCCGACCGCCGGCCACCCCGAATACGGCCACGCGCCCGGCATCGAGACCACCACCGGCCCGCTCGGCCAGGGCCTCGCGACCGCCGTCGGCATGGCGATGGCCGAGACCGCGCTCGCCGCGCGCTTCGGCCGGCGCATCGTCGACCACCGCACCTGGGTGATCGCCGGCGACGGCTGCCTGATGGAGGGCATCAGCCAGGAGGCGATCGGCCTCGCCGGCCGCCAGGAGCTCTCGAAGCTGATCGTGCTCTGGGACGACAACGGGATCTCGATCGACGGCGCCGTCTCGCTCGCCGACCGCACCGACCAGATGGCGCGCTTCGCCGCCTCCGGCTGGTCCGTGCACGCCTGCGACGGCCACGACCCCGAGGACGTCGACCGCGCGCTCTCCGAGGCCGCGGCCTCCGAGCGCCCCGCCCTCGTGGCCTGCCGCACCCGCATCGGCCTAGGCGCGCCGCAGAAGGAGGGCACCGCCGCCGCCCACGGCTCGCCCCTCGGCGCCGGAGAGATCGAGGCCGCCCGCGCCGCCTACGGCTGGACCCACCCGCCGTTCGAGATCCCGCAGGACATCCGCGACGCCTGGTCCGAGACCGGCAAGCGCGGCGCCGCCGAGCGCTACGCCTGGGAGGCCCGCCTCGCCACCCTGCCCGAGGGCCGCCGCACCGAGTTCGAGCGCGTGACCGCGGGGACCGCGCCGAAGCGCCTCGCCTCCGCCCTCCGCCGCCTGAAACGCGAGATCGTCGAAGACCGCCCGAAGGTCGCCACCCGCAAGGCCTCCGAGATGGCGCTCGCCGCGATCAACCCGGTGATGCCGGAGACGCTCGGCGGCTCGGCCGACCTCACCGGCTCCAACAACACGCTCACCCCCGGCCTCGGCGTCTTCGGACCGGAGGACCGCAAGGGCCGCCACGTCCATTACGGCATCCGCGAGCACGCCATGGCCGCCGCCATGAACGGCATGGCCCTGCACGGCGGCGTCGCGCCCTACGGCGGCACCTTCCTCTGCTTCGCGGACTACATGCGCGGCGCGATGCGCATCTCGGCGCTGACCGGCGCTCGGGTCGTCTACGTCCTGACGCACGATTCCATCGGTCTCGGCGAGGACGGGCCGACGCACCAGCCGGTCGAGCATCTCGCGATGCTGCGCGCCACGCCGGGCCTCGACGTCTGGCGCCCCTGCGACGCGGTGGAGACGGCCGAGGCCTGGGAACTGGCGCTGACCGCGGACCGCCCCTCGGTCCTCGCCCTCTCCCGCCAGGGCCTGCCGACGCTGCGCGCGAAGGCCGGCGCGAAGAACCTCGCCGCGCAAGGCGCCTACGTGCTGGCCGAGGCCGAGGGCAAGCGCCGCGCGATCCTCGTCGCCACCGGCTCCGAGGTCGAGATCGCGATGGCCGCCAAGGCCCTGCTCGAGGCCGAGGGCATCGGAACCCGCGTCGTCTCCATGCCCTGCCAGGAGCGCTTCGCGGCGCAGGACGAGGCGGTCCGCCGCCGCGTCCTCCCCGCCGGCCCGGTCCGCGTCGGCGTCGAGGCCGCGGTGCGCTTCGGCTGGGAGCGCTGGCTCTGCGGCGAGCGCGGCTCGGAGAAGAAGTCGGCCTTCGTCGGCATGGAGGGCTTCGGCGCCTCCGCCCCGGCGCCCGACCTGTACGCGCATTTCGGCATCACCGCCGAGGCCGTGGCCGAGGCGGCGAAGAAACTGCTCTGAAAAGGAAAAGGGCCGGAGCGACGCTCCGGCCCTTCGCCCTCCGGTCGGACGCGAGCGCTCAGCCCAGCGCCGCGTCGCAGCGCGCGCAGGTGTCGGACCGCCCGTGCGTGCCGACATCGGGCAGCACCTTCCAGCAGCGCGCGCATTTGCGCCCGGCGGCGAGGGCCGGAACCACCGCCACCCCCGCCACGTCGTCCAGCCGGAACGCGTCCTCCGGCGCCGGAAGATCGGTGACCTCGACGTCCGAGGCGATGCAGATCTCGGCGAAGTCCGCCGTCTCCAGCTCCGCCTTGAGCGCCGGATCGGTCACGTGCACCACCGGCGCGGCCTCGAGGCTGGCGCCGATGCGCTTCTCGCGCCGCTCGATCTCCAGCGCCCCGGTCACGACCCGGCGCACCTCGCGCAGCCGCGCCCAGCGCTCGGCGAGGGCGGGGTCGCGCCAGGCGGCCGGCGTCTCGGGGAAGTCGCGCAGATGCACGCTCTCCGCCTCGCCGGGGAAGCGGGTCAGCCAGACCTCCTCCATCGTGAACACCAGCACCGGCGCGAGCCAGGTGGCGAGGCGATGGAACAGCAGGTCCAGCACCGTGCGGCAGGCCCGCCGGCGCACCGAGCCGGACGCGTCGCAATAGAGCGCGTCCTTGCGGATGTCGAAATAGACCGCGGAGAGATCGACGGTGCAGAAGTGGAACAGCCGGGCGATCACGCCGTCGTAGTCGAAATCGGCGTAGCCCTGCCGCACCGCGACGTCGAGTTCGGCCATCCGGTGCAGCACCCAGCGCTCGAGCTCGGGCATCGCCTCGGGCTCGATCCGCTCGGCCTCCTCGAAGTCCTTGAGGTTGGCCAGCATGAAGCGCAGCGTGTTGCGCAGGCGCCGGTAGCTGTCGGCCACGCCCTTCAGGATCTCCGGGCCGAGGCGCTGATCGGCCGTGAAGTCGGTCTGCGAGACCCAGAGCCGCAGGATGTCCGCGCCGTACTGCTTGACCACGTCCTCCGGCGCCACGGTGTTGCCGAGGGACTTGGACATCTTCATGCCCTTCTCGTCCATCGTGAAGCCGTGGGTGACGACCGCCTTGTAGGGCGCGCGACCGCGCGTGCCGCAGCCCTGCAGCAGGCTCGAATGGAACCAGCCGCGATGCTGGTCGGTGCCCTCGAGATAGACGTCGGCCGGCCAGACGCCGTCCTCGCGGTCGCGGAGCGCGAAGGCATGGGTGGAACCGGAGTCGAACCAGACGTCGAGGATGTCCGTCACCTTCTCCCAGGCGTCCGGGTCGACGCCCGCGACGCCGCCGAGGAAGCGCTCCCTGGCGTCCTCGCGGAACCAGGCGTCGGCCCCCTCCTCGCGGAACGCGGCCTCGATGCGCGCGTCGACCTCGGGCTCGCTCAGGATCTCGACCTCGCCCCGCCCGGTCTCCCGCACGAAGCAGGTCAGCGGCACGCCCCAGGCGCGCTGGCGGCTCAGCACCCAGTCCGGCCGCGCCGCGATCATCGAGCGCAGGCGGTTCTTGCCGCCCTCCGGCACGAAGCGCACCAGATCGTCGATCGAGGCGAGCGCGCGCTCGCGGATGGTGTCGCCGTGCTCGCCCATGCCGTCGTCGAGCGTCGCGTCGATGGCGACGAACCATTGCGGCGTGTTGCGGAAGATCAGCGGCGCCTTGGAGCGCCAGGAATGCGGATAGCTGTGCTTCAGCCGCCCGCGGGCGATCAGAGCGCCGACGCCGGCGAGGACGTCGATGACGCGCCGGTTGGCGTCGCCCTCCTTGCCCTTGTGGTCGAAGATCGCGGCGCCGCCGAAGAGCGGCAGGTTCTCGCGGAAGCGGCCGTCCTCCATCACGTTCCAGGTCATCGGCAGGCCGTAGCGCCGGCCGATCTCGTAGTCGTCGGCGCCGTGGCTCGGCGCGGTGTGCACGAAGCCGGTGCCGGCCTCGTCGGTGACGTGATCGCCCGGCAGCATCGGCACGTCGTGGTCCCACTCGCCGGCGCCGCCCTCGACGCCGCGGAGCGGATGGGCGCAGGCGAGCGCGCCGAGCTCCTCCGCCGGGACGTCGCGGAGGCGCCGGAAGCGTTCGACCCGCGCCTTCTCCATCACCTCGCCCGAGAGCCGGTCGGCCAGCAGATAGCGGTCCCCGGTCCTCGCCCAGTTGCCCTCCGGCGCCGCCTCGACCTCGTAGAGCCCGTAGCCGAGCTCGGGGTTGAAGCAGACCGCCCGGTTCTGCGGGATCGTCCACGGCGTCGTGGTCCAGATGACGACGGAAGCGCCGTCGAGATCGCCGAGCGGCGCGTCGCGCGCGACCGTCTCCCCGCTCGTCCCGGAGGGCGTCGCCCGGTCGGAACAAAGCCCGAACTTCACCCAGACCGTGTGGCTCTGATGCTCGTGATACTCGACCTCGGCCTCCGCCAGCGCGGTCTTCTCCACCACCGACCACATCACCGGCTTCGAGCCGCGATAGAGCGAGCCGTTGCGGACGAACTTCACGAACTCCGACGCGATCACGGCCTCGGACGCGAAGTCCATGGTCAGATACGGCTTCTCCCAGTCGCCGGTGACGCCGAGGCGCTTGAACTCATCGCGTTGCACGTCGACCCAGTGCTCGGCGAAGCGGCGACATTCGGCGCGGAACTCGTTGATCTCGACCTGATCCTTGTCGAGGCCCTTGGCGCGGTATCGTTCCTCGATCTTCCACTCGATCGGCAGGCCGTGGCAGTCCCAGCCGGGGACGTAGCGGCTGTCGTAGCCCATCATCTGGTGGGTGCGGACCACGAAGTCCTTCAGGATCTTGTTGAGCGCGTGGCCGATATGCAGGTGCCCGTTGGCGTAGGGCGGGCCGTCATGCAGCGCGAAAGGCGTCCTGTTCGCGGATCGTTCCCTCAGCGTGCGGTAGATCGCGAGGCGCTCCCATCGCGCCAGCCACTCGGGCTCGCGCTTCGGCAGGCCGGCCCGCATCGGGAACTCGGTCTCCGGCAGGAACAGCGTCTCGCGGTAGTCGGTCGGCTCGGCGGTCTCGGCGCACATGCTCGGCGTCCTCGGGCTGATCGGGAGAGGGGCGGCCGGGAGCGGTGCTCCCGGCGGCGCGCGACGGGGCTCTCCGGCGCTCCGGACCCGTGCAGGGTCAGAAGGCCGTGCCGGTAATTCGCCGGGGACGTATCGCGCGCGCGCCGCTCATGCGGGCCCGTATAACGGCGGGGCGCGCGGCTGAAAAGCCTTCCCGCGCGGCCTCGCCGGAGCGCGCCGCGCTCGCGCAGGCGTCATCGCCCGCGTGCGGGCCTCGGCTGGCGCCGGGACCGGGCGAGCCCCACTCTCCAAGGCTGGAAGCCGTCCCGACAGGAGGCCGATCGCGATGTCCCTCTCCCGCCGCGCCCTCGTCGCCGGGGCCGCCGCCCTTCCCTTCGCCGCCCGCGCCGCGCCGCGGGCCGAGCTGCTCGACCCGCGCTGGACCCGGACCGGCGATCAGGGCGATCCCGACGCCGCGCCTTGGGCCCGGTTTCTCGATCGCTTCCGGGTCGTCGGAGCCGACGGGATCGCCCGCGTGGACTACGCCGGCGCCCCGCGCGACACGCTCGAGCCTTGGCTCGCGGCCTATTCCGCCGTCGATCCGGCGCGGCTGCGGCCGAAGGCGCAGTTCGCGTTCTGGTG
>Ga0102938_10003780_pt1 | contig 11224 bp, 8 predicted proteins | sample SalPonR2_B_D2_MG_FD_84516 | JGI IMG/M metagenome (GOLD analysis project Ga0102938, IMG submission 84516) | Salt pond soil microbial communities from South San Francisco under conditions of wetland restoration - Salt Pond MetaG R2_B_D2_MG | ecosystem: Environmental > Aquatic > Marine > Intertidal... | reverse complement strand
CGGCGCCTGCGGTGATCGTCGCGATGATCGCCGCGATCGTCCTCGGGTTGTCCGAGACGGCGTTTCCCGGTTGGCTGGCCGTGCTCGGTGCGCTGGGGCTGGGTGCGTTCGGGCTGTTCGTCGGTCTCAAGCGCGTTCGGCCCGAATTGCGGGCGCGCGATTCGCTCGAGCGGGCGGTCAAGTGGCTGCTGATCGCCGCCGCCTCCATTTCGGTGCTGGCGACCTTCGGCATCCTGTTCTCCATCCTGTTCGAGGCGATCCGCTTCTTCCAGATGGAGAGTTTCTGGTACTTCATCACCGGCACCAACTGGGCGCCGGGCGATTCCTTCCTCGAGGCGGCCGGGCGAGCCGAAGCCGGGGAAGGAGCCAGCGGTAACTTTGGTGCCCTGCCGCTGTTCGCCGGCACCTTCATGATCACGGCGATCGCCATGTTGGTGGCCGTGCCCATCGGCGTTTCGGCGGCGATCTACATGTCTGAATACGCCCCACCGAAGGTGCGGGACGTCGCCAAGCCGGTGCTCGAAGTGCTCGCCGGTATCCCCACCGTGGTCTACGGCTTCTTCGCGGCGATCACGGTCGCGCCCTTCATCCGCGACGCGGGCGAGGCGATCGGCCTCGACGTCGCCTCCGAGAGCGCGCTGGCGGCGGGCGTGGTGATGGGGATCATGATCATCCCCTTCGTCTCCTCGCTCTCGGACGACGTCATCAACGCCGTGCCGCAGAGCCTGCGCGACGGCTCCTACGCCGTGGGCGCCACCAAGGGCGAGACCATCCGCCAGGTGGTGCTGCCGGCGGCGCTGCCGGGCATCGTCTCGGCGGTGCTGCTCGGCGTCTCCCGCGCGGTGGGCGAGACCATGATCGTCGTGATGGCGGCGGGGCAGGGCGCCAACCTCACGGTCAATCCGCTGGAGGCCGTGACGACGGTGACGGTGCAGATCGTCGCCCTGATCACCGGCGACACCGAGGCGGACACCGCCGCCGGCCCGGCCTTCACCCTCGGCTTCACGCTCTTCGTCGTGACGCTGGCGCTCAACGTCCTGGCGCTGCGCACCGTGCGCAAGTACCGCGAACTCTACGACTGAGAAGGGCCCTTCGATGGTCAGCTCGAGCGACATCTCCGCGATCCACGGCTCGGCCGCCGCGGCCGACCGGCTGCGCCGCCGCCGCGCGGCCGAATGGCGGCTGAAGGCCTACGGCATCGCGGCGCTCATGCTGGCCGGCGCCGCGCTGGTGGTCCTCGTCGGCTCCACCGTGCTGAAGGCCAGCCTCGCCGTCACCGAGCACTACGTCGAGCTCGGCTTCGAACTCTCGCCCGAGGAGGTCGGCACGACGCCGGAGGAGATCCGCCGCGCCAACTTCGACGGCATCGTCAAGGAGAAGCTCAGGACCCGGTTCCCGAGCCTCTCCGAGGATCGCGGCACGCGCCGCGAGCTCTACGACGTCGTCTCCGGCGGCGCCTCGTTCGAGCTGCGCGAGCGCGTGCTGGCGGAGCCCTCGCTCGTCGGGACGTCGTTCGACTTCCCGCTGCTCGCCTCGGACGACGTCGACCTCTATCTCAAGGGCGCCTACGGCACGCTGCGGACCGCGGAGCGTTCCGGCGTCCTCTCGCCCACCGGGACCACGGGGGAGATCCGGCTCCTCTCCACGGTCGACGACTTCGACTCGCTGCTCGACGAGGTGAAGGACACCCTGATCGAGGAGGCCGATCAGCTCCGCCGTCTCGCCGCCCGTCAGGAGACCGGACGCGCCGTGCGCGAGGAGGAGGCCGCCGCCGCCGAGACCGAGGCGGAGCGCGAGCGCCTGCTGGCCGAGGCGCAGGCCTACGCCGATCAGCGCGACGCCTACGACCGGCAGGCCGACGCGCTCGAGGCGCGGGCCGCCCGTCCCGGCGGAACCGAGGCGCTGGGTCCGACGACGCCTTCGGTGTTCATCCGGATCAACGGCGGCGTGGTGCGCGCCACCGAGGTCTCGAACGCCGCGATCGCCGGCGAGGTGATGATCCCGCTCGAGAGCGAGGCCGAGGCGCCGCCCGAGGACTGGACCTACTGGGCGATGAGCACGCCCGAGCGCTCCCGCCGCATCTCGGACGTGCAGATCGTGGTGGTCGAGACGCTGCGCGAGGAGGGCGCCGTCAGCGCGAGCTTCAACTGGCGCTTCTTCACCTCCGCCGACAGCCGCGAGCCGGAGCTCGCCGGCATCTGGGGGGCCGCCGTCGGCTCCTTCTGGACGCTGCTGGTGACCTTCTGCCTGGCCTTTCCGATCGGCGTCCTCGCCGCCATATATCTGGAGGAATTCGCGCCGCGGAACCGGCTAACCGACTTCATCGAGGTCAACATCAACAACCTCGCCGCAGTGCCGTCGATCGTGTTCGGTCTTCTCGGCCTCGCCATCTTCGTGGCGGGGATCGAGATCGCGGGCGTCGAGATCGGCGGCTTCATGCCCCGCTCGGCGCCGATCGCCGGCGGCGCCGTGCTCGCCCTGATGACGCTTCCCACCATCATCATCGCGTCCCGCGCCGCGATCCGCGCGGTGCCGCCCTCGATCCGGGAGGCGGCGCTCGGCGTCGGCGCCTCCAAGCTCCAGACCTCGTTCCACCACGTCCTGCCGCTGGCGATGCCCGGCATCCTGACCGGCACCATCATCGGCATGGCCCAGGCCCTCGGAGAGACGGCGCCGCTGATCATGATAGGCATGGTCGCCTTCATCGTGGAGATCCCCGGCGGCATCACCGACAGCGCCACGGTGCTGCCGGTGCAGGTCTACCGCTGGTCCGACTTTCCCGAACGCGCCTTCGAGGCGCGCACCTCCCTCGCCATCTGCGTTCTGCTGTTGTTCCTCGTGGCCATGAACGCCCTCGCCGTCTTCCTCCGCCGCCGCTTCGAGCGTCGCTGGTGAGCGCCCCCATGCAGGAGATCCCGTCCATGACCAACCAGCGCCTGACCGACGCGACGGTCGATTCCCGCGAGATCAAGTTCGAGACGCGCCACGTCGACGTGTTCTACGGCGACACGCAGGCCATCAAGGACGTCTCGGTCGACATCCTCGACAACACAGTGACCGCCTTCATCGGGCCGTCGGGCTGCGGCAAGTCCACCTTCCTGCGCTGCCTCAACCGGATGAACGACACCATCGACATCTGCCGCGTCAGCGGCGACCTGCTGCTCGACGGTCAGGACGTCTATGCGAAGTCGGTGGACCCGGTTCAGCTGCGCGCCCGGGTCGGCATGGTGTTCCAGAAGCCGAACCCGTTCCCCAAGTCGATCTACGACAACGTCGCCTACGGGCCCAGGATCCACGGCCTCGTCGGCAACAAGGCCGATCTCGACGCGGTGGTCGAACAGTCGCTGCGCAAGGCGGCGATCTGGAACGAGGTGAAGGACCGCCTCGACCAGCCCGGCACCGGCCTTTCCGGCGGCCAGCAGCAGCGCCTCTGCATCGCCCGCGCCATCGCCACCGCGCCCGAGGTGCTCCTGATGGACGAGCCCTGCTCGGCGCTCGACCCGATCGCGACCGCCCAGGTGGAGGAGCTGATCGACGAGCTGCGCGAGAGCTATTCGGTGGTGATCGTCACCCACTCCATGCAGCAGGCGGCGCGCGTCTCCCAGAAGACGGCGTTCTTCCACCTCGGCACGATGGTGGAATACGACGACACCACCAAGATCTTCACCAATCCCACCGATCAGCGCACGCAGGACTACATCACCGGCCGCTTCGGCTGATCCGCGGCGCGCCGCACCCGAAAGACGCAACCGAATGACCGATCTGAGCATGGGACCGCACATCGTCTCGGCCTTCGACGACGAACTGATGGGCGTGCGCGCCCGCATCGCGGAGATGGGCGGCCTCGCCGAGGACATGCTCGGCCAGGCGCTCGACGGACTCGAGCGGCGCGACGTCGCGCTGCTCGAGGAGGTGATCCTCCGCGACCGCCGCCTCGACGCGCTCGAGGCGGAGACCGAGGAGCTGATCATCCGCCTGATCGCGCTCCGCGCGCCGGTGGCGGGCGACCTGCGGCTGCTGGTCGCCTCGCTGAAGATCTGCGCGACGCTGGAGCGGGTCGGCGACCTCGCCAAGTCCACCGCCCGCCGCGGACTGGAGCTGGCGCAGGGCCGCCCGACGCGCCTCTCGGCCTCGGTCGCGCGCATGGGCCGCGTCGCGCAGCAGCGCCTCGCGGAGGCGCTCGACGCCTTCGCCTCCAAGGACAGCGCCCTCGCGGTTCAGGTGTGGCGGCGCGACGTGGAGATCGACGAGCTCTACAACGCCCTGTTCCGCGAGCTGATCACCTACATGATGGAGGATCCGCGGACGATCACCCTCGGCTCCCACCACATGTTCATCGCCAAGAACCTGGAGCGGATCGGGGACCACGCCACGCACGTCGCCGAGATGACCTATTTCACCGTCGAGGGCGAACCCCTCGACGCCGAGCGTCCCCGCGGCCCCCGCGGCTACGGCGAGGACGCGCCGGGCTGACCGGCCCCCGGCGTTTCCGGCGACGGCCCGCGGCGGGCCGGACGCCGCGCCCGTCCGTCCCGCCCGCGGGACGTCCACCAAGGAGAACCGGCCGATGACCGCCCGAGTCATGGTGATCGAGGACGAGGAGGCCCTCTGCGCGCTGCTCGAGTACAACCTGGCCAAGGAGGGCTACACGGTCAGCCTCGTGACCGACGGCGAGGAGGCGCTGTTCTCGATCGAGGACGAGAAGCCCGACATCATCGTTCTCGACTGGATGCTGCCGCACGTCTCCGGCATCGAGATCTGCCGCCGGATCCGCGCGCGGAGCGAGATCAAGGACACCCCGATCATCATGCTCACCGCCCGCGGCGAGGAGGACGACCGCATCCGCGGGCTCGAGACCGGGGCCGACGACTACCTCACCAAGCCCTTCTCGATGACCGAGCTGCAGGCGCGGATCCGCGCCGTCCTGCGCCGCTCCCGCCCGACGCTGGCCGGGGACGTCGCGACCTTCGGCGACATCGTGCTCGACCGGCAGGCGCATCGCGTGCGCCGCGGCGAGCGGGACCTGCATCTCGGTCCGACCGAGTTCCGGCTGCTCGACGCGCTGATGCAGCGCCCGGGGCGCGTCTTCAGCCGCGAGCAGTTGCTCGACCTCGTCTGGGGCCGCGACGTCTACGTCGAGATCCGCACCGTGGACGTGCATGTCGGGCGCCTCAGGAAGGCGATCAACCGGCGCGGCGACCGCGACCCGATCCGCACCGTGCGCTCGGCCGGCTACGCGCTCGACGAGACCTACGTCTCGCCCTGAGCGGCGCGAGGGGGGATCGACCCCCCTCGCGCCGCGCGCCCCCTTCGGCCCCGCATCCCGCCCCGCCGCCGGCGGCGACGGTCATGCCAAAACGGCGTATGTCCAAGAATGCTTTGAAATCATGGTCCTGGAGCCTTCTCGCGCGTGAGCGGGCGCCTCAGCGCAGATTGACCCGCAGCGCCGCGGCCGCCGCGAACGGCGCCACGGCGAGCGACAGCAGCGTCGTCGCCCCGAGGAACAGCAGCGCCGGCCCCGGATCGAGGCTCAGCCCCGCCCGTTCCGTCGCCTGCGCCCCGAAGATCAGCGTGGGGACGTAGAGCGGCAGCACCAGCACGCTCAGCAGCAGCCCGCCGCGCCGCACCCCCGCCGTCAGCGCCGCGCCGACGGCCCCCGCCAACGACAGCGCCGGCGTCCCGATCGCCAAGGCCAGCGTCAGCGTCCAGAGCGCCCCCTCCGGCAGCGCCAGCATCAGCGCCAGCAGGGGCGCCGCCAGCGTCAGCGGCAGCCCCGTCGTCAGCCAGTGCGCCGCCGTCTTGGCCAGCACCGCCCCCTCCAGCGGCAGCGGCCCGAGCGCGATCCAGTCCAGCGAGCCGTCCTCGAGATCCGCCTGGAACAGCCGGTCGAGGCTCAGGAGGCAGGCGAGCAGCGCCGCCGTCCAGATCGTCCCCGCCGCGACGCGGCTCAGCGCCGCCTGCTCCGGCCCCGCGCCGAGCGGCGCCAGCAGCCCCGCCAGCAGGAAGAAGGCGAGGCCGAGCGGCCCGCCGCCCCCGATGCGGAAGGCGAGGCGCAGGTCGCGGCGCAGGAGCGCCCACGCCGCGTTCACGCCCAATCCTCGCCGATGAACGGGTCCGTCGCCGCCGCGCCCCCGGCCGCCGCCGCCGCGTCCGGCGGCCCCGCGCGCCGCGCCTCCAGCCGGATCTCGGGGCCGTCGAAGCCGAGCGCCACATGCGTCGCCGCCACCGCGAGGCCCCCCGCCGCGCAATGCGCCTTCACCACCCCGGCGAACACCTCCGCCGAGGCGGCGTCGAGCGAGACCGTCGGCTCGTCCAGCAGCCAGAGCGGCCGGTCGACCACCAGCAGCCGCGCCAGCCCCAGCCGCCGCCGCTGCCCGGCCGAGCACCAGCCCGCCGGATCCTCGGCCAGCGCGTCGAGGCCGAAGCGCGCCAGCGCCTCCTCGACCCGGCCCGGCCGGCCGAACATCTCCGCCCAGCCGGCGAGGTTCTCGCGCACGGTCAGGGCGGGCTTCACCGCGTCCTGATGGCCGGCGAGCGCCACCCGCTCGCGCCAGGCCTCGCCGTCGGAGATCGGCCGGTCGCCGAGCGTCGCCGTCCCCGCCGCCGGCGGGATCAGCCCGCCGAGGACGCGCAGCAGCGAGCTCTTGCCGGAGCCGTTGGGGCCGCGCAGCACCGCCGCCTCGCCCGCGCCGACGCAGAGCGAGACCCCCTCGAACACCAGCCGTCCCGCCCGCCGGCAGGCGAGCCCTTCCGCGATCAGCTCCATGGCGCAACCCATCCCCCGGCGGCGCGGCGGTGGCAAGGCGGCGCGTGGTTCCGCGCCTGAAGCGACGGGCACGGGGAACGCCGGCGGCCGTTCAGCGTAGTCGTCTCGACCGGGCCGCCCCGAGGCCGGCGCGGTCCTCCGTCGTCGGCGCCAAGGCGCCGCACCGCATACACTTGCATACAGATGCTCCGGCGCGTATGCCTCGCCCATCCTGTCGCCACCCGGCGCGGCCGCGCCCTCGCCCATCGACGGTCGCCGCGCCTCAGCCAAGGGGAGCCCCGCCAATGCCCATCACCGTCGGCACGGACGTCGCCAAGACCCGCCGCACCCTCGAGGCCGGAGGCAAGACCTACGCCTACTACTCGATCCCCGCCGCCACCGAGGCCGGCCTCGGCGACTTCTCGAAGCTGCCCGCGGCGCTTCGCGTCGTGCTCGAGAACATCCTGCGTTTCGAGGACGGCGACACCGTCGAGACCGCCGACATCCGCGCCTTCGCCGACTGGGCCGCCAACGGCGGCAAGGTCGACCGCGAGATCGCCTACCGCCCGGCGCGCGTGCTGATGCAGGACTTCACCGGCGTCCCCGCGGTGGTCGACCTCGCCGCGATGCGCGACGCGATGGTCTCGCTCGGCGGCGATCCCGAGAAGATCAACCCGCTGAACCCGGTGGACCTCGTCATCGACCACTCGGTGATGGTCGACGAGTTCGGCAATGCCCGCGCCTTCCAGCTCAACGTCGATCGCGAATACGAGCGCAACGGCGAGCGCTACCAGTTCCTCAAGTGGGGGCAGGGCGCCTTCGACAACTTCCGCGTGGTGCCGCCGGGCACCGGCATCTGCCACCAGGTGAACCTCGAATATCTCGGCCAGACCGTCTGGAGCGACGTCGACCAGGACGGCGACCTCGTCGCCTATCCCGACACGCTCGTCGGGACCGACAGCCACACCACGATGGTCAACGGCCTCGCCATCCTCGGATGGGGCGTCGGCGGCATCGAGGCCGAGGCCGCCATGCTCGGCCAGCCGATCTCCATGCTGATCCCCGAGGTCGTCGGCTTCCGCCTCGACGGCAGGCTGAAGGAGGGCGTCACCGCCACCGACCTCGTGCTGACCGTGACCCAGATGCTCCGCAGGCACGGCGTCGTGGGCAAGTTCGTCGAGTTCTACGGCGACGGCCTCGCGCATCTGCCGCTCGCCGACCGGGCCACCATCGCCAACATGGCGCCCGAATACGGCGCCACATGCGGCTTCTTCCCGATCGACGAGGAGACGCTGCGCTACCTCCGCGGCTCGGGGCGCGAGGAGGACCGCGTCGCGCTGGTCGAGGCCTACGCCAAGGCGAACGGCCTCTGGCGCGACGCGCATTACGACCCCGTCTACACCTCCACGCTCGGCCTCGACCTCGGCGAGGTGGAGCCCTCCCTCGCCGGGCCGAAGCGCCCGCAGGACCGCGTCCCGCTCTCCAAGGCGGCCGAGGAGTTCTACCAGGTCGTCGCCGACCACCGCGGCATCCAGGCCGACGCGCGGGCCGAGGACATGGCCTACGAATCCCCCGCCCCCGCCTCGCCGCCCGACGTGCGCAAGTCGGCGAAGGTCGAGGGGGAGGACTACGAGATCCGCGACGGCTCCGTCGTCATCGCGGCGATCACCTCCTGCACCAACACCTCCAACCCCTACGTGATGATCGGCGCCGGCCTCGTGGCGAAGAAGGCGCGCGAGAAGGGGCTGACCCGCAAGCCCTGGGTCAAGACCTCGCTCGCGCCCGGCTCCCAGGTCGTCTCGCAGTATCTCGAGGCCGCGGGCCTGCAGGACGACCTCGACGCCATCGGCTTCAACCTCGTCGGCTACGGCTGCACCACCTGCATCGGCAACTCCGGGCCCCTGCCGGAGCCGATCTCCAAGGCGATCGCCGACGGCGACCTGGTGGCGGCCTCGGTCCTCTCCGGCAACCGCAACTTCGAGGGCCGGGTGAACCCCGAGGTGCGGGCGAACTACCTCGCCTCGCCGCCGCTGGTGGTGATCTACGCGCTCGCCGGCGACATGAACCTCGACGTGACCTGCGAGCCGCTCGGCCACGACCAGGACGGCAAGCCGGTGTTCATGAAGGACATCTGGCCGACCCAGCACGAGATCGCCGAACTGGTGGAGAAGACCGTCACCCGCGAGGCGTTCCGCGACAAGTACGCGGACGTGTTCGAGGGCGACGACAAGTGGCGCGAGATCGACACCGCCGAAGGCCTCACCTACGACTGGCCGGCGCAGTCGACCTACGTCCAGAACCCGCCCTATTTCGAGGGCATGTCGCCCGAGCCCGGCCGGATCGAGAACGTCGAGGGCGCGCGCATCCTCGCCCTGCTCGGCGACAGCGTCACCACCGACCACATCTCGCCCGCCGGCTCGTTCAAGGCCGACCACCCCGCCGGGCGCTACCTGCAGGAGCATCAGGTCGCGCCGCGGGACTTCAACTCCTACGGCTCGCGCCGCGGCAATCACGAGGTGATGATGCGCGGCACCTTCGCCAACATCCGCATCCGCAACGAGATGCTGGACGGCGTCGAGGGCGGCTACACCAAGGGCCCTGACGGCAGCGAGATGTCGATCTACGACGCCGCCATGGCCTGGGCGGAGCAAGGTCGGCCGCTCGTCGTGATCGCCGGCAAGGAGTACGGCACCGGCTCCTCCCGCGACTGGGCGGCGAAGGGCACCGCGCTCCTCGGCGTGAAGGCGGTCGTCGCCGAGAGCTTCGAGCGGATCCACCGCTCCAATCTCGTCGGCATGGGCGTGATCCCGTTCGAGTTCACCGGCGGGCGGGACCGCAGGAGCCTGAACCTGACCGGCGACGAGGAGATCTCGATCGAGGGGCTCGAGGGCGACCTCTCGCCGCGGGCCGAGGCGCCCTGCACCATCCGCCGGGCCGACGGCTCGGAGGAGACGATCACGCTGCGCTGCCGGATCGATACGGGGGTGGAACTCGACTACGTCCGCAACGGCGGCGTGCTGCACTACGTGCTGCGCAACCTCGCCCGCGCGGCCTGATCCAGAGGCGCCGGGGGGGATCGTCGCCTCCCCGGGCCCGCCCCCGCCCTGCGCCGCGGCGTCTTCGAGGGGGGCCGCGGCGAAAGGGGGGATCGACCCCCCTTTCACCGCGCCGCCGCCTTGCGGCGACGGGGGGCGCTTGGCGGGCGTTGACCGAACCTTCATACCTTCGCGCGCATGTCTGACCCCGTCCTCGACGACGGGAGAGACCGCTCAATGACACGCTTCGCGACGGTCGCGGCGCTGGCCTCGATGACGCTCGGCCCTTTGGCCGCGGCTCCGGCGGCGGCGCTACTCGCCGCCCGGCCATCCCCCGGCGCGGCCGGCCCCGTGCTCGTCGTCGCGCCGCCTTGGCGCGACGTGGCGGCCATCCTCGCCGAGGCCGGCGGACGACCCGTCGGCCCCGCCGACGCCCCGCTCGGTCGGCTCGCGGCCGACGACGACCCCGACCGCCCCCGACCCTTCGCCGCGCGGCTCCACGCGGCGGGCGCGCTCTTCGCGCTCGACGCCCGGGCGCTGGCGCGGCTCTGCGGAGCCCGTCCATGATCGATCACCTCGCCGCGCCGCGCGCCTCCTCCGCCCTCGCCGCGAGCCAGGCCAAGGCCGCGCGACTGCTGACCTGGCTCGCCTGGGGTCAGGCGCCCGTGCTCGCGGGCTTCGTCCATCTCGCGGGCGGCCCTGCGCTCGCCGTCGCCGGGCTGGCGCTGCTGCTCGCCGCCCTGGCCGAAGCCGTGCTGCAGACCGCCGAAGCCGCCGCCGGTCGCCTGGCCGTCGCGCTCGCGCTGGTCGGCCAGGCGGCGCTGCTGACCGGAGGGCTCGCGGGGCATCCGTGGCAGCTCGATTCGCACATGCATTATTTCGCGGTGCTGGCCACCCTCGCGGCGCTCGCGGACCCCCGCGTCCTGCTCGCGGCGGCCGCGCTCGTCGCCGTCCATCATCTGTCGCTGTCGGCCGCGCTGCCGGCGCTGGTCTATCCCGAAGCCGCCTACGCGCTCCCCCGGACGCTGCTGCACGCCGTCGTGGTGGTGCTGGAGACCGGGGCGCTGCTCTGGGCCGTGAACGAGCGGCGGCGCCTCGACGCCGAGGGGGCCGCCGCCCGGCTCGAGGCCGAGGCGGAGGCGGCGCGCGCTCAGGAGGCCGACGCCGCCGCGCGCGAGGCCGAACGCCGCGACGCCGACCGCCGCGCCGTGCTGATGGAGCGGCTCGAGCGCGAATTCGGCGAGATGGTGGCCGCCGGCCGCTCCGGCGACCTTTCGCGCCGGATGGAGCCGGCCTTCCGCGAAGACGTTCTCAACCGCCTCGCGGTGGGCTTCAACGGTCTCTACGAAGAACTCGAATCGGTGTTCGAGGACATGCAGGGCCACCTCGCGAAGCTCGCGGACGGTCGCCTCGACGCCGAGATCCGCCGCGGCCGCGACGGCCG
>Ga0102938_10003779_pt1 | contig 11225 bp, 10 predicted proteins | sample SalPonR2_B_D2_MG_FD_84516 | JGI IMG/M metagenome (GOLD analysis project Ga0102938, IMG submission 84516) | Salt pond soil microbial communities from South San Francisco under conditions of wetland restoration - Salt Pond MetaG R2_B_D2_MG | ecosystem: Environmental > Aquatic > Marine >... | reverse complement strand
TGGAAGTTTGAAGGAAGAAGGGTGAAGTGTGAAACAAAACCTTCATCCCTTTTCAAACTTCACCCTTAACTCTTCCAACTTCATTCGCGTCTCTGGTGTAACGGTAGCACTGCTGATTCCAAACCAGTTAGTCAGGGTTCAAATCCTTGGGGACGTGCTTGGAAGTTTGAAGGGTGAAGTTCGAAGTTTGAAAAGTTGTCACCGATTCTTTTTGCAAATCGATGTCAATATGGCGATCAGTTCGTTGGCTTCGGCCGTGAGCGGTTCAAGACGAGTTGGCGGAACGACCTCGGTCTTGGCCAATAGACGGAGCCAATAGTGTGTCCCGCGGGCCTCTTTGGCAGCTATGGAATACTTGTGAACGAAGTCTCGCTTGCTTTCACTTGCCTGAGCTTCTTCCACATTCGCTCCGATGGATGTACCCGATCGAAGCAATTGCCGCATCAAAGTCGCAGCGACACTGCTATCGCTATCCAACGCAAGGCAGAGTCTTACGATTCGCTCGGCAAACGCAAATGTCCGGTCCGGTAAGTCACTTTTCATGGCAACAATCTATCGCATTTCCATTCAAACTTCCTCCTTCGAACTTCAACCTTCCAAAGTCCCGTGGTCCAACGGCAACGATGCTTGGTTCACATCCAAGAGACGATGGTTCGATTCCATCCGGGACTACATCGCCTAGATACGCCAACCGGCAGAGCGGCGAGCCCATCAGGCAGTCAACACAGCAACCCGAGTGTTTGCAGGTTCGACTCCTGCTCTGGGCACTGAAACGAAAGAACAACATGGGGCGCTCGTCCAACGGGAAGACGTCTGTTTTGCAAGCAGAAAATCGGGGTTCGATTCCCCGGTGCTCCACTTACGGCTCGGTAGGCAATTGGCAGACCACCTTGGCTTAGAACCAGGGATGCTGTGGGTTCGAGTCCCACCTGAGCTACTGACAACGGCGCGGTACGCAAACCGGCAAAGCGGCGAATTTCAAACGTTCGTGACTTTGAGGGTTCGACTCCCTCCCTCGCTACTTCAACAACGACGACACCTTCAACCCATAGCCAAGTGGTGGAACGGGCGGGCACCGACGCGCAGCTTTGGTCGGCGCGACACTCAGAATGTCGTGCCAGCATTGGCGTGCGAGTTCAACTCTCGCCTTGGCTACTTCGCGATTCAGTTCGCGACAACGATGCGGATGGGCCAGTGCCCAGCTGAACCTCATAAGCTCGGATCTCCGGGTGCGACCCCCGGATCCGCTACTCAACAGTCCTTAGGGAATAGTCTTTAGTCTGTAGGTAATCGCTGAAGACTACAGACCATTTCCTGCGGACTAGCCGATCGCGTGGTCCAGCGGCGAAGACGTCTGCGTGACATGCAGAAGATCGATGGTTCGATTCCATCCGCGATCACTTGTGAGACTTGAGTCCTGAGCGATGAGTCCGGAGAGCCGCAACTCGCGCCTAAAGACTCGCGACTAAAGACTACTTTTGGAAGGCAGCCGGATACGGTTTGCCGGGCCGCACTGCTAACGCGTGCCACCTTCGGGTGATGAGGGTTCGACTCCCTCGCCTTCCGCTTGTTTTCAAAACGGCTCGATGGTGAAACGGACATCATCTCTGGCTTCTAACCAGAAGTTCCGGGTTCGATTCCTGGTCGGGCTACTTTGGAGTGGTGAGTCCTGAGAGATGAGTCCTGAGGCAACCCAGATTGGATCGTACCTCAAGTCTCAAGACTCTCAACTCAAGACTCTTTCGCCGACGTGGCTCGATGCAGAAAGGCGCTGCTCTTGTAAAGCAGATCATACTGGTGCGAACCCAGTCGTCGGCTCTTGTGACTATGAAGTAGAAAGCTAACCAAATGACTCGCGGGTGTGCTGGACAGCATGGCAGTCTTCGAAACTGTCGGACCAGGTTCGATTCCTGGGCGAGTTACTGAAATAGTCTGTAGCAAACAGTCTTTAGTCTTTAGAAATCTATGGACTATCGACTATTCGCTATGGACTACTGCGTTCTCGGAGTGTGCCGGAATAGCACGCGACTTTGCGAAGGTCGTAGACCAGGTTCGACTCCTGGCGAGAGCACTGACTGATCGACTGCAGACTCGGATTACATCTTGAAAATGTGAACCATCTGAGTTGTCCCTTCGTCGGTCCGTCTTTGAGCGATTCAACACTTTCACACTCAAACCGGAGCAGACCAATGCGACACGACATCCAACACGACCACGACGAAGACTTCTGCTTTCGAGCCGATGAGCAAACGTCGTAAAGGCTACCCGTCGGAAACGAAAGTAAAACGCGGAGTCCGAATCATCCGAGGCAAACAACTCGAGGAAAAGCTAGGCCGCAACGACCTATGCCCATGTGGCAGCGGTCAGCGGTTCAAACGTTGTTGCCTACGATCGGGGCGTCTTTGAAGGCGTCAATCGCGACGACTACTTTTAGAGAGTAGACCGTAGTCCATAGTTTTTAGTCTGTAGGAAAATCAAGAATCGCTGCGGAGCGATTTGAGAAGCCCGTAGGTGACTTTCGATGTTTCGACGACTTTATTGTTCAGCGAAGTCGCCAAATCGATTGATAGATATTCAAGCCTCGCTGCGATCGACAATTGATATTCGACTTCGCGAGCCGAAGCGAACGCCATGTCGAGAAAGCGAACGAAGTCAGCTTGCGACTGGCGAGCACATCCTTCAACGATGTTGGATGCAATCGAAACAGCGGCTCGACGAAGCTGGGAAGTCAGGCCGAACATTTCTTCACGGGGAAATGTCTTGGTAGCACGGTACACCTCCAGCACCAGTTCATCCGCCAACTCAAACGCTCGCAATTTTCGATGATCACGCATTTCATTCCCCCGTTTTCCTAGAGACTAAAGGCTAAAACCTAAAGACTACCGCAACGCTGGAGCCAGATGGCTAGGCGGCCGGCTGCAACCCGGTTTAAGTGGGTTCGACTCCCACCAGCGTTTCTTGATCGACCAACTGACGAATCGGAATACATCTTTGCTAAAGAACCGTCTGATTCACAAACTTAGCTGGCCGATCACAACACAAAGTCCAACTGCCTGCTCGAGAATACATCGTAACTATGACGACCCTAAGGTATCGAGCTTCGGGCGACCAGAAGCAAACGTGAGCGTCGGCGAATCTCCCTGAGAATCGTCGTCGTGTGTCCACTGTCGATGGCATTGCCGTCGATAAGAGCGGTTTCTCGGCAAACAACTTCGTTGGACTTTTACAAGACATGGCGACTGCCGGTTCGGAATCCATCCACCCATGATTGCGTCCAGTGAGTCTGGGGATCGTGGCAACACGATCGGTAGGTTCGATTCCTACACGTTAGTGATCTGAGTCATTACCTCGTCGCCATTTACAAAACACGACTGACTGCCGTTTCGGAATACATTTTAATTCGGAGGTTACGGGTTCGATTCCCGTCGGTTTCGCCAAGCGATGCCGTAGCTCAACTGGATAGAGCATCGAAAATTTTCTGATTCACAAACTTCGTCAGCCGTTTTCCTCAATCGTATCGAAAGCCTGAGCCATGCGTGTCCTGTTTCCCTGTTTCGCAATTACGACCGGTCGCGAATAAACCTCGCGCAACCCAACAGAGAACACACATGAACAAATCAAACTTTCACCGATTGCGGAACCATGAAGACCACAACCGAATCCAGATCCAAAACTGTGACGACCGTCGCGGCCAGGATCGCTGGCGAAGACATCAATCGAAGTTTGAAGCCAGAAGGGTGAATTGTGAAGGACATAATTGATTACAGGCTTTCAAACTTCGCCCTTCACTCTTCAAACTTCCAGAGCCGTTCGTTTACGCAAGGCGGCCAAAAGGCAAGCTGATGGCGTTCGATACGAGACAGCACCAACTCGTCCGGCTCGACCGGGACAACGGCCGCTCGCTTTGGAAACAAATGCGAAAAGCCGCGAGGAAGAAAACGAAATAGAAAGCGCACACGATCGACTGCCGATTCGGAGTACACGCTTGGAAGTTCGAAGCAAGAACGGTGAAGTGTGAAAAGCTGGGTCAGCATCGCTCGTTTCAAACTTCGAACTTCACCCTTCAAACTTCCAGACCCTTCGTCGATCGCGTTTTGTTTCAAACTGCATCACAACCAACAACCGAACACACTCGACTGCCGGCACGGAGTACATGGCTTTGCAGGTTCGATTCCCGCCCAGCCCATACGATGAAATCCGCACGGGCTGGATCTCTGTCCAAAAATTCGTCGAGTGCTTTTTAACTTCGTGGAACCTGCAGCGTGCTGGTTTCACTGTATTTGCGTAGGAGGTCAACATGGCCAACAAGTCTTTATTCCAAAGCATCACCAGCGTCCTGCCACGAGCGACCGTCGTCAACGAAGCTGGCGGCCCAGCGTACAGGCTGTCGGCCAAGCACGCGCTCGCCCAAATGGCGGCGACCGGTACGTTCGGAAACGTGTTCTACGCCACGGCCTCCGATCAGCTTGACCAACCGCGAAAGCTGATCGACGAGATCGACGACAACGAGTTCTTGGCAAAGCTGGCGGTCTACTCACGTGAGCGTGCTTACATGAAGGACATGCCGGCGGCGCTATTGGTCGTGCTGTCGACGCGAGACACCAAGCTCATGCACCAAGTCTTCGACCGGGTCGCGGACAACGGCCGCGTTCTGCGCACCGTTTTCCAAATGGTTCGTTCGGGACAGTTTGGTCGCAAGGGTTTGTCGTCTTCGCTGCAGCGTGCGTTCCAGCGTTGGCTGAACGACTCGTCCGTTGGCAAGTTGCTTTCCGCTTCGATCGGCAACGATCCAAGCCTACGAGACGTCTTGCGAATGGCACGTCCAACGCCAAAGGATGACGCGCGTCGAGCGTTGTTCGGATGGTTGACCGACAAGCCAGTCGAGAAGTGGGCACCAGCAACGGCTGACCACCTTCCTTCGACGGTGCAGTCGTTGGTCGCGTACCGAGCAGCCGAAACGGCCGAAGCCCAAACGCTGATCGCCGGTGATCTGCAAGTTCGATGGGATTTGCTAGCCGACGCAGCCAAGGGACCGATGGTTTGGAAGGCGATCGCCCGACAAATGGGACCGCAAGCACTTCGAATGAACCTCAACACGCTATTGCGTCACGACGTGTTCAGGAAGCCTGGAATACTTGGATTCGCAGGAACCGACAACGCGATGGTCGATTACGTGGCCGGCCAACTGGCTGACCGCGACGCGATCGTCCGCAGCCGTCAGTTCCCGTACCAGTTCCTGGCGGCTTACATGAACGCGTCGGACGAGGTTCCAAGCAAGATCAAGACGGCGCTACATAACGCTGCCGAGATCGCGTGCGGAAACGTGCCAAAGCTACCGGGACCCGTCATCATCGGACTCGACAGGTCAGGTTCGATGGGATGTGCGGTCACGGGAAACCGTGCGGGTCGTTCGGGAAGAGGGGGCGGAACGTCAAAGATGCGATGCGTCGATGTCGCGGCACTGTTCGCAGCAGCGATTCTGCGTCGCAACCCGGACAGCGTCGTGATTCCGTTCGATACGCAAGCTTACAAGGTCAAGGTCGATCCAAGCGATTCGATCCTCAGCCTGTCTGCACGCTTGTCGAAGTACGGAGGCGGAGGAACGGATTGCTCGTTGCCATTTGTCGAAGCCAACACGCGATACGCGAAGCAAGCCTTCGCCGGCATCGTGTTGGTCAGCGACAACGAAAGCTGGATCACCAACGGACGTCCGAGCTTTCACACTTCACCCATCACTCGTCAAACTTCCGTCATGACGCAGTGGGAGCAGTTCAAGAAGACCCAGCGAGGACATGGCATCGCCGATCCAAAGCTGGTCTGCATCGACATTCAACCCTACAGAACCAGCCAGGCACCGGAGCGAGACGACATCCTGAACATCGGCGGCTTCAGTGACGCCGTGTTCAACGTCGTCAGCTCGTTCCTGGAAAACGACGCATCCCGATTCGTCCGCGAAGTCGAATCCGTCGAGCTGTAAGTCGAAAGGGGAACAAAACCGAAACGCCCGCGGAGGAGCAATCCCTCGCGGGCGTTTTCAGTTGCAGCGCGACCATTTTATGTGTCGAAGGCGTCTGGCGCCGAGTTGACATCGCATTTGCCGAAATCGGCCTCGCCAAATGCGCGAGGGAAACCTGATACTTATTTCATTCAGCCAACCGATTCGGACGCGCACGACTCATGCGGCCAGCAGTACTGGTTGCGTTCAAATGCGGTTCTCGGTGCTCAGGTTACACGCGTTCGTTTTGTGGGTATGTTTCTGTTAGTTTCGAAATTGTTCCCAAATCTGATTCGCCTGACTTCATGACCATTCAGCTGATAGTGACCCACGCGGGCGGAGCCCACAAAGACGAATTCCTTGCCTGTAGCCTGTTGGCGCATTTGCATGGGGTTCCGATTCAGCGACGCGATCCAACAGATGAGGACTTGGCCAATCCATTGGTCTGTGTCGTTGATGTGGGTGGGGTGCATGATCCAGAGCGGAAGAACTTTGACCATCATCAGTTCCCTCGCGATGCCCCGCCACTTTGTGCCTTGTCGCTAGTACTCCAGGACATGGGGCTTTACGAGGACGCCCTATCTTTTTGTGCATGGCTTCGTCCAGCGGAATGGCTCGACACGTTGGGGCCCAACGAAACAGCCAGGCTGATGGAGATTCCGCGTGCGGCGCTGGGATCCCTCAATTCCCCGCTCGACATGACGTTGCTGAATCGATTTGCGAGCCACACGGAACTCAGTTCAGAAAGCCCGGTCTACCAAGTGATGTGCATGGTGGGGGAGGACATTGTCAACTACTTGCGGACTTTGCGCGAACGGCTGGACTACCTGAAAGAGTACGGTCAGTACTGGACGATTGAAACCGAAGGCGAGCCGATCCAAGCCTTGTTCCTGGAACAAAGTGACGCCATTTCAGAGGATCCTTCGTTTGGGATTCACGCCTTCATCGAGAGCGAAGGAAAGGGAAACGAGATACACGCGATGGTCTACCCTGATCGGCGAGGCGATGGATACGGACTTTCTCGCTACAACGACAGTCAACGCTTGGATTTTTCACAAATTGAATCACACGAAGACGTTCGATTTGCACACAAGCGAGGCTTTGTCGCCAAAGTCTCAACCAAAGACCCGACGCAGCTCAAGCAGCTGTTGGAACTCGCCGTCGTCAGAGTGGTTGGCTGAAACCGTGCGGAACGACGCCACCGTTCATTCCATTCAACCTGCCCCCTGGATCGCGTGCAATGCGGCGACAGTTCATCGTTTTCGGATAGAATCGTCATGATGACAGACAAAAAGTCACTCGTATCGACGAGCAAATTTCTCAGCCTGGTTCTCCGGCACCAACCCGAAGTCGTCGGCATGACGCTCAGTGAAGAAGGCTGGCTCGACATCGATGAGCTGATCGCCAATGCGAACGAGCGAGGCAACAAGCTATCGCTCGAACTGCTGCACGAAGTGGTCGCCACGAACGACAAGAAACGTTTCGCACTCAGCGACGACGGCCTACGCATTCGAGCCAGCCAAGGCCACTCGGTATCCGGCGTCGACTTGAAACTTGATGAGCAAACGCCGCCCGACACGCTCTACCACGGAACCGTCGCCGCATTCCTCGAGAGTATTCGAGCCGACGGACTTCGAAAGCGATCACGCAACTACGTCCACCTTTCCGCTGAGGAAACAACTGCAACCAAAGTCGGGGCGCGACGAGGCAAACCGGTGATCCTTCAAGTCGACGCGGCGACGATGCACCAACAAGGCCACCGCTTTTTTGTTTCGGCTAACGGTGTATGGCTCGTTGACGCCGTACCGACGGCGTACCTCACTTTCCCGGATTGAACGGCTGATGCGCACCCCCGACCTCTCTGAATTCAATTTCACCATCAAAGTCGACGATGTTGCTACCGCGATCAAAAAGGTGAATGCATATTCGACCGAACAAAGAATTCGTCGCTTCGATGATGTCGCGGCTAGCCTCGGGCCTGTGAACTTTCGTTGGTCAAAGCACAAAACGACAACTCAAAGGTCAACGACAAAACCATTGTTTTCAAGTCTACCGGCCAGGCTGCAACACGACCAATTAATGAACTGAATGCCGTCGCGAGTTTCGCAACCGAAATTCTTGATCCCTGGTTCATCGTGAAGGTGTTTGGAAGTTTGAAGCTGGAAGGGTGAAGTGTGAAATAAGCAACATTCGATCAATAAGTGGCAGCTTTATTGGGCGCTCTCTCGAGATCTCTCCCGCTGTTCCCGCTTCGTGTTGCGGGAGAGAAAAATGCAATAGAGCAATTACTAATCGCCTTTTTCTAGGAATCATCAAAAGCCTTCCTTCACTCTTCAAACTTCATTTGATCCGCAACCCGCCGAGTTCCATCGATTCGTGAATCAGGAAGCGAACCGATGGAAAATGCCTCGGCGTGATCACCCCCGCCGCGATCGCCGTCGAATGGTTGCCGGGAACAAAGATCTTCTTCTCGATCTCCAGGTTCACAAACCAATCGAAGAAAGCTTTCGATTGCAGTTGATTCATCCAAGGCTTACGCACGTTCGCCTCCTCACCGCAGCGGATCACCACATCAGCACGCGGAACCGTCAGCTCCGCGTGCCGAGTGTGCGTGTCAGAGATGAACCAGACTTTCATGGCTTAATCGCCGTACTTAGCGAGGAACTTGTTGGAGATCGTTTTGAAGGAAACACGATCATCCCCGGAACCGCGAACCCAAACCAGCCCTTCACGTTCCGTCTTCGGATTCAAAACGCTCTTGCCCTCGGCGAACGTCAAAATCGCATCCAGACAATTGGGCACGTTCATTTCGCCTAGCGGCGGCACGATCGACAAATCAAGCTCGCGGCAGATCGCTTCCATCTCGGCTTTGGGAACGTAAGCCGACTCCGCGATATCGAACACATTAAAGACAAGCACTGTCGGTGCCTTCAATGCGTAGCGGTTCTTCTGAATTCCCGGCCCCACCAATTCGCCCTGAATCGCGAGCGACCGGCCCAGCGTTTTCATCCGACCGCGCAGGTTCAAGTCGCGGACGACGCGCCAGTGGCTATTCGATTCATCTTCAGCCAACTGCCAGTTGCGACCACAAACGCCAAACTGCTCCTCATGGACGAACGCCGTGAACGAAGTGCCATCGATCTTCTCCGACACATAGAACGCATGCCCACGGAACGAATCGAAGTCGGCGGCCAAGTTCTGAATCCGCTCCTCGTCCGTCTTCGCGATGAACGCCGGGAACCCGCCCACAACATCGCCACCTAAGCAAGCCGGGATCGGCGGCTCATACTTCACGATCCCCAGTTCCTCCGTCACATCCTCACCGATCGCGGCCTTGCGCCCAAGGATGCTCGGGTCCAACAGCAAGCCTTGCGAGATCTGACCGCGCAGCTTTACCGTCCGCAAACGAAACCCTTCCCGGCCATCCATCACCTTCAGCGACGACTTCCGCAGAAACTCGAAGTCCTCGCGCACCGGCAAGAACGAATCGATCTCACAATAGATCACCGCATCCCCAACCGCGAACTCCCCCTTCTTCGTCACGCACCTCCAGCCATCGACAACGGCAAGCTCAATGGCATCCGCCCCGTCAATCGCATGCGTCTCACTCACCCTCCGAATCGTCGCTAGTCTTCTCACAGAGTTACCTCAAACTCGCCCGATGAATATTTACAACGGGTGGACCTGTCTTGAGCGACTGAGGTTCGCTGAACTATCGAAGAGAGAGACCGGAAGATTGCCGGCCTATTCGCTAGTTGGGGCACGGTAAAGATATGCGTTGCCTTGTTTTTGAAACTCAATCTTCCCGCTTTCGCGTAGATGAGCCAGTTCGCACGTCGATAGCTTCATCCGTCGGCGAATTTCGTCGCTGCGGAGCCATTGCCCATCGGCCGACGTCGACAGACGGGGAACAACATGTTCGTTCCAGTAACTGGCTCGACCGATCAGCGACTTGTCGACATCGGATAACGACATCCAAGCGATTGAGCGCCGAACACTGGCTTCCACATCGAAGCCGTCATAGTCCTCCGTAACGAACAACCATTTGTGATGGTAGATGTAGGGATCGTTCAAGGCGTCGTGAAGCTTCACGCTGCCATCGGATCTCACCACCGCATAGGCACCGGTCGACGGTTCATCGGCTGCATCAAAGTCGGCGCAATGAATGAAACTAAAGTTGCCATTAAGATCATTCTGCTTGATGACCGTGTAGTTGAAATCCGGCGGCAAATATGTTTTTGCGATCTTGGCCGGCTCACCCAGCAAGGCTTCGTAATTCCGATGCACATAAACCGCACCGCCAATCCGCTTCCCCACGCCGAGTTTACCGCACCGCTTGGGCAACGCTACATTCGCTCCGGTTAGATCGTTCTTCGATCTTACCAAGCGATGGCCACGATGCTCAAAGCCAAGAATTTGCAAATTTGCCTTCCAGGCTGCATGCGTTAAGAAGTCCTCACCTTCGTGAAGCAAGCCATGACTGAACTCCTGCCGCGACAGTCGCTCGAACTTGCCGCGTCGTTCGTCTTCCGCGTCGATCATGCGGTCTTTCTGATCCAGCAATGGCGGGTTTACTCGACTGACCGTTTCGTAGAAGCCGACTCGCAGCGTCCGCAGCCAGACCTTTGTCGTCTCCGTGGTGATCGGATGTGGATCGCGTTCAAAATCGGGGCAGGCCAAGTACGACACCTTGCCGGAGAACCGATGCAATTTGATCAAATCGGCATCCTCAACGTTACCGATGTAGGCACGTGCGCAGCCCTCGTAGATCCGCAATAGTGGCTCGAGCTGATCGCTTAGGCTTTCGTGAATCCATAGCGAACTCGGGCAAAGTCGACCGACTGGGCTTCGCTGGCACGCTGCGTCAATTTCAGCCGGATCGCCAGCGCGGAACATCAACGAATCTGCCTCGTCACAAGCCACCTTGTAATTGCCGAAGAACGCTCGCACATCTCTCTGCACCTTGAGCGAAAGGTCGGACAGCTTCGGTCGTTTGCCGAAATTAGCCAGCGCCAGATAAACGAGCAGGTCTTCGCTGCGTAGTTGGCTGACCGACTCCCAGTCTTCATCTGACGTCACCCGCCGAACCAGAGCGAACGCCCGCTTTAGCGAACCGAACGCCTCGATTACTGGATCGGCCATCGTGAACTCGTCGGGTTCCGGCAGCCGCCCCAGTTCCGTTACCGAACCGATAAACGCGTCGAGGAGCTCGCGATGTTCCTCGTACCGG